>Ga0316207_10001107_pt1 | contig 35806 bp, 32 predicted proteins | sample 6weekpyrite_MG_FD_204943 | JGI IMG/M metagenome (GOLD analysis project Ga0316207, IMG submission 204943) | Microbial mat bacterial communities from mineral coupon in-situ incubated in ocean water Damariscotta River, Maine, United States -... | ecosystem: Environmental > Aquatic > Marine >... | reverse complement strand
CATTTTTTGCATTCATGCCTTCAATTAAACGTCTGTTCTCCCAGTTGGACCATTTTTCATTGTTGAAATCTGTGACGTCAAAAAAATATTCAAGCAGTTCACAATCAAGAACATAGGTTGTTTGTGACAGCATATCTGGATAGGAATAAAGAGTGAGCGCGGCATCTATGACGTCAGGATTATTCTGGGCGAGTAAATATTGTTGAATTGCACCACCTGAGGCACCAAAACCGATGGTGTAATCTGGCTCACCATAAAGTGCTCTAAACTGTTGCTTAACACGTAATGCAGTATCCTCAGATAACCATATGTTATAGTGGTTAGACGTTTGGTTTGCCGTTGAATGTACAACGGCATACCCCTTTTCTAGCTGTAGTATACGACGACTAAGCAGGTTGTTAACCTTCAGCTTTCCCTGACGTTTACCTATACCTACACCACCTCGAAACTGGTAAATTAGTCGCCTGTTCCAGTTGCCAGGGTCAGGCTTCTCAAGTGTTCCATGAGGTCCTTTTAAAGCATAAATAATATATGGGTGGCGATTAATCGTGCCAACCTCTACTCGTACAATAAAATCAATGCTCTGATTATTGACAGTAATACTTTTAATGTCATTGTTAGCATATTCCAGGGGATAAAATTTGCCATCACCTTCTCTTACATACATATAAAAAGCCTTACTGGGAATTGAGCAATCTTTACTATAACCTATGACCTCAGATGTTTTCACACCACTGGAATTTAGTTTAAATATTTCAATGCCTTCACCCAGCGTATTATCAACTAATGGTTGTCCTAAACCTGATTCTTCAGTGCGGCATAAGAAAGGGTATTCCAAAGGCCCTGCAAACAACGGCTTTACGGGGCCCGTTTTCCCCAGCTTAATAGGAAAACTGAATGTTTCAGCGGGTCGTACAATGTTTGAAGGGTGGGGGCCAGCGTAGGGTTCGATAACCTCAAATGGGTTGTAATCATGTGGCAAACCAATAATTTTTGAAGGGAGTATAAAGTTAGATGGGGTGTACTGGTTATAGCCAAAAAAGATACCTGTTATTGTAAGGATGAAAAAGAGTGATAAAAATTTTTTATTTTTCATATGACTGGGCCTAATAATAAATCACAGGACATCGAACAGGGAATATCAAAATATTATTATTAATAATATTTTATTAATAATAACAGGCCTCACACTTAGTGTAGTTTATATTTAATATAACTGCTGTCCCGTTAATAGAAATGATTTTATGTTTAATGTGTATTGTGGCTAGATTAACTCTCATTTTATCATGTTCGAGACATGGATTGGGGGTACCTATCTAAGACACGCCGTAAAACCCTCCCTGGTGGCTCGACACCCGCGTTCTTGCGGGTGACGGTCTTAGGCAGGCACCCCCAATTCATGTCTCTAGTTGTTAACGGGGTAGCAATGAGCGTTAGTAATAATAATTTTATTGCACGGTTGTGAAAGCTCATCTGGTGATAATGAATTAGCGTTTACTAATAATGCTAGCCTTGATGCTAGTAATGGCTTTTCAACAAAAAATAGTTATATAGAAGTATCTATCTATTCTCAGGTAACTCAGATACCGGCTAAATATAATTACTCAGGTTCAATGAGTGGCCCTTATCTACTGGAAACACAAGAAACGGATGGTGAACTGGATGGCCTGGAGTTTAGTAAACTTACTGGAGAAGTATTGATAGATGGTTCTATTGATTATTTTACTAGTGCCGATTATTCTACAAAAAATGGTGATGAAGAAACGAAAGATTTTCGTTTGGGTGAGCATTCGAGTTTATCTGAAAATAACACAATGTTTGATTCATTAACAGATGCTGAAATTGGCCATGAAATTACAAATGAAGAATATGCTGTGGAGGGTGTTTTTACTGCAGATAATTCGTTCAAAATTTAAAAAACAGTTTCTAAAATTTAAATCAAAGCATCAAAGACTATCAGATTATTAAGTGTAGAATTTATCTCATTGAATTTATCCAGGGATTGAAACAAGTAGTCTATTTACTTGTTTCACCCTGTGTTTGAGGCGAGGCAGTATTTTAAATATTAGTAACGGCGGGACATCCAGTAAGCATCTGTCCAGTAAGGGGTATTTAATTTTGATTTTGTTACTCCACGACTACTGGAGGCATGAATAAATTCACCTTTGCCCACATAAATACCAACATGCCTGACTTTCCATCCGGTTTTAAAAAATACCATATCACCGGGCCTGAGGTTTTTACTACTAATTTGCTTGCCGGCTTCAGACAGTAATTCGGTTGAGCGGGGGATAATTTTATTTAGCTTTTGTTTATACGCAAGGTGTACAAAACCAGAGCAATCCACCCCTTTCTTAGACATGCCACCCTCACGGTACTTCACACCCCGCCATTCATTGTAGTGAGTGTAAAGTTTTTTCACGGTTGGTGAGTCAGTTTTAGAAATGCTAGCGGGTGGAGTAAAAGTTTTATTGCTGCTACAGGCTGAAAGTATTAACAAAAGTAAAGTGGATGCTAGCTTGCCCATGTTTGCCCTTTATTAGAATTAAGTATTGTAATCATAAATTATTTCCTTCAATTTTTATAGACTGATTAAAAGTCATTAATTACAGAATGTGACTTAATCCAGAATAAAAAATTATTAGATATCTGGTTTTGACTATTATCGATAATTTGTGAATGCTTTGCTCTACATATAAATTGGACAAAGTTGGTTTATTTTTCTGTCATGCTCACCTGTTTTAAAATCGTGGCTAATTGTTTTGTGGCAGGTCCTACGCGGTTAATATCTGCATAGATAAGATAAAGCATGGCCTTATTACTTGTACCAACATTTAAAGGTAGTTTTTTTAACTCATTGTTTTTTATTTGTTGTTCAATTTCACTTTCAGGCAACCATCCAAAACCCAGTCCACTACTGATTATTTTTCGTGCTGATTCAAGGCTGTTCGCGGCCCAGCGCTGGGAGTCACTTAACCAGCCCGCATTGATTCCCTTACTGCCTGAATCGCTCACCATAACATGGGTTTCACGATTTAAGTCATGAGCTGTTAATGAGCGATTTAGTTGGTGAAGTGCATGATTTGGATGTGCCACCGCAATAAAATTAACCTGAAAGAGTTCATCGCCTAGAAAGCCCTGGGGTACATAAGGGCCTATAACCAGATCAGCACTCCCATTAAGTAAAACATCTTCCGCGCCTGATAAAACAACCTCCTCCAAACGTATGCGTGTTTTATTACCCAGTGTTTCAAATTGTTTTAAAGCGCTCATCAAATGTCCGGTGGGAAAAGAAGTTTCAGTAACCAGACGAATTTCAGCTTCCCAGCCCTGTTCAAGATGATGGGCCTGTTGCTCAATTGAACTGGCATCAGCTAAAAGCTGACGTGATCGTTGTAGTAAGATTTTACCTGCATCGCTCAATATGGCTTTACGGCCCTCAATATGCAATAGTTTTACGCCGAGTAATTCCTGTAAGCGATTGACCGCATAACTGACGGATGACTGGCTACGGTGGAGGTATTCTGCGGCCTGGGCATAACCGCCGCAATCAATTACCGCCTGTAGTGTTCGCCATTGATCTAGTGATACTTTGGGTGAATTCATTCAGGTACTATATATCTAATTATTAGATATTTAAAGGCTAATTTATGTGCTTTTATATCTAATTTGTTGGTTTATAATGATTGCCAATGATGAATTAACCGCTTGGACAAACATTATGAGCAGCATAGTAAAGTTAGCAGGTTGTTTGTTTTTAGGGCATATATTTTTAATGGCAGGTTTAAATAAAAAGGAGTCATAAATGGGAATGTTAATTGAAGGTAAGCTGGTCAATAACTGGCTAGAAAAAGAAATAGATGAAGGTGAGTTCAAGCGAATGGAGTCTACATTTCGTAGCTGGGTACGCGCTGATGGAAGTACAGATTTTAAACCAGAAGCTGATCGTTATCATTTATATGTTTCTAAAGCCTGCCCATGGGCACATAGAACCATTATATTTAGAAAATTAAAAAAGCTGGAAAATATTATTGGTTTGTCCATTGTTGAGGCCGAGATGTTTGATTCTGGTTGGACTTTTTCTGAGCAGGGTGAATATGTGGATAATTTGCATGGGTTTAAATTTATGCATGAAATTTATACCCGTGCCGATAAAGAGTTTACCGGGCAAATTACCGTGCCTGTGTTATGGGATAAAAAACTAAATACCATAGTGAATAATGAATCATCGGAAATTATTCGTATGTTGAATTCAGAGTTTAATGAATTCACGGAAGTAAAAACAGATTTTTACCCGGCACATTTGCGTGTAGAAATTGATCAGATCAATCAACCTATCTATGACAATATTAATAATGGGGTTTATCGCTGTGGTTTTGCAACCTCCCAGCGAGCCTATGACAAAGCATTTGATCGTTTGTTTAATGAACTGGAGAATGTGGAAAAAATTCTGTCTACACAACGATATCTTACAGGGAGCGAAATAACTGAAGCAGACTGGCGTTTATTTACAACACTAATTAGATTTGATGCGGTTTATGTTGGGCACTTTAAATGTAACTTGAAACGAATTGCAGATTATCCAAATTTATCTAATTATCTTAGAGAGCTTTATCAAATAGAAGGTATTGCTGAAACAGTAGATTTTGAATATATAAAAAGGCATTACTACTATAGCCATACCAGTGTAAACCCAACACAGCTGGTGCCAAAAGGGCCAGAGTTGAATTTTGATCTTGCACATAATCGTGTTAAATATATCTAACATTGAAATTTGGAGATAATAATGACGCAAATAATTCACGATGCAAGGGTGGTTCCGGAAGGCGATGGGGTTGATGTAAAGCGGTTGTTTCCATTACATGGTTTTATGAATTTTGATCCATTTGTATTATGGGATTATTTTGATATAGGGCCCGGTCATGGTTTTCCAGACCATCCTCATCGAGGTTTTGAAGGCATAACCTATATGTTTAAAGGTGGCATGAATCATAAAGACAGCCTGGGTAATGAATTGTTTGTTACCACCGGTGGAGCTCAACGTTTTACTGCGGGTAAGGGGCTAGTACATTCTGAAATGCCAGCCAAAGACGGCAATAGTAATGGCATTCAGTTATGGGTAAATTTGCCAAAAAAACTAAAGCAAATGCCTCCATCTTACCAACAGGTTGATGACAGTGACTTTCCCGTAAGTGATATAGAAGGCGGGCGGGTAAAAACAATTGTAGGAGAAGGCTCAGCGCTTAAGTTGAATACAGATGTTAAATACCTGCATATTAACCTGAATAAACAGTCAAAATATAATATGGATTTAAAGACATCAATGCGTGGGATTGTATATCTAATGAAAGGCGAGTTAAAAATTGAGCAAGATACGCTAAAAGCTGATCAGGCAATTTTCATTGAAGAGCAGAGCAGGCTTGAAATATTTGCCACCGAAAACAGTGAATTTATGTTATGTTTTGGTGAACCTCATAATGAGCCAATACGTCAGTATGGTCCATATGTTGATTAATTTAGATGTATATTGAAATGACATAACTTTTAATGTAAGGCTTTAAAATATTTGTAGGGTTTGGTATAAAAATGAAAAAAATTACTCATGGCTTTATTTTTCTATTATTAGTGCCACAGATCACTACAGCATCTAACCTCAAGCCCTTTACGTCTGATGGTTGTAGCTCATTTCCCGATGGAACTTTCTCACAACAATCACTCTGGGGGCACTGTTGTATGCAGCATGATCTAGCGTACTGGAAAGGCGGGAGTGAATTACAAAGGCAGCAAGCTGATAAAGAGCTTGAGCGATGTGTAGCAAAAGTGGGCGAGCCTAAAATAGCTAAATTAATGCTGGCGGGTGTGCAGGTAGGTGGCTCACCCCAATTGCGTACACCGTTTCGCTGGGGTTATGGTTGGCCCTATGGGCGTGGTTATAAAAAGTTAAGCAACTCTGAAAGGCTTGAAGTAAAGCAGCGACTTGATGCATTTAAAATGATGATTGATGACTTTATCAATCGTTTATTTATACAAACCAATGTAATTAAATAAGCAGAAAATTATAATGAAAAATCACTAGTGTCCTGTTAAAAAATTGAACTGTAGAATTAATTCTGCACCACAGATCTGCGCCACAGAAAAGTTTGATTACAATATATCCTTGATATCAGCTGGTTTCCATTTAGCTTGCTGTAATAGCCACATATCTTTCTTAATTAACTGTAATTCAAATCGATAAACTCGTGCTCTAAGACGAGTGATTGCGTTTAAATCCTTAATTATATTACTTGCCATTGCCACATGAAAAACTACAAATGCGTTGTTCTCATTTTGAAAATTTATACTTTCTATTTTTGTCAGTAAGTGAATATTTTCATGGCTAAAAAAATAACCGCGGGCCATATTTTTTAGCTGTTTTTTATCCAGACCTTTGTGATCGCGATATTGCTCATCAATTAAATCTGCCAGCTCAGAATGACTTCGGCTTTCGGCTGCGAGTTTAGCGCTTTCAATGTATTGTCTAATTTCATCTTCAGGGGATAAAACATCCTCTGAGCAAGATGTTAAACAGATAATTACAAATAAAAAAAATGAGCTGATAAATTTATTCATGACCTGGTTTAGACTCTACAATAAATATCCCTATATTTTTTGGTAGCTTCGGTCAATATAGTGGTTTAGTAACTCAGTAAACTCACCGGCGATATTATCGCCTTTTAAAGTGACTGTTTTTTCACCATCTTCATAAACGGGTGCTACCGGGGTTTCACCGGTGCCAGGCAAACTAATCCCTATATTCGCATGCTTACTTTCACCGGGGCCGTTAACCACACAGCCCATTACAGCAACCGACATGGTCTCTACGCCCTGATATTGAGTTGCCCAGACGGGCATTTGTTCGCGTAAATAATTTTGAATTTGTTCCGCCAGTTCCTGAAAATAAGTGCTGGAGGTTCTGCCGCATCCAGGGCAGGCGGTTACCAATGGTACAAATGCACGTAGCCCCATGGTTTGTAATATTTCCTGGGCAACAATAACTTCTTTTGTACGTGCAGCACCGGGTTCCGGGGTGAGGGAAATTCGAATGGTATCGCCTATACCTTCATGTAGTAAAATACCCAGTGCCGCGGTGGAAGCAACAATACCTTTAGATCCCATTCCTGCTTCGGTTAAGCCAAGGTGTAATGCATAGTCGCACTGTTCTGCCATTGCCCGGTATACGGTCACTAAATCCTGCACGTCTGACATTTTGCAGGAAAGAATAATTTTATTCTTTGCTAAACCCAGTTCTTCCGCACTCGCTGCACTCTCTAGAGCTGAGCGAATAACTGTATCAAACATAATATTTTTAGGTTCTTTGGGTGTATCTAATTTAGCATTTTCATCCATTAATTTTGCCAGTAGCTCCTGATCCATGCTGCCCCAGTTGACACCAATGCGAACGGCTTTCTTATACTTAATCGCCATTTCAATCATAGTTGCAAATTGTTCGTCACGGCGTTTACCCCGACCCACATTACCTGGGTTAATACGATATTTATCCAGTGCTTCGGCACATTCAGGGTGTAATGTTAATAGTTTATGCCCGTTAAAATGAAAGTCACCCACTAGAGGTACATCAATACCCATATGTTTTAAACGTGCTTTTATATTTGGTACAGCGGCCGCGGCTTCTACGGTGTTCACAGTAATGCGCACCATTTCTGAACCAGTGGATGCTAAATCTGCAATCTGTTTTGCGGTGGCTTCTACATCTGCGGTATCGGTATTGGTCATGGATTGAACCACAATGGGTGACTCACCGCCTACGGTGAGTTGGCCGACTTTTACTGCAATAGATTGACGTCTGGGGAGGAAAGGATGTTTATAGCTCATAGTTATTGTGTCATTCGAGGATGATGATCAAAAAAATAGGGCATAATATTAACATCTACAGAAAATAAAAGCGGAAAACGATTTGTTTAGATTAGGTTTGATTATTAATCCCGTTGCCGGCATAGGGGGCAGGGTAGCCTTAAAGGGCTCTGATGGTGAAGAAATTCAGCAACTGGCTATGCAGCGTGGCGCAATACCCCTGGCTGAGTCGCGCATGCAACAGGCCTTACAGATGCTAATTGAGTATAAAAATGAAATACACATATACACAGCTGCAAATGAAATGGGAGAAACCCTCTGTAAAAGCCTGGGTTTTCAAACGACGGTTGTGAACCCGGTAAATGCGATACACACATCCCCCGGTGATACTGAGAAGACAGTACAGAAATGTTTAGAGCAGGGCGTTGATCTGCTTTTATTTGCCGGGGGGGACGGTACGGCACGTAATATATATCATGTCTTAGAGAATATTAAGTCAGCGCCCCCCGTTATTGGCGTACCCGCAGGTTGTAAAATACACTCTTCGGTATATGCGCTTACCCCGACGCATGCGGGAGAGTTGCTTGGCCTGATTATTAAAGGGCGGGCACTGTCATTAAGCGAAGCTTCGGTGATGGATATTGATGAAGATGAGTTTAGAGAAGACAGGGTTAAGGCAAAATTACATGGTTATTTGAATGTGCCAGCTGAAAATCAGTTTATGCAGAGTATGAAGCAAGGTGGTATTAGTCAGAAAGAAATAGCCTTGCAAGATATTGCTGCTTATGTTGTAGAAACTATGGAAGATGACAGGCTGTATTTAATTGGCTCGGGCACTACACCTAAGGCCATACTGGATGAGCTGCAATTACCCGACACATTATTAGGAATAGATGCGGTAAAAAATAATCAACTGGTTGCCAGCGATGTAAATGAACAACAGATTCTTCAGTTGCTTGAAATTAATAAACAGGTGACTTTGATAATTACTATAATTGGTGGGCAGGGGCACGTTTTTGGCCGGGGGAATCAGCAAATTAGCCCTGAAGTAATCAGGCAAATAGGCCTGGAGAATATTGTTATAATTTCCACCCCGGAAAAAATTCATTCCTTAAATGGACAACCTATGCGTGTGGATACGGGGGATGAGAATTTGAATAAATCTTTGTATGGTATGGTGCCGGTAATTACTGGTTATGATGAAAAAACACTTTATAGAATAGGTTAATTATTTTTTGCCACAGAGACGCAGAGCACATAGAGAAAAGCAGGGTAAATATAAAATAACTCTGTGTTATCTGTGGCGATATTTTAAGCACTTTGTTTGACCCAGGTATAATAACTTAAACAGGAAACAAAATGAACGACGAAAAATTCAACTTTGATTTAATGGATTTTATCGCCATGTCACCCACACCGTTTCATGCGGTGGAGGGCGTGATATATAAATTAGAATGTGCAGGTTATCGACGCTTATATGAAGCAGATAACTGGCAGTTAGAGGAAAATCAGGGCTACTATGTCACCCGAAATGATTCATCTATTATTGCTTTTAAATTAGGTGAAGATCCAGTCAGTAATGGAATTAATATGGTTGGGGCGCATACCGACAGTCCCTGTTTAAAGGTAAAGCCTGAACCGGATATGCTTAAAAAAGGTTATTATCAGTTGGGTGTAGAAGTTTATGGTGGTGTTTTATTGAACCCCTGGTTTGATCGAGATTTATCACTGGCGGGCCGAGTTAATTATCTTGATGAAGACGATGAATTACAGAGTACATTAGTTAACTTTGAGGATGCGGTTGCCATCATACCCAGCCTGGCTATTCATCTGGATCGTGATGCGAATAAAGATCACAGTGTAAATCCACAAACGGATATTCCGCCTGTGTTATTAAAATTGCCGCCTTCAGAAAAAAAGAAAAAGCCCTTGTTTAAAGAAATATTACTGCACAAAATTAAAGATAATACAGGAGCTATCGAAGTACTGGATTATGAACTGAGTTTTTATGATGTGCAGCAACCTGCCTATGTTGGCCTGCATCAGGATTTCATTGCCAGTGCGCGTCTGGATAATTTACTCAGTTGTTACACTGGTTTAATGGCGATGACAGAAACCAGCAACCCGGGTAGTAAATTATTAGTATGTACCGATCATGAAGAAGTAGGCAGCGCATCTGCCTGTGGTGCACAGGGGCCATTTTTACAAAGTGTATTAGAGCGTATTGGTGGAAGCCATGAAAATACCGTACGCATGATTGATCAGTCCATGATGATCTCAGCAGACAATGCCCATGCATTACATCCGAATTTCTCGGATAAACATGATAATAACCATGGCCCGGAAATTAATCAGGGCCCGGTTATTAAAACCAACGCAAATCAGCGTTATGCTTCTAATAGCGATACCAGTGCCATTTTTAAGCTGCTGTGCAAAAAAGCCGATGTACCGGTACAGTCTTTTGTGGTGAGATCAGATATGGCCTGTGGCAGCACTATCGGCCCAATTACAGCCAGTGAAACAGGGGTAAAAACCCTGGATGTAGGCGTGCCAACATTTGCAATGCACTCAGTCAGGGAGCTTGCCGGGCGTTGGGATGCCTATTATTTATTTAGAGTGTTGAAAGAGTTTTATCAATAGATTTACTCGTGAGTAAATTGCACTGTTATGGAACATCTCTATCGGGGACTGACGTGCTTTTTACGCCTGTCCCATGTGGTAATTCCGATCTGATTGGTAATGTGATGAGCTATTGTACAGCTCTTGATGGTCTCAATCAGGGGACAGAGCGCCAAAAAGCGGCGGTCTATCCCCGAGGGAGAAGCTCCACAACAGGTTGTATGCAACAATAGAAGCAATAAATCACCAGCCAGGAAACCAGATGAACAAACCCAATGCACCATCCTGTGAGCAAAACCAGCAGGTCATTTTAGATGTTTTAAAAACGTTGTTTACAAAACCCGGTGATGTGCTTGAGATTGGTAGTGGTACCGGGCAACATGCCGTTTTTTTTACCCATCACTTACCCCATTTATACTGGCAGCCCGGTGATCTTGAAGTTGAACATGCGGGTATGAAATTATGGTTTGAAGAGGTGGCGCACGATCGTATCAAACCACCCATAATTTTAGATGTGGATATGCACCGCTGGCCGGTGATGAAAATGGATTATATTTTCACAGCGAATACGACTCATATCATCTCCGCTGCACAGGCTGAAAAAATGTTGCAACATGTGGGGGAGTATTTAAAACGGGGCGGCTTATTTGCTCAATACGGTCCGTTTAATTACAACGGAAATTATACTTCCGAGAGTAATGCAAATTTTGATGTGTGGTTAAAGCAGCGTAATTCAGAAAGTTGTATTAAGGATTTTGAAATCATCGAACAACATGCAAATAGAAATGGTATGCAATTATTTAAGGATATTGAAATGCCAGCTAATAACAGAATACTGGTTTGGCAAAAGATATAAGCATGGAATTAAAACATAAACTAAAGCTGTTTTATATTACTTCCATTCTCAGTATGGTTGTGGCTGTAATTGGTTTCAGCTATAACGCCTGGCGTATGGAGTTAACAGAAGATAATAATAATATTCGTACCGCCTCATTTGAAGTGTTAACCCAGTTATCTGAAATGGAACAGGTAATTTACGCAGCTCATTATGATAAAAACATGCAGGATGGCAGCCCAAGAAAAGCCTGGGTTAAAGTTGGGCTAATTGTAGATTTAAGTGGCTTAATTAGTCAGCAGGTTGAAATGGATGCTAATGAGTTAAAAGTTTTATGGAGTGAAAATTGGCAGTTAATTAGAGATAATGAAGCAACATCGCAAAAACTGGTAGCTCAAATTGATAAGGTACGAAATAGTATAAAAAGAGATTTAAAAAACTTACAGTAATGATCAGCTGTATTAGTTCATATCAAATCTGAGATACAGCGAATAAAGCTTTGGCTTGATCTGACAGATGAATAATATAGTTGTGTAGGGTGAATTCGCTTCGCTTGATCCATTCTGACTAATAATGCTTTTCTGCGTCTCTGTGCAAATGAAACTCGGAAGAATTTAAATTTATCAAAAACTAAACTTCAATAAAATTAGCTTCCAGTTCACCATGGTGTTGAGCAAACTGTTTTACCAGGTGCAGTGGAATATGATCTCCTTCATCATTCCCATAATAAGCTGTTTGAATAATTCCATCTTCATCTACCAGAAAATCTGCTGGCATGCCGGTTAAGTCGCCTTTAATGCGCCAGGGAATATACCCTTTAAACATACCCAGCATTAAACCAGGGAACCTGAATAAAATACCTTTTGCGACACCTAAAATAGAATGTTCAACCTGATACATTCGGTGAATGCGGTTATCTTCATCGGCTAAAATGGGGAAAGGTGATTGATGTCGAGTTGTGAATCTTTGTAAATTTTTTAATTTAGAATCAAAAACGGCCACAACTTCAAAATTTTTATCATAGTTATTATATTCCTTATTTACATTATGTAATCGTAAATTACAAAATGGGCAGGATGCAAAGCGGTAAAAGGTTAGCAAATATCGTTTACCTTTTAATTTTTCAAGGTTGAATTCTTTACCGCTGATATCAGTTAAAATAAATGTTGGGGCCTGTTGGCCTTTAGCTATTTTCATATTAATTACCTGTTTTTGTTTTAATGTAAAAGTAAAGCTACACCTTCCTAAGGACCTGGCTTTTATAACTAATAAAAAGCCGCACCAGATCGGGGGCATACAGGTGCGGAACAGCTTGCAAAACAGTGTTAACTATTTAATGAAATGTGAAGCGATTAAGGTATTACTATTATGTTTTGCATTTTACAAAGCTAAATAAATAACGTCACATCAGATTTCTGTGCTGCCGGTAAAAAGCTGGCTGCACCAATCCATCCGTCTATTTCATCCATAAATTCACCTTGATCATGGCCAAACATATCTACGGTCATCTGACAGGCAAGCATTTTTACATCGGCTTCCAGGCACAGGTTGCGTAAGGTCTCTATGCTGGCAATACCTTTTACCTGGGTCGTTTTTTTCATCATTGCAGTGGCCATCGTTTCAAAGCCAGGTATATTTCCCATAATGGCATTGGGAATATTCATATTAATATCTTTTAACCATTGTGGGCCCACGGGCATTTTCATAGGCATAGCTGGGTTACCCATTGGGCTAACACTTAACTTTAAATCTTTTTTTAATAAATCCAGACCGTAAAATGTAAAGAACATGGAAACATTCCAGCCCAGTGCTGCGGCGGTTGAAGCCAGAATAAAGGGAGGGTAGGCCCAATCCATTGTGCCTTTGGTGGCGATAATGCTCATTGAGGGAACGTGGGCATCTTCTTCTGCCTTTCGTCGTTCTTCAAATCGCTGATCAAACCAGCTGTTTAGTTCATCTTTTGTCATGCTGATTTGTTCGTTATTATCTAGTTGTGCTGTATTTGTGCTCATCTTTTGACTCCTTCGGTTACATTTTGAACCAGCGGGTTAGGGGATTAGCTGCATCATTTGTTGTTAAGATTTGTACGCCAGCAAAACTAAGATAGTTGTCTGACTTTAAAATGTCAACAAAATTTATCAAGATCTTTGCGTAATACTTTTAATATTTCTTCATATTGATGAATTTGAGGGTGAGGGTACCTGTCTTTAGCTGACGATCGGCGGCATGAGTTAAAGGTTCAGGGCCCGGGTAGCCTGGGTAATATCTTTGTTAAGTGTTTGATTTTTATATAACTCAAGTGTATTGAGTAAACTCGCCTGCCAGCTCACCTCCGGGTCATAACCGATTTGTTGCGAGGCATGCAGGTTATCAATGATCGGTGATTTCAGCATATCCAGCATGGCGGATGTCATTAATGGCTGCTTATCCAGTTTATGTAATTTTCCCTGTAACCAAAGAATCGGGCTGGCGAGTAGTGGCGGTAAACCAGTAATTAAAGGTCTGCATTGTATCTGATCTTCCAGGAATGCCATTACTTCAGCATGTGTGGCACATTCTGGGCCAACAATATTTAAGCTGTTGTAGCTCGCTTCAAATGGACCCAGGGCCGCTCGGGCAAATGCCTGGCCAATATCCCGTCCGTCTACCAGTGGCAGGTGACCTGATTGTCCCGTTAAATAAGGTAATGTAGCCTGTTTGCACCGGCTTAGTAACAGGGGTAATAAACCCATGTTCAGGCGCTTACCCGAATAGAGTCCAAGTCGTAAATTTACAAACTGACAGCGGGGCTGCTTATAGTTACGTAGATATTCTTCTACCGCAATATGGCAATTTATCATTGGCCAATAAACACGGGGTTTGCCTGTAGAATCCGCATTATTTCGTTTGGCGCTGGGGGCTACATAGATACTGCTAAGATTAATAAATCGACTTACCCTCCATTCAAGCGCATGGTTAATTAAATCTAGAGTGGGTTCAAGATATGCTTGATTACAGACACTGCCGGAGTTTTCAAAACTACTGACACCCGCTGCATGGCAAATAATATCTATTCCTGCTAAAACCCGATCGAGGTATTTCCCATCACGTAAATCACCCTGGCGAACCTCCCCCTTAAAAAGAGGAGTAAGCTTTGATGGATCACGGCAGGCAGCGACTATTTCCAGCTCCTGATGCTGAATTTTTATCAGGGTCTCTAAAATATGACTACCTACAAATCCATTCGCACCGGTGATAAGTATTTTTGTGATTTTAGTTTTCCTGTAAAAATCTTCTCAAGGCGATTAAATCATGGAGTGCCTAAAGAAACAATTTAAGCACATGCTAATTAGTCTGGTTACTTAGAAAATCTATGGCAATCGGATAAATTTGGCCGCCTCATCCAGTACAAACTGTTTAAACGCCTGAGCCACCGGGGCCAGGCGTTTTCCATTGCGCTGCACTATATGCCAGTGACGTTGAATGGGAAACCCCTTCACATCCAGAATCACCAGTCTTTGCGTTTCCAGCTCTAGCTCCAGGGTATGTATAGATACAATACCCAGGCCGAGGCCAGCTTCCACCGCCTGTTTAATGGCCTCGTTAGAACTCATCTCAATACCGGTATGAAAGCTCACATTATGTTGATCAAAAAAGCGCTGAATGGCACCACGGGTTCCAGAGCCGCTTTCACGCACAACGAAGTGCTCATCTTCAAAGTGTTCTAGTGGTATGTTTTGTTCTTCTACCAACGGGTGGTTAGCGGGTGCAATCATCGCCAGGGGGTTGATCATGAAAGCCTCTGACTGAACTTCAACGCCTTCAGGTGGCTGTCCCATTATCACCAGGTCGGGTTCATTAAGGGCTAGCTGCTGTTGCAGGCTTTTGCGGTTGGTGATGTCCAGGCTGATAGTGACATTCTCATAACGCTGTGAAAAAGCAGCTAATAGCCGGGTAGCAAAGTGACTAGCGGTAGTGGCTACGGATATGGCTAATTTGCCACTGCTGACACCTTTTAGCTCTTCCAGCACGACTTCGGCCTCATCCAGTAAGTGCCTGATGTTTTGACTGTAGGCAAATACTTCTCGTCCAGCCGTTGTCAGGTACATTTTTTTACCGATTTGTTCAAACAGGGGTAGGCCAACTGCTTCTTCTAACTGCTTGATTTGCATAGAAACACCCGGCTGACTGAGGTGTAGTTCTTCAGCGGCACGGGTATAACTCAGATGCCGTGCGGCGGATTCGAATACTTTGAGCTGGCGAAAGGTGAGGTTAAGGGCCATTTTGTTTTCTTTTATCGCGTTTACTGCAACCAGTAATCTTACCATACCCATAAGTAATTGCTTATCATAATAATCAAAAACATTGAGTGTTAATTATGTTTGTGCGGTTCTATAGTAGCTGTCCCTGGAGAAACGATGCTTATTTATTAATCATCCCCAGAACGAATTTCATAATAGGAGACCATCCAATGGCTTTATTAGATCAAACAGGTCGTTACTCAGACCTTAGCTTAAACGAAGATACACTTCTTGCAGATGGCAACCACATTCTGGTGGCTTATCATATGGAACCTGCTGAAGGTTATGGTTACCTGGAAGCGGCTGCTCACTTTGCTGCTGAATCTTCAACGGGTACTAACGTAGAAGTTTCTACTACTGACGACTTCACTAAGGGTGTTGACGCGCTGGTTTACTTCATCGATGAAGCAAAAGGCATCATGAAGATTGCTTACCCGAACGATCTGTTCGACCGCAACATTACAGACGGCCGTACCATGCTGGTCTCTTTCCTGACTCTGGCTATTGGTAACAACCAGGGCATGGGTGATATCAAAAACGCTCAGATGCAGGATTTTTACGTTCCACCTCGCATGCTACAGTTGTTCGACGGCCCTGCTAAAGATATTTCAGACATGTGGCGCATCCTTGGTCGCCCTTATGAAAACGGTGGTTACATCGCGGGTACTATCATCAAACCTAAACTGGGTCTGCGCCCAGAGCCATTTGCTGAAGCAGCTTACCAGTTCTGGCTGGGTGGAGACTTCATCAAGAATGACGAGCCTCAAGGTAACCAGGTTTTCTGTCCTGCCAAGAAAGTTTACCCACTGGTTTATGATGCAATGAAGCGTGCCCAGGACGAGACTGGCGAAGCCAAGCTCTTCTCTGCAAACATCACAGCTGACGATCACTACGAAATGTGTGCCCGTGCTGACTTTATCCTCGAAACCTTCGGACCTGATGCAGACAAAGTTGCTTTTCTGGTTGACGGTTATGTTGGTGGCCCAGGTATGGTTACTACTGCACGTCGTCAATACCCTGGTCAGTACTTACACTACCATCGTGCAGGTCACGGTGCGGTTACTTCACCCTCTTCCAAGCGTGGTTACACTGCATTTGTACTGGCTAAGATGTCACGTCTGCAGGGTGCTTCTGGTATCCATGTAGGTACTATGGGCTACGGTAAAATGGAAGGTGATGCAACTGACAAAATCATCGCTTACATGATTGAACGTGATGAGTGTCAGGGACCCTACTACAACCAGAAATGGTACGGTATGAAACCAACGACTCCAATTATCTCTGGTGGCATGAACGCTCTGCGTCTGCCTGGCTTCTTCGAGAACCTGGGTCACGGTAATGTAATCAACACGTCTGGTGGTGGTTCTTACGGTCACATCGATTCTCCTGCGGCGGGTGCAACTTCTTTGCGTCAGGCTTATGACTGTTGGAAACAAGGTGCTGATCCAATCGAGTACGCGAAAGAGCATAAAGAATTTGCTCGTGCATTCGAGTCGTTTGAGCACGATGCTGATGCATTGTTCCCAGGCTGGAGAGACAAGCTGGGCGTTCACAAGTAAGTCGAACGTACAGTTAAAAGGAGCCCCTGACTTCAGGGGCTTTTTTTTCATTAATTGCTATACCCGACTAAATTAGTTGGTTATAAATTAATTATTAAAAGCATTAGTTCGCTAAGCAACGCAAATAAACGCAAATGTATTTGAATAAAAAATAATGTGTTATTCGCGTACATTTGCGTTTATTTGCGGAAATATATCCAGGTAAAAGACATGACTGATATAGATATCGAACAATACAAAATTACTGAAGAACCCTTCTATGAAGCACAGGAAGACGAAGTTGCTTTATATGAAGCAGCCTATGAAGCTCGCCTGCCTGTTATGATAAAAGGCCCAACCGGTTGTGGTAAGTCTCGTTTTATCGAACACATGGCATGGAAACTGGGTAAGCCGGTTATTACCGTTGCCTGTAATGAAGATATGACCGCCTCAGACCTGGTGGGCCGATACCTGTTAGATGCCAATGGCACTCGTTGGTTAGATGGCCCATTAACCACAGCGGCTCGTATTGGTGCGATTTGTTATTTAGATGAAATTGTTGAAGCGCGTCAGGACACCACGGTGGTTATTCACCCATTAACCGATCACCGTAGAACTTTACCTTTAGATAAAAAAGGTGAGTTAATCGAAGCGCATCCTGATTTCCAGCTGGTTATTTCTTATAACCCGGGTTACCAGAGCCTGATGAAAGATCTTAAACAATCAACCAAACAACGTTTTACCGGGCTAGATTTTGAATACCCGGATTCAAAAGTTGAAACATCCATTGTTGCAAAAGAAGCGGGTATCGATGAAGAGACCGCAGGTAAGCTGGTAAAGATTGCCCATACCGCACGTAACCTGAAAGGTCATGGCCTGGATGAAGGTATTTCTACACGTCTGTTAGTGTACGCAGCAACCCTGATGAATAAAGGCATTGAAGCGAAAGCCGCATGTCGTATGGCACTGGTGCGCCCAATTACCGATGATGCGGATATTCGTAGTACTTTAGATAATTCTATTGATAGTATTTTTGGTTAGAAGGTAAAAGCTTTTACCGCAAATAAACGCAAAAGCCGCTAATAATATTTTGTATATTATTAGCGAGGGTTAAAGACAGTCATCCCCGATACAAGTATTCTGGAATGACAAAATAAAAACTAAGTAATTTGTGTTTATTCGCGTTTATTTGCGGAAAAATAAATCACTATGACAACTGAATACCAACACTACCGTGATAAACTCAAATGCAGCTTCGAGCAGATCGAAGAATGTTTTGATGATTATATCCAGGATGCGCTGCGTAATTTAACCAATAAAGGCGTAGAAGATTACCTGTCCGGCGCCTCACTGATCTGCATGATCGGTCGTGGCTGGGAGCCTGTGTCTATTTATCTTGAAAAAATGCCACAGATGGCACAGCAGCTTGATGAATCGATTCTGGAAATAGTTTCTAAAGCGGTTTGGGATATGTCGCGCTCTCCAAACGGCAAAGCGATTCCTCCGTTTATGCAGTGTTTGCCAGAAGCCGCTCGACGTCTGGGCACCATGGAGCAGGTGCAGCATTTTCTCAATATTCTTAATGAGATGGTGGAAAACACCACAACCTCGGTGCACGGTCATCACAAAACTCATTCCAGTCAGGGGTATCTGGTTTTATTGCAACAGGTGCCTTATTTATTGAGTCAGTTATCACTGGAAGGGTTTAAAAACTGGGTTGAGTACGGCACGCGAAATTATAAAAATCACCCTGGTAGACAGGTTGATTATTTCAGTTTGCAATCTGCTGATAGTAAAGCCATGTTACAGCGTGAACGCCATGGTACCTTATATATGGACAATGAACGCAGACTGGATATGTTTTTGCGCAGTATGTGGGAAGATGAATCGTACTTCGTGCCTTATTCTTTAGGTTTTGATGAGTTAAGAAAACCGGTTCCCTATTACGACAGCTTAGGTATTCGTGTACCGGATGTGTATGATGATTTCAGCGGTGAATTTGGGGATGTCTCAGGTATAGATCGCTATCGTGTGACCATTGCGCACATTGCGGCGCACCGCAGATGGACCACTGCAATTATTGCGGATAATTTTAGTCCGTTCCAACGTATCGCCATTGAGCATTTGGAAGACTCACGGGTTGAGTATTTAATGCTTAAAGAATACCCCGGCATGCGCAAACATTTATTGGCATTGCATCCAAAACCCATTGAAGGTGATTGCGATACCGAAAATGAATCCTGCATCCGTCATCGCCTGGCCATGTTATCCCGTGCCATTCTGGATGAGAACCACGGTTATAAAAACGAAACCATTCTAGATTTTGTCGAGCGTTTTTATAAAGCCGTTGAAGAAGATGGCAGTAGCACAAAAGCCATGGCCGATATTGCGATATTATTTACCGCACGCACCCGTTTGCAAAGTGATCAGCTACCCAAAATTCGTTTTGAAAACACAGAAGTTGATTACCGCGATGACAACCGCCATATGTGGATGTTTATCGAAGAAGGCGATGAAGAAGAAGCTTTTGATGATCACCGTGAAGCCAAACCGGAAGAGCTGGAAAGTGATGGCCTGCCACCGCGTCATTACCCGGAATGGGATTATGGCACCAGTACCTTTAAGCCTGACTGGGTGAGTTTGTATGAGTCTATCCATCCGTCAGCTAATGCCTCGGACATTGATGCCATACTGGATAAACATAAAGCCCTGGCCAAGCAATTAAAACGAATACTGGATATGCTTAAACCACAGCAGTTTGTGCGTGTTCGTTATCAGGAGGAGGGCAGTGAGTTAGATCTTGATGTAGCGATTCGCTCACTCATTGATTATAAATGCGGTTCTCAGCCTGACCCGCGGATTAACATGAGTCATCGTACCGATGGTCGTGATATCGCGGTCATGTTATTACTGGATTTATCTGCCTCACTTAATGATGTTCCGGAAGGACATGACCAGACCATTTTACAGTTAAGCCAGGAAGCGGTCTCATTATTATCCTGGACCATTGAGCAACTGGGGGATAAATTCGCCATTGCCGGTTTCCATTCAGATACTCGTCACAATGTTCGTTATTATCATATAAAAGGTTACAGCGAGCATTTTGATGATACGGTAAAAGCCAGACTGGCCGCAATGGATGCCGGTTTCTCAACCCGCATGGGCGGTGCAATTCGTCATGCATCACATTACCTGGATGCACAGAAAGCCGATAAAAAAATTATGCTGATATTAACCGATGGCGAACCCTCGGATATTGACGTAGATGATGATCAGTATTTAATTAGCGACACCAAAAAAGCCGTGGATGAGCTATCATCAAAAGGCATGCACAGTTATTGCATTAGCCTGGATAAAAAAGCGGATGATTACATTCAGGATATATTTGGTGCCGGTGGTTATAGTGTAATAGACCGAGTAGAAAAACTACCGGAGAAATTACCGCTGCTGTTTACGGCGTTAACCTCCTAAAAGCAAAAGCTGTTTACCGCAGAGAGCGCAGAGGTTTTTATTGTGTTACGCCTGCAGCGCAGTAACCAAAAACAGGTTTTTCTCTGCGTACCTGTGCGGTGAAAAACCTTTTTAAACCACGTAGGTACCTATGAGCAACTCAGTAACCGCATCCATTATTTTTTCCTTCAAAGGCCAAACACATGAGCCTAAGCTAGAACTTGAATTAGATGATTTTATGAAGAAATCAGGATGCCTGCCTGATATATGCATGTTACTAGCTAGAGCTAATAATTTTGATATGTATTCATACGAATATGAGATGATGCAGACTGAACCAATTAAATTTGATCAGGCTTCGGGGCTGGTCTCAAAATATGTAAATGACTGTACACTGGATGTTCAGGGGTTTGAAGCGGCATGGAAAGAATCAGTGGTGATTAAGCAGTTGTCAGTAATAGCAAAGAACGAACTTTCAATTGATGATCTGGATAAACGACCTGATATAAAGCAGGCGTTAATAGAAGCATATAAGCTAGGTAACTCAAACTAAAAAATAGATTTTGTGACATTGCTGTCCCGTTAAAAGAAATTAGTTTCTGTTTAAAGCGCATTGTTATGTGATTAACGAACGTTTCACATGAGTTGGGGGTGTCTGTCTAAGACGCACCGTAAAACCATCCCTGGTGGCTCGACACCCCCAACTCATGCCTCTAGTGGTTAACGGGACAGCAGTGATTTTGTGATTAAAATTTTTGAAGCGGAGATTCTGCGAAAGTTTAAGATGCGGCTAAATTTTTAAGTTAGTATCTCCCACATCTGTTTCCTGCATAAGCCACTCATATCACAATAGCTACAAGTCAGTGAGTCACCCCATGAGGGTAGAGGTTGAGATGACTTTATTTCTGAAATAATCGTTTCCAGACGTTGTAATACATCAGCTTTCAAGTGAGACAAAGCCTCGCTATCTAGTATGCCAGCCTGTTTTGTTTCCCCTTTATCAAGCTTTAAATAAATAACATTAGATACACTTTCGAGCAACGCCGCATAACTGGTGAGCTGAATATTTTCAGCTATATCTATGTCTTTTTGTTTTGCTGTATTGCCGGTTTTATAATCGATAATGGAGTAGCTGTTGTTCTGTTGATCAATTCGATCAAGACGTCCCACCAGTTTTGTTTCAGTATTGAGTTCGTGTTCAGCCATTTCTTCAAGTTTATAAATTTGCCATTCAACCTGTCGTTGTATCTGCCAGTTAATATACGATTCGGCCGTATTCATCCAGCGTTCAAACCAGCCCCTGTGTTGAATAGAGTCTTCTGATTGGGTGTTAAATACCAGTCGCGACAGGTTTTCAATATGCGCTAATGCCAGTGCTTTATTGCTTTCTGATATTACTCTACTGAAAGGGGCAGGCAGCTCAGGGCATTGCTGGTGAAATGCGTGGAGAATCAAGTGTACTTTTTCACCATATTCACTTTTTAATAGTTCCAGGCTAATGCGTTCTAAAGGTTTTAATTTTAAAACATCCGCTGCAAAGAATTTATATGGGCAATCAATGAGTCGTTGATGTCGAGAGGCAGAAAATTCAGAGGGTGTTAGTTCAGGGTGTATCTCTGGACGCGCCTGCGTTACCGTTTTTAAATTTTTTATTAAATCCTCAACGCGGTCTGTTACGGGGGTGAGTTTATTTAGTAATTTTTCTAAATGTTTGTCGTGCAATGATTTATTGAAACACTGTTTACTGAAATTTTCCAACGAGTTGACCCAGGGAGACACCTGCATCCATTCTCCATTCTGTTCAGCTTGCCAGGTTATGAGTATATCGTTTGCAGACATTAACAGTTGCTGGAATTGATGAAAGTTATTTTCTTTTTTCTGCTGCCAGTTTTTAAGCTGTAGTGCCCGCCTGACGGACTGGTTAAAAAAAGGGTGCTGACTGGCGTAGCCGGGAAATATTTTCATATTCGCACCGGCAATTATGAGTGTGTCGAACTGGCAATATTGCGCCTGTTGCATATTCATGATCTTAACAACAGAATTCTGGCCCTGGGGTTTAAACTGTTCACGTTCTAATGTGCTGCCTATCCAGGTGCGTAAATCTAACCAGCTCATGTCAGGGTTTGCGGTGAGGTGCGCCTGAGATAGTTTTTCAAGTTCTTCCTGTATGCGCTGCCCCGCAATGTCAGTGGATAGTTGTTGATATATTCCTAATTGTTTGATGCTTTCTATAAATTGATTAATCCATATTTCAGGTCTACAAAACTGATCATTATTAAAAAGTGATGTTAGTTCTTTTGATGCGGTTTCAATTTTATTTATCAGGGTTAATAGCTGTTTTGCTGTTGTGGTGTTTTGTAAGTTTAGCCGCTCGGTTCGATTCTGGATGCCGGCTTTAAAGCGATGTAAATCATTCGCAATGTTTTCATGCAAAACAATATCTTGCTCAAAGCGATAGACTAAATTCAAATGCTCATTAAAGTTTTTTTCATCACAGAAAAAAGGGGATTTTAGTAAATCTAAAAATGGCTGATATGCAAAATCCTGTTCGATACATTCTAACCAGCGCTCCAGTACGGTAGCTGCACTGGTCGTGGCAAGGGCCCAGCCTGCTGTGTCCTGAATGCTTACATTAGCTCGTTCAAGCAATGCGCGTAATCGTCTGGCCAGTTTTCGATTTTCAGTAACGACGGCGATGTTGTTTTCGCCTTTTAATAAACACATGCGTATTTTTAAATCAACCGCCTGTGTTTCCTGTTCTGCGCTTTGTGCGCCATATAGTTTGATATTGTCTAAAAAATTAACTTCTTTGTTGTCTTTATATTGTTTGATCCGCTCGTAGAATGAGCTGCTTTGAGAATAAATGTTTTGTAATAAATTTAGTTCATTGTCATAGGGTTTTTTGGCACCTGTTTCGAAACGGTTATCCTGTGTGATATGTGTAACTTGTGCGCTTTTAGATAGTTGCTCACACCAGGCTTGTTCGAGGGGCGTGAATTGTTCAAGGCCAATAATATAAAAATGCCTGTTATTAAATTTTTCGGGTATATCTGAAAGTAAGCGTTGTTTAAGTGTGCCCGTGTCGTCTTCTAAATGCATCGCATTTAGTTGTTGCTGCCATGCTTGCCAAAGTGTTTGTATTATTTGGGCTTCCTGGTTCAGCTGTGCAATATTTTGCTCTACTTTATATGCGCTTTGTAATTTTTCAGTCCATACCGGTGTTGCCTCATTTAACCATTGGTGCTGGCTCAGGGTTAATTCATCAAATAATTCAAGTAAGCTGTCACAAACCTGCCAGTGGTTTTGTGTGCTAAATAAGTCACTATGCTGGTTTAAAGCCTCAAGTAATAATAATTGTCGGGTAGATTGGCTAATGTGTTTTTTTGATAGATCTATGGGGTTTATATTTTCATTTAACCACTGTTCAAGATTACCGATAAAACCACCGAGTAATGTTTGTTGTGAAACGTTAACCAGGCTATGGCGCATTTGCTGAACCGCTTGTGCATTGGGTAAAAATATACAGATGTTATTTAAGTCAGGCAGGTTTTTCTTTTCTTTCAGTAGGATTTGCCTGGCCAGTGCATCTGTGAAATGGTGACTGGTAGGGATGGATGTTTTTTGAATGGTCTGTGCTGATGTCATGGGGGTGACATTAGCATATTCAGAAGAGAATTTTCGTTTGGATTTTACGCCTGTTTTTACGCTTCAATTTTAACCGCAAGTATATCGCAGGGCATTTCATGTAATACTGCATTCGCTGTGGAGCCTAAAAGTATATTGATGCCATGTCGCCCATGGGAGCCCATAACAACCAGGTCACATTGGTGGTCTTTTACAAACTGGGTTATCTCATACTTTGGTGTGCCCAGTAGTACGTGCAGCTGGACATTGTCTAAATTCTGCTGTTTGCTAAATTGCTCTAGAGAGTCTTTTGCCTGGTTTAGCAGTTCATTTTCATCAACAACCCAGTTACTGGCAAGAATTGGCTCGTAAACTGAATCTATTGGGGGAAGGTACTCCACAATATGCAGCAAACTAAGCTTAGCTTTATTACGATCGGATATCTCGCGGGCCTTGTTTAAAATCTGTTCGGCTGATTTTGAAAAATCTATGGCTACCAGAATATGTTTATAGTCACTCATAACGGATCTCTATTTAGTTGTTCATAGGGCTTAATTTATAGTTTACATCATCTCTGCGCACGTCATAATCGAAACCTGAAATTCGCAACTATAGAAATGGTGCTTATTGGTGAGCATTTATGGCACGTTTGCTCATATTTTGAGGTAAGGGATAAAAATGAATTCTAATGAACAACTAATAGATAATTTTTACACGGCCTTTCAAAAGCTCGACTGGCAAACTATGCAGCAATGCTATGCAAAGGATATTAGCTTCTCAGACCCGGTATTTGGTGATCTTAAAGGGAGTGACGTGTCGGCAATGTGGCATATGTTGTGTAATAAAGCTAAGGATTTTGAGTTAAAGTTCGGTGCTATCCAGGCCGATGAAAGTCATGGTTCAGCCCGCTGGGAAGCGGTTTACACTTTTTCCCGGAGCGGTCGTAAAGTTCATAATGTCATTTTTGCTGAATTTCAGTTTGCCGAGGGCAAAATTGTTCGTCATTCAGATCACTTTAGTTTCTGGCGTTGGGCTAGAATGGCACTTGGACCAACTGGGTTACTGCTGGGGTGGTCTGGATTGTTAAGGCGAAAAGTGCAGCAGCAGGGGCTCGGAGGGCTTAAACGCTTTATTCTTCGGTATCATTCTAAAAAAGACGTGTAAAAAAGCTACACAAGCGGTAATTTTGTTATACAATACCGCGCCTTACGCGAGCGTGGTGAAATTGGTATACACGCCAGATTTAGGTTCTGGTGTCGCAAGACGTGAGAGTTCGAGTCTCTCCGCTCGCACCATATTATGGTAATAAAATCAGCCGGTTATCTTAACCGGCTTTTTTTTGGCCACGTTTTAGCCACGTTTTTAATTTTTCCTATATTTTTATGCCTTCTTAAATCTGCGCTCCGTGGGCTTTTGTAATCAGTTTTGAATGCTGATCTGCAATAATTAGTTAATTTGCTATACTTGACATTAATAGCTGTAAGCGTGAAACTTTCACGGTAAGAGGTTACTCAAATGACAATTGATGGCAACGTTGCCTATATTAAGTCTTTATCAAGTGAAGATGCGCTGCGTATTATTAAAGATGTGATACGTGATTCGAGCAAGGTGTTTTTTAAGCATCATGCAAAAGAGCAGATGGTTGCTCGTAGCGTTACTCGACCGCAGGTAATTGATTGTTTAGAGCGTTGCCGTTTCTTTGAAGAGCCTTTTTGGTCACCCGGTCATCGTAATTGGCAGATGACGGTAGAGGCTCCATCAATGGATGACTGGCTTCGTGTTGCTTTGAGTTTAAACAACACAACTGAGGATGAAGGTGAAGCAAATTATATTGCCGTGATAACGGTAATTAGAGTGGAGAACTGACATGTATCACTATACTGAGAGTGGATTAAAAAATGTATACTTACGTGATGGGTACAATACTATCGAGATAGATGGAGAGGAAGCGGTGTCTATCCATGATCTTGCTGGTCTGCATAAAGTGATTAGCCAGAGCATTATTCGTAAATCACCGTCTTTGTCAGGTGACGAGATTCGTTTCTTGCGCAAAGAAATGAACCTAACGCAAAGCTTATTTGCTTCAATTATCAGTGTTAGTGAAGATACGGTTCGTGGATGGGAGAATGGGCGTACATCTGTTACTGGCCCGGCTGATAAACTTATTCGTGGTGTCTATGTTGATCATTTTGATGGTGATGGTGGTCTTCGTCAAATCATCGAAGATATGGCTCGTTTAAACAATGAAATTGCTGAAGATATGCATGATATGAATTTCGAGGAAGGTGTAAATGGAATGTGGGAAGAAGCTGCATAGGCTAACTAATCAATATACATTGGGCCTGCATTGTACTGGCCTGTTTTATATTTATTAAAAATTATGTTCGATACTGCATTTCAAAATATTATGTCATGCGATCCAAGCACAATCGGATTAGTAATAGGCTTTATTGGTGCAGTAATACTTACCATATTTGGGTTACCCCCTATTTCATTGCTAAACGAGGGCGCTGTTTATGGAATCGCGTTGACTCCAAAAATGAAAAGAAATATTTGGTTATCTAGGTTGGGCTTGTTAATGCTAGCAATTGGCTTTTTTTTGCAACTAGCTGGCGTGCCATTAGCATAGCGCTAATTAAAAATATATAAATTGATCGTGAGTGACAGACGTAAAAAACATGCCTGTCACTCAACAAACTGTTTGTTAAGATCATTATAATAACTTATGTTAGCTGTTTTTTTCGTGACTCAATCTAGCTTCATTTACCTCGTTGCCCTGTATCCCTTTCTCAATAAAATCCAGCTGCTGCGAATTATTCATACGGTTAATCCATTTAGCGTAGGTCTTGAAAAACTCCTCCAGAGAGTGCCCCAGCTGTGAGGCCATAAAGCCAGGGTTGGCGTTATTCATCAGGCCAAAGGTCGCATAGCTGTGTCGCATGTTGTACATGTCGCGGTGGCGTATGCCTAAGCGTTTCAGCGAGGCGCGCCACATATTTCGCTGTGGGTCGCCTGTAATCACAGGTGCGGCATTTTTAACGTCTTGTAGGAACACCCACTCATCATTGAAGCCTGAGAACGCTCTGGCCTTCTTTATGGCGTGTTGAGCGCGGCTATTGAGCAGGATGGTGCGTTGAACGCCTGTTTTTGTTTTTTTCTGGATGCCGTCTTTTGCGTGGCGGTTGCGGATCTGGTTTACTTTTATTTCGTTTCTTGAGAAATCGACATGTTGCCAGGTGAGGGCTGAGGGTTCCGACGGGTAACGCATGCCGGTGTAGAAGCCTAGCTCAAACCATGCGCCCCACATGTCGCCGTTGTGTTTGTAGATGTCTGCAATGATCTTGTTCATTTCATCTGCATCCAGAGGGTCGGGTTCTGTCTTGATGCGAGTTTTGTTTTTAAATTCGGCTGCGGGGTTGGTTGCCCTGGATATTGCCTGGTCTTTGATGGCGGCTTCAAAAACGCCACGTAAGCAGGTCAGCCAGTCATTGTATAGGCTGACACTGGGATCACGTTTATTTTTCTCTATGTGGGCGTCTACAGCCTGTTTTAAGGCTTTGGTGAGGGTAGGGTAGTCTATGTGTTTAATCGGCTTTACATCGAGCATAGGCATCCACACACGATTGAGTATGTCTTTGAATTTATAGCGGGTTTGGGGTGCCCAGTCGTTCACTGGGGAATCAAGCCAGGTTTGTGCGTATTCCATGAATGAGCCGGTTTGTTGTTCGGTGGCTCTTGGGTCATCGGGAAAGTAGTCACCCCAGCGAAAGGTGTCGTGTTTGATGGTGTTGGTTATTTCCTGGCGGAGTTTGCCTGCGTTGGTCAGGTTAGCAGGGGACGGGCTCCAGTCGAGGGTCTTAAAGACACGGGTTTTCGAACCTTCCGGCCAGTGGATACAAAACGAAAATTGAAGCGAGTCTAGACAAAAAGTAGTGCATTGCGCTATGTAATTATGTACAATCTGCCACGTTTTGAGCCACAGTGTCCGCAATTTGTGGAAAATCTAGGCAAGAAAAAATAGACGAATAGTAGAGAAATCAATGACTTATAGTTTGCCTAATATTGCAATTTTAGGCATTTATTAGTTTGAGTCTCTCCGCTCGCACCATCTTTTAAGGGAAGCTATTTGATTGGCTTCTTTTAAGTTTTTGGGCATCTGGACGTTATTATCCATTAATAGGTAATAACGTCCGGGTAGTTCAGAGGCATTAAATTATTTATCACTCCACACTATTGGCTGAACATCAGCTGATCAGGTATTACCGAGGTTACTATGCAAGTTTCTGTTGAATCAGGTGAAGGTCTGGAACGTAAATTAACAATTCAGGTTCCCGCTGAGACTGTTGATAAGGAAGTCGAAAACCGACTGAACTCTATGCGATCACGCGTTAAAATTGATGGCTTTCGTCCGGGTAAGGTGCCCTTGAAAGTTGTTAAGCAACAATACGGTGCAGCCGTTATTCAGGAAGTTGTCGGTGAAGTGATGCAGAATTCACTGCGTGATGCGGTAATTCAGGAGTCCTTAAACCCAGCCGGTAACCCGAGCATTGAGCCAAAATCTGTGGAGCCCGGTAAGCCATTAGAATATATCGCTACGTTTGAAGTTTATCCTGAAATTGAATTAATTGATTGCTCTAAACTGGAAGTAAAACGTGCAACAGCTGAAGTTACTGATGCTGATGTTGATACCATGATTGATACCTTGTTAAAACAACGTACAACTTATGAGACAGTTGATCGCGCATCGAAAGAGGGTGATCAGATGACCATTAATTTTGATGGTTCAATTGATGGCGAGCAATTTGAAGGTGGTCAGGCTGATTCAGTACCCATTGTTATTGGTTCTAATAGTATGATCCCTGGTTTTGAAGAAAAACTGGCTGGCAAGTCTGCTGATGAAGCGTTCACTTTTGATGTCAACTTCCCTGATGATTACCATGCTGAAAACCTCAAAGGTAAAAAAGCAACTTTTGCAACTAAGGTGATAACAGTTGCAGAGCCAAAAATACCCGCAGTTGATGAGGAGTTTGCTAAATCATTTGGTGTTGAGGATGGTTCAGTGGAGCAGCTACGTAGTGATATTCGCGGTAATATGGAGCGTGAATTACGTAATAAACTACAGGACGCGCTTAAGAAAGAGGTTATGGATAAGTTGCTGGAAGCAAGTGATGTGTTAATTCCTAAAGCCCTGGTGAATCAGGAAGCTGAAAACCTGCAAAAGCAAATGATGGAATCAGGTAACCTACAGGCCGGCATGTCATTACCTAAAGAGTTATTTGAAGGTGAAGCAAAGCGTCGTGTTGGTTTAGGGCTGGTTATTGGAGAAGTGGTTAAGAAAGCTGGAATCAAGCCAGAAGCTGATAAAGTAACGGCAAAAATTGATGACATTGCACAGACCTATGAAGATCCTGCAGAAGTGGTTAATCACTATAATAGTAACCCACAGTTAAAGCAGGGTATTGAGGCTCTGGTTATGGAAGAAATGGTTGTTGACTGGATTATTGATCAGGCTAAAGTTTTAGATACAACGACAAGTTTCCATGATTTAATGAACCCTGAAGTCCAGGCGCCGGCATAATTATTCTGGAGAACTTTATTGGAATAATTTTTTAGTTAAAGGCGTCTTTCTTTAGCTAAGGTTTGCTGATTGCTGAAAAAAATAAACAGGTTCATTTAAAAAGCAGGTTTTTTAGCCTGCTTTTTTTATTTGCCTACTTGTAATTATTTAGTCACAACATACAATCAGATGAACCTGTTTAAGCAGGTTATCAATTTAGTTTTAAGTGCGCCATAACAGCGCTGATAATTGTTACCCTTAACAATTGCAACCAAACGTTCCTGGAGAACAATGAATGATCATACCATCAGAAAATAATAAGGGTGCGCTAGGATTACAGGATAATCTGGTGCCCATGGTAGTCGAACAAACTGCACGTGGTGAACGTTCCTATGATATTTACTCAAGACTGTTAAAAGAGCGAGTTATCTTTATAGTCGGACAAATTGAAGACCATATGGCTAACTTAATAGTGGCACAGTTATTGTTTCTGGAGTCTGAAAATCCGGATAAAGATATTTCTATCTACATTAATTCACCTGGGGGCGTGGTCACCGCGGGTATGGCGATTTATGACACTATGCAGTTTATTAAACCCGATGTATCGACACTGTGTGTTGGTCAGGCTGCCAGTATGGGGGCTTTATTGCTAGCGGGCGGTGCAGACGGTAAACGTTATGGTTTGCCTAACTCAAGAGTGATGATTCACCAGCCATTGGGCGGCTTTCAGGGTCAGGCTACGGATATAGATATCCATGCCCGTGAAATTCTGACAATGCGTGATCGTTTAAACTCAATTCTGGCGAGGCATACGGGGCAGTCAATGAAGAGAGTAAGCGAAGATACCGAACGTGATAATTTTATGAATGCGGACGAAGCAGCGGAGTATGGCATGATTGACTCCGTGTTGCGTGAAAGAAGTGGTGAAGTAAAAGAATAATAAAAGCTGAAACGCATTTTATCTGCTTGAAAAACCATAAATTATCACCATCTAATAAAAAGCCGCCAAATGGCGGTTTTTTATTAGATTTTGGGCTATCTTCTACTAGGTAAGAAATAAAAGTAAATAGTTGCTTAAATATTGTACAAAACCTTAAAAATCATAGGGTTGAGATGATTTAAATTAAAAACTATTTAAATTATACGCTTGCAAGTTAATGTGATAATTGGCATGGTATAGGTTAAAGTTGTTACCATTATGTAAAAATGGTAGCAAAAATGAAATATTAGCTTCGGGCTAGCATGAGGACACGTCATGAGTGACGACAAAAATAATGAAGAAGATTCGGGCAAATTACTGTATTGCTCGTTCTGTGGCAAGAGCCAGCACGAAGTCAAAAAACTGATTGCAGGCCCCTCTGTATTTGTATGTGATGAATGCGTTGAGCTTTGTAATGATATTATCAGTGAAGAGCTGCAGGAGCAGGCTGCTTCATCTGTAACTAAACTTCCCAAGCCACAGGAAATTAAAGAAATTCTGGATGATTATGTTATTGGTCAGACACAGGCTAAGAAAGTCCTGTCTGTAGCGGTTTATAATCATTACAAACGTCTGGAAGTGAAGCACAAGAAAGATGATGTAGAACTCTCTAAAAGTAATATTATGCTTATTGGGCCTACCGGTTCAGGTAAAACCCTGTTAGCGCAAACACTGGCGCGTTTGCTTAATGTGCCATTTACTATTGCAGATGCAACTACATTAACTGAGGCCGGTTATGTGGGGGAAGATGTTGAAAACATTATCCAGAAATTGCTACAGAAGTGTGATTACGATGTTGAAAAGGCCCAGACTGGCATAGTCTACATTGATGAAATTGATAAAATTTCACGTAAATCAGATAACCCATCCATTACCCGTGATGTGTCAGGTGAAGGTGTACAACAGGCGCTACTGAAACTGATTGAAGGTACGGTTGCATCTGTACCACCTCAGGGGGGGCGTAAGCATCCCCAGCAGGAATTTTTGCAGGTAGATACTGCGAACATACTGTTTATTTGCGGCGGTGCCTTTGCTGGTTTAGATCAGGTTATTCGAGACCGTTCTGAGAAGAGTGGTATTGGTTTTGGTGCGGAAGTTCGTGGTAAGGAAAATACTAAACCTACAGGCGAAATACTTAAAGACCTTGAATCTGATGACCTGATTCGTTACGGCCTGATACCTGAATTTGTTGGGCGTCTACCCGTAGTTGCAACACTGGAAGAGCTTGATGAAGATGCGCTGGTAACCATTTTGACCAAACCTAAAAATGCGCTTACCAAACAATATTCTAAAATGTTTGAAATGGAAGATTGTGAACTGGAATTTAGAGAAGATGCACTTTCAGCTATAGCCAAGAAGGCAATGGCGCGTAAAACCGGTGCTCGAGGCTTGCGTACTATCCTGGAAAATATGCTTCTGGAAACGATGTATGAATTACCTTCTATGGACAATGTCTCTAAGGTTGTTCTTGATGAAGGCGTGATTAATGGTGATGCCAAGCCTTATATGGTGTTTGAAAATAACGAAACACCAAAAGCGGCTTCCAGCGCTGATTGATGTTTAGCCCCGGCTTTTTAGAGAAAGCTTTATAGGGAGTTCCTTCAGATGCATACAAGTTGCTTAGTTAATAGAGACTTGCGTGTGCGTCTGTTGGAATATCAGTTTCAAATTATTTATTGGCTCCCTGTCAATCATTAAAATATTTCTTAATTATCCTTGAAGCTTCACATACTGCCCCAATGTGGTTCTAAAGAAATGAATACCGGTGGGTTTTTTACATTAGCCACCTTAAATACTCGAGGTAATACCTGTGTCAAATACCGAAAACGAAATTGAATCAACCGTGGATGCATATGAAGGTAAAACCCCCGTGCTTCCATTACGTGATGTTGTGGTTTATCCACACATGGTTATTCCCCTTTTTGTAGGTCGTGAAAAATCTATTCAGGCACTAGATGCGGCCATGTCTAAAGATAAACAGATTTTGCTGGTAGCGCAAAAGAGTGCGGAAATAGATGATCCTTCAATGAAAGATATTCATGAAATCGGCACGCTTTCAACTATTCTTCAATTGCTTAAATTACCCGATGGCACGATTAAAGTACTAGTAGAAGGTGCGACTCGCGCCAGGGTAGAAGAGGTGTTTGATGATGAGACCTTTTTTACTGCTGATTACACGTTATTAGAAGATACGGGTACTGAAAATAATCGGGAACTTGAAGTGCTCTCCCGTTCGGTTATGGGGGTCTTTGATCAGTACGTAAAACTGAATAAAAAAGTTCCGCCAGAAATTTTAACTTCGTTGAGTGGTATTGATGACCCGGCGCGTTTGTCTGATACCATCGCTGCGCATATGTCACTTAAAGTAGAAGAAAAGCAAAATATTCTGGGTATTGCGGATGTCAAAAAACGCATGGAATATTTGCTTAGTATGATCGAAGCGGAAATTGATTTATTGCAAATTGAAAAACGTATTCGTGGTCGCGTTAAACAGCAAATGGAAAAAAGCCAGCGTGAGTATTATCTGAACGAGCAAATGAAAGCAATCCAGAAAGAACTGGGTGATCTGGATGAGGCGCCCAATGAAATAGAAGATCTGGAAAATAAAATAAATAAAGCCGGTTTAAGTGCAGAGGCCAAGAAAAAAGCTAACACCGAGCTTAATAAGCTTAAAATGATGTCACCAATGTCAGCTGAAGCTACTGTGGTGCGTAATTATATAGATGCACTGGTCGGTTGCCCATGGAAAAAACGCAGCAAAATTTCTAAGGACATCAATGAAGCTCAAACAATTTTAGATGAGGATCATTACGGTTTAGAAAAAGTTAAAGAACGTATTCTTGAATACCTCGCAGTTCAACAACGAGTTAAAAAACTTAAAGGCCCTATATTGTGTCTGGTTGGGCCTCCAGGTGTTGGTAAAACGTCTCTTGGGCAATCTATAGCGCGGGCAACTAACAGAAAGTTTACCCGTATGGCATTGGGCGGTGTGCGTGATGAGGCAGAAATTCGCGGGCATCGTAGAACTTATATTGGTTCTTTACCAGGTAAGGTTATTCAAAATCTGAGTAAAATTGGCACGCGTAATCCACTATTCCTGTTAGATGAAATTGATAAGATGGCCCAGGATTTTCGTGGCGACCCCGCTTCAGCATTATTAGAAGTGTTAGATCCGGAGCAAAATCATACCTTTGGTGATCATTATCTCGAAGTTGACTTTGATCTATCTGATGTGATGTTTATTGCAACCTCAAACAGTATGAATATTCCTGGTCCATTACTGGATCGTATGGAAGTAATTCGCATCCCGGGTTATACCGAAGATGAAAAGATGAACATTGTTAAAAATTATTTGCTACCCAAGCAAATGGAAAACAATGGTCTTAATGATAATGAGCTTGAAGTAACTCAGGAAGCCATTATGGATACGGTTCGCTATTACACTCGCGAAGCTGGGGTTCGTAGTTTAGAGCGTGAAATGTCTAAGATTTGCCGTAAGGTAGTAAAAGATGTTCTGATGAATCCTAGTGATGAAAAAGTTGTTGTTACGCCGGAAAACCTGGAAAAATATTTGGGTGTTGTGCGTTTCCGTTATGGCAAAGCAGAAGATAACGATCAAGTAGGGCAGGTAACGGGTCTTGCATGGACAGAGGTAGGTGGTGAATTACTCAGCATAGAAGCGGCAGTAATGCCGGGTAAGGGTAAACAGACCTTCACCGGGCAGCTGGGTGATGTTATGCAGGAATCTATTTATGCAACTATGACAGTAGTTAGAAGTCGGGCCTCATCCCTGGGGCTGGAAAATGAATTTTATGAGAATAAAGACATTCACATTCATGTACCTGAGGGTGCAACTCCAAAAGATGGTCCGAGTGCCGGTATTGGGATGTGTACGGCTATCGTATCAACAATGACGGGCATACCTGTTAAGTCGAGTGTTGCCATGACCGGTGAAATTACTTTACGTGGAGAAGTGTTACCTATAGGCGGTTTGAAAGAAAAACTATTGGCAGCACACCGAGGTGGGATTGAGACTATTATCATACCCCATGAAAATGAGAAGGATCTGGCCGATATTCCAAAAACAGTACTTGATAAGTTAGAAATAAAGCCAGTGCAGTGGATTGATGATGTGTTAGCTATTGCTTTGCAAAGTGTGCCTGTGCCACTTGATAAAGCGACAAAATCTGAAACGGCTTCTCGTGAAAAAAGTAAAAAATCTAAAAAAGGTGATGATTTACGTCATCACTAAAAAAAGGGCCGTTATTAGAAATATTAACGGCTAATTTCTGTTTCTGAATGAGCAAATATTTTTATTTGCTTATAAAGTTATTAATGAAAATTTTTTTCAATTATCAGACAAAAGTTGCTTTTTTAGGCTTGACACAATATTAATCTATTTTTTTCCAGCTATATTTGCTTAAAGCCGTTGACACGGCCCTTTCAGGGCTGGTATAAAGTTTGCGCTAGATATGTCCAGAATAATTCAGGTTGGCAGGGCCCACAGGGTACACTTCAAAATGATGTTTTAGGATACGCGAAGTTTCTCCGCGGAATGACTCAATTAAAAAGTCATATGATGGTAGATACGGGCTTTTACAAAAAATAAATTATATATACCGAAACGACAGTTTCATTTTTAAGATCACAACAAACACTTAGGATTAATAATGAATAAATCAGAATTGATTGACGCTATTGCTGAAAACTCAGGCTTATCAAAAGCAGATTCAGGTCGTGCATTGGATGCAGTAATATCATCTGTTTCAGGTGCTTTAAAGGATAATGACCAGGTAACAATTGTTGGTTTTGGAACATTCCTTGTTCGTCAACGTGCAGCGCGTGTTGGCCGTAACCCACAGACTGGTGCAGAAATTCAGATAAAAGCTGCTAATGTTCCAGCATTTAAGCCTGGTAAAGCATTAAAAGATGCAGTAAACTAGCGCCCGCGCGAAAAGGCGGGTGGTTAGCTCAGCTGGTAGAGCGTCGCCCTTACAAGGCGAATGTCGGGGGTTCGACTCCCTCACCACCCACCACTTGGACCGGTAGTTCAGCTGGTTAGAATGCCGGCCT
>Ga0316207_10001106_pt1 | contig 35824 bp, 65 predicted proteins | sample 6weekpyrite_MG_FD_204943 | JGI IMG/M metagenome (GOLD analysis project Ga0316207, IMG submission 204943) | Microbial mat bacterial communities from mineral coupon in-situ incubated in ocean water Damariscotta River, Maine, United States -... | ecosystem: Environmental > Aquatic > Marine >... | reverse complement strand
TTATTAATTAGACAATATTAAGCAATAAACTATTGATTCTATTGGAATATCCCAAGGATTGTGATTCCGGTCGTCGAGGGTTCGAGTCCCTTTAGCCACCCCATTTTCAACACTATTCACGATAGCCCTTACTAACACTGTCTAATAAATACCAATTTGTCTAATAAAATTACCTTTTTAAGCTCAATGGAGTCGCTAATTGTGGTTTTCTTCTGTAATGCTTGTTTAGAGTTTTAGTATCGCTATGACCTAATAAAGAACCGTCTTCATCGTCCGATCCAGCTTTAGCCCTTATGTCTCTAAACTGGAACCACTCTATACCTTCTTCTTTAGCCTTAAGCATTGTTCTACGAAACATCGCTTTAAAACCAGAGGCGGTATAGGGCTGGCCTTTGCGGTTACTTAAAATATACATTGAAGTTATTTGAGCTTTTTTCTTTTCGGTATCATGTAGTTTTTTACTTCTATCGATAATCTCTTTTAATTCATCCGACCACTCAAATATAATTGTTTTACCTGTTCGATTTTTAGTTTTACTTAAAGTAACCACTAGACCTTGCTCGGCGCATTGAGAGTATTTTAATTCTCTTAGGTCGGTACTTCTTAAGCCTGTGATAGCGGTTAACATCATAGCCACCTGGATAACAGGGCTGTACTCAGCTATATCATAAACTGCCCAAAATTCCTTATCGGTTACATATCTATCTCTAGGTTTTTCTTTGTTTCTTTTAACCAATTTACATGGATTGTCTTTAGCGTAACCCCATCTAATAGCGTAACTATATATATTAGAAAGTAGGGCAAGTTCTCGATTAGCTCTTATGGGGGCTTGTCTAGCGTCCATGTATTTATAAATATCTTGAGGCTCCACCTCTTCAGGCTTCATATGGCCGAAAACACCTCTTAGAAGCTTAACTTCTTCAAAGTTAGTCCTTTGAGTGGAGGGGGCTTTGTTAGGGATTATTTCTTTTAAGTACCTATCAATGATGGGGGATAGGGTGGTGCAAGGTATATCTTGATCGTTTAATTCAGCATATTTAATCATAGCCTCGTAAAAGTCTTTACCTAAACGATGCCACTTTTTATCCTTATCAATAAAGTAATAAGCGCCATGTTTTTTATAAACTCTTGAAGGTAGGTCTTGTCCAGATTGTCGTTTTCTTCCCATCACTAGAGATTAACCTTATTTTTGAAGGAATTGAATATTTGGAGTGGTTTTTTTCGTATGTTTTTGGGATTCTAGGTCAGACCTAATCACTCTAGGATACCCGTCAGCCGCAATAAAGAACCTCAAGCCGTACTCTTTAAGCTTGCTTATCATATAAGTAGCTCTTTGGTAGCCTGTTAAATCTATCAGTTCTTCTCTAGTTAAAAACATGGTTTTATTTTACTAATATGCTTATAAAGGTTAGGTATACCATCGTTATTCCTTGTTTTTCGTAAGTACGTTTATGTACTTTCTAAATATCCTTGTTTTTCGTAAGATTAATCAAGTCTATAGAAAAATCAGCCTCGTTCTTTTGGGTTATGATGATTTCATACTCATTAATCACACAGCCTTTTTCAACTTCATCAAAGCAAGGCGATAACCCAGTGTACATATAACCGCCCCATTCATGCCGAAACTCAATATTAGTCGGGATAAATTCCAAGATTCTAAATACTTTTACAGCAGTTTTACTTTCAATAAAAAATCGACTTAATTTAATCTCACCTATTCTCATCATCTACCCCTATAACAGGCATACCATTAATTAAATCATTCACGTTTGGCTTTAATTCTTTATTGTTCATTTGTTTAATGCCTTATTTATTTGCTTTAAATGCGTTATTGAAAAGCCAAAGGATTTAGGTAAGCATTCGACTGATTCTTTAGTAAAAAATAAAATGCGCTTTAACTCTTTTATCTCCGCTAGCAAGTGAGTGTTATCAAGTTCAGCATTATAAAGTTGCTTGTTATTCATCTTTAACCTCTCAATCTCCCCCCATAGCACATCTAATGCCTCTTTGTTTTCAGGGGTGGATAGTTGGTTATAGGCTTGTTGCGGAGTTAGTTTATTATCCGGCATAAATTTTCTCCGCTAATCTTTTAAGTTTGCTCATTCATCACCCAATATAAACTTGTACCCACGACTATCTTTCTAGCTAAATCATTAGGCGGTACAGGAGCACCCACTAGAAAGGCGGTTATCATTGCTTTAGCTTTTAGGTTTTTCATATATCACCTGTTAGTTAGCCATAGCCATCGCCAGAGCCATCGCCATAGCCAGAGCCAGAGCCATAGCCATCGCCATAGCCAGAGCCATAGCCATCGCCAGAGCCAGAGCCATAGCCATCGCCATAGCCAGAGCCATAGCCATCGCCAGAGCCATCGCCAGAGCCAGAGCCATAGCCATCGCCATAGCCAGAGCCAGAGCCAGAGCCAGAGCCATCGCCAGAGCCAGAGCCAGAGCCATCGCCAGAGCCATCAGGCTTAGCGTATCGCATACTACAAAGTTTTATTTTTTCCATTCTTTCGCGCCTCTAAAAAACTCAGCCGCTTTTTCAGAGCAAGGTATAACCTCAATAACATCGGTTAACTCAATTTCAGGTAAAGCAATGGCAATGCGTGATGTATCATCGACTCCATCCATAGCAACTTGTGAAAGACTTGCCGCACCACTCCAATAATGTAACCTACGGGAGTTAACCAGCGTCATATGCTGGGGATGCTTTTCGCCAAAATCTTTAACGTATCCTATGTGTACGCCTGCTGAATAAGTGCGGATAACACAATATTTCATGCCATCTAAATCTTCTGCTAGCTTATTAGAGTCAGCGCGAACATAATCCACGCCATCGATTGAAATTACTTCTGGTTTACTCATTTTAATCTCCTGTTAGTTTTAACTTCTTTCATATCATTACCTCTTTAATGGGTGGGGTTCGGCACAGCGTTATTAGTGCTGCCATTTTATACTTCGAGAAGTATCCGAAACCCCATAAACTATTTAACATGGCTCCAGGTATACCCTTGTATTAATTTATCAACTGTATTTGGATGCACGTTATATTCCTTAGCTATATTCTCATTAGAGTATTGAGAGAGTAGTTTCCTTACTTCCTCTCTCAGTTTTGCCGTTGCTCGTATTTCCTTTACAAGCGTGTCGTTTAATTTGGCTTGAGGTAAGTCAAAGCCTCTTTTAACTTTTAATCTGTTTAATGGATCGTCAATCAAAATGGGATCTTTTCATCATCAAAATCATTGCTTGGTTGTGGTTGTCCTTGCGGTGCTTGATTGTTTGAATCCTGATAAAACACTTTCACATTACCGAGAATGTCAGTCTTTACGCCTTGATCTCTTTCTTCTTTAGTAACTGATTGAGATATAAATCCGTTGTTCTTATATTCATCCTGGTTATCTAAATCAACGAAAGTTGTTAGATCTAAATAAGTACCTTTTTTACCCTCAAATAATCGAGCCTTATCTATCTTCTTAACGTCAATTTTTACACTTAAGCCTATTTTCATTTTATGCTGCATCCTTTAGTTGTTTAAGTTGTTCGCGTTTTTCTAACATTTCATCAATGAAGTTATTTAAACCTTCATCAATTGATTTGATTAATTTCTCATCCCGTCCGACCTCTAAAATTAAGGAGGGCATAGTAGGATGAAAAGATTGGAATACCCATTTATCCAAACCAGTCACATACATAGAACCTTGAACTTGTATTTTGTATTTAGTTGGTAATTTATCCGCTAACAAATACTCAACGTGGGTATGCGGAGCAGGGCATTTAATTTCATGACCTTTATCGTCTAACAAAGAATCAGGCGAACAAGAAACTAACTTCCTATCATCTTTGTAAATTAACCCGACTTGTTTTGGTTCGCAGTCATTTAAAAAACCATACAAAGACCTTGCTTGACCTTCTAATTCATGGCCGCGCTCCATCCATTCGTTTTGTTTAATGGAATCGCTTTCACCTGTTAACCATTCAGCCAATAACTTATTCATATAAGATTTAGCTTGAGTGCTTGGCTTGCCTGTTGAGGTAATTATTTTGTCAAAGCTTGAGGCGGTCGGGATACCCATTCTTGCTTCAAACCATTCTGGCGAATTTTGAACTACGTCTAAAATAATCATTTGCTTTTCCTTTTTTGGTTAAGCGCATTTACAGCCGCGTCAAAATTAGTAGCTTGTAGGTTTTCTAAACAGCTAACACCTAAATATTGTAAAAAGCCTTTTTCATTTGCGCCGACTTCTTTAATTAAAGCGTTTAAAGTTTTTGCTTGTTCGGGCGTGATAAGTTTAGGATCAATATTTCCGTCTGTGTCCATTTCTTTAGAAGCCAGACCTAAAATAGCAAATAGGGTATATCGCTCTAAATATGAAACGGTCGAAGCCATAGCTTGTATTTTATTTTTACTCCCTGAGTTATCAGGTTCAGCCATTAAAGAAGTAGACTCGGAGTGACCTTGTGAGTGAGTAACAATACAAGTTACTTTTACTTGGTTTCCTTCTTGGTCTGTTTTCCAAGAATGAGACAGGCCGTACTTAGATAGTAAAGATTTAATTTGCTCTATTGTTTCAGCTAATCCTGCGTAATTTGAGTTATACGCTGACTTAGTTCTATCAATAGAAGGGCATTTAGATCTAAATTCAGACATAGCGTTAACGTAAGCCTTCTTAGCTTCGTTCTCTTCCCATTTAAACTGCATATCCATTAATTGCTGCATCTTTTCAACAGATAACTCTTGACCGCTATTAATAATGTCAATCGGTGTTATCACCTGACTATTAACTGTTTTTAATTCTGTCTTACTCATGTCATGACCTCCTGTAGCCAATCAAATATTTTTTCTAACTTATTCCTTCCTATGTTCTTAAAGTCTTTCATTTTTTAAAGTCCTTTAAGTGGTAAAATAATTCGTTATCCCATAACCAAACCAACCAAGTGCGATCCGATTTACGTCTTAATTTTTTAAGTTTCATAATCCTTGCTCCTTCTCCATCTTCTTAATTTGTTCGGCGCTTCTCATGCCTAATAATCTTTTAAATTCTAAATAAGCATTAACCATGTTTTCCTTTCCTTGAGCGTTTAGAAATTCGTTATAAGCCTTCGTTATTTTGGCTTCTAATATTTCGTCAACTTCATCAAGGTAAATAACTTGTGCGAGACTCATAACAACCCCTGGGCAATAATGAACAAAAGAGCCGCAACGAATAATAAATATTCAATAGCGTTGTTAATTGTTTTCATGAAAGCTCTCCATCAACCATTAATCTAATTTGCTTGTCCATTAACTTAGCCACAACCATTCCTAACGCTGTGTGATCTTCATCAGCGTAAAACGATGTTATGGTTTTAATGTCTAAGTCTTGAACGTCTAAAGCGGCATCTCTAAAAGCGTCTAATACAGAGCCTTCATCGTTTTTATAATCGTCAAATAACTCTTGTTCTCGAATCGCTCTTGATTCAGTTAAAGCCTCTTGTCTTTCGTAATAAAGCTCAGCCGCAAGAACTGGATCGCTTATGCCTGAGTAAAGGATGGTTGCTGCTTCTCGACTATTCATGGTTCACCTCGTTTCTTCATTTGAAACAAGCATAAGCCAAAGGCTTAGTTAAGTCAAGCTAAGGAGTGAAAAAAGATCGAAATTAAGCCCTAAAGCTTATTGTGTATAAGGAGGGTTATTTGTTTAGATGGTCGCTAGTAATCAATTCAATCGCTGTAGTGCGGCGTATCTGCTCATCTGAGACACGCTTAACTTCTGCGTCTAAATGCATCACATGTAAAAATAAGACCACAGTAATAGCCATATGAACCACTATAATGGCTACTTTGATAATGTCTTTCATGCTGTATTTTGGATCTCTTGCGGAATCGCTAGCGTTTTGTTTTTCTTGTTGTTGAGCTACCGATAGTACCTGCCGCATCTTATTGTCATTCATACGTACCTCACAACGTATTTATGGAAATGCTACCTCGGAGGCTGAATTGTATGTTTTTTAGGCAGTTAGATCAAAAAAGGGGAATAAATGGTGCGAAATGCAACTAAAATAGCTTTTCTTGCTGTTTATGTACATCTAGGTAGGACACAACCGCCTTTTTGGGAGGCTCTTCATCCTCAAGAGAATAGAAGTAAGCAACAGCAGCAGACTTTACGACATTAGAATAATCACCCTCGGCGGCGATCCTATCAACAGCATCCATTATTCTAGCAAGCCTATTTACATCAAGCCCTTTTAGGGCTTCTAGGGCTTCTTTCTCGCCTTTACCCGTCATAATCCATTCAGGGTTCAAACTAGCTAATTTGGCAAGCTTAGAAGCCTTCTCATAGCTTAATTTGCCGTTCTTTGTGGATGCGCCTAAAGACTGAGCTGATATACCAATCTCCCTCGCTATTTCAGCTTTAGTGCCTTCAATTCGCCGAATAGCCTCATCAATTCTTCTGGCTTTATTTTGCATGTCTAATGAAATTTCCATAGGAATATTTTTGCAGTCAATCGCTAACATTTCAACTTACCAAAAAACAAGGGAATAAGCCTAAAGAGTATTTAATCTTGACAAAGCTAAGTCTATGGCTTACTCTTGAGTCTATGAATATTAAACAAATTTGCAAAGATATAACGCAGGCGGAATTAGCTCGACTTATTTCATCTACAAAAGGCCAGGAGCCACTAACAGCGCAATCAATAGGGAAGTGGTTAGAAGTACCCCCTAAGCGCGTACCAGCCGTTGAAAAAATCACAGGTATATCACGATATAAGTTGCGGCCTGACATTTATGGTAAAGCTCCAAAAGTTTTAAGTTAAAAAAATTTTAGTTGATAAGGGATAGTCAACGCCACAAGCAACAACAAACAATTGAACAAGTATTTTTTATAGGAGTAGGAAATGCAAACACAAATGAGGATATTCAACCAGTTACCTAAGCCCGAAATGGTTAGCGATTCCCTATTTGCGAATTGCAAAGATGGCAAAGAAGCGATTTTACTTTGTATCGATGCAAGAAAAGTTAGGTATCCGTTATCGGATATAGCCAACTCATTGGGAATTGATAAAGGCCACTTTTCAAGAATCTTATCAGGTGCAGCACATTTTCCTGATGCGAAAAGAACTGACTTAATGACTTTATGTGGAAACCTAATTCCACTTCAATTTGAAGCCAAGCAAATGGGCTTTAAGTTAGAGAAGCCAAGCGAAAAAGAATTAAAGATTAAAAAACTTAAACAAGAATTATTAAGTTTAGAAGCAAGTTAAAAATAAACGCAAGGAAGCGACAAAAGGAACAAGGGATAAAAATAAATTTAGTGTGTAACACAGGAACGTAAATGGCGGGTGATTGGATCAAGATGGAGTTAACGACTCCCGATAAACCAGAAGTTTTTGCTATAGCGGAAGCGTTCGATATTGACCCTGATGCGGCTTTTGGAAAGCTGTTTAGAGTATGGGCTTGGTTCGATCAACACACTGAAAACGGTAACGCTCCAAGCGTTACTAAAACGTTAATAAATCGTATCACTAGCGTTTCAGGTTTTGCAGATGCAATGGTTGATGCAGGGTGGTTGGTGCAAACTGATGACGGTTTAGAGGTTCCAAACTTCGATAGACATAACGGAGAAACAGGAAAAAAACGCGCTTTAACCGCTAAAAGACAGGCTAAACACAAAAATAAGGCTAGTGAAATAGGTAACGGAAAAGGTAACGCAAAAGTAACGCCAGCAGCGTTACCTAAAGAAGAGAAGAGAAGAGAAGATATAAAAACACTAGTCCCTTACGAAGAAATTAAAAAACTTTCAAATAAAATCCTCACAGATTTACCCGCTTGCAAACAACTCACTGATACACGTAAAAAACAAATTAAAAAAATATGGAACTCTGAAAACGAAAACGGAGATCCTAGAAACAATCTTGAGTGGTGGGAATCATTTTTCACTTTTTGCAAATCAATAAAATTTCTTCATGGTGAAAACGACAGGGGATGGACAGCTAATCTTGAGTGGATTACCAAGTGGGCAAACTTCATAAAAATTATCGAGGGGAATTACAAGTGAGCAGAGAAGCGGAGCAAAATGTATTAGGCGCATTATTATCTGATAATCGAATGTTTGATGAAATAGACTTTCTCCAGGCAGATGATTTTTTAACAGAAGAGCATAGAAACATATTTGCCACATCAAAGAAAATGATTGAAAGCGGTAATGAAGTCGATCCATTTCTTCTAAGCGACAAAGATAAAACTTTGCAATTAACCTACCTCACAGATTTAGTGCGACATTGTTACGCACCTAAAAACGCTAAAGCCTATGCAGACGTTGTTAAAAGAACATCGATAGACAGAAAGCTTTTAGGGATTGGGAGTAGTATTTCTCAATTAGCCAGCAAAGATAAAACAACAGGCGAGAAATTTGACGAAGCATTGGACATGCTTAACAACCTCTCAAACCAATCCACGCAAAAATCTAAACCTCAAGAAATAAGTAAATCTTTGAATTCAGTTATTGATCGGATTGAGGCTGCATACAAAAACGGTGGCTCAGTGACGGGGTTATCAACGGGTTTAATCGGCTTGGATGAAAAAACTCTGGGACTACATAAATCAGACTTTATTGTTATAGCTGGCCGTCCTTCAATGGGTAAAACAGCGCTGGCTTTGAACATGGCAGAGGTAGCCGCAAAGAAAAATGAGACTGCGTTAATTTTCAGCATGGAAATGCCAACAGAACAATTAATCGATAGGGAGTTAGCGAACTTGGGAAGTATTCCTTTAAATCTTATCAGAAGTGGGAAATTAAGGGATGAGCATTGGCCCAGATTAACAGCGGCTTTTAACGAACTAAACGGGCTTCCTATGGATATTGATGATAGTCCCGCTTTATCGATTGGAGAAGTTCGATTAAGGGCTAAGCAAGTACAGAGAGAGAAAGGGCTAGGTGTAATTGTTATTGATTACATTCAGTTAATGCGAGGGAAGGGTAATAACCGTACAGAAGAGGTTAGCGAAATATCAAGGGGCTTAAAGGCTATCGCAAAAGAATTAAAAGTTCCTGTTATCGCTTTATCGCAGCTTAATCGTAGCCTTGAAGCAAGGCCAAATAAAAGACCGATTATGTCTGACTTAAGGGAATCTGGATCTATCGAGCAAGACGCAGATTTAATTTTATTTGTTTACCGTGATGAATACTACAACGAAGAAAGCCCTCATAAAGGGATAGCTGAAATTAACATAGCAAAACAAAGACAAGGTGAAACAGGAAAAGTATTCACTAAATTCACAGGGCATTTATGCAGGTTTGAAAACTATGTCGGAGACATACCACAATTTTCTACACCAACAAGAACAAAAGGTTTTAGAGGCTAGAAAAAGAAAATGGGAAAACATCAAAAGAGAATTACCTTTGTTTGCGGATTTCATAATCGAAATAAACAAACAAATGGGAAAGCCAGCATTCGTTGAAATAGAGGTTTATAGAAAATGATTCCTTATTATTTTTATTTAGCAGGAAGCATTTGTTTTTTAGTTGGGACATTAATCGTGATTATGGGTAATTAGATGACGCAAAGAACGCTACCACAAAATAACGCATTACACCTTTACTGCGAACAACTAGCAGAGGCTTTAAGTGGTGCAGGGTATGACGTAAGAAAAACACTTAGACATGACATAGAAATTCCTTGGGATGCAGAGTTAATCAAAAAATTAATTTGGAAGAAAGTTCAAGAAACAATGACAGGTGAAAAGTCCACAACCAAGCTAGATAAAAACCAAGTATCAGACGTTTATGAAGTTATAAATCGACACACTGCCAGCACGTTTGGTGTGTCTGTTCCTTTTCCTTCTGTGGAGACTTTACATGAACATGACTGAACAAGGCAAACAAGACTATACACGTTTTTTAAATTGCCCTCACTTTATGGGCATTCCAAGAAACATTAAACCAGAGGACGCAGTAAAACTATTTTTAGACTCAGAGGCAAAAGGTCGCGCTGCATGGATTAAGGCATTTAAAGAGGAGCAAAGCAAATGAGCGGTATCCCTTGTAACTATCCTTCATGTATCGCTTACGAGGTAATAAGTTCTAATTGGTGGTCAGGTGTAGCGGTTGGGATTTGTGCAACCATTATTGCTATTGCAATCGGCGCATTTATTTACATCGATATTAAAAAATGAAAAGTAAAGGCCAAACTTTAAAAAAGAAACTCTGCGCTATAGATGGCTGTGATAGTGATGCTAGCACTTTGGGGTGGTGTATGAAGCATTACAAGAGATACCAGGTGCATGGCGATCCGCTATTCCTTAAACCAAAAAAAGGGAAAAATATAAATTGTATTCAATGTGAAAAAGAGTTTTATGTGCAGCCTTCACACATAAAGATAGGGAGAAAACTTTGTAGTAGAGAGTGTTCTATTGCGTGGGCAAAAGAAATGCAAATGACTAATAGGCCTCTTAACTGTGTTGTTTGCGGAAAAGAATTTTATTGCTCAAAGTCACAGGAAAAAGCGCGAAATAGGAAAACATGTTCTATGGAGTGCATGGGGAAAAACAAAACTCTACAAGCGGAAAAAAGAAACAAGGATAAACCGCCATCAAAAGGCGCTTTAAACAGGCGCATACGCTATTCCAAAAAAATGCAGGATTGGAGGAGGTCGGTATTTAAGCGAGATAACTGGACGTGCCAGATCTGCGGCGCAAGAAATGGGAACGGTAAAAAAATCATTCTTAATGCTGACCATATTAAAAGGTTCGCAGACTATCCTGAGCTTAGGTTCGATCTTGATAATGGCAGAACATTATGCGTCGAGTGCCATAGGGCTACACCAACCTGGGGGAATAAGCGTGGCGAAAAAAAAATCCAAGCTTAAATCGCTAAAAGATAAGCTTTGGGCTTTGACGAGTGAATTTATAAGAAAGAAGTATGCTGATGAAAATGGCTATGTTTCATGTGTAACGTGTGGGAAGACGACTATATGGAATGACGGTATGCAGGCAGGGCACTACATACCAAAATCCAAAGGGCTGTCTATATATTTCCTTGAGGAGAATATACATCCTCAATGTGTCTCATGTAATGTTTTTAATAATGGGAATTATAGGCCATACACATTATTTATGATTGATACTTACGGAAGAGAAAAAATAGAAGAGCTTGAAAATCTAAGTAAAACACAAAGAAAAATATCAGTTAAAGAATATGAAGAAATGATAAAGGAAACAAAAGGGAAGATAGATGAACTCTAAAACATGCTGTAGATGCAAAGAAGAAAAGCCTTTTACTGACTTTAGCATTGTGAATAAAAATAAAGACGGTAGAAGAGGCATGTGCAAGGAATGTGTAAACGAGAAATACAACTGGAGAAACAGAGAAAAAACAATTGGATTTGAGATACCACTTTGGAAACCAACAGGAGAACTAAGATGACAAATGAAGAAATGCTAAAAGCAACATCAGGATATGACACAGACGCAATAGACGGTGTTATTCATTCAAACAATCAAAAGATGGAAAAGAAAGAAGCTATTAAGAAAAACTTAACCAAAGCAATAGAGATGCTTGGCACAGGGAATACATGCGAAGCACTCTTACACGCTCAAGAAGCATCTCAAGATTTAGTTTATTTGCGTTGTGAATGTAAAGCAGATGTAGCCAGAAATGCAGGGTTAGAAAGTGGCTGTTAAATGATTTACCTCGCAGCCCCATACACCCACAAACACAAGGAAGTGGAACAAATAAGAGTCGAACAAGTTACTTATGTTGCAGCTTGTCTTATGGAAAAAGGCCAACATGTATTCAGTCCTTTAACACATGGACACCAATTAGCTATTAAGCGACCTTTACCCACCGACTTTAATTTTTGGGGTGAGCAATGCGAAAGGCAATTAAAAATGTGTGATCGCGTTATGGTGCTTATGTTAGATGGTTATACATCTTCAACAGGTGTAAAGGCAGAAGTAGGCCAAGCCAGAAGCCTGGGAATGCAAATTGACTTTGTAGAGTTTGGGGATTTTATATGAAGCTCACAGATAGAGAACAAGATTTAATCGATCAACTAGGTATCGAGTATTACAAATTACAAAAAGAACTAAACAAAATAAGACCCAAAGAAATAGCTTATAAATTTGATGTCACAACTAGATACGTCTATAGACGGTGGAGCAAGTTAAATGTGCACAGTGGAACGGTTGACCCCTTTGACACCATCAGCAGTGGATTTATCGAAACTCAGGAATGAGAACTCTATTGCGGGAAGCTCTATAGATTTATCTTATGTTTTATCGACATTAGATGAATTTCAATATGAGTTTATCGATCTAAAGTTTCTAGGTGGAGGTAACTTTAAACGCCTAGAGGCTCACTTGCTACACAAGGCGGCAGGATTAATTAAGCGCGTCAAGGGTAGGCATGAGCACCTACCAGCATTAGTTAGAACGGAGTTATTAGAGGCGCTTAGTGATGGCACTTGTGAGGTCTGCGAAGGAAGCGGCTTTAATTATGATGAAACAAAAGTATATCCTTGCGACAACTGCAGAACTACGGGCAAGGCAAAAGTATCGCTTAAGACTAAAATTAGATGGTACGCACAAACTCGATATGAATTGAGAAAAGAACAAGGCAAAGAAGCAGATATAGGGCAATACAGAAAAGACTACGTTAAATATATTCGTGATGCTTATGATATAAATTCTATAGTCACTAATTCATTAAACGAAGCAAACGAAAAGATCAAAAGGCGCTTACGGTAAAACACTGAACTAAAAACTGGTTTATTTTCTTGCATATTGTATTATTACCCGTGACCCATTGACTTTAAAATTTATGGGCATCTAACACACTTAGCCTTGCTCCTCCTTGCAGGGCTTTTTTTTGTAAAAGTTTTGCCCCTAATCACTTTACTCCAGAGCTTTCAGAAATCCTTGCTACGCAGGGTGTAAAGCTAAAACTACTCCTGAGATTGGGGGCATCCTATTTTAAAATTAGAGACTTGGTTTATAAATGAATACAAAAGCAAAGGCACTAACGGTAATTCTCAAGCCTCTAGTTTTACTGCTAAGCATAAGCAATGTGTACGCCCACGAACTTTGGAATATGAAAGAAGGAACGGCGTGGGTTTTAGGCAATAGCACTCAATGCACGGTTATTGAATACAATTATCCTATTGATTTTGCCTCTGAAATACCAGAGCCAGCCGAAATATCATCACAGAAATTTAAGTGGCCCCAAAAAACAGAAGCACAAAAAGAAGCATGTGAAAAACTAAAGGCGGCGGCTAAGTCAGTCAAAAGCTGGAGAGTAGCCGTAAACAAAGCCTACCCAACAAGACCTGTTAAGAATATTCAAACCTGGGAAGTCGTTAAAGGTGTTCGAGCAAACGTAGGTGACGATTGCGGGAAAGAAGTCAAACCATACAATTCAAGATATTCCTATCGAGAAATTTTAATTAACAACCGTATTTATGCGGTGATATGCGAGTGAGAAAAAATGGCAATTAGTTACATTAAATTAAGAGCGTATTTAGATGCTAACGCAGGCACTTATGGCGCGCTCAACGATGCTGCGGCAGCCGCTCAAATAAACAGTGATGATACAAGAACGCGAGAATCAATAAGCGGTTCTGAATTGTTCGGTTATACCGATGAAGCAGAATATTTAGCCTTAACGGATGCATTAAAAAGCCAATGGCTGAGCTTATGCGCGATTGATTCAGTTACATCGGCCGCTGTACCTATTATTAAATCCATTTTCGATACCCCGACAACTACTTGGGCCAGCATCGTAAAACAAGAAACTAAAACATTTGCCCAATGGGAAGGTTTTAATAATATTTCAAAAGAAGATATACGAATAGCGAGGGCGCAATAATGGCCAAGTCATATACAACGATTTCCGCACCAGCAGTCACAGCACTTAATAGCTTAGCAGATGCGGCTTATTGGGTTGGCGGTGGTACGACAGGCATTGATAACTCAACGCAATTAGCTTATGAAATTGAAATGTTTGTAACAATTCTAACCACTACTACGGCTGGTTCAGATGGTTCGGTTGATGTTTATATTGCGGGTTCCGTTGATGGCGGCACTGACTTTGCGGGTGGTATCACAACTGAATCAGACGCGACTTATACCCCAGCGGGCGATGATGTATCAGAATGGACTTTCGTGGGTTCATTTACATACACAAGCGAAACCACAGCGCGCACATTAAATAAACGCTTCCTTATTGATGATGTCCCAAAGAATTTTAAAGTTGTTATTTTCAATGATACTGGCACAGCTTTAGGCGCTACAACTTGCGCGGTTGAGTTAAACGCTATTAAGTATTAAGGGGTGGCCCAGTGCTACTCCCTTTAAGTATATCTTGGCTTAGTTAACGGCAGGGGATAACTATGTCTAGTATATTTAAAAAAGATTGGGATAGGAAGCCTGATAGGTTTACAGGGTTAAACTCAAGCAATCCGTTAATTAAATATCTTGAGGCATATTTCCCTGTTTTAGAGAGCGGAGGGCTGCGCGATTATTCTGGGCATAATAGGCATGGCGTGAAAGTCGGCTCCCCGACTAATGCTATTTCAGCAGAATTAGGCGGCAGAGCTATTGATTTTGGTTCTTATACTAACTCATGGTATTACTACGCGGATGTCCCATCACTGGCAACTTTCACCGCTTGCGCTTGGCTAACGGTTGATGTTGACGCATCTACACCATCATCCGCGCAAGTTGCTGTTAGCTTAGGTGAGACTGGTTCCGGTATAAATGTAAGAGCTACACTAGCATCAGATAACGATCCTGATGAGTGGGGTATCTGGGATAACGCTAATAGTTGGCTAAGAAGTTCGATAACTAGACAGGTTGGTGAAAAAGTTTTTGTATGTATGGTGTATAGCGGTACAGCATATAGAAAAATATATCATAACGGCGTACTAGTAGGAACAGAAACAGGTTTATCATCCTTAAGCACTAATCGAACCCGAATGTTTATAGGGATTGAAGATGTCGATGTTGCGGAGGCTTTCGACGGCCATCAACATAATATTCAATTGTACTCCAAAGCTTTAAGCGATAACGAAATAAAAAGCTTATATGACAACCCGTACCAGCTTTTAAAACCAAGAAACATTTACTTTGAAGAAACCGCCGATACTCGCGCAATATCTTTGGTTAAAAAAGATTGGACTAAAAAACCAAGCCGTACAAACATAGAGATTAATCTTAAATTCAATGTTAAGGCAGCATGGATATTTAACGAAGGTAGCGGCAATCCACGAAATTTATCTTCTGGTGAAGTTGGTACAATTAGCGGTGCAGTGTGGTCACTGTCAGAGGATGGGCAATGCTTAGAATTAGATACCGCTTCGGATAGCATTGAGCTAGCAGCAGAGTCACAAGATGTTTTAACGACTGGCGATTGTACAATTTTAATCGGTTATGAAAAAACAGATGCGAATAATCGCACTTCCTATTCATTTGGCATTGATTCAACCACAGGGGTTTATAAATGCAGTTGTCATTTACCTTGGTCAGATGGGACACTATATTGGGATTATGGTGGGCAAGCAGGTAATAATAGACTAGCAATATCGGGTTTAACTTTTGGTAACGATAACTGGGCATTTTATGGCGGTTCTAAAGGTTTAGAAGTACACCAAAATGGTGTATCAGTTGGAAGTAATAGCGCGGCAATTAGTAGGACGCAAGCGTCGAGTATTGGATTTTTATTAGGCGCGTCTGCTGGCGCTGATGCTGATTTTGCAAAGGTTAAGTATTTATATATTTTCCATGAGAAGCTAAATGAAACATTAATAAAAGAAATTAATGATAACCCTTATAAAATACTACAACCAAGAAACACTTATTTTGAAGGTGCAGATGAAGGCGGCGCTTCGGTAGCTCCGCCAATTGGGCTATTGGCATTACTTGGTTACGCCCCAACCATAACAGCAAGCAACCCTCAAACTATCAATGTTCCTGCCGCAAGCTTAACACTAACAGGTTACGCTCCAACGGTAAGCGCAAACGGGAACGTAAGCATTGATGTTCCATTAGCATCATTAGATTTAACAGGTATAACTCCAACAGTAAATATATCAGGCAATCAGTCTGTATCAGTTCCTTTAGGTTCTTTGGCTTTAGCGGCATTTGCACCAGATATTCAAACACCTGTAAGCGTGGATATACCAGTTGCGAGTTTATCTCTAGCTGGTTACACCCCAACGATAGGAACAGGCGTTTCTGTTGATGTTCCTAACGCGACCTTAACCCTGACAGGTTTAGTCCCGACTATTTCAGCAGCAGCAAGCGCAAACATAGATGTACCTGTTGCGACCTTAACCCTTCAAGGGTACGCGCCAACAATAGACGGATCTATATCATGGACGGTGCAAAGTGGTAACTCAGCCACATGGACAGCCACAACCGACACAACAACGACCTGGAGTTAATATGGGTAGAGCGGCTTTAATGAAGGACGCTAAAGATCACATGACACATGTTATCGCTCCAAGCCTTAACCCTAATGTGAAGGGAAAGTTTCAAGTAAGACTTATTGGGACGCATAACGGCGTAGCAGAAATTGAATTAAGAATTATTAACGATAACAAGCAAGTTCTTAAATCATTTGGATCTAAAGCTATCTCTATAGGAAAAACAATCACTCTCGAAGGATTAGACTCAACAATTAACTTTTTACCATCGGATATAAAATCATGATTAAAGAAATCGCACAAAAGCGAAAAAACGAAATTGAATACAGTAAGGCTAGGATTGAAAAGAAACTTCAAGATATGCCTAACGATCAAAGAGCAGAAGGCTGGAGAAAACGACTTTCTGAATACGCAGAATCTTTAAGACTTGTTAACTTCACCATAGAGACAGGCCGCAAAGTTTTATTTAAAGGCGAACAATCAGAAGGTGGCGTACAAATAGATCCGCCTGCTGGACAAATGAACGTGGGGAATAACTAATGGCTGCTGATGCATGGGATTTTTATAACGAGTTTACAGAATATGTAGCAGACGGGACAATCGACCTTGACGCAGATACATTCAACTGTGGTCTATATCTTTCAACCTCTAACGCCGCAACTTTAACAACATCAGGTCGAGCAGCTTTAACAAACCAACACGCGAGCGCAAATGGTTACACACAGCCAGGTAGTGCTTTAGCTTCTGTTACATGGACACGTTCAGGCGGTACAACTACTTTCGATAGTGCAGATGAAGTCTTTACCGCTTCTGGTGGCTCAATAACAGCACGATTCGCAGTTATTGATGACGACACTGTAACCACCCCAGTAGCCGATCCACTATGTTGTTATACATTACTAGATAACTCTCCTGCTGATGTCACAGCAACAGACGGAAACACTTTAACTATTGCTATGAATGCAAGTGGAATATTCACACTGGCGACATAATGGGAAAAGGTTCAGGAAGAAGACCCCAGCAAGTTACTAAAGACCAATTCAATAGTAACTGGGATAATATTTTTAATAAGACTCAGTCAACCCCTACGGGAACTAAGGATTTGAAATGCCAAGAAAAATCGCAGAAGAAAATAAAAAGATAAGGCGCGAATCCTTAAGAGAAGAGTTAAAGTCAAGAGAGTACCTAAGACAGATACATAAAATCTTAGATACAAAGGACGATGACCTAAATACTCAAACTGCAAAGCTAAAACTAGACGGGTATTTCAAACTATTAGCTAAGACATTACCTGATACTAAAGCTATTGAATTAACAGGCGAAGATGGTAATCCTATTAAAACGGATAACACATGGAAAGTAGAGATAGTCGATGCCGAAACTGACTCTACCAAATAAACTAAAACCATTCCTAACAAAGAAAAAAAGATTCAAGATAGCCTTTGGTGGTAGGGGAGCAGCTAAGTCTCAATCCTTTGCTGACATCTTCCTTTTAAAGTCACAAACAGAGAAAGCTAAGACAGGATGTTTTAGGGAGATGCAGAACTCAATAGAAGATTCTGTTCATTCACTCTTAAAGTCAGAGATTAACCGATTAGAGTTAGACGGATTCACATCAGAAAAAGCCACTATCTACAATAATCAAGGTGGTGAGTTTAGATTCAAGGGATTAGCTAGAAACCCTGACGCAGTAAAGTCGATGCATGGCTTTAAATACTTTTGGATAGAAGAAGGCCAATCTATCTCTCAAGAGTCTTTAAACATGCTAACACCTACTTTAAGGGAAGCTGATTCGGAGCTATGGGTATCAATGAACCCTCAAAGCTCAGAAGACCCAATGTCTAAACGATTCATCAAGCCTTTCGAGAGCGAATTAAAATCCAAAGGTTACTATGAAGACGATCTACATTTAATCGTATGGATTAACTATACCGATAATCCTTGGTTTCCAGAAGCATTAGAGCAAGAAAGGCTTTGGGACTACGAGAATAAATCAAGAGCTGAATACGATCACATATGGCTAGGGCACTTTAATGACTCGATTGAAAATTCAATCATTAAGGCTGAGTGGTTTGATGCTGCAATAGACGCTCACACTAAACTAGGATTCAAACCTAAAGGCGTTAAGGTCGCTTCTCACGATCCTTCTGATGAGGGCGGTGATGGTAAAGGTTTTGTATTAAGGCACGGCTCAGTTGTATTAGACGTACAAGAGAACAACGATTTAGACGTTAACGATGGTTTAGATTGGGCTACAGACTTAGCGATTAATAATAACTCAGACCATTTCATATGGGATGGTGACGGACTAGGTCTTTCTCTTAAAAGACAAGTCTCAACAACCTTTAACGGTAAGCATTGTAAATACCATATATTTCATGGCGGCGGGGGTGTTGATAACCCTAACGCCCTACACATGAATGAAGACTTCCAAGGAACAGGAAAAAGAGAAAACAAGAACGCTTTTAAGAATAAACGCGCTCAATACTACTGGATGCTAAGAGATAAATTCTATAACACCTATAGAGCCGTAGAACATGGGGAATACAAAGACCCTGATGATCTAATTAGTCTTAGCAGTGAAATACCTACTCTTACAAAGTTACGATCTGAATTATGCCGAATCCCTAGAAGGCCAAACGGTAACGGATTAATTCAAATCATGGCTAAGCAAGAAATGAAAAGTAAATACAAAATAGATTCTCCCAATTTAGCCGATTCATTAATGATGAGTTACTTAGACGGTTTAACTATCGCAGACTCATGGAGCAAACCTTTGACCTATAAGAAACAATACCGCGTATGAATGATTCTGAAATACTAACCATGTTAGGAAGTCAAATCTCCAATGCACAAGGCGGGGACAATTCCACTACTAACGCGCATAAAGCAACAGCACTAGATTATTACTCAGGTGATGATTCCATTATTGACGCAGAAGACGGTGAAAGCTCCATTATCACACGCGAAGTCTTTGAGAATATAGAAAGAGAATTAGGCCAACAATTAAAAGTCTTTGCATCAGGTGAAAGAGTGGTTCAGTTCGATCCAATGAACCAAGAAGATGAAGAGCAAGCCGATCAAGAAACGGATTATATAAACTACATATACAACAAAGAAAACAACGGCTTTAAAATAACTCACGACTGGATTAAGTCTGCTCTTTTAGAAAAGAATAGTTACGTTAAGGTATGGGTTGAGGAAGAAGAAGAAACCGAAACTGAAACTTATACAGGTTTAAATGATGCTGAGTTCTCTTTAGTTATCGAACAAGAAAACGTGGAGCCTATCGAGCATTCAGAAGAAATAGCACAGAATGAATTTGGCGAATTAATTACTGTTCACGATGTAAAGATTAAAGTTACCAATAAAGAAAAACGAATTAAAGTTCAAGCTGTTCCTAATGAAGAAATGGGCATCGCTAGAAATCACAACGAACTATCGCTAAAAGAATGCCCTTTTGTTTACCATCGACCTTCCAACATAACAGCCTCAGACTTGATTGAAGCAGGCTTTAACAAAGAATTAGTTGATAGACTTCCACGATATAACGATGAAGAGAACGAGCTAGAAGTGTCTCGCAACCTACATTCTTTTGATGATAACACCGCTTACGATGAAGCAGACGAATCAACAAGAGAGATTGAAGTATATGAATGTTATATTCGCTTCGATCATGATGGTGACGGAATAGCAGAATTAAGAAAGGTTACGATTGCAGGTAAAGAAATATTAGAAAATGAAGAGTGTGACTTTATTCCCTTCGCTACATTAAGTCCTTTCCCTATGGCCCACAAGCATGAGGGCTTTAGTTACGCTGACATGTTAATGGACATACAAGATGTATCCACAGTATTAACACAGCAAATCCTAACGAATCTTTATTTCACTAACATGCCTGAACTTGAAGTAGCGGAAGGTGTTAATTTAGATGATGTATTAAATCGTAAATCTGGCTCGGTTAATCGTGTAGCTACACCTGGAAGCATCAACCCTATTACAATTCCCTTCACAGCAGGGCAATCACTCCCTATTTTAGAGATGATGCATACTATGGCTGAAAAAAGGGTGGGGAGTTCTCAACCTTTAGACCCTAATGTCCTCTCCAAAACATCAGGCGCAGCATTTATCTACGGCTCAGAACAAGCCAACCAACCAAGTGAAAAACTGGCACGTACATTCGCAGAAACAGGCTTTAAAGAATTATTCTTAATGATTCACGAATTAGCCATTAAGAACCAAGATAAGCCCAAGATGATTCAGTTAAGAAACAAATATGTTGAAGTCGATCCAACTGAATGGAAGCATCGTACTAATATGTCTATCGTAGTTGGATTAGGAACAGGTAATAAAGACCAAGAAATACAAAAGCTATTATCCATAGCAGACAAACAAGAACAACACATGCTTAATGGTTCACCTATGGTTGACTTTAAGAAACTGTTTAACACTTACTCAAGAGTCATTGATAAGTCAGGACTCAAAGATGCGTCTTTATTCTGGAACGATCCAAATACACCAGAGTTTAAAGAACAAGAGCAAGCCAAACAAAATCAACCTCAAACAAATGAACTAGCCGAAGCCGAACAAGTGAAAGGTCAATTTGCTATCCAAAAAACACAAATGGAAGTGCAAATGAAAGGACAGTTAGAACAGTTCAAACAACAAGCTAACCATGAAAAAGAAATCATCAAAGCACAGCATGAGGCGCAATTACAAGCCCTTAAAACTGAGTTAGATGATAGGGCTAGAGAATTAGATAGAGAGTCTAAAGAGGCCATAACGATCTTACAAGAAGAAGTTAAACTACTTGTGGCGGGTATTCCTAAAGACTTAGGGCAACCTGGAATAGGAGATGAACTTGGACAATAAAATGAGAGCGCATCAAGCGCAACTCTTACTTGATAATCAAATATTTCAAGAAGCTTTAGAAGAAGTTAACAAGTCAATTAACCGTGAAATGGATTCTATTAAGTTAAACGATAAAGACTCCGCATACCAGTTAATCCAATTAAGACAAGCAGCTAATAAGATTGTTAACTATATAAACACTGTCGCAACTTGTGACAAAGTACCAGAATTTAATGCACGTAAGAAAAGAAGCCTCTTTCGAGCTTAAATAACTTAACGCTGTGAAGCGTCAACATCCCATTGAAGGAAACCATTATGAGCCAAGTAGATAATACAGCTCAGCCGCTAACTGTTGAGTCTGCCGCTGATCTAATTGAACAACGTATGACCGAGACAGAGGTTAATGAAGAAGAAACAACCCTTGAAACTCAAGAAGAAGTAGATTCATCTAATGATTTAGAAGAAGCCACAGAAGAATCAGAAGAAGAGTCATTAGAAGAGTCTACCGACTCAGAAACAAACGAATCTGATGAAGCAGAGCCAGAAGCAGAAGAAGAAAGCACCGATTATCAAACCGTTGATGATTTAGCTCAAGCCTTAGAAATGCCATTAGAAGACTTTATGGCAAACATTAAAGGCAAGGTTAAAATTAACGGCCAAGAGCAAGAGGTTACACTTTCTGATCTGAAAAACGGCTACCAGATGGAGGCAGATTATAGACGCAAGACAGCAGAGCTTGCAGAGCAACGGAAAGCTTTTGAAGCTGAATCACAGAGTAAACAGCAAGAAATTGAAAGCAGATTAACTAATCTACAATCAATCTCTGATAGTGCGGAGCAATCTTTACTAGCTGAATATAACGAAGTGAATTGGAAAGAATTAGAAGATTCCGATCCAACAGAATACCTAATTCAAAAGCAGAAGTATTCCGAAGCATATAACCGACTTCAACAAACAAAACAACAAGCGATTGAAGAAGCTCAACGGTTATCACAAGAACAAGAAGTAAAGAACCAAGAAGCCTACCAAGAAACTTTAAACCGCGAATACGGTTTGATGCTTGAGCAGAATCCTGAATGGCAAGATGAAGCAGTCTTCAAAAAAGACCAAGCTGAAATCCAAACTTACTTACAAGATAAAGGGTTTAACGAAACTGAGATTAATCAGCTAGTAGACCACCGCATTGTAAATATTTTACGGGACGCACTTAAAGCTAGAACTGATATTTCTAAGGTAGAGATAGCTAAAAAGAAAGTTAAAAAGCTTCCTAAAGTTTTAAAGGCAGGCTCCAAACAAACAAGACAAGACGTTGCTAGCAAGAAAAAATCAGATGCAGTCAAACGACTAAGAAAGACTGGATCTAGAGAAGACTTGCAAGCGGCACTCCTAGAACGATTTAACTAACGCTGTGAAGCGTAAGGATTAAGAAATGGCTATAACAACTGGCGTAGTAGAAACATATGATGCGGTAGGCAACCGTGAAGATTTATCGGATATGATTTGGGATGTTTCACCTTCTGAAACACCTTTATTGTCTGCAATGAAAAAAACCAAAGCAACAGGATCTAATCACACTTGGCAGGAAGATTCTTTAGCAGCAGCAGCGGCTAACGCTCATCCAGAGGGTGAGATCGCAGCACCAGCCGATCCAGCAGCAACCACTTTACTCTCAAACTACACACAAATTTACAAAAAACATGCTGTAGTTTCTGGTACTCAAGAAGCTGTTAACAAAGCAGGTCGCAAGTCAGAAATGGCTTTCCAAGTTGCTAAGCGCATGAAAGAAATCAAACTTGATATTGAATACTCAATGTTTGGTAATGGTGTTGCTAACGGTATCGGTAACATTAAAGTAGGTGGCTCATCTGGTACAGCTCGTGAATCTGGCTCTATTGAAACGTATCTTACCTCTAATGTAAGCGTAGGCTCTACAGGTGCGGCGGCTTCTGGTAACTCAGCGGACGTTATGACAACTGGTACAGACCGTGACTTAACAGAAGCTATCTTAGCATCTGTTTTAACAACTGCTTACGGTAATGGTGCAGACCCTAAATTACTAGCGGTTTCGGCTACTAATAAAGGCGTTGTAGGCGACTTCACAGCAGGCGGTGCAACTCGTTATGTATCAACTGATGCAAGTAAATTAAATGTATCTATTGATGTATATGAAGGTGACTTCCATACATTAAAAGTTGTTCCTTGCCGTAACATCATTGGCGATAACGTTTACGCAATCGATCCACAATACCTAGCTTTTGCTGAGTTACGTGGTCTACACGCTAAAGACCTTGCAACTACTGGTGATGCGCGTCAAAAAGAAATCATCTGTGAAGGTGCATTAGAAGTATGCACAGAAGCAGCTCACGCGATTATCGCTGACACTAACGGCTAAGTAATTTCACTTAGTTAACTATTGGGACTCTTTGGAGTCCCTTTTTTATTGGAGAAAATAAATGCCAAGTCAAAAGACAGCATCAACTATTAAATGTGAAGTTCATCGATCAATCGGCGTTCCTTTGTCAGATGAAGATAAAAAGAAAGCTGAACGCAGAGCTAGAACAAAAGGCTTAAAAGCAGATTTAACGGGATTAACAACAATGATAAGCCCTAACAAACCTGTTTTAAGTCAAGACGGTAAAACAAAGATTCCAGGTGAGCCAGTGTTTGTTGAGCTGGATGAAGAAGCCGCTAAAAAACTACAAGCAGCAGGGGCAGTTAGTGTCGTTATCTGAGAAGTACCACTACGATGAGTCTGAGGACAAGCTACACATCCAACGAGTTCAAGATGTACAGCCCATCCTAGAGGATAACAGGCGCCTATTAAATGATAACCAAGGCTTTAAGAGTGAAATTTTCAATAAGAAAGCGTCTATCCCTATGGTTATTTTAGAGGCGTGGCTTAAAGAGAAGGGTATTACTTATCAAGAGTTTTCGGTTAACGATAAAATATTAAAGCGTTTCTTAAACGATCCTGATAATGCTTTTTGTTTATGTAAAAAAGGTAAGCTATGAGTATTAGCACTTACGGGGAGTTAAAGACAGCAGCAGCTAACTGGTTAAATAGATCGGATATGACCGACAGAATACCAGAATTTATTGCTATAGCTGAATCAAAGATAGCAAACGATGTTAGATGCAACGCGCAACAAACGCGGTCAACATCTAATATATCAACGCAATACTTCGATATTCCTACGGGCTTTTTAGGTGTGCGAGATATTCAGATAAACTCAGACCCTATCCAGCCTTTAACATACTTAACGCCTAAAGTTTTAAGTGAGAAGTTTCCAAGCGCAACAACGGGCAAACCAAGATTCTACACAATTCACGGTGATGAGTTTGAAGTTAAGCCAGTTCCGTCTACCACTTACGAAATAGAAATCAATTATATAAAACGCTTCACTGCTTTTAGTGATGATGCAGATTATAACTGGCTTCTAACAAACCATCCTCATATTTACTTGTATGGCTGCTTAGCGGTCGCCAATGAATTAATTGAAGATGAAGATCAACTCACAAAGTATCAATCTTTATACGGCCAAGCCGTAGCAGATTTAAACAAATCACAAAAACAAGCGAACTACGGAAATATTTTAGTCGCTAAACCAAACACAGCAACCCCTTGAGGTATTTATGGCACTAGAAGACTTAACTGGAGGCTCTAAGTATACGAGCGACCTAGTTGTGACAAACCCAACAGGATCGGATTCTAAATCTGATGGTGACGGTCATTTAAGGGGAATAAAAAACGCTATCGCTAATACATGGGCTAATATTACGGGAGCAGTAACAGCGACACACACCGAATTAAACTTAATGGATGGCGTAACAGCAACAACAGCAGAGATAAACAATCTAGCAGGCTCAACTACGGGAACTGTTTTAACAACAGGTGATGAAGGAACTGGAAACGGCATAGACGCTGACACAGTAGATGGGAACGAAGCTGCTGCATTACTCGACAGGGCAAACCACACAGGAACACAAACGCTATCAACTGTCAGTGATGCAGGGACTTTAGCGGGTGTTAATTCAGTATCAAACAATGATATTGATTGGACTTTCAGTAATTGGTCGGAGACTTATTCTAGCGGTCAAACAGCTTTAGCATCGGGTATCTATTGGATACTAGGCGCGGGTTCATCTCAAAGTGTGACAGTTGAGGTTTACCAACACAACTCAACGTCATGGGTAGAGCTAGGCACTTTCGCTAGTGGTGACACTCCAATCTTTGCCGTTTCGGCTGGCGGGGCTAACCAAGTAAGAATCAATAACGCTGCTGGAGCAGACCGAACTTTATACGGGTTTAAGTTTGCCTAATGAAGTTTGATAATGTTGGCTCAATTGGATTAATTAATGATATTAACCCTCAAGACTTGCCTGATGGTGCATTTAGTGATGGGCAAAACGTAAGGTTTAAAGATGGCTATCTTGAAAAAATCGAAGGCTACTCTTCTGTTTTTGGTACGCCCTCCATTGATCCTTATTGGATGCTGCCTATTGTTAGTGGCTCTACTTTGTATTGGGTGTATTGTGGCCTTACGAAAGCATATGTAACAGATGGAACAACGCACACAAACATAACACGACAAACAGCCTCCGTTGATGTTGATTACAACGCAGACGCTCTAATTAACTGGAATGGCGGCTTCTTATCTGGGATAGGGATTTTTAATAATGGTGTTGATGATCCACAAGTATGGAGTCCTGCCACACCTGCAACAAAACTAACTTCATTAAGATGGGATGCTTCAAATACATGGAGCGCAAAAAGCCACACCGCTAAAGTGATAAGACCTTTCGGTAATTTCCTTGTTGCTTTAAATGTTACAAAGTCAGGCACTAACTACCCTTATCTTGTTAAGTGGTCACATCCTGCTGAATCAGGAACCGAACCAACTACATGGGATGAAACAGATACAACCAAAGACGCAGGTGAAACAGACTTAGGGCAGTCAGGCGGCGTTTTAATTGATGGCCTAGCTTTAAGGGATTCTTTTATTATTTACAAAGAAGACGCTGTTTATTCAATGCGGCACATTGGGGGGCAGTATGTTTTTTCTTTTAATGAGATATTTCAATTCGGGATATTATCAAGACGCTGCGTAAAGGAGTTTGAAGGCAGACACCTAGTGTTAACGTATGGTGACTTAATCTTGCATGATGGGCAAACAGCCGAATCCATCATTGATAAAAGAATGAAAAGATGGCTTGTTGATAATATAGACGCAACTAACTACGAAACATCGTTTATAGTTCAAGATCATCAAAAGAATGAATTTAAAATATGCTTCCCTCAAACGGGTTCATCACTACCAGATAAAGCATTAATATGGAACTATCGAGATAATACTTTCGGCACTCAGGACTTACCTAACACCCCTCATATAGCTTATGGTGTTGTCGATCCAAGTGAGGCGGTTGATTGGGATTCTGATTCTGACTCGTGGGATTCTGACACATCATCATGGAATCAAAGAAGCTACAACCCTTCTGTTCTTAAAAACTTAATGGCATCAGGTACAAATCTATTTTTAATGGATGATACCAACACGGCAAACGGAACCACTTTTACGGCTTACGCAGAAAGAACATCCTATGATTTTGGCAATGACCGAATAAAGTTTGTTAAAAAGATTTGGCCTCGAATTACATCAACAGGATCGGTTACGATTAAAATAGGGACGCAGATGAATAGAAACGATCCTATTTCTTGGTCGTCTTATACTTTTGATCCATCCACTCAGGAACACGTTGATACCTTAGATAAAGGTCGATATATATCTTTTTATATTGGATCTACTTCCGACATCTCATGGAAACTTTCAGAGGTTGATTTTGAAGTACATGATTCAGGTAAACATTAATGTTTCGTAAATCTAAAACACCCTTAGATGTTAAAGAGCTTCCAAGATATTTAGACAGTGAATTATTAAAAATAGAAGACGATTCAAAGAATCCAGAAGTTGAGAGCATTCAAGTTACTGTCACTAATTCATCACCAGACAAACCAAGACAAGGCCAAATGTATTACGCAGATGGCGCTAATTGGGATCCAGGATCAGGTGAGGGGATTTACTTCTATAACGCATCAAGTACATGGGTAAAACTATGATGGTAAGAGCCATTGAGCCTTCTTACTTAGACTTCTACTGGGGAAACCTGCACTCACAAATAAAAGATGCTATCTCTTATTCGGGGGATGAGCAATCACCTTTTCATGTGAGAGAAAAGATATTAAGTGGGCGATATATTCTTTTAGTTGTTGTAGAAGGGCAAAACCTTTTAGGCCATTGTACTATGTCAACAACAGAACACCCTAACAAAAAAATACTTAATCTTGTAACGGTAGGCGGCACAAGAATGAAAGAATGGTTAAAAGATATTTTGGAAGTTATAGAAACAATCGGTAGAGAGTTAAATTGTAATGCGATTTATACATGTGGTCGCAAAGGTTGGGAGAGAGTTTTAAAAGACTACACTCCTAAATATGTCATTTGTTCTAAGGAATTATTATGAGTTTTGCGTATAACGAAAACAGATCATCAGCAAGCAGAAGCAGTGAAGACAATGTATGGAATAAGCAATCACCATATTTACAGGATATGTACTCTAAAGCTCAAGGGCTATCTAGTCGCAGTCCATCACAGTCAGTTGCAGGCTTTAACTCAGCGCAGCAAATAGGACAAGGCATGGCAGCAGATTACGCGACAAGCGGAGGCCAGCAAATAACAGACAACACTAGCAACGCTTTAAACTTTGGTTTAAATGCGGCAGATGTTAATCAAAACCCTTACTTGCAAAGCGCAATGAATGCAGCTATTCGACCTCTCACGCAAAATTTTCAAGAAAATGTTTTAAGCGGTAATGAAGATCAGGCTCTAGCAGCAGGGCAATACGGATCTAGTCGTCACGGTATAGCGGATGGTATTGCTGGAAGGTCTTACATGGATTCTGTCGGAGATATTACTTCTAACATGGCGAATCAAGGTTACAACACAGGTTTAAACACAATGATGCAAAGTATTAACGCTGCACCTACTGTTCAGAACATGGGATTATTTGGATCGAATGTTATGCAAAATATCGGTGGTCAATATCAAGGCTTGCAGCAACAAATGATGGATAGCCCCTGGAATAACTTATCTCGTTATCAACAAATTGTTGGTGCACCTACAACGCTTGGAAGTTCTACAGGCTACAGCGCAGGCAAAGGATGGGGAACCTCAGCTTCATTGACTGGTATGGGCGGCTAATGAATAATTATCAAGGTCTTTTCTATAACCCTTACTTAAGTGGTCAACAAAATATAGGTTTATTCAATTACCAGCAGCCTACTTACCCGCAGCAGCCTGCACCACAACAATTAAGTCCATTGAATAGCATGTTATCTAACTACGACAACCAAGCTAATATTTTTTCCCAAGACCAACAAGCTGTAGACATGGCAAACCAAGTAGCTTTGTATGAGCAAGAGCAAGATAAAATTAGTCAACGAAATGCAATGGCCTTCGACAAAAGATGGGTAGACTCTCGAAAACCAGATATGTCTGTTATACAGCCAATGGGTGATATAGATTCATCTTTTAATTTGGGGGCGGCGCACAATATGAGAATGAAAAACTTGCAGAACTATTACAAGGGGTTTAATAATGCCTAAACATGGCGATATGCCGACAGCAGATAATACAGGGTTTTTCCAATCACTGTTTCAAAGTATTCCTTCACGCCAAAGAGATTGGGGGCGACAAGAGGTAAAAAATCGAGTTGGTCAAATTCAAAAAACGCAGCCATTTAATCAAGGCGGCTTGCAGCCTAATGGTAGTATTCAAGAAGGTGACTTATTCCCTGGTGAAGCGCCTATACCTGGATTGCAAACTGTTACCCAGAAAGCAACTGGCCTTTTAGGTGGCAAAATAAAACCAAGTGAATTTGCTACAGGCTTGTTATCTACTCCAGGCTATGAGCAGTTAGGGTCGGAATTAACAAAAGGATTATTAAGCCCTAGGACGCAAGCTAATAACATGAAGTTTGTTGAGTATTACAATAAAGCGGGACAGCCACAAAAGGGGTTTATTAACCCAATGAATCCAACTGCCCCGCCTATTCCTGTCGGAGCAACAAAAATAGATCAAAGCAAGGCCAGTAGATATAAAGACTTCAAAAGCTATAAAGAGTATTTAGATGCTCAAAAAGCGCTAACTGATAACTACCAAAAGAATTTAGCGCCGTTTAGTGCGGTGCAAGATGCTTATATGGGAGCGCGATCTGCTTTGTCTGGTGAGACTGGTATGGATATGGTCGCTTCTGTTATCCAGTTTATGAAAACACTAGACCCTAATTCTGTTGTAAGGGAAGGGGAATACGATCAAGTGACAGACGCATCCGGCTTATCCTCAAAAATGACGATATTGTTTAATAAAGCATTGAGAGGAGAAGGTTTGGACGTTAGATCAAGAAATGCTATGGCTAAAACACTACATGGTTTATATGAGGCTAGATCTAAAAAAGCAGTCAGACAGATAGGTCAGTTTAAATCAAAGGCTGAAAGCTTAGGGTTTGATGAGACCAACACCTTAATGGGTTTAGGATTAAGCAATAAAAAACTAGAACCGCTATATTTTACCCCGCCCCCTCCAGTCGGATTCAAAAAGAAGGTTAAGTAATGTCTGATGAAAACTACAAAGAAGGTGATGTCCTAGAGGACGATTACGGTCAACAAATAATATTAAAAAATAATAAGTGGACTCCCGTTAAGAAAGAATTACCGCCTAATACTGATTTTTCTGTAGGTGAAATGGTTAGCAATATCCCATCGAGCGCATATAAATATGTGGACGATATAGCGACAGCAGTTATGAATCCTATTGATAGCGCAAAAGGGCTTTTAAGTCTCGCTTCTGGCGGTGCTGAAAAATTAACTCGCGCGATAAATGAGAATATCCCAGGTGACGCTATAAAGTCAGTAGGTGGGCTTACAAATTTTATAGCTGATCAAGGCGTTCCGTTAGCTAGGCCTCCGCAAGATAAAAGTGAACTAACTTACCCTAACGAAAAGTATGCAGACCAAGTTGGGGGCTTCTTCAAAGATCGATATGGGTCTATGGATAAGTTTAAAAATACAGCCATGAAAGATCCTGTAGGCTTACTAGGTGACGCATCAGCAGTGCTAATGGGTGGCTCTACACTTATACCTAAAGCTGGATTATTAGGTAAAGCGGGTATGGCAATTGATCCAATTAACATGGTAAAAGGCGCAACAAAAACAGCTTACGCAAAAGCACTATCAAAAAATTTACCTAGATCACTATATGAAAGCTCCGCTAAGTTCTCAACAACTCTGCCAAAGTCAAAAAGACAAGCTCTAGCCGACACAGCTTTAAAACATAAAGTGCTGCCTACTTCTGTAGGTGTAGACAAAGTAAATGATTTGATTAGTAGCATCGATGGAAAAGTAAACACCCTTATTGATGAGGCGACAGCGTCAGGGAAAAGAATACCTAGAAGCGCAATATTTAGACATCTCAACAAAGTGCGAAAAGAGTTAGGTGGCGGCAAATTAAACGCGAATAAGAACCTCAAGCAAATCGATAACGTTGCAAAAGAATTTGACCAACACCTAAGAAAAACTAAGAAAAATTCCTTTACGCCATCAGAGCTGCAAGAGTTTAAAACGGATACCTATAAAGCTATAAATTTTGACGCTAAACAGCTTCAAGCGAAAAAAGGAACGCAAGAAGCTCAAAAAGCAATGGCTAGAGCCGCCAAAGAATCCATAGAAGAAGTTGCAGACGTTAAGGCTTTAAATAAAGATATGGGTGAACTATTGGAGCTTAGAGATCCAATATCAAGAAGTGCAGGCCGAATCGAAAATAGAAATATTATCGGGATTGATGCCCCAGTTAAAATAGCGGCAGGCGGCACGGCGGCCGGCGCAGTTGGTGCAGCAGGCGGAACATTTATGTCTATGCTTGAGCATCCAAAAGTAAAAGCTAGGATTGCCGTTCAATTAAAAGAATTACAAGACGCTGGACTAGGGACTTTAATCAATCAAGAATTAATCCCTACTTTAGTTCAACAGGGCTTATGGCAGACGGGTAGACTACCACCTGCTGACGATGAGTGAGAACACCCAATAAATAATTATGCATACACCTATAGCGGTTAAGGCGTCCACTAACTAGACCCCTTATTACTTACAGCGATAGAAGCATTTAACTCATCAATCCATTTGTTATAGAGCTTATGAATCTTATTCCCCTTATGCCCTAAGTTTTTACTGTCTCTATATTTTATGCGGTAACTGTTAGAGTCGTAAAAAATATCGATTTGAGCCATACGCTTAATTGATATATAAGATGTGCCGCCAGAAACTAGATTTGCATGACTACCATGCGAAACATGGTGCTTGGTCGCTATAAGATGGCCTTCACCTTTGTCATAATGTTTCCAACCGAAAGTAGCCAAGCTAAATACCATAATTCCTCTTGTCTCGATAAGACTACTTGACTTAACGGGGAGAGAGTCATCAGGCTTAATCAATTGAGTGTTACACCCAAATAAAAAAGCCGCAAGAATTAATAAAGTAATCTTCATTCCCAAACTTTAGCTATTGGAAAACCTAAAGTCAAACAATAACTAATCCACAGGTTATCCACCTTATCATATATAAGGAATGATTTTACCTATTATTACCCCTAAATACTCAGTTAGGGCTATTTTAAGCTATCTAAAGGCTTTAAATAGCAATTATATACATTACGGCAGATTAACAATAAAACGCCTGAAAAAGCCTTAAAACAGCTTATATGGGCAATTAATGAGGATATATACATGGTTTGCTCTTTCCCTGGATTAGATCAACTTGGTTATGCCCCTGCTTGTGCGATACACGATCTAGATTATGAAGAGGCTAGAACGTATAAACACAAGTTTAAACGCGACTCTAAATTAGCTTTTAACATGATGAGATTAGGTAAATGGCATTCTCCGTTTATTGGTTTTGCTACTTTTGCCGTTCTTTCTACTAGTCCTTTTTCTTACTACAAATACTTCGTTAATAAAAATAATCCAGTTGGTCATGCTTTTTCTGCTTTGTGGTTAGGTCTAACTATTTATCAAACATGGAGTATGTATGCCTGACAGCACAATCACATTTGCTAAGGAAGTATGGGATTTAATTAAATATTTAATTGTTGCCACGCTTGGTTTTTTTGGGTGGAACTTAAAAAGACAAGTTTCAAGAATAGACAAGCTAGAAGAAACAACCGTACATGAGAGCCAGTTAAATAAAACAATCGATACCTTTAATGATTCTATAAAAGATGGGTTTAAGGATATTAAAGACGATATGAATGTAATGCACACACAAACACGATTAGACATAAGAGAGATACATAAACGGATTGACGGGATTGTGAATAAATGAACCTCAAGGACATTATTGTTAAGCATGAAGGTTTAGAGCTTCAACCTTATGAGGACTCTCTAGGGATTCTCACGGTAGGAGTAGGGCACAACCTTGAAAGAGGTATTTCATACGAAACCGCAATGTTTATTCTTGATGAAGATTTAAAAGAAGTAAAGCAACAAGCTCAGTCTTTTTCATGGTTTCATTATCTTAACGAAGTACGCCAAATAGTTATACAAGACATGATTTTCAACTTAGGTATAACGAGATTTAAAAGATTTAAAAAGATGATTAAAGCCATTCAAAACGATGACTTCTTAGAGGCGGCTAATCAGATGTTAGATTCAAAATGGGCTGAACAAGTAGGACGTAGAGCAGTAGATTTATCAACAATGATGGAGACAGGCGAACATGTTTAATAGACCAGTTAATGAAGTTTTAAAAAGTAAAGGCATGATAGCAGGTCTTGGGCTTGTTGGTTTTGGTGCTTACCTTATCTATAAAGGCAATCAAGATTTTGGCTATGCCATGCTTTTAAACGGATTGGGAATACTTGGTATTCGTGATGCTCAGTAAACTACAACAATACCTCATTATAGGCGCGGCTGTTTTAGTAGCCTTTTTAAAGGTGTTTTACATGGGTTTTTCTAAAGCTAAAGATCAATTTAAAGCTAAAGCAGAAGAAACACGATCTAAATCTTTTGAGAATCTAATTAAAACACAAAAAGAAAACAAGGAGGATCTAAAAAATGTCAAAGCTAAACTTGATGATAACGATTTTTCTAGTTTTAATGATAGCTAGTTGTACGACTCCTGTAAAACTACCCCTTCCTGAATTACCTGATTACCCTACATTCTCACAACAAGAACTCGACACTTTAAAAGAATGTACTAAGTGCTTACCTATTATTAAAAAATTAGCCATTAAAGACCAAATGTGCAGAGGCTCTATTAAAGAGCATCGTTCAATATTAGAGGCTACCCAGTGAAACTTATTATTGTGATTCTGTCTTTATGTGGACAGCCTCACGATATTGTTTTGATCAGTGAAGACAAAGAACTTTATTTTCCTGTTGGTGAAATTCAAACATTGGAAGCACAGACCTATATGCTAGACCTATTTAAGAGCGCCGATAAAGTAATAGAAACACCCATATCAGGTACATGCTCTTGACTACTATCGTATGCTCTTTAACAGAAATGGCAGCCGATAGGCTTTGTGATGATGATGGAATAAAGACCTATATAATTAAAATAAAACATTTAGGTGATTGTATTATAGGCGTAGCAGGTGACGCAGAAGATTTAAGTAAATTTATTGTCTGGTATCAAGACCAAGACTCTGATTTAGACATGGGAGAGTCTACCGCTTTAGTCCTTACTAAAGATGGCATTTTCACTTATGAATCAGAGCACCCTATAAAACATGAAGAAGAATATTATTCGATTGGTAGTGGTGCGCCTTATGCTTTATCCGCTTTAGATTCAGGATTTACTTTAAAAGAATCTATTAAAGCAGCAAGGAAAAGGGATTTATACACTGGAGGGCGTATAGATGTCATTGAACTTTAATCGTCATTTTTTCATTCCCGACACTCAATGCAAGCCTGGTTTAACTTACGACCATTTAACAGCGGCAGGGAATTATATAGTCGATAAAAAGCCAGAAGTAATAATACATGCTGGCGATCATTGGGATATGCACTCTTTATCTATCTACGATAAAGGCACTAAAAAAGCAGAAGGGGCAAGATACCAAGACGACATAGAAGCAGGTTTAGAAGGGATGGAAGCCTTGTTAAAACCGATTATTGCTTACAATAATAAAAGAAAGAAATACAAAGAAAAGCAATATAAACCTCGAATGGTTTTTACTATCGGAAACCATGAAGAAAGAATAATGAGGCACGTGAACGCCAATCCTGAATTATTTGGTAAGTGTTCTTATGATGATTTTGAATTAGATAGATTCGGTTGGGAGGTTCACGACTTCTTAAGCCCTGTTTATATCGATGGGATAGCTTATGCTCATTACTTCTATAATCCTAATACAGGCAGACCTTATGCTGGAACCGTTCATACTAAAATTAATAATCTAGGGTATTCTTTTACAATGGGTCATGTTCAAGGAAAAGACATAGGCACTAAATACCTTACTAATGGTCGAGTCATTAGAGGGGCGGTAGCAGGCTCTTTTTATGAGCATGACGAAGGCTACAAAGGCTATCAGGGAAATAATCACTGGCGAGGGTGTCTTTATAAAACAGAAGTAAAAGACGGGGATTACTGTCTAGTCGAACTTTCTCTCGATTACTTGAAGAGGGATTGGCTTTAGGGACTCTTAATAAACAAGTATCCGTAAGACGCTATTAACGCCACCAACGCAACGAAAAGAACACAACTTATACAAGCATAGATGCACACACCAAAACCCCTTATTTGGGATAATATGACAAATATACCCTACTAGCGCAAGGGGTTATTTTGGTAATATTACTAATTGTGCGTTTCTTGTTTCAAATCAATAATCCTTTACAATCCAAACTCGAATATAAATATCATATCCATGCAGATACTCGATTAAGTATTCTAAATATGTTTCATCTGATGGCTTTCTATAAATCAAAGCAATGCCTGCTCTCTTTCCAGTTTGTAGAGCGTACCATCTTGATTGCGAAATTGCGTTTTTCCACTTATACGCAAAGTCGTACTCAACTGCGTATAACTCTGTTAAACAATCGATTCTCCCACCTTTAATTTTAACCTCCATTTCACCTTTACAATTTACTCTTTGATGCTCCTTTTCTGATAACGCATAGGTGTTAAACGAGAGTAAAAGCAGTAAAATATATTTCATAGTTCAGCCCTTAAAAGTGTCTAATAAACAGGTCTAACGGTTCTGTAAGTTGTTGTAATCATTACTCTATAAGAGTCTTATTAATTAGACAATATTAAGCAATAAACTATTGATTCTATTGGAATATCCCAAGGATTGTGATTCCGGTCGTCGAGGGTTCGAGTCCCTTTAGCCACCCCATTTTCAACACTATTCACGATAGCCATTACTAACACTGTCTAATAAATACCAATTTGTCTAATAAAATTACCTTTTTAAGCTCAATGGAGTCGCTAATTGTGGTTTTCTTCTGTAATGCTTGTTTAG
>Ga0316207_10001103_pt1 | contig 35860 bp, 31 predicted proteins | sample 6weekpyrite_MG_FD_204943 | JGI IMG/M metagenome (GOLD analysis project Ga0316207, IMG submission 204943) | Microbial mat bacterial communities from mineral coupon in-situ incubated in ocean water Damariscotta River, Maine, United States -... | ecosystem: Environmental > Aquatic > Marine >... | reverse complement strand
TTCCTAGAATGCAACAAATGATTTTGGAATATCTTTTTCATCGCCAATTTGATATCCATTATTCGTTTCGCACAGATTTTTAGCAAACTGAAAATCCGCACTAAATTCTGCATGCACACGATAGAGTGCCTCTCCTTGCTCTACACTGTCGCCCATTTTTTTAAGTAAGTCTACGCCGGAACGTTTGTCCATTGGTGCACCTGCGATGCGCGCAATATGTGCCATTTTATAATTATCAATATGGGTTACGGTTCCACTTTGATCTGCAGTAACTTCAAAATATAAATCACCTGCATGTAGTGAACAGTCTTCTTTTCGTCCCTGTGCGTTAATGATGGTATTCATTTTGGCTATTGCTCTACCAGAGTCGAGAATATCTCTTGCAATAGCGTAACCTTGTCCGCCGCGAACATCTGGATCAAATTCGATGATGCGCCCCGCCAGTTGTAATGACTTTTGACGTAAGTCTGCTGGTGCATTAGGGTCATTTTCCAGTACTTGCATCACATCTCTTGCTTCCAGTACTGGTCCAATACCTCGGCCTATGGGTTGGCGGCCATCAGTAATGACAACCTCAAGATGTATATTCAAGCGATCACCAACAAATTCAAATAATTTCCTTAAAGCGAGTGCTTCGCGCATGTGCCGAACTTTTGCAGTAGAGCCCACAGGTATATCGATAAGTAAATGATTAGATCCTGCTGCCAGTTTTTTAGAAAGTATTGAGGCGACCATTTGGCCACGAGAATCTATACCTAATGGTCGTTCAACAGATATTAATTTATCGTCAACGGGGGCAAGCTTAGCGGTACCGCCCCAGGCTAAACAGCCACGTTCTTGGTGAATTATTTCATTAAGTTTTTCCGGAGTTAGATTAACTTGGGATAAAATTTCCATGGTATCTGCAGTACCTGAAGGAGAGGTAATTGCGCGACTAGATGTTTTAGGGATGAGCATTCCGTGTGCTGCAATAATGGGGACCAGTAACATAGAGGTTCGATTGCCAGGTATACCCCCTATGCAATGTTTATCCACAACCAAGTTTTCTTTCCAGTCCAGTTTTTCCCCAGACTCAAGCATGGCTCGCGTTAAATATAAGATTTCATCACGATCAAGGCCTGTTTGGCCGGAAGCAACCAAAAATGCAGCCATTTCCATTTTTGAGTATCGATTTTCAGTAATGTCTTTGGCAATGTCTTCAAAATCATTGCTTGAAAGTCGTTCGCCATTAATTTTTCTACGAACTGCGTCCATAGAGTATGGGGCTTCTGCATGATCAACAGAGACTGGGCAGCCTGCCTCACCATCCAACTGCTTGAATGCTTGTATAGATAGGCCTAATTCCCCAGGAGTTACGATAGAATTATCATCGACGACATTTAAAACAGCGAGAATGTGTTGATGATTTATACTAATGTCAATTTTAGACAGTGCTTGAAAACCTTCAGCACGGTAAACTTCGCAGTCTCGATGCATGTAAGCCACGTTTTCGTGGTATGTATCTATGCCTATACGACGTAAGATTAAATTATCAGCGCTCATTACCTAATCACCTTATATATAGTGTCTCGTGGTCTCTGTTGCTCGAAAAATTGCTTAATACGCTCATTTTACGTAATTTATTCATGTCATTGTCCCGAAAAATAGACACTTGTTGTATAATCTCCGGCCCTAAACTTGGTAGGGTAGGCTGTTTTTTCCCATTATAAGGTTATTTAAGTCGGAAATCTTCGCTAAGTTTATGTATTTTATTAAGTTTTAAGTGGTTAAGGAATCTGCAAAATGCCGATTTATGAATATGAATGTAAGCAGTGTGGACACAAAATGGAAGCATTGCAAAAAATGAGTGATGATCCCTTAAGCGATTGTCCTGAATGCGGTAAATCAGAGTTAAAAAAGTTGATATCAGCAGCTGGTTTTCGTCTAAAAGGCGGTGGTTGGTATGAAACAGACTTTAAGGGTGGTAGTAAGAAAAATCTGGCATCTGCTGATACGAGTAAAACTAGCGCTAGTAAGAGCAAAGAAACTAAAGCAAAATAACGGGATATTTTGAGAAATATCTAACAAAATTAAATAGTTAACTTATACATTTTATTGAAGGTTGGTAACATATGCGTAGTCATTACTGCGGCCAGGTAACAGAAGAATTAATTGACCAAACCGTGGAAATTACCGGTTGGGTGCATCGTCGCCGAGATCATGGCGGGGTGATATTCCTCGATATGCGAGATCGCGAAGGTTTACTTCAGGTGGTATTTGATCCTGATATTCCGGATGTCTTTGAAGTGGCTGAAAGTGTACGTAATGAATTCGTATTGCGCATTACTGGGCGGGTTCGGCATCGTCCCGATGGAACAATCAACGACAATATGACCACGGGTAAAATTGAAATTTTGGGCAAAACCTTGGAGATTTTAAATAAGTCTGCAACGCCACCGTTTCAAATTGATGACAATGATGTATCGGAAGAGCACCGTTTGCGGTATCGCTATGTCGATTTGCGTCGCCCGGAAATGTATCAGAAGTTAAAGTTTCGTTCTGAAATCATTAGATACTTACGTAATTACCTTGATAATCATGGCTTTCTTGATATTGAAACGCCCATGTTGACTAAAGCAACACCTGAAGGTGCGCGAGATTATTTGGTGCCTAGTCGAACACATGATGAATCTTTTTTTGCATTACCGCAGTCACCACAAATCTTTAAACAATTATTGATGGTTTCAGGTTTTGATCGCTATTATCAAATTGTTCGCTGTTTTCGTGATGAAGATTTACGCGCAGATCGACAACCGGAATTTACTCAGTTGGACATTGAAACTTCTTTCATCGATGAAGATCAAATTATTAGTATGATGGAAGAAATGTTGCGGGACGTATTCGCAAAAACAATGGAAATTGCATTGCCGAATCCTTTTCCACGAATGAGTTATGCAGAAGCCATGGACCGATTCGGTAGTGATAAACCGGATTTACGTATTCCTTTGGAATTGGTTGATGTTGGTGATGTAATGTCTAAGGTGGAGTTTAAAGTATTCTCCGGCCCAGCAACCGATCCCAAAGGTAGAGTGGTTGCTTTACGATTACCTAAAGGTTGTAGTTTAACGCGCAAAGAAATTGATACTTACACCAAATATGTAAGTATATATGGCGCAAAAGGTTTGGCATACATTAAAGTCAACGAAGTATCTAAGGGGCGAGAAGGTCTACAGTCACCTATTCTCAAATTTTTACCAGATGACGTCATTGAAACCATTATGCAACGTACTGCAGCTGAAGATGGCGATTTAGTTTTCTTCGGTGCAGATAAAGCGAAAATTGTTAATGAATCAATGGGTGCCCTGCGTGTTAAGTTGGGGCATGATTTAGAAATAGTTGAGCATGGTTGGAAGCCACTTTGGGTAGTGGATTTCCCGATGTTTGAATATGATGAAAAAGCCAAGCGTTATACTTCGCTTCATCACCCGTTCACTTCACCTAAAGAAGAAGATATTGATAAGCTGGAATCTGATCCGGAAAATTGTTTGTCTAGAGCATACGATATTGTATTAAATGGTTCAGAAATTGGTGGTGGTTCTATGCGTATCTATCGCCCAGAAGTTCAAAAGAAAGTCTTTAGAGCTTTAGGTATTAGTGATGAAGAAGCGAATGAAAAATTCGGCTTTTTATTGGATGCATTGAAGTATGGCTGTCCTCCACATGGTGGCTTAGCATTTGGTATGGATCGTTTAGTTATGTTAATGACTGGTGCAGCATCTATCCGCGATGTGATGGCATTTCCAAAAACTCAATCAGCTTCTGATTTATTAACGGGGGCTCCATCAACCGTATCCAGTGAACAATTAAAAGAATTAAAAATTCGAGTGGTTAAACCACCAAAAGTCAGCGCCTAATTTAATCGGCGTTTTGGGAGAAAAATATGGCTGTTACTGCTGTTGATTTTCAAGTATTTAAACCTGTAGATGACGAATTAATGCAATCCAGAATTCGTGAAGCGAAAGCCAAGCTTGGTGATCGCTTAATGATTTTGGGACATCATTATCAGCGTGAAGAGGTTATTCAACATGCTGATTGTACGGGTGACTCGCTTAAATTGTCACGAGTCGCCGCAGAGTCTAAAGCGGATTTTATTGTGTTTTGTGGCGTTCATTTTATGGCAGAGGTGGCGGATATTCTTACCCGGCCTGATCAAGTCTCAATATTACCGGATCTTGCTGCAGGTTGCTCTATGGCAGATATGGCAAACTTGGCTAAAGTTGAAAAAGCCTGGCGCGAATTAGATGAAGTATTAGGTGATGCAGAACAAGCCATAACACCAATGACTTATATTAATTCGGCTGCAGATTTAAAGGCATTTTGTGGTCGTCATAATGGGATTGTATGCACTTCTACTAATGCTAGAAATGTTGTGGAATGGGGTTTTTCACAAACTGAAAAAATCTTATTTTTCCCTGATCAACATTTAGGGCGTAATACCGCATACGCCATGGGTATCCCATTGGAAGAAATGGTTGTGTGGGATTTTGATTTGCCAATGGGTGGTCTAACCGAAGACGCCATCAAAAAAGCGAAAATGATTTTGTGGAAGGGGTTTTGTTCTGTTCATCAGATGTTTAAACCTGAAGACATTGATTCATTTCTACAAGAGTATCCTGAAGGTAAAGTGATTTCTCATCCAGAGTCTTCGTTTGAAGTGTGTCAAAAATCAGATTATGTGGGGTCGACTGAGTATATTATTAAAACGATTGCCGATGCTGAGCCAAATACCCAATGGCTAGTAGGAACCGAATTAAACCTGGTAAATCGCCTCGCTATGCAGAATAAAGCGGATAACAAAATTGTGAAATTTATGTCGCCAACGATTTCAATGTGTTCAACGATGTTTCGAATTAATGCTGAGCAACTAGCAAATACGTTGGAAAGTTTAGTTGAAGGAAAAGTTGTAAATCAAATTACGGTTGCCGAAGATGAAGCTAAGCAAGCGCTGCTTGCCCTAGAACGTATGTTCGAGGTTTCACCATAGTGGGGATTAAGGCCAACGAATTAAAAAAATCCATGGTCGTAGGAATTGATGGAAATCGATTCATTGTGAAAGACATTCAAGTCAAATCACCTTCCTCACGTGGCGCGAATACATTATATAAAGTCCGTTTTAACAATGTCGTCACTAAACAAAAAATGGAACAAACCTATAAAGGTGAAGATAGTTTTCAGGATGTGGATTTCTCCCGGCGTTCGGTACAGTTAAGCTATAAAGAAGCTGATAGTCACACATTCATGGATAATGAAGATTTTGTGCAATACACGATTGACAATTCATTGATAGAAGATGAAATGTTATATTTAGTTGATGGGCTGGAAGGTTTGTATGCCTTGGTTGCTGATGGAGAATTATTAGGTATAGAGTTGCCTTCCAGTGTGGAGATGGAAATTGTGGAATGTTCTCCAAGCATTAAAGGAGCGTCCGCCTCTGCACGTACTAAACCCGCAACATTATTTACCGGCTTAGTCGTTCAGGTGCCAGAATATTTGTCGACGGGTGAAATTATTAAAATCAATACCAGTAATGGAAAGTTTATGTCTAGGGTAGGGTCGTAAATATGGATGAATTAAGTGCTATAAAGTCCATGCATAAAGAACAAAGGCGCTGGCGTTTGGCGAGTATGCTAAGTTTTGTTGTGATTCTTCTTGTTTCTACCTTCATTTTTGTTGTTGTTCCGCGAGAATTTTCAGGTATCTTTATACAGGGGCTTATGATCTTAAGCATGATATCTATCGTTGGTTTGGTTTTTTTGGATCGTGTATCATTTCAATTGAACAAGAAGTTTTTCAAACAAGATATTATGCATGAATATTTGTTTACTCATTCAAAACCCGAAGATATTCATAAGGATGCGGATATTGTGGTTGAATTAGTTAAAGACCGACGTGCAGCGAGTCAAAAACAGAAGAAAATATTATAGTTTAGAGCTTTTTGATATTGCTATTAGGTTCGTTTTTATTAACTCTGTTGTATAATCCATTTTCTCCAATCTCTGTTTAATTTATTTATTCCGCCTGGATAATTGTTGTTAAAAGTCTTTTCTAAGCCGCCTTTTTTCCACCAGACAGTGCGTCGAGTCTCGTGTATTATATCTTTAAGTGCAGCACGTCTGTTTTTATTTGACACTAGAAATTTCATCATAGACCAAGCGATATAGTAATATGCCCGTTCTTCCCGTCTAGATGTGTTGTGCCATGAATGAGTTGTTATATTTATGTAATCCTTGAAGTTTAAAAGAGAACCTTCTCTTAATTTATGTTTCATGAGTTCTATCCACTCATCATTGTTCTCCACTGTGAGCGCGCCTTTTTTAATTGCGCTGCGTGCAAAGACTTCAGCTAGGCCTTCATTTATCCATTTTGGTGAAGACTTCATTCCCATGTGAATAATTGCATGAGATGCTTCATGGAATAAAACACTGAGTGTGGCATCTTTGAACTCCGTACCATGCATTAAAATTTCTCGCGTTTTTCTATTGTAATGACTTCGATGAGTAGAAAATCTTCCATTATTTTGAATTTGGAAGTTTTCAAAATCTTTATATTTACCAAAAATTCTAATTTTTATTATTTGATCTTTATGAGCTTCCCAATCAAACCATTCCTTATAAGCTTGATGGATGGCACGAATTTGTCTCTTGATTTTTTTTCTAGTTCGGGAGTCGATTGCGTATTGTACTGATTTGATATCAACGAGAAGTTTTCCAATATTAGGGCTTTTGGCTTGGTTGCTAATAGATGAAGATTTAACAGGGGTAAATTTGACAGCCTCAGATGATTTTTTAATTTTTTGGCTGATTTCTTCTTGTTCAAGGCCAGAGATTGGCTTTTGACCATAATGAGTAATACCATCTTTATCAATCCACTTGTATATTTTTGCATAGGTTATATTGCTGCAGAAAATACATATTAAAAGCAGTGAAAATTTTAAGAATATAGATTTAGATAAAGACATTGATTTTATTTAGATGCTTTTCTAGCTAACTTTTGAACTACTTTTTCTAACTGCGCTTTATTTACTGGTTTAGTTAAGAATGCTGCTGCGCCAGATTGGTCAGCTGCTGTTTTTTCATCTAGCATGGTAATAACTAATACGGGGACGTTTTCTAAAGCGGCATCATTTTTAATTTCTGCTAGGACCTTCCATCCCTCATCCTTCGGTAAACTTAAATCCATGGTGATGATATTGGGTTGCAATTCTTTGGCGAGACTGAGTCCTTGTGGTCCTTCTGCTGCAGACTTGGTATCAAATCCTTTTTTGCGCAAAATTCTTTCAATGATTTCGCGGGCGATGGGATCATTGTCAATAATTAATACTGAAGTTATTTTCTTACGTCTCTCAGTGCCATGCCATTCAAGTTGATCTTCTCTAGAGTCAAAACGATACTGTGCGGCTTCAGGTAGAGCATTGGCAGGGAAGTGTTCGTCATCCGTGAATGGAGGGATATTTAATTCAACATTTGTTGGGATTGTTACGATAAAAAATGAACCTTCTCCTGGTGTACTCTTAACTTCAATATCACCATTCATCATGTGACAGAAAAAACGACTGATAGTTAAGCCAAGTCCAGTGCCGCCATATTTACGTGTAGTTGAAGTGTCTGCCTGAGAAAATTCGGTGAATAGTGTTTCGATTTGTTTTTTAGTCATACCAATACCAGTATCTGACACAACAAATTTAAACATATCTTGATTATTGAGATTAAAGCGAGATACGTTTAGTGAAACTCTTCCATCATGGGTAAATTTGAAAGAATTACTGAGGAGGTTAAACAAAATTTGTTTGAGTTTGGTAATGTCAGCACGAATGACACCGAGTGAATTGTCAAATTTTACTTCGAATTCATTGTTATTTTTATCGGCTAAAGGATCAATTGTTACGGCAACATCTTCAATTAAATCTTTCAAGTCAACAGTTTCAAGGTGAATCTCCATTTTTCCAGCCTCAATTTTGGATAAATCAAGGATGTCACTAATTAGTGCTAGTAAATGTTTTCCAGCATGTTGTATTTTTTGGATGTCTGGAATAAGGCCCTTAACGTAACCATCTTTTACATCTTCTTCGAGGATTTCACTATAACCAAGAATTGCGTTCATTGGCGTACGTAATTCATGGCTCATATTTGCGAGAAAGCTACTTTTTGCTCGGCTTGCCATTTGTGCTTCATAAACAGAAATTTCCAGTTTTTCATTTGCTTTGGTTAGATCTGTCGTTGCTTTATCGACTTTTTCTTGAAGTGAAGAATTCAGTTGCTTAATTTCAGATTGTGAGTCTTGAAAGCCATGGTTTAGCGTTGATAAAGCATGGGCTAACTCTTGAATTTCACGAGGAGTATATTCAGATAAAGTAGGTAATTCCCCAATGAAACCACTGGTTGTTAATTGTTTGGTTCCCGCTGCTAGACGATTAATTGGGCTTGTTACGCGACGGCCAAGTAGGAATGCAGCGACCAAAGCTATGATTAAACCGATAATGCCCCATTGTAGTTCCGAATATAATATGGCATTAACTTGTTTTTCAACCTCAGATTTTGGTTGTGGTACCATGATTCCCCAACCCAATCCTGGGACACTGGTATAACCTACAACCATATTTTCTTTAACAAATGGCGAATAAAACTCGGTAACACCTGTTTTGCCGGCCATCATTTCTTTGACCACATTAATGTGAGATAAGTCCTTTGCTTGAGCAGCCCATTCCCTATTTGGATGCGCAAGTGCTCGTCCTTTCTGATCAACAAATGCAGAATGGCCACCTATGCCAAATTTAATTTTTGCGCGTAATTCTTCCAGCATGAGAATTTCTAATTCTGCTAATAATATGCTTGTGACTTTGCCAGTTTTATCTTTAATGGGTTGAGCCATTAGCAAGGCAGGTTCACCGGATATTGGACTAATTATGGAGTTAGATATGGTCCATTCCCCTTGACTAGCTTTTACAAAGCTTGGGTTGTTTTTTAAATTCACGCTGTTTAAGGGGTGATAAATTTCTTTGAACTTTCTAACGAGTATGTTTCCATCTAAATCAATCCACGATAGAGAATGAAATGCTTCGAGTGAACCTAGAGTGCTATTAATTAAGCTGTCTAAACTAGGAGGGATATTTTTTGTATTTTTTTCAGGGAATTCATAACTTAATGCCTGAAGAAATTGCTTATGGTTATCTACATAAAGACTGACAGATGGAGCGATATTTTGTGCAAGAAGTTGATGCTTTTCACTGATTTCTCGCCAAGCATTATCCCATGCAACATCATAGAGTTTGTAGCTTAAAAAAGAGATAGGTATGATTGCTGCGAGTAGTGCACTCGTTAGAATGATACTGACGATAGATTGCGCTTGGAAAAAATTCTTAATTTTGATCATGATTGTTGGTTATTTTTGCGTTTCAATTAATGTACGAGTCGAACCGCTACATCGCTAGCACTTTTTTTATGTTCTTCACTTTGACCCGTATCAAAATGCACCTCCCACGCTGAAATGCCATCGTCGGTGCGGTAATAAGAAGTTTGTGATGTCCAAGTATCTGTGGCTTCGGTGTTTGGGAAGAAGTTGGTATCTATCATTGGGCCGCTAGAAACACTGTAATCAATGAGTGAGCGAAGTTCTTCCCGTAATGGTAGGCGCCAATTATTACTACCACATAATCCCTTGCCATTATTAAGTGCATTTATTGCTGCAATGTAGGCATTGGTATTACAGTTTGTTAACTCATCACAAAGTGTGCTGTCACTAATTTCACCAGCATGCCCACCGTTGATATTTTCATTGGGTTCATACCAGGTATATCGATGGGTAAATCGCTGTAGGCCTGAAAGTGTTTTTACTTCCCAGGTTAGGCCTGTGTTTTCATCTTTCACGCATTGCCATTCTTCGTCAGAATAGCTGTTTGCCTGATTTTCCAAAGCTTTCCCATTGTTGTCTAGTTTCGTGAATTTGAAACCACCAATCCCGTCATTGTTTGAGTTATTTGAGTCAGTATCGCTACCTTTATCTGCATCCTGACCAGGTGCACTGGTGTCAGGTGTTAGCGTCAATGCAACTGGTGGTGGATCTGTTGGCAAACGAGTGGAAAAGTTTTGTGTGTACAAGATGAGGCCGGTATCATTTAGGCTCGATATAGTCGACTCCTCAGTCTGAGATGAATTATTTGAGTCTGTAGAACAACCAAAAAGGATTGAAAAAAAGCAAATCGCTATTGTTATTTGAATTGAGATATTACGAAACTTTGTTTTAAGTGAATTCATAATTTTTTATGGGTTTGTTGGGTTTCTGACTAATATCGTCGCGGCGCTATTACTTATACCTATGAATTCTTCTCTACCTGTGAGAGTGTTAATTATCCATATGTAATTCTCGTCTTGATATCCAGTTAAGGCATCATTTTCATCAAGAATTTCTTCAGAATTAACATTTGCAGCATTTGGTGTTGACGACCAATATACTGTTTCAGCGCTTGGGAAAATTTCACCATCTAGGGCATAGTTAACACAACTAAGATTGATGATGCTGGAAAGTTCTTTAATGTTTGGCATACGCCAGTTATCGGGTAAGCCGAGAGCAAATTGGTTAGCATTATAATTTTGAATTGCAAGCAGGCTATCTCGCCAATTTCTGGTTTTAGTGAATGACTGGCAAGCTTCTGATGTAGTGCTCCAAACCTGGCTGAGATTGCAACGTTCCCAAATTAAATCGGTAAGCGTATCTAATACTGTGCCGTCACCCAAGTCAGTGTATCTATCTGTAATATTTCCGGGCGTATTGTCAAAACAAGTGCTTGGCGTAACGGCAAAACCTGAGTTAATTGCGGCAAAAGATAGGCATACTAATAACACCACTTTTCGATTGAGATTGGATAACGTCATATTTTTTATGTAAGAATAGCCGATTGAATTCAATGCTTAAGATATCGGTCTCTTATATAAAATCTAAAGTGATATTTGGGTGTATGAGAAGCTTAATTAAGTGATTGATTTTGTGGCGATTAGCGATTTATTGGCCATAGTCGTGCTGCGCCACGAACACCACTGGCATCGCCAAACTTTGCAGGTACCAATTTTGTTAAAACTTGGTCAGAAAATACATAATCTGACCATCGCTGAGGTACGTTAATATACAGTCGTTCGATATTGGACATGCCGCCACCAAGAACAATGATTTCTGGATCTAATATATTAATGACATGTGCTAATGCGCGTGCCATTCTTTCTTCGTAGCGTTGTAAACAATGTTCACTCTCCTGGTCGCCCTGATTAGCTGCAATGACAATTTCCTTGCTGTTAAGGTTTTGCTCGGTAGCTCTAAAATAATCTGCTTGCAAACCTGGGCCAGAGAGAAATGTCTCAATACAGCCATTTTTTCCGCAATAACACGTTGTTTGGGAAAGTTCAGAATTCTTAGGCCAGGGTAATGGATTGTGTCCCCATTCACCTGCGATTTGATTAGCGCCATTGATAATTTTCTGCTCAATGACAATACCTGCGCCAGTACCCGTGCCAATAATTACACCGAATACATTATTGTAATGAGCTGCAGCACCATCACAGCTTTCTGATAGAGTAAAACAATTAGCATCATTGCTAAGACGAATAGGCCGTTTTAATAGTGATTCGAGATCTTGTTGAATGTTTTGCTTGTTTAAGCAGGTTGAATTTGAATTTTTTAATCTGCCAGTAGTTTGTGAAATGGCACCAGGCGTTCCAATTCCAATACTGGTTTTTTGTTGTAAATCAGCTTCCATATAAAAAACAAGGTCTTTAATCGCTGTGAGCGTTGCTTGATAGTCACCCTGAGGTGTAGCTATCCGTTTTTGATAAATTGGATTGTCGCCGCTATCTAGCGCGACTATTTCAATTTTGGTCCCACCTAAATCGATTCCCGTTCGAATATTCATCAAATCTTAGTTATAACATGCATTTTATTTCGCCTATTCAATAGTTTAGCGACTTTTATTTGATAGGCAATTATTTTCTCGAGATGTGAGATTAACACCCTTTAGGGAGTTAATTTAATGTATTACTAGCCGATACATTATTTAATGAGATATTTTAAATTAAAAACACTTAAGCAATTGATTTTTAGATCGGATTTCGAACTGAAAACGCAAAAGAGTTGCTGGAAGAAAAATTCTTTATTGCTTAGTCTAATAATCTTGCTATCAGCATGTATGAGTGATGAGCAAGAGTCCTCAAATGATAGTGCATCTACTTCAACAACTCATATCATATTGTCTTCGGATTCAGTACTATCTTCAGACTCTGTACTATCATCAGATTCAGTTTTTCTGTCAGAAGTCGGTAGTAACTTTCAGTTAACAGCAACATTAAAAGATGCAAGCGGTGTTGCTTATGTTGAGCAACCAACATTCGAATGGTTGAGTGATGATGTAAGTATTGTATCCATTGATCAGTCGGGTTTGATCACTGCAAATGCTTTGGGACAGGCAAATATTCGGGTTTCTGGTGGTGGCGTAAACCATACGGTTAGTGTCACCGTAAATGCTGATATCACTACGCTGAATGGTAATGTGAGATATGCGGATAAGGAGTATGGTGCAGCCGGTTTCACCAATCGAACTGATTTTTATAAAGCCGTTCGTTATGCGAAAGTGGATCTTATTTCAGGAAATGGTTCGGATATAGAGCAAACGACATATACAGATTCAGATGGACAATTTTCTTTTACCGGCGTTTTAACTAGCCAACATTCAATTAGTGTATCTGCACAAACTGATGAGAGCTTAGGATTAAAATTACGTGTGGAAGATCGTTCGAGTGCATTATATTCAGTGAGTAAAGCCGTGAGCTTGTCTGATTTAAATAATTTTGCTGTCGATATTCCTGCCGGTAATACTGCTGCGGGGGCTTTTAATATATTAGATGTATTTACCAATGCAGCTCATTTTACCATGGCATATAGTGACGCAACGCTTGTGACTTTATCTGCCTTTTGGCAGCCTAATAATTCCGACGGTACGTACTTTTGTACAGGATTTGATTCTGCTTATTGTCTTCAAGGAGCGGGTGTTTATATTTACAATTCTGTGAATGGTGATACAGACGAATTTGATGATGACGTGCTTTATCATGAGTTTGGTCATTATTTTGCGCATGCCTTATCGAGAGATGATTCTTATGGCGGCTGCCATTTATTATCCAGTAGAGACTTGGATCTTCGTTTGGCTTGGAGTGAAGGCTGGGGTGATTTTTTTCCTTCAGGTATGAAATCTTGGCTGAGCGATCCAAGTCGCAGTCATTTGTTATCTGCAGCTGATTCTTTACCCGTATCTGCTTATGTTGATACATATGCAAGTACGGCACAGATTTATATAGATATGGCCACTATGAGTCAGGAGCGTTATAGTTCTGCGGGCAATGAGATGGCTGTAGCAAAAATATTATGGACATTGTCTGAGCGTTTTGGCATGACAGATATTGTTACGGTGTTAAGTGATTATCTGCCAAACATAGGTAATACGGCGGTAAATTTAGAATCTTTTTGGGATGGTTGGTTATCTGAACATAATCCTAGTGCAGGTGATATGCAAACATTGGAATCGATATTTGAGGAAAGATTGGTATTTTATCAAGAAGATCAATTTGAATCTGATGGCTCACCAAATGATCAGCGTAAAATTCTATTAGGGCAGATGGAAACTCATTATTTATATCGGTCTGATTCATCTACTGACTCGGACTTTGTTGCTTTTGATGTGCAAGGGGGTAATCAATATACCCTGCAAACGAGCGGATTAACTGGTGGTGCAGATACTTATATTCGAGTATTGAATAGTGGGGCGAATCCCTTAATGATAGGTGGCGCTTTAGTGGAAAATGATGATGCTGTTGAAGGTGCTTATTATAGCTATGATTCTGTCTGTGGTTCGTCAAGGATTAAAAACAGTAGTACGGCATTGGCATCAAAAGTTACGTTTACTGCGCCAAGCACCGGCACATATTATGCTGAAATAAGAACCACTACGGACCCTGAACCCTATTTATCTGCAGGTCGATATGGAACTTATGACTTCCGGGTTAGCCAAAACTAATGAAATTCATTTTTAATCAATGTGTAGATATGAAAATAATGACGCGGTTTAGTATTTTTATTGTTTTGCTTATTACGGCTTTTAGTTCAATTGCTAAGCCATTGCCTTCATTGTCCATGAAAATGAGCTGGAATGATGGTATTGCTTATGAACAAGCTGTTAAAGTACATGTGGAAGTTGTATCGCAAATAACGAGTGACAAAATGGATTTTAAACTTAGCTTGCCTGCCGGTGTAACACTAGTGAATGGTGAGATTTCGTCGCAACATAAAATTGAAAAGGGACAACCCTTGTCTTTGGATTTTACTCTGTTTATTGATAAAAATGCTGCCGGTCAGATAGATGCTACAGCAAGCATTGGCAATGCTTCGCAAGTTTTTTTTCGAGCAGCTAGTCATTTGAGAGTAGAAAGTGCAGTGAAATCACAAAAAAGTAGTGCCCGTGTTATCACTCCTCCAGCGTATCGTCATACAGAACGTAATGGTGTAAAACTGCGCGAATATCAGTTACCCTAAAAGTGTTATCTTCGTATAAAAAATTGCGTGTTTTATCGCTTCTTATTTTCTCATTATTCATTTTACTTAGTTGTGCTTCGGATGATGAGAAAGCGCCAGCCGTTAATGTTCAAACCCTCGAGTTATCGCCAAATAATTTAACAATTACACAATTAGAGACCGAATGGTCACTTAATGTTATTGCAACGGATGAAAATAGTGATGTAGTTGCCTTATCGAGTGGCCTAACTTGGGAATCTTCGGATGAATTGTTGGCGACTGTGGATGCTCAGGGAAAAATAACAGCACATGCACCTGGTAATTTAAAAATCAGTGTGTCTTATGGAGAGTTAACAGATTCTATTGATGTTGAAATTACAGAATCAGATATTTCGATTCAGGGGAAAATATTTTACCAGGATAAAAAATATGATAATGCGGGTTTTACCAATGGGTTTATTCCGACATTCAATAACGTGAGGTATGCCACGGTAGATTTATTGGATGCGGATGGTGAAATTTTAGAAACGACCCAGTCTGATTCAAACGGTTGGTTTCAGTTTGGGTATATTATTCCTGAAGAATATTCTATTCGAGTGTTGACAGAGGTGAATGTAGAGCCCGCGCCAGGATTTACCGTTAAAGACATGGATGGCGATGTTTATGCGGTTCGTAAAGACTCTGAAGAGGGTGTGACCACTTACGATATTAAGATTTCGAAAGACTCCTCAGTTGCTGGTGCATTTAATATGCTTGATGTGTTTGTCTCCGCGGCTGAATATTCCCGTGAGGAGCTGCAAGTCGATATTGCCGATTTGTCTGTGTATTGGGAAATTAATAACGGCCTTGGAACTTATTATTGTTCTGGATTTGATAGAGATTTCTGTAAACAAGATCAAGGCATTTATGTGTTGAATGTTCCAGGTGGTCAGTACCCAGATACTGATGAATATGACGATGATGTTTTGTTACATGAATTTGGACACTTTGTGATGGAGAAACATTTTGTCGATGACTCTCCCGCAGGTTGCCATTTCATTACGACCAACGATAGTGATTTAAGTTTGGCGTGGAGTGAAGGTTGGGGGACTTTTTTTGGTTCAACAGTAAAATCTTGGATGCAGCAAACGCCGGGACAAAAATTGTCTTCTATAGCGGAAGTTACCTCATATGTAGATACTGATGGTACATCGGCTTTTCTGAGTTACGATATTAAGTCTATCGATGATTTGGTTATTGAAGATAAAGTTGAGGATAGTTTTTATTATGCCAGCAGTGAGTCAGCCGTAAGTAAAATTTTGTGGTCAGTTTTAGAAACTTATGGCATTGAAAAAATTAGGGATGTATTGGCAAACCATTTTATGAATACATCAGAACCCACAAATTTAGCTAATTTTTGGCAAGGATTATTAACCAGCGATCTTTATGATGAGGGGCAGCTAGCTAATTTAACAGCGATTTTTACTGAGCGTCACGTATATTATCTGGAGGATGATTTTGAAGATGACGACAGTATCAGTACAGCAAATGTTCTTCAGGTAGGGGCTGCAAGTGCGCCAGATCATTATTTATACAAGGATGATCTGGGTGATGATATTGATATGTTTGCCTTTGATGTTGAGTCTGATCAAACTTACCGGGTAGAAACCAGCGAATTAAGAAATGGGATCGATACTTATATCCGAATACTGGATGAAAGTGGTAATGTTGCCGATATTCCTGGGGAGATCATGGAAAATGATGACGCAAATCCCGGTGTGTATTATCGATATGATAGCGATCCATCCTGTGGTTCAAATCGATTTTTTAACGATAAAACCTCACTGGCGTCAAAAGTAGAGTTTACTGCAAATAGTTCTGGCCGATATTATGTAGAAGTGAGTCATCTTTCGACGAATTTTGATAAATATGGTGCGGTAGGTCCTTATGGAAGCTATCGATTAACTGTTGAGCAGGTGGAGTAGCTAATATATGCCTAATACTAAAACTATTAAGCACATTTCAGCCATGCCAAGTAGTTACTAGTACTTTATTGTTTTTTCTAGGATAATCAATTGTTAAATTTCGTTTTGGTAGAGCTCTTGCAGCAATATTTAGATGCCTGAAATTTAAACTAATGTGGGAAGTGTAGGTCAAATCTTCGGATTAATATAAAAAACGTGAAAATATCAGAATGACAGCGATAAATTTAAAGAACTTTTCGCCAGTAAATACAAGCCAGTTAATGACTTCAGTATTGCCAGCCATAACAACAGTGATTTTGATTATTGTTATAGCGGATACCTTTGCCTCGCTGACCTGGAAATTAGTGCCTTCATTACCTAATGTTGCAGCACCAATTTTAGTTGATGAAAGTTCAAAAAACACACAAACGAGAGCTGTAGCTAGTACAAACAACATTTATAAACAATTACCTAACTGGCATTTATTTGGTGTTGTTCAAAAAAATGTACCAAAAGCAGTGGCTCAACCGGCTCCAGTTGCGCCAAAAGAGGCACCGGATACCCAGCTTAGATTGACGTTGAAAGGTGTTATGGCATCTCCTGATATGATGGATGCTTGGGCAATAGTTGCTGACCGTATGGGAAATGAAGATAGTTATGGGGTAGATTCCAATTTGCCAGGTGGTGCAATTCTAAAGGAAATTTATTCCGATAGAATTATTTTAGAGCATAATGGTCGATTGGAAACATTACGCTTACCAAAAACTGATGTTACTGGTAACAAGTCCATTTCTTCATCAGGCACGAGTAATAGACGTTCTGGTAGAAGAACTTCACGATCAAGTAATAAGAGTACTCGTTCTGTTCAGCCGCGTGGCAATGTTAATCGTGTTTCAAGTGCTGGTTCTACAATTTTGAAAGGTTATCGAGATAAATTATTATCTGATCCACAATCTGTTATGAATACCGTGCGGGCAGAGCCGTATCGACAAGCGGGTAAATTAAAAGGTTATCGCATATTTCCTGGACGTGATAAAAGCCTGTTTGGTCAATTGGGTTTAGAGCCGGGAGATGTGGTGACAACAGTTAATGGAATAGATTTAGATAGTCCCTTAAAAGGTTTGGAAGTTATGCAAAATGTTACTGATGCGAGTGAAGTCAGTGTTGAGGTTTTAAGAAACGGGGTTAACCAAACGTTTTTGGTACCTATGAATTAAATTTTGCAAAAAAATAGATTTTGAATATTTAAATATAAACAAAAATTGGAATTATTAATGTATCTGCGTAAGACGTTATGGACAATAAGCCTGGCAATCGGGCTAGCTTGTATCAATGGAATAGCCTTGGCTAAATCCGTGACTTTGAATATGAAAGCTGCCGATATCAATGCGGTTATTAGTACGGTTGCTGAAGCGACGGGTAAGAACTTTATTATTGACCCAAGGGTGAAAGGTAAAGTTACCATTATTTCTACCAAGTCTATGAATAAGGATCAGTTGTACCAGGTATTTCTCGCCATATTAGATGTGCATGGTTTTACTGCTGTTCCAGCTGGCGGTGGTGTTGTTAAAATTCTTCCTGATTCTGATGCCAAACATTCAGGCACACCGTCTGATGGTAAGGGTGAAGAAATGGTGACTCAGGTAGTTGAAATTAAACATATCGCTGCGGCACAATTAGTTCCTATTCTTCGACCCTTGGTTCCACCTCAAGGACATCTTGCTGCTCATGCACAAACTAATGTACTCATTATTGCTGACCGCGTGAGTAACATTAGCCGTTTGATGAAAATCATTGAAAGAATCGACGAGCCTAGTGGCAGCGAAATTGAAGTTATACAATTGGAACATGCTTCAGCAAGTGAAGTCGTGCGAGTTCTTACAAGTTTGCAACAAAAGAATAAAAAATCTAAAGCAGCCTCTAATGCCCCAACTTTGGTAGCAGATGAACGAACTAATTCTATTTTGATGGGCGGTGATAAATCTGCGCGTTTAGCATTGAAGGGTTTGATAGCGCATTTGGATACACCATCTGAAACCGTAGGTAATACCCATGTAATCTATTTACGTTATGCCAAAGCAAAAGACTTAGTTGCAGTGTTAACCGGTGTTGGTAAAGTAAAAGCTAAAGCAAAAGGTAAAAAAGGAAAGTCAAAAGCTACCGCTGCTCGTAGGCAACAAAATAATGATTTTAATATCCAAGCTGATGAAAGTTCAAATACATTAGTGATAACCGCAGCACCAGATATTTACAGGTCGCTACAGGCAGTAATCCGTAAGCTCGATGTGCGTCGTGCTCAAGTTTTGGTGGAGGCAATCATTGCAGAAATTGCTGCGAACAAAACTAATGAACTTGGCATGCAATGGTTTGTGGATGGTTCTCAGTCAGGGCTTGCACCAGTGGGCGCGACGAGTTTTGGTTCACCTGGTTTAGGTAGTGTTGTTGCTACTTCTGTTGCAACGGATACCGTTTCACCCGATGCTGCAGGGCTTTTAGGTTCAGGTTTGTCTCTTGGGGTTGGGCGGTTTAATAGTGATACCTTGAATTTTGGTGGCATCTTGCGAGCATTAGCTGGAACAAGTGCTGCTAATTTATTATCGACACCAAATATAGTGACCATGGATAATGAAGAGGCTGAAATATTTGTCGGTCGTGAGGTATCGGTGCCAACGGGTAGTTTCACGCAAACTAGCACCAGCTCTAATAATCCCTTTACCACGTTTAAACCTAAGCAAGTGGGTATTCGCTTAAAAGTAAAACCTCAAATTAATGAAGGTGACGCGATTAAGTTAGATATAGATCAGGCTGTTGATGCAATCACAGCTGGTGATGCTGGAACCGCAAACCTGGTTACCAGCCAGCGGACAATAAAAACATCTGTTATGGTAGATGATGGTCAAATAATTGTACTTGGCGGTTTAATTGCTGATGATGAAAATGATACCGTGCAGAAAGTTCCATTTTTAGGTGATATTCCAATTCTTGGTGCGATGTTTCGTTATAAGCGTAATGTAAAAGATAAAAAGAATTTGATGGTTTTTTTACATCCTACAATTCTTAGAGATGGTGCAATTACTTCTCAAATTTCAAGCTCTAAATATACTGCTATTAGAGAGCAACAAATTCGTAGTCGGGGTGAAGATGGAGAGGCAGTGGCGAAAAGTCTTGCACCCATAATGCCGCGAGTTGAAACCCTAATTGCACCGATAAAAGAACAAGTTAAAGCAGAAGAAGATATATTAGAAAGCGAAATATTTAGTGACGATGCACTCTAAAAAGACTATGCATATGCCTGATCAAAATAACGAGCTCACAACGAATCCGGTATTGGATGCGGTGGAGTCCGAAGTGCCTGTCGTTCAGGAAGTGCGGAAAACCATCACGTTTGCGCATGCGAAACGTCATCAAATATTAATCGGCAGTTTATTTGATGGCTTTTATCATGTTTATTGTGGTCCTGATGTTAAGCCTCAAAGTTTGACTGAAATACGTCGTTTTTTACAAACGCCGCTTAAAATACACAGTGTTAAAACTGATGAGTTTAATCGTCGATTACAGGAAAACTATGAAGGTGGATCAAATGAAGCCATGCAGATGGCTGATGAGCTGGGTGACGAATTAGATTTATTCAGTGTAGCGAAAGAGTTGGCGGAGCCGGAAGATTTATTGGAAGCTGCAGATGATGCACCCATTATTCGGCTAATTAATGCATTGCTCACCGAAGCGATTAAAGAAGGTGCTTCGGATATTCATATAGAACCCTTTGAAAATCGACTTGTTGTACGTTTGCGTGTGGATGGTATTTTACGTCAAATTTTAGAGCAACAAAAAGCGATTACGAGTTTGATTGTTTCTCGTATTAAAGTAATGGCTAAATTGGACATCGCTGAGAAGCGCGTACCGCAAGATGGTCGTATTTCGCTTCGCATTGCCGGTCGATCTGTGGACGTGCGGGTATCAACTTTACCATCAGGTCATGGCGAACGGGTGGTATTGCGTTTATTAGACAAACAAGCTGGACGCATCGATCTCGAACAACTGGGTATGGATAAACAGAGCTTTGAAATCATGAATGAAATGATTAAAAAAGCGCATGGGATTATTCTGGTAACAGGTCCCACTGGTTCGGGTAAAACAACAAGTTTATACGCCGTGTTGACACGATTAAATGATCGGCAGCGCAATATCATGACTGTGGAAGATCCCATTGAATATTATCTAGATGGTGTTGGCCAAACAGCAGTTAATACTAAGGTTGAGATGACTTTTGCAAAAGGTTTACGCGCGATTTTGCGACAGGATCCCGATGTTGTCATGATTGGTGAAATTCGTGATTTGGAAACCGCTGAGATTGCAGTCCAAGCCAGTTTAACTGGCCATTTAGTTTTATCTACCTTGCACACCAATACTGCAGTAGGTGCTGTTACTCGTTTAAGAGATATGGGTGTTGAGCCTTTCTTATTATCGTCAAGCTTGGTTGGTGTAGTTGCCCAACGATTGGTTCGCGTATTGTGCCCAGATTGTAAGAAACCAGCGAAAGCTTCAGATCGTGATTGTACGCTTATGGGAATTGATAAAAATAATCCACCAACGGTTTTTCATCCTCAGGGTTGTGAATCCTGTAATCATTTAGGTTACCGTGGTCGTACAGGTATCTATGAAGTTATTGAAGTAACTGATGATTTACGAAATATGATTCATGAAGGTGCGGGTGAGCATCAATTGGAGCAATATGCTCGAACAAAAACACCTGGTATTCGACAGGATGGTATGCGTCGTGTGTTGAGTGGGGATACTTCTTTGTCAGAAGTAATGAGGGTTACTCAAGAGGGTTGATCATTGTGTGTTTGAGCTTTGAATTCGCGCTTTACTCATGGTAGGGATCGATTTCAAAGTCACATTGGCCATCCATGGCGTTTGACGCCAACATCCATGTTGGCGACACTTTGAAATCGATCCCTACCATGAGTAAAGCGCTATGTGATGAGTTTTCTCATAGAAATCTAAAAGTTTAAATATAAGGTTAATCCCATATGGGAGCATTTGAATATAAGGCACTGGACCCCGCCGGCAAGGAAGTAAAAGGTGTCCTTGAAGGCGATACTTCGCGTCAGATTCGACAGCTGATTCGTGATAAAGGTTGGGTGCCGTTGTCGGTTGACGAGGTACGTGAGCGAGAAGAAAAAAAACGTAAACAGTTTTCATTATTTAATAATGTTAGTGCCACTGACCTTTCCCTTATTACTCGCCAAATTTCTACTTTGGCTGGATCTGGTTTACCTATTGAAGAAGCCCTAAAAGCCGTCTCCCAGCAAACGGAAAAACCTCGATTAAAGAGCATGATTATGGGTGTTCGCTCGCGGGTTTTAGAGGGACATACTCTGGCAACCGCATTGGCGGATTATCCCCATGTGTTTTCTGAACTTTATCGAAGTACAGTTGAGGCAGGTGAGCATTCCGGACACATTAATGTTGTGTTGTCACGATTAGCGGATTACACCGAAAGTCGACAAGCCCTACAGCAAAAAATGATGATGTCATTATTATATCCGGTATTAATTAGTATCGTTGCTGTAGCCGTGGTTGTTTTGCTATTGGCATATGTTGTTCCTCAAATCGTTGAAATGTTTGATCACATTGGCCAGGAATTGCCAGCGTTAACGCAAGGATTAATTGCAACGAGTGATTTCATTACTTCCTATGGAATATATATCGCATTTTTAGTTTTGTGTGCTTTTTTGTTATTTCGGTTAATGATGCGAAACGATATCTTTAAACGTCAATACCATCGAATATTGTTGAATTTGCCCTTATTAGGGAAATTGGTCAGAGGCTTAAACACTGGCCGTTTTGCTCGAACATTTAGCATACTAGCTGCGAGTGGAGTGCCTGTGTTGGATGCCATGCGGATTTCTGCCCAAGTATTACAGAATTTACCCATGCGTGACTCAGTTCTGGAGTCCGCCAATCGGGTACGTGAAGGGGCTGGAATTAGTGAATCTTTGGCTGTTGATGGTTATTTTCCACCGATGATGATTCATTTGATCGCAAGTGGTGAGTCCAGTGGTAATTTAGAAGATATGTTGGAAAGATCTGCTGATACCCAAGAACGAGAAATGGAAACCCTTTTATCCGCCCTAATGGGGTTATTTGAGCCATTGATGATTATTGGTATGGGTGGAACGGTATTGGTGATTGTAATGGCGATTATGATGCCAATATTGGATATGAATCAATTAGTTGGCTAAAGTAAGTACAGAGAAGACAGGACTAAAATTATTGTTATTTGAATAGTCCTGCCTTCGGATCCCGCCTTAACTCCCCTCAACACATTTGGTTGAACTACGAATTCTAATGATCATCAATTAAACCGAGATTAATTTTTGCTGTCAGTAATGTTTAAGGCTGAAATTACGGCCCCGAGTTTGTTGTTATGTTCGTCATACAGCGCTTGGCCATTGGTCAGTAGTGTTACTGCCGGTTTACCTTCAGGTCTAACTACCATTTTAACGTTGTAAATATGCTCACCATTTAGTGCTCGAATCAGCGGGATATCTTCCATTTGCATGGGTGTCTCGCCATCTGGTTTATACAAATGATAGTGTTCAGCCCATTCTAGAGGGGGTATATCTTTTTTGGGTAAGTTAAAAAATTTACGAATTGATTCATTAAATAAAGTTAATTTGCCATTTGAGTCACAAGCGATAATGCCTTCACTTAAATGTTGTAGTAAAGCATTTAAAAATTCTTTATCTTGTTTTAATTTTTTCTGTGCATTTACTTGAGTTGTGATATCCGTTCGAATTGAAATGTAACGATCAGGTAAATTGTTTTTATCCATGTGTGGCAGTATGGTTGTTTCTACGTAGTAGATGCTGCCATCCTTTTTTCTATTGCAGATCTCACCATGCCATGTTTGGCCTGAACTAATGATTTGCCACATTTCCGTAAAAAAAGATTTGGCATGAGTGCCTGAGTTTAGAATATTATGATTGCTGCCAATGAGTTCTTCCTCAGAATATTGACTAATTTGACAAAACTTATCATTAACATAAGTAATGATCCCCGATGCATCGGTAACGGCTACTATGGAATGCTGGTCAATCGCGCGTTTATGGAAGTCCGATTCTAGGTTCAGAGAATCAGCCATGGCATTAATTTCTAATCCCAGTTGCCCAAATTTATCTTTGTTTGCTAATGATGAGCGAACATCTTTACCTGAGGCGATATTTTGAGTTGTTTCTAGGAGATTGTTAATTTTGCGGCTGTTATTGAGATATATAACGAATAGGATTAGAAAAGCGAGCAAGGACAGTAAAAGTAAAATTTGCACTACAGATTTCTCAATTAAATATTTTAAAATATCCTTTAATTGCTTTTAGTGTAAAAAACAGGCATTGCCATGCAATTTTCGGATTGTTTAACTTAGATTAACGAGTTAGGTTGTGATTAATCTAGTGTTACTTATTTGCAAATCCCAACTGATCCAGGTCGGCATCGACGACGGTCTACCCAAATCGCATTTCCTAATTTCGCATTAGTAAAGTCAGCATTGTTAATATCGGCATTATGTAAATCAGCGCCTTCCAGGTTGGCTGAATTGAAATTTGCATCACTTAGATCGGTATTATCGAGTTTTGCTTTAGAAAAATCTGCGTTTTGAAAATTAGCAGCTTGAAGATTGGCGTAACTTAATTTGCTTTGGTGAAAGTTGGTGTTTATTGCAGTAGTTGCAGTGAGATCGGCTTGTTCAAAATTTGAATTATTGAAATTACTATCGCTTAAGTCTGCTGAGTTTAATTGCGCATTGTAAAAGTGCGCTTTTTTTCCACTAACATTACGAATTTTAGCATGATTTAATTTTGCACGATCAAATTTACTGTTTTCCAGACGAGCATTATCTAAAATTGCCTTATTGAGTTTAGCGCTGACAAATCGTGCATTTTTTGCCTTAATTTTACTTAGGTTAGCCTCGCTTAGGTTTGCATAACCCAAATCTGCGTCACTTAACAAAGCTGACTCTAGATTTGCCTTGCTTAGATTGGCTTTTTTTAGAACCGCCTCTCGCAAATTAGCTTTGCTGAGTTGTGCAGCGGTTTTATCACAGCCATCCCAATTAACTTTGCTCTCAGGCGGATCAAAACATTCTGCCATGGCGGTGATTGGCAAAAAAGTACATAAGATAAATATATAAATTCGATTTTTTAGCATTTTGGCTTCATTTTGGTTAAGCAATAACAGTTCTGTGTCGAATAAACTGTCTATATTTTGCATAATAGTATTAATTTTAGATTATTGATCATTTTACCTACCTATTATACAAGTGCTTAATATGATTTAATATCTCGATATTTGTGAGGTAAATCATTGGAACACTTTGGGTGATCAATAGTCAAACAATGCAAAGGAACGCTAATCTCGTTGTGATTTTCTCAGCGTTTTCTAAATTAACAATATGGAGTGGATGTTGAAAACACAAATGAATAAGAAAGCTTCGGGTTTTACTCTCATCGAGATCATGGTTGTGATTGTAATACTCGGTATCTTAGCCGCAGTAGTGGTCCCGCGAATAATGGATAATCCAGACAAAGCGCGAATCGTGAAAGCGAAACAGGATATTCGAGCGATGGAAGGCGCTTTGGAATTGTATCGATTGGATAATTTTAATTATCCCAGTACAGATCAAGGCCTGGAGGCCTTAGTTTCAGAGCCATCCGGTTCACCTGAAGCAAAAAATTGGAAAAGTGGGGGTTACTTGAAACGTCTGCCTAGCGATCCATGGGGAAATGATTATCAATACCTAAGTCCAGGGGTGAATGGTACGGTCGATATTTTTACCTACGGTGCTGATGGTGAAGAAGGTGGTGAAGAAGGCGGCGCTGATATAGGTAACTGGAATCTCGACGAATAATTGTTACAACCGCTAATGAAGAATCCGGCAAGGTTTGTACAAAATTCAAGGCCGGCATATGTTGTCAAATCAATCCCCACGTTGCAATCGCAGCGTGGTTTTACATTAATCGAATTAATCGTCGTTATTATGATAATTGGCCTGCTCATTACAATGGCCTCGATATCCGTCAGTACGAGTACAGACAAAGGTCTGGAGACTGAAGCCAAGCGATTTGCTTCATTGGTAAAATTGGCCTCCGATGAGTCGGTGATGAATGTTCGTCCAATTGCCGTGCAGGTGGCTAAACAAACTTATCAGTTTAGTATTGCTGGCGAAGTGGAAAGTGAAGACCCCATATTTCGGCCACGTGAAATTTCAGATCATATTCACATGAACGTTGTCATAGAAGATGAAAAAATCGATTTTGAATCCATGGAAGAAGGTTCTTTTGCCAATATTTATATTCTTCCCAGCGGAGAAATGACACCCTTCAGTGTGGTTTTTTATCAGGATGATGGCACTGCTTATGAAGTTGTTGGTGACTTTTTTAGTAAGGTTGAATTTGTGGGCAAAGTGAAGAGTCCAAGTCTGTGAAGCAAAAGCAATGCGGATTCACTTTATTGGAAGTCTTAATTGCCTTAGGGGTTTTAGCTATTGCTTTAGGTGCAATCACTCAAACCATTGGCAATGCAACATCGAATGTATCGTATTTACGCGATAAAACCTTCGCTCATTGGGTTGCTATGAATCAGGTAGCAGAATTACAGGCTAATCAGGAATTTCCTTCAATAGGCATTGAAAAAGGTAGTGAAGTGATGGCCAATCATGAATGGTATTGGCAGCGAAATGTAAATAAAACCCCGGGGCGTGAAGAAGTTTCTAGTAATAGTCGTCAAATCGTCATCGAAGTACGGCGAGAAAAAAGTGACGAAAAGCCTTTGGTGAGCGTAATGACATTTATTGGTAGACCCATAAGATGAGACTTATCGTAAATAAGACACGTGGTTTTACCCTGATGGAGTTATTAATTTCCATGATGGTTTTTTCTATCTTGTCAGTGATGGCCTATGCAGGATTGACTAATGTTATTGATACCAAAGAGCATACGGAAAAAGTCTCAAAGCGATTAGTTGAATTACAAACTGCCTTTATGTTTATTGGGCGAGATATAGAGCAAACTGTTGGCCGCAGTGTTCGTGATGGTTTTGGTGATGAAAAACCTGCTATGGAAGGCGGAGAGTTTGGTAAAGAGTTAATCAGTTTTACGCATGCAGGATATACTAATTTTTTAAAAGCTACTCGCAGTAATTTGCAAAGAGTTGCATATCGATTAGAAGATGATGAGCTTTCACGCGTTTCGTGGCCTATGTTAGATCAGGATTTTAATGAAGAAGCTTTTTCGAGAGTTTTACTGAAGGATGTTAAAAAAGTAGAAGTTACCTATGTGGATGACCAAGGTGAAGTTAAAGATCAGTGGCCATCGTCATTTGGTGAAGTGGATGCGACTATGCTTCCCAAGGCTGTTATTTTTACCCTTGAAACTGAAGAGTTGGGGGAAATTCGTCGAGTATTTCGTATTCCTCCTGGCGAGTATATTCGAAAAGCTGAAGGCTCCCAGTCATGATGCGAATTATCCATAAAGACCTTCGGAAAAAGCACCGTGGTGTAGCATTGATTACCGCATTGTTAGTTGTTTCTTTGGCGACAATTATGGCGGTTGCTCTGACTTCGCGACAATATATTGATATACGACGTACCGGCAATATGATGCAGTCGGATCAAGCCTATTTAGATGCAATTGCGTCAGAAACATTTGTTGGGCAATTGTTGGCAAATTTTCGGGATCAGCAGCAGAGCAAGTTTGATGATTTTACTTTGTATGACTTGGCATTAACGCAGCTAAGTACCGATATGTCTGATGATAATCGATTAGTGTCTCTTCAAGCTGCCTATCCGGAGTCTAGGTTTAATGTAAATTCATTGCTTACTGAGGTTGCAGCAAAAGATAGTGAGAACACACCGAAACGTACAATATATCGTCGGCTTTTACGCTCGGTTATCGAAGATTTAGGAGGGGATACCGGGCAAACAGATGCGCTGGTTTCTAGTTTAATGGATTGGCTCGATGAAGACGAAGAGGCACGATTGGATGGTGCAGAAGATAGCGTTTATGAGGGTAAAGATCCGCCCTATAAAGCGGCCAATCGTATGTTGACCAGTATATCTGAACTAAGATTGATTGAAGGTTATACCACAGAGTTACTAGATGGTATTCCAGCTGATGAAGAGGAAGAAATAGAGGCAATAGATGGTTTGTTGGCCTATGTCGATGCACTACCCGATAAAGATACAACCATTAATGTTAATGGCGTGGTGAAACCTAAAATTTTTATGGCATTATCAAATTGGATAGATGTCGAAATGGCTGATGCTTTGTTGCAAAGACAACCTTATGAAAATTTGAATGATTTCAAGAAGCACGAAATATTTGACGAAATAGAGGGCACTAAGTCAGGTCAGAATGGCGCACATTCAGGGAATCGACAGAATTTTGAAACTAAAGAACTACCTAAATTTGGTCCATTGTTAGATATACAGAGTAGTTATTTTTTGATCAGATCCGGTGTTACCGTTGGAAAAACAACCGTTGGTTTGAATAGCCTTATCTATGTGAGTACAGACGGTACTAAACTTGAAGTTATTTCACGCGCAATTGGTACGGACGGGATTTAATAGGCTATGGTATATTGTGCTCCGTGCCGATAACTAATACATTGAAAAGAAAAGATAAAGATTAAACTTTAAATGCGCGACCAACTAATCATACGTTTGACAAACCAAGCACCTGAGCAAGTAAGCTGGGTGCGACTATCTGATTCAAACCCCAATCCGACAATTGAATACGGTGCCTTAGATGAGGCAGCGAAAGTCATGCTGGGTGCACAGGTAGTCGTTTTGGTACCCGCATCTGATGTATTGCTTAGTGCTGCAAATGTACCCACTCAAAATAAACAGCGATTGTTAAAGGCTGTTCCTTACGCCATGGAAGAAGAATTGGCGGGTGATGTGGAAGAGATGCACTTTTCTGTGGGTGAATCCGAAGAAGAGGGAATGTTGGCAGTCGCTGTAGTTGATCGTCAGCTAATGGATGATTGGCAGGAAACCTTGAACTCTGTTGGAATATCCGCAGATATTATGATTTCTGAATTATTTGCAGTGCCAGTCACAGAAGATGCTTGGACTTTATTGCTTGATGGTAATAATGCGCTATTACGTGGTTCAAATTATCGCGGTTTAGTGGCAGATGTTGAAAACCTTGGCGTTATTTTGCCCTTGGTATTAAAAGAACAAGCTGAAGCATTACCGATAACGGTTAATGTTTGGCATGATGGAGATAATCGTGGTGTCACACCACTCTTACCTGAAGAAATTGAAGTCAATCACGAGCAGCTAGATAGTGGTTTATTGAGTTTAATTGGTAACAAACCTTTGGTGTTAGATAATGCAATTAATTTATTGCAGGGTGATTATAGCCGCCGTGAGCAAATAGGTAAGTTATGGCGCCCTTGGCGTTATGCTGCAGCACTAGCAGGTGTGCTATTTGTCTTGCAATTGGGATTATCTGTGAGTGAAAGCTCTAAGTTGGAAGAAGAGTACAACGCTTTAAAAGCCGAAGCGAAACAAATCTATAAGAATACATTTCCAAATGCCAAGCGCATTGTCAATGTGAAAGCACAAATGCAACAAGAGCTTGATAAGCTCAAAGGCGCAGGTCCTACGAAAAAAGTTAATTTTCTAAATTTATTGGCTGATAGTGGTACCGCTTTTAAACAAACATCCGGATTGGTTTTACGCAGTATTCGTTATAAAAACGGCGCCTTGGATGTAGAATTAGAAGTGCCTAATTTGCAGTCATTGGATCAGTTGAAACAAAAAATATCTCAAAAACAGGGCTTGAGTGTAGAAATTCAATCAGCAGCTTCACGTAAGAACGTTGTTCAAGGTCGTTTACAAATTAAAGGTACGGCCTCATGATGGATTACTGGAACCAGCTAAAACCCAGTGAACGAACAATTATCTCGGTTGGTGGAATCATACTCGCGGTACTCATATTATATTTGGCGGTACTTGAACCATTTATGTTGAAGTCAGATGAATTTACCACGAAAGTCGCACAGCAAAAAACTCAAATTGAATGGCTTAAAAAGAAATCCTTAGAAGTAAAACAGCTGCAGGCTTCATCATCAGGTGGAAAACGTAGCGCAAGAAAATCAGGTGAGTCATTATTGGTGGTTGTTGATCGAACTGCTAAGCAAAACAGGCTGGCAGATTCGTTAAAAAGAGTTGAACCTGATGGATCTGAACGGGTTCGTGTTTGGTTAGATAATGCCTCTTTTGATGAGGTTGCAAAATGGTTAAGCCTTTTACAGTCAAATTATCAGTTAGATATTGAGTCAGCGGTTTTCGATAAAGTTGAGGCTGCCGGGCGGGTTAATGTGCGTTTAGTGATTATTGAAGGTGGCGCATGAAATCTTGGATGAAATATCTATTGTTGGGTGTAGCCAGTTATTTAGTATTTGTTGTTGTTCAATTCCCCGCTAACAAAGCCTATTACTTGGTAGAAGACTTACTCGATGAGCAAAATGTGCCTCTAGAAATGTTTGGTGTGAATGGTAGTTTGTGGCAAGGCACTGCCAGTACCGTAATTTATGATGGAAAACGTTTTGATGCTGTGGCTTGGGAATTTCATCCACTGGATTTGTTTACTGCAAATGCGTCAGCTACTTTGCGTTTTAAAGGTAAAAACACGTCTGTTAATGGAAAATTTTCAAAGTCATTTTTTGGTACGCTTGCTTTAAATAATGTGCAAGCAAATATTGGTGCCACTGAGCTATTGAGTTTATTAAAAATTCCTGCAGTAAAGCTTGGCGGAAGTTTTGCCTTGAATCTTTCTCAGTTGGAGCTAACAGAAAAAACCGTAGACTATATTCAAGGTCGTTTGCTTTGGTCTGATGCTGAATCTAAATTTCCACAGAAATTGACGATGGGTGATATTTTTTCAGACTTTTCTACCTCGGACGATGGCGTCATTATGGCGAAATTAGGTGATGGTGGTGGACCATTAGAATTAAATGGTGACCTGACGGTAAATCTTGATGGTAAATATGATCTTAAAGGTTTGTTAGCAGCTCGCGCTGGTCGGCAATCGGTATTGGGGCGTTCCTTGGGTTTTATTGGTAAATATGATGCCAGTGGGAAAGCCAGTTTCAATCGTTCAGGTAATATCTCAGAGTTCGGATTTCTAGTTAAGTAGCTACTCCTCATATTCATTTTTTTTCTAAAAATACTTTCAAAATCACAATTATGGCCGATATGTAAATATTGACATAAATTTTCTATGGTTTTTGCGGATTTGGAGGTTATTTTGAATAAGTCTAAACTTTTGCCCAGCTTAGGATTGCTTTCGATTTTCTTATTAACAGGTTGTTTGAGCAGTTCTGACGATACAACAACTGCTACAACAGATCCCGACCCAGATCCAGGAACAAATACATCGGTTAAATTGGCAGGGATTGTATCGGCGCCTGGTGGTACCGTCGCTTTTAACCCTCCCACAGGTTTGAATAAATTCTTTGCTGGTATGTTTGGTGGCAATGCGGTTGCGGCTCTAACAGGAACCAGTGTTGTTGCAGATGCTACTGTTGATTTAATTGAAATTGATGTGGCAGGTGCTCAGGTTGGAGACAAATTAGCAACAGCGACAACTGATTCTACAGGCGCATATTCTTTAGATTTACCAGAGGGTTTTGTTGCCGCGTCAAAATATGTCGTTAGAGCTACTGGCTCTGGAAGTGAAACAATGGATGCCGTCGTAGTTGCAACGGATGAAAGTATCGATGTAGATCCTGTGAGTCAAGCAACTCGGGCATTAATTGTGGCAGCCTTGCAAGCAAAAACCGACAGTTCATTAGCAGATCTAAAGCTAGAAGAAATCAAACAAATGGCTGCCGAAGTTAGAAATCTTGAGCAGAATTTGGATTTATCGAGCGCTTCAACGGTTAGTGCCTTTGTTACGGCTTTCAAAGATGAAGCAACAAATAACGAAGAAGTGAATAATGTGATTAATAGTACATTAGAAGCGGGTGAAATTTGCGGTAACGTGACAGATAGTGATGGCACTGCATTGGAAAATGTTGTGCTTGTTGCGCGTGATTATGGCAATTGGGTAACGAGATCAAAAACAAAAACAGACAGTTCAGGTGATTATTGCTTGAATGTACCACCAAGTAAGGATTATATCCTAGGTGCTTTAAATTACACGAATGCTAGTACATCGGGTAGTGAGTGGTGGACTTGTGCAGACACTGAAACAACAACTTGTGGTACGGCAGTGCAGTTAGATGCTGAAAAAGTTTCTGTTGCAGATGCAACAATAACAAAGGATTTTGTATTGGAACCTGGTGTTAGGATTGAGGGAACAGTGACCACTGAAGATACTTCTGCACCATTAGGACGAGTGGTTGTCATGTTACGAACTTACGATGCAAATATTGCAACGGTTGCAAAGAAAACAAAAGCTAATGGAACTTATCGTATTAATATGCGTCCAGGTGTTTATAAATTATTTGCGCGAAACTCCACGCGTCAGAAGTTTGCAACAGAAGCTTATAATACTGAGCTTGATGGTGGTTTGAATTTCCGTGAAGCAGAAAAAATGGATTTGTCAGCTTCATCAGTATTGGGAACGACGATTACCGCCGATTTTTCTTTGGGTAAGGGTTTTCCTATCGGGGGAACGTTAACTGAAGGTGGTACTGCGGTTGCTGGTGCTAGAGTTCATTTCTTTCAAAATGGAACAGTTAATGTTCGTCGTACAAATAAAGAGGGAAAGTTTCGTCTTCAATTGCGACCAGGAAATTATGCGGTGCTTTCTCATGGGCAGCGTGTTGGTGTTTCGATACCGCGAGATTTGTTGAATGATACAATTCCACTGACCCTAGATGCAGATGTTGGCAAGTTGAAAGTTAAGGTAATGGAAAATTGTGATGCAAATGGAGCGAACGGTACACCAGTTAGTCAGGCGAAGGCTTTGTTATGGAGAAGTACAAAAATTAGTGGTGTTACTTCTACCAAGCTTTTTGCTGTAGAACCAACAAATGCGGATGGTAGTTCTGAAATGTTTATTAAAACTGATGCATTAGCTGGTGGTAAAGTCCGCTTTATGGTCCGTGTTGATGATGGAAAATTTGCAGGATCTATTGTTCATAAAGACGATGGTTCAGGTAATAATACCTATTCGACCACATTTTCTGGTGGTTCTGATTTGCGTGCATTGATTAATGACACCGATAAAACTCATGACCTTGGTGAAGTATGTTTACCTGATGGTGGTGTTGTGAAAGGTACGGTAACTAACTCGGCAGATCAGCCAGTTGTTAATGCGCTTGTCCGGGTTTTTGATTGTGTAGATAGTGCTTGTGCTGCACCGACTTACATGGTGACAACACGTACGAATATCGAAGGTAAATATAAGATCTCATTGCCTGCAGGTATGGTGGCTGGATTAAAAGTACAAACAAGTCGGGTGAAAAATGCATATTCTGATATGAGCACGCCAACTACGATTGTGGCTGATGAAACTGCAACCATAGACCATGTTGTCGCTATGACTGAACCACTAGGTGTTTACGTTGATGCGGGCGACAGTGAGGCAATTATTTATTGGAAGCCTGTTCCGGGCGCTACTTCCTATAAAGTCTATATGGGTACTTCTACTGGCGTAACAGTGGCAGAAACGTTGATAGGTTCACCTACAACTACCACTTATACGCATACAGGTTTAACCAACGATACTGCTTATTATTTTGTGGTTACAGCAGTTGATGCAAGTAGCAATGAGAGTGATATCTCAGAAGAGGTGACCGTAACGCCTTCTGTTACAGCAACGGGTAGTTGATAAACCAATTGTAATTTAAGGCTAAAAAAGGCCAGTGAGACGCAAGTTTCACTGGCCTTTTTCTATATATAGCGTAAAGTTTTAGTCTATGGATAAAACACCGCTTCCCGTAGATAAAGAACCTACATTACGTCTGGTTCCTATGCCTTCTGATACTAACGCAGCGGGCGATATTTTTGGTGGCTGGATAATGTCCCAAGTGGATATTGCCGGTTCCGTGGTTGCCCATCGCGCTGCTAATGGACGTGTTGTAACCGTTGCTGTGAATGAATTTCAATTTCATCAGCCTGTATATGTAGGTGACTTGGTCAGTTGTTATGCCGAAGTCGTAAAAACTGGTCGGACTTCCTTGACGGTTTTTGTGGAAGTTTATGCTGAGCGCCGGCGAATGTCTGAAGATTGTATAAAAGTCACTGAAGCAACAGTGACTTATGTGGCTATTGATGAATCGGGCCGGCCACGAGCGGTTAAATAGTTCGATTTAGCAGTACAATTCCCATATCCTCAATTGTTAAAATAGGCTATTATTTGCGCCTAATTTCAAGATAGTGGTTTTTAAATCCTATGACTTTCCAAGTTAAAAATCGAAGAAAATCTATTGCCGTTAAGGTCGGAAATGTAATGGTGGGTGGAGATAATCCCATTGTAGTGCAGTCCATGACCAATACGGATACCGCCAATGCGGTAGAAACGGCTATTCAAATATCGCAATTGGCAAAAGCGGGATCTGAGTTGGTGCGGATTACCGTCAATTCCGAAGAAGCAGCCAAAGAAGTGCCTGCAATTAAAGAGCAGCTGGATAAAATGAATTGTAATGTACCTATCGTGGGTGATTTTCATTTTAATGGCCATAAGCTTCTGGAAAAGTACCCAGAGTGTGCGCAAGTACTCGCAAAATATCGTATTAATCCCGGTAATGTCGGCAAGGGTAAAAAGCGTGATGCTCAATTTGCCACGATGATTGAAATTGCCTGTAAATATGACAAGCCCATTCGAATTGGGGTGAACTGGGGAAGCTTGGATCAAGCTTTGTTAGCGCGCGTGATGGATGAAAATAGTCAATTAGCCGAACCGAAAGAACCTACAGTGGTGATGCATGATGCATTGATTCGCTCGGCCTTAGAGAGTGCAGCAAAAGCCGAAGAAATTGGTTTGGGCAGAGATAAAATAATATTATCCTGTAAAATGAGTAAAGTGCAGGACCTCATTTCGGTTTATCAAGATTTAGCTCAGCGATGTGATTACGCTTTGCATCTTGGTTTGACTGAAGCCGGTATGGGCTCAAAAGGTATTGTTGCTTCTACTGCGGCTTTAGCGGTTTTATTGCAGCAAGGTATTAGCGATACCATTCGAATTTCTCTCACCCCAGAACCACATGGTGATCGGACAAAGGAAGTTGTTGTCGGGCAGGAAATTTTACAAACCATGGGTTTGCGTTCTTTTACACCTCAAGTGATTGCTTGCCCAGGATGTGGTCGCACTTCCAGTACTTACTTTCAACAATTGGCGCAAGATATTCAAAGTTATTTACGTCATCAAATGCCTGAGTGGAAAAAACAGTATTATGGTGTTGAAGATATGAATGTCGCTGTTATGGGTTGTGTGGTAAATGGTCCTGGGGAAAGTAAACACGCTAATATTGGTATTAGTTTACCTGGCACTGGCGAAAAGCCTGTTGCACCTGTTTATGTAGATGGCGAAAAAACTGTAACGCTTAAAGGTGATCAAATCGCAAAAGAATTTCAGCAAATTGTTACGGAATATGTTGAAAACAATTACCGAAATTAATTATGTCGCGCGTTGAGAAAAAATTAAGACATTACATGGCGAAAGCCATATCTGATTACAATATGATTCAAGAAGGTGATCGGGTGTTGGTGTGCCTGTCTGGTGGTAAAGACTCTTACACTATGTTGCACTTGTTGCATCAACTACGCTTACGTAGTGGGCGAAAGTTTGAATTATTTTCCTTAACATTAGATCAGGCACAGCCTGGTTGGAATGATAGCGGTTTAAAGGCTTGGCTTGAGGAAAAAGAATATTCTTACGAAGTTTTGCATCGAGATACTTATTCTGTTGTAAAAGAAAAAATCCCAGAAGGAAAAACTTATTGCTCTTTATGCTCACGATTACGTCGCGGTAATATCTATACCTATGCAAAAAAACATGGTTTTTCAAAAATTGCGTTAGGCCATCATCGAGATGATTTAATTGAAAGTATGTTGATGTCTACTATGTATAGTGGTGAGATTAGTTCGATGCCACCCAAGTTGTTAACTCAGGATAAACAGCATGTTGTTATTCGACCAATGGTGTACTGTCGAGAAGCGCATATAATTGAATATGCTGAGGATCAAAATTTTCCAATTATCCCATGCAATCTCTGTGGCTCTCAGGAAAACTTAACTCGTCAAAAAGTAAAAAACTTGATTAAAGATTTGTCTGATCAAAATCCGAAAGTCCCATCTAATATGCTACGTGCTT
>Ga0316207_10001102_pt1 | contig 35879 bp, 34 predicted proteins | sample 6weekpyrite_MG_FD_204943 | JGI IMG/M metagenome (GOLD analysis project Ga0316207, IMG submission 204943) | Microbial mat bacterial communities from mineral coupon in-situ incubated in ocean water Damariscotta River, Maine, United States -... | ecosystem: Environmental > Aquatic > Marine >... | reverse complement strand
GCCTCCTTGTGCACATGACGACCCATCAGGTATTCGAGCAATTCCGTATCGGCAATATCCAGTAGTTCAACAAAGGCTCGTTTGGATTCACAATCTAACTGCGAATATCCATTTTCCAGAAAACCGGCCAGTAATAAATCCAGTTCTAACATACCACGCCGACATTGCCATGCAAGCCGTGTTAATGATAATTCCTTATCAACAGTTGAGGCTGGCATCATACCGATTTTTTGACCATCATTTGTTTTATTTTACCAATCGCCCTGGTTGGATTAAGTCCCTTCGGGCAAACTTCAACGCAATTCATAATACTGTGGCAACGAAATAGCTTATAGGCGTCATCCAGGGTTTGCAGACGTTTTTCTGTTGAATGGTCACGACTATCTGCAAGAAAACGACTCGCCTGTAATAATGCCGCAGGGCCAAGAAACCGTTCAGGATTCCACCAAAAAGAAGGGCACGCTGTTGAACAACATCCACATAAAATACATTCGTACAATCCATCCAACTGCTCGCGCTGGGCTGGCGTTTGTAAACGCTCTACTTCAGGTTTTGGATCATTATTTTGTAACCACGGTTCAACGGCGCGATACTGCTTATAAAATTGCTCAAGGTCCACAATAAGATCGCGGATAACCGGTCTGCCTGGTAACGGTCGTAATGTCACCTTATTGCCTAAACTGTTCAGGGAAGTAACACAGGCCAAACCATTGCGCCCATTTATATTCATCGCATCAGAGCCACAGACACCTTCACCACACGAGCGCCTGAACCCCAATGTTTCATCCTGTTCCTTAAGCAACAACAATGCATCTAACAACATCATATCTGATGAACAATCTTTTAAAACAAAATCCTGCATCCAGGGTTTGTCATCCACATCAGGATTGTAACGGTAGATAGAAAAGTGCATCTAATACACCCTTTCCTTTGGCGGGAACGTTTCAACGCTCATAGGTTTAGTGTGAACGGGTTTAAAATCGATCTGCCGTTCCTTCTTATAAAAAAGGCTATGCTTAAGCCAGTTCACATCATTGCGCTCAGGGTAGTCAATACGAGAATGCGCACCACGGCTTTCTTTTCGCGCCAATGCCGAGCAAATAGTCGCGATGGCAACATCCATAAGGTTTTCCAGCTCCAGGGCCTCTATTCTTGCGGTATTAAATTGCTGGCTATGATCCGACAAACGAACATCTGGCAGTCTTTTTTCAAGGTCAATCACTTTCTGTAAGCCTTCTTCAAGCACTGCTTCGGTTCGAAACACACCACAGTGCTGTTCCATCACACGTTTAAGCTCATTGCGCAGCCCCGCCACCGATTCACCTTCACCTTTTTTATCCCAACGATGCAAACGCTGCATGGCTTTTTCGATGGCCGACTCAGATAACTCACGGTGATACCTATGTTCAGCAAGATAATGCTTGATATGATTTGCAGAGGCACGCCCAAATACCAAAATATCCAGTAAGGAATTGCCACCTAAGCGATTCGCGCCATGAATTGACACACAGGCACACTCACCCGCTGCATATAAACCAGGTACTACCTCTTCTGGTCCTGATGATACCGGTACAACTACCTGACCAAAACGGTTTGTTGGAATACCGCCCATCGTATAATGCGCGGTCGGAAACACCGGAATGGACTGTTCTGCCGGATCAATATTAAGAAATGCACGCGTTAAATCGCAAATACCTGGCAGGCGCTTATGCACTACCTCACTCCCCAGATGATCAACCTTTAGTAACACATGATCTTTATCCGGCCCACAACCGCGACCTTCTCGGATCTCTGTTGCAATCGCACGACTGACCACGTCACGACTGGCAAGATCTTTGGCCTTGGGCGCGTAATTCGGCATAAAGCGTTCGCCCTGTCCATTAATAAGGTAACCGCCCTCACCCCGTGCTGCTTCCGTAATCAACATCCCTTTGCCTGCAATACCCGTTGGGTGAAACTGGAAAAATTCCATATCTTGTAACGGAATGCCTGCCCGCAGCGCCATGCCCATACCGTCACCGGTATTAATATGTGCATTGGTCGAGGTACGAAAAATCTGTGCAGCGCCACCGGTTGCCAATAACGTGGTTTTTGCTTCAATCACCAGTGGTTCGCCCGTGGCGATATCCATTATTAATGCACCCAGAATGTTACCCTCATCGTCACTGATAAGATCAATCGAAAAATATTCATCAAAGAAATGGGTACGTGCAGCAATGTTCTGTTGATAAAGTGCATGGATAATAGCGTGGCCGGTACGATCCGCAGCAGCGCAAGTTCGGGTTGCCTGTTCGCCACCGAAGTGCTGGCTTTGCCCACCAAAGGGGCGTTGATATATCTTGCCATTCTCGAGCCGAGAAAAAGGCACACCAATATGTTCTAGCTCATAAACAACCCGTGGTGCTGCACGGCACATGTATTCAATCGCATCTTGATCGCCAAGATAGTCACTGCCCTTTACCGTATCAAACATATGCCAATGCCAATTATCTTCGGTGACATTTGCAAGTGATGCATTGACACCGCCTTGCGCCGCAACGGTATGAGAGCGGGTTGGAAATACCTTTGAAACAATCGCCACCCGGGCATCAGCCTGTGATAACTCGAGTGCGGCACGTAAACCTGCGCCACCTGCACCAAGCACCAGGGTGTCGAACTGTCGGCGTGGAATACTCACACTACTGCTCCTGCTGATATAATTAAAATACGTAATATCCAAAACATCAATGCAATCAGGTAAACCGCGAGTAACGATAACAGTAACACGCGGAGTTTAAATGGATGCACATAGTCGATCAGCACATCACGTATACCTACCCATGCATGCACAAACAGGCTGGCAAAAAACAATATCCAGCTAAGGGCAACGATGGGTGAATAAATAAAGGCCTGCCATGTCTCAAAGCTATCAATTTTCTGGAACGCAATGACGATAGGCATCAGTACGACAAATAGCATTAAATATACCGCGGATGCACGTTGTAACACCCATGCTCTTAAACCGGTCAAGACACTGCTCATAGACCGAGCCCCACAATGGCGATTGCCATCAGCAAAGCAAACAGTGTCACCAACCATGCTGTTCGACGTGCTGATTGGCGCTCGATACCTATATCAATGTCCAGTAACAAATAACGGATACCGGCAAATAGGTGGTGTAACAACGACCAAATAAGAATAACCAGAATAATCTTCACCGAGATGCAATCCATCCCCTCGCGCAGTGACATATACTCTTTTTGGCTTTGTAAGGAACGCTCTAAAAAATAGACAAAAAATGGCAAAGCAAGAAATAACAGTACACCCGTAAGCCGGTGCACAATCGACATAACCGCAGTGATTGGCAAACGAATCTGGGTAAGATTCAAGAAAACAGGTCGTTTTTGCTTCAACATGCGTATAACAGTCTTTCCCTACATTAAATAGACTAATATAAACGAGAAAAACCATATTAACGCGCACTTGCACTTGGTGCAATCAGTGCCTATATCACGGGTTGACGATGGTATACTTGCGATATTAACTATTATTCATCAGGAAACCGTAAATGAGCAGTGAATGGACAAATTTTCTACAAATCCAACAAGCCCATAGTGATGAGCTTGGTGTAAGCCACTTTGCGGATAGCCCCGCGACTGCAGATGATGATCCTAATTTCATGTGCGATCTATCGCAGCTAAGTTTACTGCGCATTAGCGGTGATGATGCAGAAACATTTTTACAGGGCCAATTGAGTAACGATGTCAGTGTGCTGACTGGTAGCCAGAGCCAACTCAGTAGTTATTGCAGCCCCAAAGGCAGAATCCTTGCCAGCTTCCGACTGTTTCGTAGTGGTGATGATTTTTACATGCTGATTCCTGCCGACACGCTCGCGGCAACACAAAAACGCCTGCGTATGTTTGTCTTGATGTCTAAGGTGATTATCGAGGATATCAGCGAGGAATTTGTCCGCATCGGCATCAGTGGTGATGCTGCCAATGCGGCACTTGGGCAACGCTCACTCCCCATCCCGGTAGCTGAAAATGGCATAGCCACCAATGAATCCATGCATATCCTCAACATACCGGGCGAACAGCCACGTTATGTGCTGATTGCCCCCGAAGCCGAGATGCAAACGATCTGGAACAGTTTGAAAGAACAACTCCCGACCAGGGGCTATAACCATTGGAACCTAATGGACATTCAACAAGGTATTCCCAGTATTTATGCGGCAACGGTCGATGCCTTCGTACCACAAATGGTCAATATGCATGCCATTGATGGTGTTAGCTTCAGTAAAGGCTGTTATCCCGGTCAGGAAATTGTTGCCAGAATGCATTATTTAGGCAAATTAAAGCGACGAATGTACCGCGCGCATGTCACAACAGCGCAAGCCCCAAAACCTGGCGATACCCTCTTTTCTGCTGACAGTGACAGTGGCCAGGGTGCTGGACAAATCGTCATGAGTGCAGCATTAGGCAATGGACAATACGAAGTCCTTGCCGTCATGCAAATCAAGGCGCACGATGAGGGCAAGCTGCATTTAGTCAGTAACGAGGGGCCACTTCTAGAATTAAGAGAAATCCCTTACGCAGTGTCACTTGAACGTGAAAAATAACGCAATTGCCCTATAATTGTTATTCAAAATGCCGATATATAAATAGAGCGTGGTATTGCGGATTTTAATACAACTTGAATGCCAATTGGAGACACACAGTGGAAATGATTGAAGCGTTTTATACGGGTCTCATTGACGATATTAGTAACAATAAACTCGAATTACCGACCTTGCCTGAAGTTGCCCTCAAAGTGCGCGACACTGTCGAAGATGATAATGTTAATGCAAAAAAGGTTGCCGATGTTATCGGTAGTGATGCCGCTCTTTCAGCACGACTCATCCAGGTCGCAAACAGTCCAATGTACCGTGGTAACAATCTCATTGAAGATATCCAAACGGCCGTCGCACGAATGGGCTTTACCGTTACACGTGATCTAGTGGTCGGCCTTGCCATGCGGCAAATGTTCCAGGCTACCTCTGACGTTACTGATCTCCGCTTGCGGTTAACCTGGGAGCACAGCACCCAGGTGGCTGGTTTAACAACGATGCTCTGCAAACACTTTACCAAGCTTAAACCCGATCAAGCAATGCTTGCCGGTTTAGTACATGATATTGGTGTGCTACCCATTTTGGTTAGAGCTGAAGATTACCCTGAGCTTTTAGAAAACCCAAAACAACTCGATAATTTAACCCGCGAGTTACATTCGCGACTCGGGAAAATGATTCTTGATTCATGGGATTTTCCACAAGAACTCATTGATGTCGCTGCGCAACATGAAAACCTTAAATATGATTCTGGTGACAAAATCGATTACGTTGATCTTGTCCAGGTTGCCAATATTCAAGCACACCTGGGAACGAATCATCCTCTCGGCAGTGTTGACGTCAGTAAAATACCGTCATGCATCAAACTAGGCATGTCTGACGAAGAACATGATATCGGTGACATAGATGACGCCGCAGAACTACAGGGTATACTTGTTGCCTAACTTAGTCGTCTGAGGCTTCTGCATCCGATGCATTCGCTTTAACATCAGCACGCGCCCGCATATGCGGGAAGAGCAGCACGTCGCGGATTGATGGCGAATCGGTTAACAACATAACCAAACGATCAATACCAATCCCTTCACCTGCTGTTGGTGGCAAACCATGTTCTAATGCCACCACATAGTCCGCATCAAAGTGCATCGCTTCATCATCACCGGCATCTTTTTGCTCAACCTGCTCACGAAAACGTGCTGCCTGATCTTCGGCATCATTTAATTCAGAGAAACCGTTGGCAATTTCTCGACCGCCAACAAAGAATTCAAACCGATCGGTCACAAATGGGTTGTCATTATTACGGCGTGCCAGTGGTGACACTTCCGCAGGATATGCGGTAATAAAGGTAGGGTTCTTTAATTGATGCTCAACGGTCTTTTCAAATATTTCAATTTGCACCTTACCAAGGCCATAGCTATCTTTTATGTGAATATCCATGCCTTCTGCAATCTTCCGTGCTGACTCAAGATTACCCAGTTGCGCCTCTGTGAGTTCCGGATTGAAATGTAAAATAGACTCAACCACGGTCATGCGCGCAAACGGGCTACCAAAATCATATTGCTCCCCCTGATACTCGACGGTCGGCGAATCTAATAGATCATTAGCGAGACCATGTAACAATTCTTCCGTGATATTCATGAGATCATGATAATCAGCATAGGCCTCATAAAATTCAATCATGGTAAATTCAGGATTATGTCGCGTTGATAGTCCTTCATTACGGAAGTTACGATTGATCTCATAAACACGTTCAAAGCCGCCAACAACAAGACGCTTTAAATATAATTCTGGTGCAATACGCAGGTATAAACCCATATCAAGCGCATTGTGATGCGTGACAAAGGGTTTTGCCGCGGCACCACCCGGTATCGCTTGCATCATGGGGGTTTCAACTTCCATGAATTCACGTTTATTAAAAAAATCACGAATATAACTAATGACTTTAGTCCGCATCATAAATGTCTTGCGCGAAACATCATTCATAATCAAATCAAGGTAACGCTGACGATAACGCGCTTCTTGATCAACCAGGCCATGAAATTTTTCTGGCAATGGGCGCAGTGCTTTTGTCAACAAGCGAATATCGTCAACCTTAACCGATAGCTCTCCTGTCTTGGTTCTAAATAGAACACCTTCCGCACCAATGATGTCACCAATATCCCATTTTTTGAATTGCGTGTTATAGAAACCTTCCGCCAGGGTATCGCGTGTAACATAGAGCTGAATTTGACCGGACATATCCTGCACATTCGCAAACGAGGCCTTACCCATCACGCGGCGCGTCATCATCCGCCCTGCTACCGAAACACGAATAGCCTCTGCATCCAGTTTGTCTCCATCGACGTCGTTGTACTTAGCATGCAATTCACCCGCCATGACATCACGTCGAAAATCATTAGGAAAGGCAACCCCGTCACCATCAGTACGTAATGCTGAAAGTTTAGTACGGCGCTGGGCTATTTGTTCATTTTCATCAATGTCAGTCATGCTTTTTTCCGATTAGGTTATATCCGTGCGTATTTAATAGTAACACGCGTTACAAGCCGTGCTTAAGGCTGGCTTCAATAAATTGGTCTAATGATCCGTCGAGTACCGCCTGGGTATTTCCGGTTTCAACACCGGTGCGTAAATCTTTAATGCGTGATTGATCTAATACATAGGAACGGATCTGGCTACCCCAACCTATATCTGATTTTGTTTCTTCCACGGCCTGTTGGTCTACAGATCGTTTTTGAATCTCCATTTCATACAGCTTGGCCTTGAGTTGTTTCATCGCGGTGGCTTTATTTTTATGTTGTGAACGATCATTCTGACACTGCACGACAATCCCGCTTGGGTTGTGCGTAATACGCACCGCAGACTCCGTACGGTTAACGTGCTGACCACCTGCGCCACTGGCGCGGTAAACGTCAATGCGTAAATCTGCCGGATTAATATCAATGTCGATATCATCATCAATTTCAGGAGAAACAAAAACAGCCGCAAAAGAGGTATGACGACGGTTACCTGAATCAAAAGGTGATTTACGCACCAAACGATGCACACCAATTTCCGTTCTTAACCAGCCAAAGGCATAGGGCCCACTGATTTGAATTGTTGCTGATTTAATACCCGCCACCTCACCTGCCGAGGCTTCAATTATCTCTACCTTAAACTCATGTTGCTCAGCCCAACGCAGATACATACGCAGCAACATCTCTGCCCAATCCTGTGCTTCAGTGCCTCCCGAACCTGATTGAATATCCAGAAAAGCGTTATTCGGATCCATCTCACCTGAGAACATCCGCTGAAATTCAAGTTGGGCAAGATCTTTTTCCTGTTCGTCAAGATCGTCAACGACCGCATTAACCGTGTCTTCATCTTGCTCGGCTTCGGCAAGTTCAAGTAACTCATGAGCTTCGTTCAAGCCACCCGTCAATGTGTCCAGCGTATTAACAACCTGTTCCAGCATCGCGCGTTCACGACCCAATGCCTGTGCACGTTCCTGATCATTCCATACATCGGGATCTTCAAGTTCGCGACTAACTTCGATTAATCGTTCAGATTTGTTCTCGTAGTCAAAGGTACCCCCTAAGCTCATCGGAGCGTAGCAGCATCTCTTTGATTCGGGTGTAGATGAGGTTCAGTTCTAACATGGTATATCGATTATTATCATTTCAAAGCGCCAAATCTTACTACAGAGCGCCCCTGCACTCCATATTATTTGTCATATTGTCAATCGCTTTCAACCATCCTCAACATGGCTCTATTTGCTCAACCATCAATTGTGCCGTCTTTCTGCCCTGGAATTCATTTACATCCAGGCGATATGCCAATTTCACCCAGCTAACCCCTGCGGCCCAATCCGCGTCCGTCATGTTAAATGCGATCGCGTCAATACAGCCTGCATCATTCGGCAGGCGCAGCATCATTTTCAGGTGTTTTTCTGCCAACACTCTCTTGTTAACAATCTCGAATTCACCATCAAAAACAGGTTCGGGAAAACCCTGCCCCCATGGCCCTGCATTGCGCAATTGTTCTGCAAACTCGAGTGATAATTCATTTTCTGTTAATTCACCATCACTGAGAATCAAACCTTGTAAATCATCATCAGAAAGCGATGCCCGCACTTGTTGGTCAAATGCGTCACAAAAGTCCTCGTAATTTTCAATGGGCAGGCTTAATCCTGCCGCCATTGCATGGCCGCCAAACTTACTAATCAGTGAGGGATGCGTTGCCGCCACTGCATCCAATGCATCACGAATATGTAATCCGGGGATTGACCGCGCTGAGCCTTTAATACTGCCTGCCTCTTCACCCGGGGCGAACGCGATCACCGGTCGGTATAATTGCTCTTTAACACGTGAGGCAAGAATCCCAATCACACCCTGGTGCCAATTTTTGTCATAGAGACAAACACCGACGGGCATATCCTCTCCCAACTCTAATTTTTCCAGTGCAGAAAAGGCCTGTTGTCGCATATCGGTTTCGATATGTCGTCGCTGTTTATTCAGGCTATCTAATTCACAGGCAAGTTTATTCGCTTTAACGGGATCGTCCGTCAATAAACATTCGATCCCCAGCGACATATCTTCAAGACGACCTGCCGCATTCAAACGCGGGCCAACTGTGAAACCAAAATCAGTTGCGACACACTGCGCCTGATTGCGTTTTGCGACCTGCAATAAAGCAGCAATACCCGGACAACATTGCCCTTTGCGCACACGCGCCAGGCCCTGCGCGACCATCACACGATTATTATGTTCAAGTGGCACAACATCCGCGACCGTCCCCAAGGCAACCAAATCTAATAGACTCGCCAAATTAGGCTCGGAAATGGCGTTATCTGAAAAGTAGTTTATCTTTCTTAATTCTGCCCGTAGTGCCAGCATCACATAAAAAGCCACGCCAACACCCGCGGTACTTTTAGCCGGGAAGTTATCCGACGCTTGATTCGGGTTCACAATCGCATCGGCTTGGGGTAACACCGCACCAGGAAGGTGATGGTCGGTTACAACAACGCGCACGCCTGCCTGCTTTGCAGCGGCAACACCTTCAACACTCGAAATGCCATTATCAACCGTCACAATAACATCGGGTTGTTTCTGTAAAGCCAGTTCAACTATTTCTGGCGTTAAGCCATAGCCATAACTAAATCGGTTCGGCACCAGGTAATCAACATTCGTCGCCCCCATCAAGCGCAATGCACGTACCATCATGGCACAACTGGTTGCCCCATCCGCATCAAAATCGGCGACGATAATAATACGCTGCTGCTGTTGTATTGCCTCTACCAGTATTTGCACAGCCTGCTGAATACCCGAGAGGGTCGTATAAGGCAAAAGTTGTGTTAACGAATATGCCAACTGTTCGTCATTAGTAATATCACGTGCAGCATAGATATGCCGAAGGATCGTATTGCGAACAGATGGCAACCTTACTTCCACTGGTGTACGCCTTATTACCTGCTTATGACTGGCAGTCATGATAGTAAACTCGCAATGGTCGTTGAGGAAATACCGCGTTTCCAAAAGTGCTTTTGCTGTTGTTTGGTAAAATCAATCTTGGTTTTACCTGCCACCAACGTCAGGCTTGCTAACTGCCCTTTCTTTATTGCCAGCAGCGCCGGTGCCAACCATTGTTGCTCAAGCGCTAACAAGCAATCCAGTCTCGCTGCCAATGGCTTCTCGGGCGAATCAATCACAGCGAGTGTTTTTTGTTCCAGATGAATAGCATCAAAATCAACAAGCTCTTGCTCAACTACCGCATCCGTCATTGTTGCAAGACCCGAGGCGAATAATTGCCTGGTAAAAACGGTTTCATAACAGCGCGGATATCTTGCACGGAGCAAGTATCCCTCGCCCCAGAACCACAAACCATTTACCGTCATCGCGCCGCGTTCTTCTCTGAGTTGATTAACCGTGCTTTGCGTCATTTGCATCTGTATTTCGTTTTGCAATAAACGCCACTGCGCGGCATCCTGTCCTTCTGGCAGGTGTTGTAATATATTTTTACCCACCACTTCCTGCAACGCAGTAAAAGACACCTGCGGTTTATCATCAAGACGAATAAAAAGAGTGTGCTGCTTGCCAAACTTTGGTACTAGCCGGCTTTCCTCGAACAATACTTGCAACTCGTCGATAAGCTGTCCCAGCTCAGTTTTCTCTAACAATAACGAGCTACTATCAAATAATAAAACATGATCAAGATCCGGATGAAGATGGACAGGTTCGGCATGAAGCCAATAACCTGTTGCCGCATCAAACCCGCTGCCCATTGCCTCAATCGCAGCGAGTGGTAACTCATGGGTGTTGGTGTAGGGTAAGCCGAAGAGTTCGGCAAGGAGTATTTCGTGGCTATCAAATAATTGATGCTCACCGCGTGTCAATAGACGGCGTAGATTAACAAGGGATTTACTGTTTTCATCTAACCATGAAATAAATTGAGCATTATCAGGCGGTGATAATAAGCGTGGCGGCAAAACCAGTGTTAGATTTGATGCCGCCACTATAATAATTTAAGCCATATTATCAAGAATGGCACTCTTAACGGCATCAAGCTCGGCATCAACCGTTATTAGCGGGCGTGTACTTTGTGCGATCGCGGTATCTGGATCCTTAAGACCATGCCCCGTCAAGGTACAGACGACTTTGCTGCCCGCAGGTATCTTGCCCGATTCAATATCCCGCAGTGCACCGGCGAGTGATGTTGCTGAAGCCGGTTCACAGAAGACGCCTTCTTTCTCTGCTAACAACTTCTGCGCTGCAAGAATTTCTTCATCAGTGCATTCATCAAACCAACCTTCAGATTCTTCTCTGACGACCCATGCCTTATCCCAGCTTTGTGGATGTCCAATACGAATCGCGGTGGCAACCGTTTCAGGGTTATCAACCATTTCACCACGCATGAAAGGGGCTGAACCGGCTGCTTGGTAACCAATCATCTTCGGACGGTTATTCACCACACCATGTTCAAAATACTCACTGTAACCCATCCAGTGTGCCGTGATATTACCGGCGTTACCAACGGGCAGGCAGTGGAAGTCTGGCGCAAAGCCGAGCTCTTCAACAATTTCAAATGCAGCCGTCTTTTGGCCTTGCAAACGAAATGGGTTAATTGAATTCACAATGGTCACAGGCGCATGTTCAGCAACATCTTTTACAAGCTGCATACCTTCATCAAAGTTACCCTTGATTTGAATAACAACCGCGCCGTGCATCATCGCTTGCGACAGTTTACCTAACGCAATCTTACCTTCTGGAATTAACACAAAAGCCGTTATGCCAGCACGTGCCGCATACGCAGCTGCCGCGGCTGAGGTGTTACCGGTCGATGCACAAATAATCGCCGTACTACCCTCTTCAACCGCTTTGGTCACCGCCATAGTCATGCCGCGGTCTTTAAATGAACCGGTTGGATTTAGACCTTCGTATTTAACGTAAATATCAACATCTTTACCAATTGCATCCGGTATATTGTTGAGTCGAATCAGGGGGGTATTACCTTCACCAAGACTGATCAATCGTGTGTCATCAGAAACAGGCAGGCGATCACGGTACTTGGCAATCAATCCGGTATAACGTTCTCTAAATGGCATTTTCAGGCGCTCCGTTAAAAATTCTTAATCTGCATCAAGGACTTCAAGACGAATACGCACAACGTCATCTTGAATACTGCCCAATGCTTCAATTTGTGTAATGGCTGCATTCATTTGTTTTTCACGAATGCGATGTGTCAACAAGATGATCGGCACTGAGGTTTCATCTTGTGCTGCTTCTTTCTGCAAAATGGCTTCAATACTGATACCGCTTTCCCCAAGTATACGCGTGACATCGGCCAACACACCCGGTTCATCGCTTGCTTGCAGGCGTAAGTAATAAGCTGTTTCAATATCATCCATTGATAGAATCGGTGTATCGGATAAGGCATCGGGCTGGAATGCCAGGTGCGGCACCTGATTTTCAGGATCGGCGGTTAAGGCACGCACCACATCAACCACATCCGCAACCACTGCTGAGGCCGTTGGATCAGCACCCGCACCGGCACCGTAATAAAGGGTTGGGCCAACGGCATCACCTTTTACCAATACCGCATTCATCACACCATCAACGTTGGCAATCAAACGGCGCTTCGGAATCAAGGTTGGGTGAACGCGCAACTCAATCCCTTCTTTCGTACGACGCGTCACGCCCAGGTGTTTAATGCTGTAACCAAGTTGCGTGGCATAATCCACATCGTCACTGGTTATCTTGCCAATGCCTTCGGTATAGGTTTTTTCAAACTGCAGGGGAATACCAAATGCAATCGATGCCAGGATGGTTAACTTATGCGCGGCATCAATCCCTTCAACATCGAAAGTAGGATCCGCTTCTGCATAACCAAGGGCCTGCGCCTCTGCCAACACATCAGCAAAGTCACGCCCTTTGTCGCGCATTTCGGTCAAAATAAAGTTGCCTGTACCGTTAATGATACCCGCCAACCATTCAATGGCGTTCCCTGCTAACCCTTCACGAATCGCTTTAATAATCGGAATACCACCGGCGACCGCTGCCTCGAACGCAACCATGACACCTTTGGCCTGTGCCGCATTAAAGATTTCATTACCATGAATTGCAATTAAGGCTTTGTTTGCGGTGACAACATGCTTACCATTTTCGATCGCTTGCATTACTAATTCACGTGCTGGCTCATAACCACCAATAAGTTCGACAATAATGTCGATCTCAGGATCATTCACCACCGCAAACGCATCATCGGTTAGCTTAATATTGTCGGTCGAACAAACACGTGGCGAATCTAAATTGCGCGCAGCCGCATGCGACACTTCTATGCCTCGGCCTGCACGTCGCGTAATTTCTTCTGCATTGCGTGACAATACACTTACCGTACCGCAACCAACGGTACCTAATCCTAATATACCTACTTTAACGGGTTTCAAACGTCTTCTCCTGCTGCTTGCAGCGTATTGTCATTTTTAAACATCGCGCGCAAACCTCGAATGGCCTGTCGGGTGCGATGTTCATTTTCAATTAAGCTAAAGCGAACATGGTCGTCTCCGTATTCACCAAAACCGACTCCCGGTGACACCGCGACTTTCGCTTCTTCCAAGAGCTTTTTCGTAAATTCTAAAGACCCCATGTCACGATAGGCTTCGGGTATCTGCACCCACACAAACATGGTTGCCTTCGGTGGTTCCACATTCCAGCCAATTGCATTTAAGCCTTCACATAAAACATCGCGACGACTGCGGTACATATCACAAATTTCTTGTACGCAATCCTGTGGACCTTCCAGTGCTGAAATGGCTGCCACCTGAATCGGTGTAAACATCCCGTAATCGTGATACGACTTCATACGCGCTAAGGCAGCGACTAACTTTTCATTACCGCACATAAAGCCAACACGCCAACCGGGCATATTGTAAGTTTTAGATAATGAATAGAATTCAACCGCGACTTCTTTTGCACCCGGCACTTCTAAAATTGACGGTGCCTTATAACCATCAAAAACGATCTCGGCATAGGCGATATCGTGCACGACCCAAATCTGGTGCTCTTTGGCAATCGCGATGACCTTTTCAAAAAAATCTAACTCAACACAACCGGTTGTTGGGTTGCCAGGGAAATTAAGTACCAACATCTTTGGCTTGGGCCACGAATTCTTGATGGCCGTTTCTAATTCAGCAAAGAAATCGACACCGGGCACCAGTGGAATATGACGAATATCAGCACCTGCAATCACAAAACCATAGGTATGAATCGGGTAACACGGGTTCGGCACCAATACGGCATCGCCCGGCCCAACCGTGGCTAAGGCAAGGTGTGCAAGCCCTTCTTTAGAACCAATGGTGACAATGGCTTCTTTTTCGGGATCCAGGTCAACATCGTATTTATCTTTGTACCAACGCGTGACTGCGCGGCGCAGACGCGGAATACCACGTGACATGGAATAACGATGGGTATCCTTACGTTGAGCCGCTTCGACGAGTTTTTCAACAATATGGTCGGGTGTGGCCTGATCAGGGTTGCCCATCCCAAAATCAATAATATCTTCACCGCGCGCGCGTGCCTGCGCCTTTAATTCGTTAACGATATTAAAGACATAGGGGGGTAATCGCTTAATTCTGGGGAATTCTTCTTCCAAGGTCGTAATCCACTCTCAGTCCAGTCGGACAGTTGTCATCAATAGGTCGAGCAAGATAAGGTGCGACGGCACTATTGTCAATCAAAACAGCGTATGTTTTGGGCAATTTTCCCAGCAAATATAACATGATACGGTATTTTTGGCACTTATCCCTAAAATCACTTTAAAGCAGATGCCGAGGAGAGGAAAATACAGTAGCATGCGCAGAGTTTACTGAAATTCCGGATGACTCATGAAATTACACCACAGCAATCAAGATGGCTTGAATATCATCAAGTCTTACACCGAAAACAGTGTCACGATTAATGAGGAAACCTTTACCCGCAGTCTTATCGTTCAGGCGCAATATCTTGAGTCTGCGTGGTCGCCACAACATATCGACGAACTGGATAGTGATGCAATAAGAGCCCTTGCCAGGTTGGATACTGACATCATCTTATTGGGAACGGGCCAAAAACAATGCTTTCCCGACCGCCGACTGTTCGTACCCTTGTATGACAAGAGTATTGGTATTGAGGTTATGGACACCCCCGCTGCTTGTCGTACCTATAATATTTTACTCGAAGAAGGTCGTACGGTGACTGCGGCCCTGCTGATTAACTGAAACCTCTTAAAAGGGGTCAGCTTGAATTCAAGAATCAAGCAGTACCCTTTTTCTTCTTTTTCTTCTTTTTCTTCTTTTTCTTCTTTTTCTTTTTTTTCTTTTTTTTACTTTTTATGAATTCCCTAACTGTTCAGAATCCCAAGCTTGCTAACAAATCATCTACCTCATCTTGCCCCGCTACAGCCGTTGCTTCATCGCGTGTCCCTGATACAGACGGTCCGTGTGCGGCGCTACCATCTGTATTGGTAGCAGTTTTAGTTTTCTTTATCCCGCTAATACTGACTAGTTTAACCAGATTGTCCTCAACGGTTGTCACTAACTCGATTACCTGTTTAATTATCTGTGAGGTTAAATCCTGGAAACCCTGTGCTAAAAGAATATCGTTAAGCAGTGAATTAACCTTTTCTGAATCGCTTTTAATCGAAACAAGAAAACCATCCAGCTCTTTTACGACATCCCTGAACTCATTGGCATCCATATCACGCCCTTGAAAGCGGCTCCATTTAGAAGATAAATTTTGTGATTTTATTTCTAATTGTTGAGCAACAGGAATAACTTCATCGACCGCATCCATCGTCTTATTTGCGGCCTCCTCCGTCATTGTAATAACTGATCTAAGCCTGGTTTTGGCGTCCGGTATATCATCCTCTGCGATATTGGAAATTGAGGATGTTTCACAAAACTCATTAAGAGCATCATGCAACCCTCTTGTCATCGTGCCGATTTCATTGAATAAGCCTGACTGGCAATTGACAACTAATGCGTCTGCCGCCTCATTGCACAATTCATACTCACCCGTATCGTAAAGCTCCGCAATCTTAATAGCTTCCTGGATTACTTTGTCCCTTAATTCATCATTATTCATAATAATCTCCTTACACTATTTATTGACAGATGCTTCTAATAAAGCACTATACAACCTACTTACAGGAGCTAATTTCGGCCTATCAATGCAACAAAAGAAATCTTTACTACGCAAACTAGAGAAGAAAGGGGTCAGTACCCTTTTTTGTTAAAAATATTGTAAATCCTGTCTAAAAAAACGGCCGCCGTTGGCGACCGCATTTATTTACACCGTACTGCTTCGACTAATCTTCTCTAAACAAGGCATCAATCGAGTAGCCATCCCGTTCTAATACTTCACGCAGACGGCGCAGGGCTTCAATCTGAATCTGGCGCACACGTTCACGCGTTACACCGATTTCATTACCGACTTCTTCCAGTGTTGAAATTTCGTAACCATGCAAGCCAAAGCGACGTTCAACTACTTCACGTTGTTTGTCGTTTAGTTGCTCAAGCCAACCATCAATTCGACTTTGCACATCGTTGTTTTGTAATAGGCCTGCTGGATCATTTTGCCCTTCGTCACGAATCGAATCGACCACGGTTGCATCCGAATCACGTCCAAGTGGTGTGTCAATAGACGTGACGCGTTCGTTCAGACCCATCATCTTTTTCACATTGGCGATGGGTTTATCCAGCATCCGTGCAACATCTTCGGGGCTGGGCTCATGGGATAATTCCTGGGTTAATTTACGTGCAGCGCGCAGATAAACATTCATTTCTTTAACGACATGAATTGGCAGTCGAATTGTCCGGGTCTGGTTCATAATGGCGCGTTCAATGGTTTGACGAATCCACCACGTCGCGTAGGTTGAGAAACGGAAACCCCGTTCAGGATCAAATTTTTCAACTGCGCGGATCAGTCCAAGGTTACCTTCTTCAATAAGATCAAGTAATGCCAGACCGCGATTCATATAACGACGGGCAATTTTAACCACAAGACGGAGGTTACTTTCGATCATACGTGTACGGCCAGCTTCTTCGCCGCGTTGCACCATTCTCGCGTAATGCACTTCTTCTTCCGCCGTCAATAACGGGGAAGCACCTATTTCACTCAGATACAGTCGGGTTGCATCCGCCTCGGCAGGTCGTCCCACGCGTTTGCTGGCCTTAGCCTTGCTGGCCGCCTTGACTGGTTTAGTTTTATCCGTATCACTGTCTGTTTCGATAGAATCGACGATCATTTTATTGCCCTCCATAACGTCTGGTAGCGCATCACTGGCTGCTTGCGAACTAGACTTTTTGCGCGGCATGCTCCGTCTCCTTGAAAACGACCCGACCTATTCTATGTAGACCCAGCCTGACACTTTCCGTTCAATGGCACCGTCAACCGTGTCCCATTTTCTACGCAGAATGACACTCGCTTGTTCTTATATTATTGTTATCGACCGCTTGGAAGAATCCTGAACCTACAACCCATTACCGCCGGGTTTTAGGCAGGTAGCGAAGCGGATCGACTGGATTGCCATCACTGCGTATCTCAAAATGCAGCTTGACCCGATCTGTCCCACTTCGTCCCATTTCAGCAATCTTCTGGCCCTGCTTTACAGTCTGCCCTTCCTTAACAAATAACTTTCGGTTATGTGCGTAAGCACTTAAAAACCTTTCATTATGTTTGATTATAATAAGCCTACCATAGCCCCTAAGTCCACTCCCGCTGTAAACAATTCGCCCTGCTGCGGTGGCCTTAATATTCTGACCTAGCCGACCCGCGATATCGACACCCTTTCGGGTTGCCGATTTTTTTGAAAACTTCTTAATAATCATACCACTAGCAGGCCATCGCCACTTGATCTTACCCTTAATAAGCCCCTTTTTAGAGCTGGTTTGGGTTCTCTTTTTAGTCGATTTCTTATTCTTTTTCAGCTCCTTAGACGTATTTTTTGTAGTAGATTTTGAAGTTTTTTTTCTAACTTGGGCTGATTTGCTTGATTTTGCCTGCCTGACAACGCGCTTCTTAGGCCCTTTAAGCTTAATTTTTTGACCAATAAAAATCGTATAGGGAGCAGAAATTCGGTTCCAACGTGCCAGTGTGCGATAGTCTTTGCCATATTGAAACGCGATCGAATAGAGGGTTTCGCCGCGGCGAACCTTATGAATGGTTGCCGAACTGTGCGAAATAGCGCGTGCATGTTTTGAAACAGGGGCTAGACTGGTTTGTCCGCCACAAGCTGTTAAGAACAGGCTAGCGAGCAGCAGCACCGACCATAATGAATAACGCCTAACCACGCCCACCTAACAAGGGAACAAAACTAACTAAATCGAGGGTTTCTGAATCAAAGCCTTCTTCTGTACGCGTAACAACTAATAAATGCTGTGCGCCTTCTTGTTCACCTACCGGGATCACTAACCGACCGCCAATCTTTAACTGGTCAAACAATGGCTTAGGTACCTTTGCGGGTGCCGCCGTGACCAGAATGCCATCATAGGGGGCGTATTGATCCCAGCCCCAATTACCATCACTGTAGTGTAAACGTATATTCCGCAGCCCAAGCTCCTGAAAACGCAGCCGTGCTTGCTGCTGCAATGCTTCAATCCGCTCTACACTGTAGACACGCTTAACTAGCCGCGACAAGATGGCCGTTTGATAACCTGAACCGGTGCCAATCTCGAGTACTTTTTCCAGCGGCCCTGCATCAAGCAATGCTTCTGTCATACGCGCAACAATATACGGCTGCGAGATGGTCTGGCCACTGCCAATGGGTAGAGCCGTATCTTCATAGGCGCGTGTTGCCATCGCCTCATCAACAAAGATGTGCCGTGGTGTACTGCGCATCACCTCAAGCACCGATTCATTGTGAATCTTTTTATCACGCAGACGTTCAATAAGCCGATCACGCGTACGCTGCGAGGTCATACCAATGCCCTGATGTCGTAAATCGTTCACGGCGTTATACCTTTCAACCAGTTCGCCACAATATCGACTGATTCATAATGGGTCATGTCAATCTGTAATGGCGTGACCGAAATACTGCCATTGGCGATAGCATGAAAATCCGTGCCGGGTCCCGCATCCTGCTCTTCACCTGGTGGGCCAACCCAGTATATGGGTTTACCGCGCGGATCTTTTTCACGATATACCGGTTCTGCTTTATGGCGGTGACCTAAACGCGTGGCGATAAAACCTTTCATTGATGACCAGGGCAAATCAGGGACATTGATATTTAAAATTGTATTCGCTGGCAGGGGTTCGTGAGCTAATTGTTCGATAATAATCTTTACAGCCTGTGCAGCCGATTCATAGTGACGCAATGATTCACCACACAGTGATACGGCAATGGCCGGTAAACCTAAAAAACGCCCTTCTACAGCAGCGGCAACCGTGCCGGAATACAGTACATCGTCACCGAGGTTGGCACCGGCATTAATGCCGGCAATCACCATATCGGGTTCTTTATCCAGTAAACCGGTAATGGCAAGATGTACGCAGTCGGTAGGCGTGCCTTCAACACTGATAAAGCCATTATCAACTTCCGTTGCGCGCAGTGGGCTATCCAAGGTTAAGGAGTTACTTGCGCCACTCCGATTTCGGGCGGGGGCAACAACGGTTAATTCGGCCTTATCCTTAAGTGATTCGTAGAGGCAGGCAATTCCCGGCGCCTGATAACCATCATCGTTACTTAATAAAATACGCATACGGCCAGAATACCAGACTAGGTTTGTCTTTCAAAGACAAACACTTATGATAATATTGTCATTAATTTTATGCATATATAACGACAACATGGCCGATAAATCGAAAATATCTGATGCCGACAGGGCCTTATTCAGAGACAAAACAAGTGGCACCCGACAGCTGCAATACGACAGGGTCAATCATCCCGGTAAAGCACCTCGCCCCATCCCTGCGCAACGTTTGGCCGATGAGCAACAAGTACTGGATGATATGTTTTCTGATGAGACTTATGCTGACGAGGTTGAAACAGGTGAAGAGCTCTTTTTTGCCCGTGAAGGTTTACAACAAAACCTGTTAAGGAAACTACGCCGTGGCCAACTCAGTGTCACTGCTGAATTAGATCTGCATGGCTACATCGTTGCTGATGCACGCATCGCACTGACTGATTTTTTAAAAGACTGTCGACGGCATGGCGACCGGTGTGTGCGCATTGTGCATGGTAAAGGACACGGCTCAAAACAAAAATTACCCGTACTCAAAAACAAAGTAAACACGTGGTTACAGCAACGTGATGAAATTCTGGCGTTTTGCTCTGCTCGCCCGGTTGATGGTGGAACCGGTGCCGTTTACGTTTTATTAAAACGGTTATAATCCTGCGCATCAAATAATTCGCGAATCACCGAGGTAGCATAACAGCCCGCTGGCAGACGAAAACTAACTGATACGCCGTCATTATTTTTTTTAAATGAGAAATGCTCCGGCATTAAACGTAATGCCCGCCGCTCCATCTTTAACCCCGCCTTTTCAAGCCCTTTACACCATTCAGGAAAATCGCGCGGCAACTGTGCTTCTAATTCTTTTATGTCACCTGTTACCGGCAGCTCTCCCCGACCCCACAATGGCGCAGTCGGATGAATTTTTCCTGCTGCCAAACGCTGTTCAAACTCATCGTTTACATTGTAAACAGCGAAGAATCCCCGTTTCCCTGTTCGCAAACAAATATCGCCAGGCTGTAAGGTATTCCAGCTTCCTGCCTCAACACGTTGTGCCAAAATATGATTAAACAACATTGAACGTGCTGAGGATAAATAAATTGAACGTTGATGCCGTTTAATACGCCGGTCACCCGCAAACATCGCGTGTGCCTTATTGATATTCGCACCACCATGACCAAAGCGTTGGCTGGAAAAATAATTGGGCACACCCTGTTGTTTAATGCTGTTCGCGCGCTGTGTTAATAATTCAGTATCAACATCAATATCACGAACCTGAATGTTAAACTGGTTACCAAGTAAGGTACCGCGCCGCAATTTCCGTGAGTGACGTTTCGATTCAAGGATTTCTATTTCATCACAGGCAAGTAACTGCCAGTCAGGTTCTTCAGCACCCGGCAAATGCACACTGAACCACTGCGTGGTCAGTGCGTGACGATCTTTCATACCAGCGTAGCTAACCGCCATCGATTTAACATTGGCTAGTTTTTGTAATTGCCTGGCAACAAAATCGGTATTGGTGTGGCGTTTACGAATTTTAAGCCAAACGTGTTCCCCCTCGCCTTCAGGCTCAAGCAAGGGGATTTCATCAACAATATAGTCTTCCGCAAATCGACGAAGGGTGCCTGTCGCAATTGGCCCACCATGGGCGTAAGGCGTATGTAGTGCAATCGCTATGCACTCTGCAAGAGTTTTCATCGTGACGGGGTTCTAATCAAGCAATACAATGGCCATTGCAGCAATACCTTCACCGCGACCAGTAAAGCCTAATTTCTCGGTCGTGGTTGCCTTAACACTAATACAATCCGGATTGGTATCTAAATCCGTGGCAATATTGTCACGCATGCTATCAATATGACGTGCTAACCTGGGTGCCTGCGCAATCACTGTGCAATCCAGATTAAGTATCTTAAAACCTTGCTGCGCAATTAACGTATAGACATGACGTAATAATGCGCGACTGTCGGCGCCGGCATAGGCGGGATCTGTATCCGGAAAATGTTTGCCAATATCACCCAGTGCCGCTGCACCTAATAAGGCATCACAAATGGCATGTAACAACACATCAGCATCGGAATGGCCCGCGAGTCCTTTTTCATAGGGAACTGAAACACCACCCAATATTAAGGGTCTGCCTTCAGTAAAGGCATGCACATCATAACCTTGACCAATCCGCATCGTTTATTTCTGCCTTTTATTTTTTGTAAGATAAAACTCGGCTAAAGCCAAATCTTCCGGGCGCGTTATTTTAATATTGTCAGCGCAACCTTCAAGCATTAAGGGTGCATGGCCTGCATGCTCTATCGCGGAAGCATCATCTGTAACGAGATAACCATCAGCAAGTGCTTTATTTAATGAATCACGTAATAATCCATAGCGGAACATCTGTGGCGTTAATGCCCGCCAAAGTGATTCACGATCAATGGTCGCTTCAACCAGAGCCACTGGATCAACCTTCTTAATCGTGTCATGCACAGGGACACCTAATAGCCCCCCAACAGGATGTGTTGCCATGGTAATTAATAACTTGTCGAGATCCTCTTTACTCAGGCATGGCCGCGCAGCATCGTGCACTAATACCCAGTCATGTTGCTCGGCCAATTCTTCCAGTCCATGCAGTGCATTTAAAACAGAATGACAACGTTCAGTGCCACCATCTACCGTCATAACAGGTCGTTTGGTATTAAAATGAAGCGTCGGCCAATACTCATCATGCGCTGCAATCGCGACAATCACACCACTAATTCGCGGGTGGTGAATAAAGCAATCCAGGGTATGCTCAAGGACGGTTTTGCCATTCAGCTTAAGATATTGCTTTGGATGTTCCGCATTCATCCGCGCACCAATCCCGGCCGCTGGAATAATGACCCAGAATTTTTGTTCAACAACCGTCATTTTTTATCTGGCATATCTGATTCGATAATCTGGAAGAAGGTTTCATCTTTTTTTATCATGCCAAGTTCATTGCGCGCACGTTCTTCTATCGCGCCAAGCGCTTGCTTGAAATCTTTTACCTCGGCTTCAAGGGCGGCATTACGCTCACTAAGGCGGGCATTTTCAAGTTGCTGTTGCTCTATTTGCAATTGTAACTTTTGAACTTCAATAACCCCGCCTTCACCAAACCACAGCGTAAGCTGCAGCATGATGAATAAAACAAGTAAGCCAGCAAATAGCAATTTCATACTTGTTCGGGAGTCCCTTTTATTTTAAATGGGTAAATGCATCCCGTCCTGCATAAGCCACTTTATCGCCTAAGGCTTCTTCAATACGCAGTAACTGGTTATATTTCGCGATACGATCAGTACGAGATAAAGAACCTGTTTTGATCTGACCACTTGCAGTTGCCACGACCAAATCCGCTATCGTGGTATCTTCCGTTTCACCACTGCGATGCGAGACAACGGCCGTATAGCCGGCATCATGCGCCATTTGGATGGCATTAAGTGTTTCAGTTAACGTGCCGATCTGATTTACTTTAATCAGGATAGAGTTGGCAATTGACTTATCGATACCTTCTTGCAAGATTTTTGTGTTCGTCACAAATAAATCATCGCCAACTAATTGTACTTTGTCGCCCAATTTTTCGGTGAGGATTTTCCAACCTTCCCAGTCGCCTTCATCCAGGCCATCTTCGATCGATAAAAGGGGGTACTTATCACACCAGTCAGCCAGGTAATCAACAAACTCGGCCGATGTCAGCGAGCGACCATCTGACTCAAGCACATACATGCCGTCTTTGTAAAATTCTGAACTTGCCGCATCAATACCAATAAAGATATCTTCACCGGCCTTATAGCCAGCACGCTCGATTGCCTCAAGAATAACCTGAATAGCCGATTCATTAGAAGGCAAGTCAGGTGCAAAACCACCTTCATCACCCACAGCCGTATTCAGGCCTTGTTCTTCTAAAACAGCTTTTAGTGCGTGAAAAATTTCGGTGCCATAACGTACGGCTTCAGAAAGATTCGGCGCACCAACCGGCATAATCATAAACTCTTGAATATCAACACTGTTGTTTGCATGTTCACCACCATTGATGATATTCATCATTGGTACGGGCATCGAGTACTTGCCGGTAGACAGGTATTCATACAAATCTACCCCGGATTCAATCGCCGCAGCTTTAGCAACTGCCATGGACACTGCCAAAAGCGCATTGGCACCCAAGCGACCTTTGTTGTCAGTACCATCAAGTGCAATCATCTTTTCATCTATGGCTTGCTGTTCGGTCGCGGCCATACCAACAAGTGCTTCAGCGATTTCACCATTAACATTGGCAACGGCTTTTACAACACCCTTGCCACCGAAACGGCTTTTGTCACCATCGCGTAATTCTACTGCTTCGCGTGAACCTGTCGATGCGCCGGAGGGTACAGAAGCTCGTCCCACTACGCCCGATGCCAAAGTAACATCAACCTCAACGGTTGGGTTACCACGTGAATCAATGATCTGACGACCATGGATTTTTACAATATTCATTTCATCTGCCATTGTTGCAGAATCTCCAATTTAGTAATTAATAAAAAATGCTTACATATTTAATTCAGCAAACCCGGCGGCTTTTACACCACGGTCAATTTGTACAAGTACTTCGAGTAATTCTTTCATTCGATCCAGTGGCCATGAATTAGGGCCATCACTCATTGCCTTGGCCGGATCAGGGTGCGTTTCCATAAACAGACCGGAAACCCCTGCCGCAATGGCCGCACGCGCTAAAACCGGCACATGTTCACGTTGCCCACCAGAACAACTTCCCTGCCCACCAGGCAGCTGCACTGAATGGGTTGCATCAAATACCACCGGGCAATTTGTTTCACGCATGACGGCCAGCCCGCGCATATCCGAAACCAGGTTGTTGTAACCGAAGGACACACCGCGATCACACACCATAATCTGATCATTACCCGTTGCCGTTGCCTTTTCGACAACGTTTTTCATGTCCCAAGGTGCAAGAAACTGGCCTTTTTTAATATTCACAGGCAGTCCTTGCGACGCAACGGCCTGGATAAAGTTTGTTTGCCGACATAAAAACGCGGGTGTTTGCAGTAAATCAACGACTGCCGCGACTTCATTCAGGGGTGTGTCTTCGTGTACATCGGTGACTACAGGGACACCAATTTGGTCTTTAACGGCTTGAAGAATTCGCAGACCCTCCTCCATTCCCAGGCCTCGAAAGCTTGAATGCGAAGAACGGTTGGCTTTATCAAACGACGACTTGTAGATAAATGGCACACCTAATTCACCAGCAATTTCTTTAAGCTGGCCAGCTGTATCTAATGCCATTTGTTCACTTTCAATAACACAGGTTCCCGCCAATAAAAAAAACGGTTGATCTAACCCGGCCTCAAATCCACATAATTTCATGCTACATCCTCTTTACCGCTCTGGCATTCCAGATGCGCGCGTGCGGCTTCGATGAAGCCAATAAACAATGGATGCCCGTCACGTGGTGTCGAGGTAAACTCCGGATGGAATTGGCAAGCAACAAACCATGGGTGATCTGCAATCTCAACTACCTCGACCAACTTGCCATCGATTGACTTACCGGCAATCCTGAGTCCTGCTTCTTCAAGTTTCGCTAAATAACCATTATTAAATTCATATCGATGACGATGGCGCTCAACAATCACATCCTCTTTATACATGTCACGGCTGAGACTGCCTTCGGCAAGTTGACATTTTTGCCCACCCAATCTCATCGTTCCGCCCATATCCGAGTTTTCGTCACGCTGTTCTAACTGACCATCTTCATTCAGCCATTCCGTAATCAGGGCAATCACCGGATGCGGTGTGTCTGCATCAAACTCAGTACTGTTCGCATTCCCAAGACCGGCAACATTACGTGCGTAATCAATAACAGCGACCTGCATACCTAGACAAATACCAAAATAGGGAATGCTATTTTCACGCGCGTATTGTGCTGTACGAATCTTGCCTTCAACGCCGCGCTCCCCGAAACCACCCGGGACTAGAATCGCGTCCATACCCGCCAAACTATTACCCGCGTCTTTTTCAATATCTTCCGAATCAAAATAGGTAATGTTGACCCGTGTACGAGTATGCATACCGGCATGGATAAGTGATTCAGACAATGATTTATAGGATTCTGTCAGGTCAACATATTTACCGACCATGGCAACATTGACTTCAGCCTCGGGATTATCTTTTGCCGTTGTGACCGCATCCCACTGACTCAGATCAGCTGGCCCGACATCCATTTGCATTTTTTCAACAACGATATCATCCATACCCTGTTCATGCAGCGCGCGGGGGATTTTATAAATACTGTCAATATCAACTGCAGAAATAACCGCACGTTCAGATACATTAGTAAACAGTGCGATCTTGCGACGGTCTTCATCAGACATCGGTTTTTCTGAACGGCACATTAAAATATCCGGTTGGATACCAATACTGCGTAATTCTTTAACCGAGTGTTGTGTCGGTTTTGTTTTCACTTCACCCGCCACGGCAATATAGGGCAACAAGGTTAAGTGCAAAAACAAACTATGGGTGTGGCCCAGCTCAACGCCAAGCTGGCGAATCGCTTCAAGGAACGGCAGTGATTCAATATCACCCACTGTTCCGCCAATTTCCACCATGGCCACATCGGCATCGCCCGCACCTGCCAGCACACGACGTTTAATTTCATCGGTGATATGTGGAATCACCTGTACTGTGCCACCCAGGTATTCACCACGACGTTCTTTACGCAGCACGGTGTCATAGACCTGGCCGGTCGTGAAATTATTGCGTTTACCCATGGTGGTGCGAACAAAGCGTTCGTAATGACCGAGGTCGAGATCGGTCTCGGCACCATCCTCGGTTACATAGACCTCGCCGTGCTGGAATGGGCTCATGGTACCCGGATCCACATTAATATATGGATCGAGCTTCATCATGGTCACTTTCAAACCACGTGTTTCAAGGATAGCCCCGAGCGAAGCAGAGGCGATGCCTTTACCTAGCGAAGAAACCACACCACCTGTAATAAATATAAATCTGGTCATTTATTGGAAATTTCCCGTCTTTGTGTGAGCAAAAATTGCATTGCTGGACGGGATTATATGCTACCAGTCTGTCCCTAAATACTCAATGAGCATAAGCCATTCTAATGATGGTTTTTAGAAAATAAATGAGAATCGGTTGAATATCGCGACCCTTACTTGCCTGGCTGCCAGTCAAGCTCAAAACCCGCCATATCGCCAGTTGCCGCAAATGGCTCACAAATACACAAGCCGGGTATCGCGGCCAGCTCATTGTCAACATAGATTAGCGGCATTCGACTGCGTTGCCATGGTGGGATACCGGCCTTTTGAAACAATTTCTTCAAACTGGTGTGGTGGCTTTTACCGTGTGGACGGCAATTTTCTCCACCATGTCTGAAGCGCAACTCCATTGGATTATCAACGTGATCACCAAGAAAAAGTCCACTGCCGATGACCGGACGCGATAACAAGGTGCCTGCTAAACACGGCAAGGTCAGTGTCTTACCCGGTTGCCAGTCAAGGCACAGGCTGTTGTCTACCTCGGCCAGTGGATGCATCGCATATAGACGATCCCGATAACGGCGCACCTCAACCCCTTGCCAGGAAATACAAGGATTACGATCAACGGCTGCGTTAAACATATCACGCTGTAGTTGCACTAATTGCCGTGCTGAAGGCAAGTGCATGCCCTGCTGACTAAGCCAGTGTCGCAACACATTACGTTGCCGTGGCAGTGATAGCGCCATCAGCCCAGGCATGGCAAGGCTGCCATTGGCATCCAGTAAACCATCACTATCCTGCTCTGCAAGTTCAAGCAGCAATTGCTGCGCTTCTGCATGTTGCGCGGCAACCCGCGACACCGTGGTATCCAGTGCGGGCCAACGTTCACGTAGTCGCGGTAGAACATCATGACGCAACATATTACGATCAAAGCGTCGCTCTTGATTAGAGGGATCATCGATCCAGTGTAAATTTTGCGCTGCGGCGTAGTCCTGCAAGGCTTGAAAACTAACCGGTAATAAGGGGCGGCATAAATGCCCTTTTCCCAACTGTGCCATGCGCGGCATCGCTGACAAGCCGCGCGGCCCAGCCCCTCGTAGCAATTGTAAAAAAAGAGTCTCTGCCTGATCGCGACAGTGTTGTGCGGTTAATACAACCTCAGCTTCACCTATTAAATCGGCAAAGGCCTGATAGCGTGCGTTGCGTGCGGCGGCTTCAGGACTTTCTCCCCTTGCCGCAGTTGCATCAACCTTTAACATCGTTAAAGAGATATCAAGTTCATCGCAAACAATCTGGCAATGACTTAACCACTGTTGTGATTCTGTTTGCAGGCCATGATCAACATGAACCGCTCGCAAATCAACATTAAGCTCTTTTCTACACGTGGCCATCGCATGTAGCAAAACGTGTGAGTCCATACCGCCACTGAATGCAACCCAAAAACACGCTGGCGGCCACGGCAGGTCTTCACTGCAGTCGCGAATCGCATCATGCAGTTTCCCTGGTGTAAAAGACATAGTAGGAGGGCTTACTGTTCCTGATAGTTACCGAAACTCGATAACCGTTCATAACGCTGTTCTAAAAGACGATCAACTGGCATGCGTGAAATAGCTTCAAGTGATTCAATCAAAGAATGTTTAAGGGTGCGCGCCATTGTTTCAACATCACGATGGGCGCCACCTAATGGTTCCGGAATAATTGAATCAATCAATCCAAGTTCTTTAAGCCGTTGTGCAGTAATCCCCATTGCTTCAGCGGCATCAGAGGCTCTGTCTGCACTTTTCCATAAAATAGAAGCACAGCCTTCAGGCGAAATAACAGAGTAAGTACTGTATTCCAGCATTTGCACACGATCACCCACGCCAATTGCGAGTGCCCCGCCTGAACCGCCCTCGCCAATAACCGTACAAATAACCGGTGTCTTGAGTTCAGACAATACAAATAAATTACGTGCAATGGCTTCACTCTGACCACGTTCTTCTGCGCCAATACCCGGGTACGCACCGGGGGTATCAATGAAGGTCAATACAGGTAGGCGAAAACGTTCTGCCATTTCCATTAAACGCAGTGCCTTACGATAACCCTCTGGTCTTGGCATACCAAAATTACGTTTAATTTTTTCTTTAGTATCACGTCCCTTTTGCTGGCCAATCACCATGACCGGGCGATCATCCAACCGTGCAATACCACCGACAATGGCATGGTCATCAGCATAAGCACGGTCACCATGTAGCTCTTCAAAATCATCAAAAATATGTTCAATGTAATCGAGTGTATAAGGACGTTGTGGGTGTCGGGCAAGTTGGGAAACCTGCCAGGCATCCAAACCACTGAAAATCGATTCGGTGAGTGAACGACTTTTATCCTGCAATCGGCTGATTTCTTCACTGATATTAATTTCAGTGTCATCACCGACGTAACGCAGCTCCTGGATTTTCGCTTCAAGTTCAGCGATAGGCTGTTCAAATTCAAGGAAATTTAGATTCATGTCTATAAAATACCGGATATCTGCATAAAGGGCAAAACCCCTCGCACAAAAATTAATAAAAAATCAGTAAAGCAGCTTAACCTGCCCGTCACCTAGCAATTTACGCAGATTATATAGTAATTCATCTGTCGGGCGAATACGCCATTCCTCACCCAATAACAAACGTGTTGAGGCATCAGGACGTTGATAATCAAGGCAAATTGGACATTGACCGTTTTTATAGGGCGTTAATACCTGCTCCAACGAATCAATAAAACCGTTACCTGCTTTATCAGCAGGAAGCTGAATTAATAGCTGGCGCGCATAATTCTCACGCGCCTGATCAATATCGTAAATCTGGGTGGCACGCATTCTCAAACCGCCACTGTAATCATCTTCCGCGACGGGCCCTTTGATAACTAATAGCTTATCCTTACCAATCAAATCCTGGAACTGCGCAAACACATCCGTAAATGCCGCAACCTCAAGCCGACCACTGCGATCATCTAAGGTCATAAAACCGATACGTCCACCACTTTTAGTATTGCGTGTTTGCAGTGCAACCACTAAACCGGCAACGGTTTGTTCTTGCTTATTGCGCGATGGCTGTACATCGGCAAGACGCGTTGAAACAAATCGACTCAGCTCTTTTTCATATTGCGCAATAGGATGACCTGTTAAATATAAACCAAGGGTTTCCTTTTCTGCCTCGAGGCGGTGTTTCTCCGACCAGTCTTCCTGTTCTTCAACACTAATGGCCTGCACTTCCTCTGCGGTTCCGCCAAACATATCATCCTGACCACGTGCCTTGTCTTTCAAATATTGCTCGGCACTTTGTAACGCTAAACCGAGTGAGGCCATTAAGGTCGCACGGTTCGCGCCCAATCCATCCAGGGCACCTGCACGAATCAGTGCTTCTAAAACACGACGGTTGAGCTTTCGCGCATCAATTCGTCGGCAAAAATCAAACACATCACTAAATAAACCATTTTCACTGCGTTCTTGAATGACGCTTTCCAGCGCCCCCTCACCTGCCCCTTTAATCGCACCCAGGCCGTAAAATATTTCACTGTCACCATTTGACTTAAACATGTAATCACAGGTGTTCACATTCGGCGGCAGCACCTTTAATTTCATTGTCCGACATTCATCAATCAGTGTGACCACTTTATCGGTATTATCCATATCAGATGAAAGTACCGCTGCCATAAATGCCGCAGGGTAATGCGCCTTAAGCCATGCTGTTTGGTAAGAAACCAATGCATAGGCCGCAGAGTGGGATTTATTAAAACCATAGCCTGCAAATTTCTCCATCAGGTCAAACAGATCGCCGGCCTTCTTTTCATCAAAGCCCAACTCACTCGCACCTGACATAAATATACTGCGCTGCTTAGCCATCTCCTCGGGCTTCTTCTTACCCATTGCACGACGCAGTAAATCAGCACCACCCAGAGAATAATTACCAATAATCTGGGAGATCTGCATTACCTGTTCTTGATAAACGATAACGCCATAGGTAGGTCCGAGGACTTCTTCCAATTCTGCAAAGGGGTATTCCACCTTGGCGCCATGTTTACGGTTAATGAAATCATCAACCATGCCAGATTCAAGTGGCCCTGGACGGAACAGTGCCACCAGGGCAATAATTTCTTCAAAATTATCAGGCTGAAGCTTTTTAATTAGTTCCTTCATACCACGTGATTCAAGCTGGAATACCGCTGTCGTTTCACATCTTTTTAAGAGCGCAAATGTTTCAGGATCGTCTGTTGTCAGCTGGTCTAACACCAATAGCGGTTCACCGGCTCGTTCTCGATCTCGATTAACCGTTTTAACGGCCCAGTCAATAATGGTCAATGTCCGCAGGCCTAAGAAATCGAACTTGACCAGACCGATAGACTCAACGTCATCCTTATCCAGTTGCGAGACAATACTTTCAGAACCTTGCTCACAATATAACGGCAGAAAATCCGTTAGATCTGTCGGCGAAATGACAACGCCACCGGCATGCTTACCTGCATTCTTGGTAATACCTTCTAATGACAACGCCAATTCAATCAGGCTGTGAACATCTTCATCTTGCTCATAACGTCGGCGTAATTCTTCTTCTTGATCGAGTGCTTTGGTCAGCGTGATACCTATTTCAAAAGGAATCAATTTGGCAATCGGATCAACAAAGCCATATGGTTGCCCCAGGGCTCGTCCCGCATCACGAATAACTGCCTTCGCCGCCATCGTACCGTAGGTGATAATTTGCGAAACCTTGTTACGGCCATAAGTACGCGCAACATAATCGATCACTTTATCACGCCCATCCATACAGAAATCGACATCGAAATCGGGCATGGATATACGCTCAGGATTCAAGAATCGTTCGAATAGCAGCTCATATTTTATCGGGTCGAGATCGGTAATAAACAAGGCATACGCGACAATAGAACCTGCACCCGAACCACGTCCAGGACCAACCGGCACATCATTGTTCTTGGCCCATTTAATAAAATCAGCAACGATCAAAAAGTAACCGGGAAATTCCATTGAAATAATGACATCCAGTTCTACTTTTAAGCGATCGAAATAAATTTGGCGCTTATCAGCGTCAAACTTACCATCAATAGGTCCAAGCTGCGCAATACGCTTTTCTAGTCCTGCTTCAGATTCCTGAATTAAGAATTGATTAATATCAAGCCCTTCAGGAACAGGGAAGTCCGGCAAGAAATATGTACCGAGTTGAAGTTCAATATTGCAACGTTTTGCAATCAGCACACTGTTCTCAATAGCCTCGGGGATATCTGAGAATAATTCACACATCTCTTCAGGGCTGCGTAGATATTGCTGGTTACTATACGAATGAGGTCGACGAGAATCATTCAGTGCATGCCCATCATGAATACAAACGCGAGCCTCGTGAGCATCAAAATCATTAGCATCGATAAACCTCACATCATTGCTTGCTACAACGGGAATGTTCTTTGCTGTAGCCAATGCCATGGCGGCATGTACGTAACGTTCCTCATGCTCACGGCCTGTTCGCTGCAACTCAAGGTAAAAACGATCTGGAAAAAGTTCAGCCCAACCATCGGCTAATTTAGATGCAAGCTCAGTATCTTCTGCAAGTAAGGCCTGGCCAATGTCTCCTCCACGTCCAGCAGAAAGTGCAATCAATCCATTTGTACTACCCGCCAACCATTCTTTCTCGATCATTGGAATGCCGCGATGCTGGCCTTCTAAATAACTACGCGTAATAAGACGATTAACATTTAAATAACCCTCGTGGTTTTGGCAAAGCAAAACAATACGAGAAGGAGGAATACGTTCACTTTCGGGATGAATCAGAATCTCTACGCCAATAATTGGTTTTATACCTGCTGCCAATGCAGCACGGTAAAATTTAACCATAGCAAATAAATTAGACTGATCCGTTAATGCCACGGCAGGCATATTCGATTTAGATACCGCCTGCATTAAAGGCTTGATACGCACTAAGCCATCTACCAATGAGAACTCGGTATGCAGGTGCAAATGTACGAAATTATTCTGCATCACTTCTATGCATCAACAAGGGTTAATTATTTTCGCGACCGGACCAAAACTACGCCGGTGTATTGGTGTTATCCCTAACGACAATAATGCCTGCATATGTACTTTAGTCGGATAACCTTTATGCGAAGCAAATCCGTAACCGGGATATTGCATATCCATTTCAACCATCTCTGCATCTCGTGCGACCTTGGCGATAATGGATGCTGCACTGATACAGGCAACCTTTTGATCACCTTTAACAATCGCTTCGCTGCTACAATTTAATTCCGGGCAACGGTTACCATCAATTTGCGCATGCTTTGGTTGTATCGACAATGACTCAACTGCACGACGCATTGCCAATAAACTTGCATGAAGAATATTTATGTCATCGATTTCATTTGTCTCTGCACGTCCCAAAGCCCAACACAATGCTTTTTCCCGTATCTCGATATCAAGTTTATTACGTCGCGTCTCTGACAACTTTTTAGAATCCGCCAGGCCTTCAATAGGCTGTTCCGGATCAAGGATCACTGCCGCCGCCACAACCGGACCCGCCAGTGGCCCACGCCCTACCTCATCGACACCGGCAACAAGGATCAGTGACTGCTCATTCATTCGTCTTACTCGCTTTATTCGTGATGATATTCATAACCGCATCGGCTGCCTGTCTATCTGTATCCTGGCGCAATGTATGGTGAATATCAGTAAAACGCGCGGTAATAGATTTCACTTCATCCGGATTGTCTAAATAATGGAGTAACTTGTCGCCCATTACATCCGGGCGCGCTGCCTGTTGCACATATTCAGGCACTATGGTTTCACCGGCCAATAGATTAGGTAGCGAGAAATTTTTAATCTTTACCCAGGTTTTTAAAATAAAATAATTCAACCAGGAAAAACGATAAGCAACCACCATTGGCCGTTTAACCAGCATCGCCTCTAATGTTGCGGTGCCCGATGCCATAAGAATAACATCCGCCGCCCCCATTACTTCACGTGCCTGACCATCAATAAAGCTAACCGGCAAATTCCTGGCCAGTTCTCCTGCGAATTTCAGAAACACATCTCTTACAAGCTGATTTGCAAAAGGTATAACAAAATGAATGTCCTGACGTTGCTGATGACAATAACATGCCGTTTGCATAAATGTTTTGGCCAGATGCATAACCTCACTTACCCTGCTGCCTGGCAATATCCCTATAATTATAACGCCCTCTGGCAGCCCCAGCTTATTTCGTGCAGAATTTTTATCTGTTGTGAGTGATATTTGATCTGCAAAAGGATGACCAACAAATTGTACTGGCACATTATGTTCACGGTAAAATTCAGCTTCGAATGGAAATAATGCCAAAACACAATCGACTGCACGTGCAATTTTCTTTACGCGATAGCGTCGCCATGCCCACACTTGCGGACTAACATATTGAATAGTTGGAATCCCTGCGCTACGAAGTTGTTCCAATAAGGTAAGATTAAAATCAGGTGCATCAATGCCGATAAATGCATCGGGCGGGTTTGCAATAAAATGGTCACGAAGCTGATTACGTATGGCACGAAGCTCGCGATAATGCACGAGTGCATCAACAAGACCAATAATCGATAATTTTTCAGCTGGAAACAGGGCTCTGCAGCCTTGTTTTACCATATTCGGTCCAGCAACGCCTTCAGCTTGCAGGTTCGGTACCGAATCACTAAGCGCCTTTATCATACCTGCGCCAAGTAAATCTCCAGATGATTCCCCCGCGACAATACCAATACGCATAATTTACCTTACAATACTTCGTTCTGCATTGCGTATAAACTCAACAAAACTTTCAACCTCGACGCATTTCTTATCTTGTTCTTGAAGCTGCTCAACTGCTTCCGTTAATTGCATACCAGAGGTGTAAATATCACGATAAGCGTTTTTTAACGCCCGAATTGAATCTGCCGAAATACCGCGGCGTTTCAAGCCAACACTATTCAGCCCTCGTGCGTCTGCCGGATTTCCTGTCACAATAATATAGGGCGGCACGTCTTTATTTACGCCACTACCCATACCGCAAAAACTATAAGCACCCACTTTGACAAACTGGTGTATCAATGCAAAACCACCCAAGGTCACATAATCCTCGATAACTACATGCCCGCCAAGCGATGCGCCATTCGCAAAAATCACATGACTACCGACCTGGCAATCATGCGCAACATGCGAATAGGCCATAATAAAATTATTGCTGCCAACCCGCGTAATACCCCCACCATGTTCGGTGCCACGACTCATCGTGCAACTCTCGCGAATAATATTATCATCACCAATTTCAAGACATGTCGACTCACCCTTGTAACCAATGTCCTGGGGCTCTTCACCCAGTGAGGAGAATTGAAAAATTTTATTGCGTTTACCAATTTTTGCAGGGCCATTGATAACCACATGAGGACCGATCCGGGTTTTTGCACCTATCTCAACATCATCACCAATAATTGAAAAAGGACCAACACTCGCGCCTTCAGCAATTATCGCAGAAGAACTAATAATCGCTTGAGGACTAATTAAACTCATATATCGCGCTGCGCACACATTATTTCAGCACTGGTAACCAATTTACCATCAACCTTTGCTTCGGCATTAAACTTCCAGATACCACGCTTTTCTTTTATGAGTTCAACATGCAACTCGAGTTGATCGCCTGGCTTAACTGGTGCCTTAAAACGTGCTTTATCAATACCTACAAAATAATACAGCGAATCACTATCAGGTAAAGACTCGGTCGTGATATAGGAAAAAATACCCGTGGCCTGTGCCAGCGCTTCCAGTATCAACACACCGGGCATAACCGGGTGATGTTCAAAATGACCAACAAAATGCGGCTCGTTATAACTAACATTTTTAAGCGCCGTTAAGAATTCTCCCGCTTTATAATCCAGCACGCGATCAATCAATAAAAACGGGTACCGATGCGGTAAATGTTTCATTACCTCATGAATATCTAAACTAGGCATACCCAAAACCTCTATATAAAATATTGTTCTATTAGATTAATTGTTCTTAATCTGTTTCTCTATTCGCTTCAATCTTTTTGCCATGTCATCTAACTGCTTAAAACGAACGTAATTTCTCTGCCATTTTGCATTCTCTAGCATAGGTGTCCCGGACGAATAAGC
>Ga0316207_10001101_pt1 | contig 35936 bp, 60 predicted proteins | sample 6weekpyrite_MG_FD_204943 | JGI IMG/M metagenome (GOLD analysis project Ga0316207, IMG submission 204943) | Microbial mat bacterial communities from mineral coupon in-situ incubated in ocean water Damariscotta River, Maine, United States -... | ecosystem: Environmental > Aquatic > Marine >... | reverse complement strand
TTCCTACTTTTGGGTTAGTTAAGCAAACGTAATCATTGTTTATCGATTCCCAATCGTCGCCATTCTTGTCCAAACTTTCGATTATCGAACCGACAAAGTCCTTGGCTTTGAATTCGTAGGGGTTTTCCTTCACTGGACCTTTACTTCCTTCCATTCCTTTGGGTTTTCGACGCCTTCCAGGTTCCAACGGATCAGGGCGTCTTGTGTGGCGATCTCGGGGAATTCCATACCCGACCGAACAAACAACGACCGACGCTTCTTTGTCTGGTCTAACTCGTTTTCCGCTTTCCTTGCTCTTTTGTCCGCTTCTTCCTTTGCGGCCTTACTGCTTGAACTTCCTATTTGTCCGATAGTCCAACCGATCGAACCTGATAACGCCGATATGATTAGGATTGAAACGGCGATTGCTGTTGTGAATTTTCCCATTTGGATTTCTTTCGTTGGGGTGTCATTTGATTGCAATTTGAGATAGAAGCATTTCCTTGAATTCGTCGCCGCGTTTCCGTTGGAACTCGATTTCCGCTTCAAGTCGCCCGAGTTCCTTTGCGTTCAAAATTGCTTCATCCAATTCCTTAATTTTTTCTTTCAAAGCTTCGTTGCTTTTCCAAAGTTTGGCGTTATTCGCCTCGGCTTCTTTTAGCTCTTCCGATTCCAGTGGTTCGCTATCCCTTGGCAAATCAGCAAACGCTGGGACTTTGCTTTCTTCGTCGCCAGGCTCCCCACTTTCTAGACAATACGAATAACCGTGTTTTAGAATCCTTTCCCCGTTGAAAATCCTTCTTGAAAAGTCCAAATAATTCGTATCGAAACCGCCAGTTGCAAAAGCAAGTTTCGCCGACATAACCTTGGAATTGCCTACTTTCTAACAACGATGAATTTTTGATCTTTCCCGAAGACAACCGGACCGTGTGTTAAATGAAGACCCTTTGACGGGCATTTGACAAGGAATACACTTTCATCCGAAACTACGTGTTGCGTGCTGCCATCACCCGAACCCTCCAATTCTCCCCCTTCCTTCCTCGAGTTCGACCGCCCGATTTATCGCGTCTCGGGCTTCGTCCAAATCCGCTAACGTTTCGTTCTTCCCGCGTTTCCCAGGAAACAGCAACTTTTTTAGGGCGTGCTGAATGGCGGGACATTCAACCCCGAAAGTCTCAATTACCGAATAAACGTCTAACTTTCCGCCTTTCAATCCTTTGGGCGTTTTCAGGTACTTTTCGCCTGAATGGGACTTCATCTTTTTCGCCAACTTTGCCAACTCATTAATCCTTTCGATAAATTCCGGTATCTTTTTATTGAAATCCCTTAACGGATCTTTCCCGGCTTTTAGGTTAACCATCCAATTCGATATCGCCGGACTCGCTTACCGTAATCTTTACGGGCCGCTTTCCGCCGATTCCTTCTTCCAGGAAGACGCTAAAAGTCTTTCCTTCGAATTCCCAACAAACGACGCGACCAACTTGCTCGGCGTCATGCGTTCCGACTGGAAGTTCTTCGGTTTCTACAAAAGCTTTAAATTTCATTCCGTTACCTTTAACATTTGAGTTATCAGCCGATCGGCTGCGTTCTTGTTCATATTTAGCCGTTTGTCGACTACTTGCTTGGTTATGGCTTCCGATACCGCTCCAACGTTATCCCTTGTGAACGTGTAGGCGTAAACGTGTCCGTCGATGCGAGTTACCATCGCTATCGGGTCATTCGGCTGATTGTCCATTTTCGCCGTCCGTAAGCGTTGCCGGCTCGATTAGCGTGTCCGTAACATCTCGAATATCGAAGAAGAAGGACGATTCCGTTACGTCTTCCAGGTCGTTCAATTCCAAGTTTCCAAGATCGAATGACGCTTTAAACGTTACTTTCTTCGTCCCCGAATCGTAGGCAAATTTGCCGAGCTTGAACGGGCCGACGATCTCAAAGCGGTCTACGCCGTCGATCGTCTTTTGGTCTGGCGGGTCGTTTCCTTGGAGCAAATAGCCTTTGACGAACTTTTTGGACATCGCCATAAGGTCGAAGAATTCTTGGGGGCTTTTTCCTTTGGTTTCCGTTTCCATTCCCAAAGACGGGGAACCGGAGTTAATAGATACCGACTTAGCGGTCTTGACGATCATAATGCGCCTTCGTGTTGGTGTGGTAATTTGGTATCGGTAATTTACCGCTTTCCGCCTTTCCAATCCAGTGTTTTATTTTCAGCGCGTAAAATTCAATAGAAATAACGGGGGCGTCTGGCTACGACGTCCCCCGCCTTGGCGATTCAAAGTGGCTTTAAAGCCACTATTCGTTTTCTGCGTCGCTCAACTCCGATAGATAACCCATTATATCGCCGCTTGTATTTACCAATTCGACGTCCCCACCCTGAAGATGGACCCTTTCGTCATCGACGTCCACTTCTTCGATCTCGACTTCCAAAGTCGAACAAACGCTAACTTTTACTTCTAGTCCGGCCGGAACCTTTGCCAATTCGGCCATTAATTCCCAAACTTTCATTTTCTTTTCCTTTCAAGTGGCTTTAAAGCCACCCCTCTTTTTGTGGTAATTAGTCATAACGTGGCAATTGTTCGAACACCAAACCGCGTCTTTTCTTCGATGTTCCAACCCTTTTCCGCATCCCTTGCACTTCTTCCGATTGATCGACGGCGTCTTGTGTCGATGATAGTAGGCGCCCTTCGCGCATTTATCCGAACAATAAAGGGCTTGCGGGCGTCTTCCGATTACGTCCGAACCGCAATTTTTGCATTTCTTGGCCTTCGTTGCTTCCATTTCTACCCCTCAGGGTGGCTTTAAAGCCACTTCACTTAGATTCAATGTAACTTCGCCGATAGCAGGTTTCGCACCTTGAATTGCTCAAAATCCCATCGACAAACATAAACTTCGTTCGATCGCTCCCCTTCCCGAACATAAAACAACCCGTATCGTTCAAATCCTCAAAGAAAACATGAACACAACCGCTTCCCTTACGATTCACAACCTTTCGAAGATGATTCGTTCGACGCTTCGGAATCGCCCTTTTCGGTGACGATTTCGCCTTGTCAACCTTCCTTTTAAGTCCCTTCAAGCCAGTAGAACGCCGACTACCCTTCGCGCGCCTTCCACGATAGCAAGCCTTACACTTCGGCTTTCCACGCTTGCACCGTTTCCCGCATAGCGTACAAGTCCAGCGATCCTTACACGAATCCGCGTCGACCGACCTTTCCGCTTCACCCGAACCAACCATTTCAGCACTTCACTTTCTAAAGAAATCGCGACAGCTAATCGACGCTCCATTGCATCCCGCGAAAACGAACATTTACTTTAACTTTTCTTCCAGTTCATTTCTCGAAGCGCAAAACCCCCCTCCCGCTCCGTGTTTTTAACGTGGTAACCAATCAGCCAGCGAAGGCCCCTCCCACCGTCCTAACCTGTCTCCGTGGGGCTTTCATGCCTAATTAGGACATTGCCTAAGAAGGACACCTAAGTAGGAGACCATACGACGCCGCTCAATGCGGTTTTTGGCGTTGATCCGTAAGCGTTGCCGCTCCCATGAAATCTTCGCCCATTTGCCCCGATCCAAAGCACCACGCCTCCGACCGATTCTGAAAGTTTCAAATTGTAGTTGGGGAAATCGTTAGATTACGCCCGTAAATTATTCGTAAATTTCCGCGAACTTTACGCCGCGGTCCTAGTGTTATATACTTATTCGAATCGCGATTCAATCCACGCCGTTTATAGGCCCCGTAAAGCCTGAACGGCGTTTCTTTTGCGCCTACCGTTTTCGATTCGAACAATTGGCACATTTCCCCATTTTCATTGTCACCAACGGGTCAGATTCAAACTTGTATTCTCTTCGATCGCTCCCTTTCTGAAACAACCAGCATCTAGTGTCACGATTCGCGTGATTCCAAATGTGAACCATACCTGATTTGTCTCGTTTTATTACCTTCTTTGTGGCTTCCATCATTCCACCTTTATTCCGTATTTCGTCAAAACCCAAGCGATCCCCATAGATAAAGCCGCTTCACAGTTAAAGCGATTGTTTCCGGGGGCGTTTAGCTTGGAAAATGGGACTTCGATTACCTTTGGTTCCTCGCCGGTTTGGATTTCTGCCCTGAAAACCCATTCAAGATTATCCGAATCGCAATCTTCGCCGCATCCCTCGGCCGGTTCAGAATCCCGTTGGAATCCGTGTTTCGGACACCAAATCCTTTCATATCCGTAATAGAACTTCGCGTTATTCGTTTCCATCCCGGCGTAGTCGCTTCGGGCGTAAACTTCGGGTCTCATATCCACCCCATTCCGTCGACTTCGACCAAATCAATTAACAAAAGCTTCCAATTCGTATCCATTTCCGCAAGGAATCTTTCCCGGTATTCCAAATAAAGAACTAATCCAAACATTTCAATTCTTTCGTGATTTCATCCCTGTTTTTCTGAATATAGGCAAGAACATCTTCCATTCGTTCGCCTTTGTGCTTCCCAAATGGCATTTTGTCCGAATCTTTCATTTGTCTTTCCTTTCGGTGGCTTTAAAGCCACTTTCCTAAATAGTTTGGGCGTGAGTTATCGTCTTTTCTTCTTCTTTTTCCGCTGCCGCCTCTATCGCCTTCAATCGCTTGGTATGGAAACGCAAGGCCGGCCGTATTTCGCAAACAAGGTAACGAACAAGCTTTTCCAGGTCGAAGACGCCAGCCGTTTCGAATGGGATTTCGCCAGCTTTCAGCATTTCAAGCACAAAAAGCCGACTTGGCCCTAAATACTCGGCGAACTTTTCCGGTTCCCCTTTGCCCCGAGGACCATTGCAACCCCAGCATTGCGGGAAGACATTTTCCAATAGGTGGCAAGTTTGTTTTATGTTCCTCTTGGAAAAGTGTCCGCCTTGTATAGCGCGGTCTCGATAAAGGTAAGTGGTCCCGCAGGTTATGCAATCTACTAGCCCTTTATCGTTTGCCCTTCCGTAAACGGCCAACTTCTGGACCGACTCTAAAAGCTTCTTGTAGGCGGTTTGCTGCCGATATTCTTTGAATTTCTCGATTGTCCTTTGGACTTCGCTTTCGATTCTTTCTTCCGGTGTCATTGGCATAACAAAACCCTTTTTCCTATCGCTTTCCGCCATTCGAAACGCCTTGACAAGGAAACCCGCCAGCAATTCCGTCGACTATTAAATCTTCTTCCTTTTCAACGGCAAATTCCCTAACGTCGTTAAACCTTTCGACGCTTGGAAAATGCTTTTTAAGTACCCGCTTGCAAAACTCATTGTTTTCAACCTGCCAACGACAAGTTAATCCAGCCCTTTCTAAACCAAGGTCAATCCCGCCAATTCCAGAAAACAAACTTCCAAACGTCATACCGCCCCCGCTTCCGATTCTTGGAACGCTTGGCGTTCTTCGCCCAGGTTCTCGACTTGACCGCCCGAAAGTTCTTTCCCTTTGTTTTCAATCTTGGCAATCCTTGTATTAGCTTGCTTCCGGCTTTCGCTTAACGTCCGCATTCCCTGTTTCATTTGCTCGTTTTCGGACTTCAAAAGAACTATTTCCGATTCAACCGACGTTAGTTTCCTTTCCAGGTCGATCGTCCTTTGGAGAATCAAGGCTTTCGAAACCGTCTCTAGTTGCCTTAAAGCCGGCTCGAAGGCGTCCCGTAGTATTTCGACGCTTTCCCGGAAGGCGTCTTCCGCGCTCATTTTCTGACTCATTTAATCAGCCTTTCCTTTGGAACGGTCCGAATTGGCCTGAACCAATCCATCTCCGCGGTCGGCATCATTGCCAAATCTTTAGGCGGATACGTCCAATAGTTATCCCGCGCGAAATTGTTAAACAACTGCGAAAAGGTCATATTTACGACCGTTTTCTTTTTCGATCCCAAAACCCCCAAAACCCGACCTATCCACTTCTTTTCCAGGCTTGCGGACTTCTTCGCCGTTCGCCTTTTCTGAAAAGCTTTATTGGTCAATTCCTTTAAGGTTCCGTCCGTTTGAAGAACTAATCGAGTTCGACCTATCCAAGAATCCCCGCAATGTTGACACCGCAAACCCTTGCGAACTTGTGAACACTTTGGACAAACGACGGCGGGCTTTTCGATTCCGTCCCGGCATCTTTCTCGATGTTTTGCCGCTTCTATTCGGTCGTTAGAATCCAACTGCCAAACTCGGTCCGAGTTCAAAGAACCGTGACGCCAGTAATTCCCGCCGTGGTCCTGAATCAAAACGTGATCCATCGTTGAATCATTACGAAGCAAGCGTCCGCCGGCCTGAATGTAAGACGTAAGCGACCCGAAAACAGTGGCAAAAATCCCGTGGTAAAGAAACGGCCAATCAATCCCTTCGCGAAGAACAAACCGGTTGCAAACTACGTTGATCTTCCCGTCTTTAACTTGCTTTTCGATTTCGTCCTTTAGGGCTTGCGTACTCGGGTAAATCTCATCCCCGATCATGCAATAATCAGAATCGATATGGGCCGCCGTTATCCCTTTCCTTTCAAGTTGTTGGGCGAACCACTTGGATTCTTCGACGCCAGGTGCAAACAAGACCGCCGGCCGCCGTTCCTTATTCAGCTTGTAGTAATGCTCCACAACTCGCCCGAAGACCTGTTGGGTGTACTTCATCCGCTTTCGGTTCGGTATCGCCGTTTCCCCGCCGCCGGTTTCAATCCTTCCGACTAACTTTTCGTCCGGTTCATCGGGGGCAAAATACTTGGCGCCAAGCTTAACATGACTTCCGCATTCCCTTAGTTCGCTATTCGTCCCCGCCTGAATCAAACGCTTATAGACGTGCGAAACTCCTAAAGGCGTCGCACTAAAGCCGACAATCGAGCAATTGGGGTTTATTCGCTTGTGTTCCGCGAAAATCCGCTGGCAACTTTCGCCCGCGTTGTTATGGGCTTCGTCGACCAACACTTCGTCCGCTTCGTGAAGTTCCCCGCCCCGCTCTAACGCTCGAGCTTCCGATTGAATCATTGCCAATTGGACCGGTTCTTCCACATTCGGAACGTGTCCCGCCGCCCTGAATCCGTGGTTTAACTCGACTTCGTGGAACTTCTTGGAAGTCTGTTCGAAAAGCATTCGTCGATTCGTATAGAAAACGGTTTTTCGTCCGCTTGTCTGCATTCGTCGAATTGACACAAAAGTCTTGCCGGCACCGGTAGGCGACGAAATAAGGATATCGTTAACCCCTTCTTTGATAGAATCTTCTATCCCTTTCAATGCTCTTGTTTGGTGGGGCCAGGCGTCCATTATCCCACCTTTTCGATCTTCAACGGGGTTATCTCTTTCCCGTCGCAAAGTTCATTAAAAACGCCGAAGACCGGCTGCATATATTCCGTGATCTTCGCTTGATTCTCATCGTAGGAATCCGTTGCGAAGAGTTCGTCCGCGCCTTTGAATGTCCGGGTAACTTCCATTCCTAAGCGGATGATTTCGCCAAACCGGGAAGTTATCTTCTTCCGTAAGATTTCGACCCGTTCTTTCCTTTGGTCTTCTGGCAACTCTTGACCGGAAACTAGATTCGGGACGGGCGTATCGTCTACCGGTGGAAACTCTGGCTTTTCGACTTCCGGTTCCTTTTCCGCTTCAACGGGCTTGTTTTCCGGTTTCTTCTTCTTTTCCTTCCGGGCTTCCTTGTCCAGTTCCGCGCAACGCTTGACGTCTGCAACCAGGTCTTTCGAGACGCCGCAAAGGTTCGCCAATTCCCTATTGGACAAATCCTTATGGCATTCCATTTTCAACGCCATATCTACGGCGTTCCGCTTGTCCATCCTTGAACGCTTTAAACCGTGTTCGTGGTTTGCTTTCAAGGCGTAGTCGATAGCCTCTTGCATCGTCCCGTTTCGAACGTTAGCCAAAACCGACTTATCCCGACTAACGGCGGCAAAGTATCTATGGAAGCCATCCGAGCAAATTAAACGTCTGGATCCGTCTTCGTTTTCTCCGACATTGAAAAGGACAATCTTTTCCCTGAATGGCCAATTGTCGGTATCGTCCCAAAGTTCCCCGTAGGTTTCTATTGTTTCCGCGTCTAATTTGATTCGCGTTTGGGGGCTGTTGTTAATGTCAATTTCGTTAACTCGTAGCTTTTCCGTTGTCACGAAAAATCCTTCCGTTGTTGGTGTGTGGTATTTAGAAAGTAGACGGGCGCCGCCAAGGCAATAAACAAGAGAGTTTAAGCGACGCCCGCCAAGTGTGTTTTATTCAGTGGGCAAATTACTTTTGCCTGTTATTTCGTCGTTTGGGTGTATTGATCCGTCTGTAACCATCATTCATTCCTTTTCTGTTTCTTCCGAAATTCTCGTTTTCTACTTGCATGATCAACCAAATTCCTTGTCCACGCTTTCCCGATTTCTTCCAATTGTTCATCAGTGCAACAATCAACTGGGATCAATATTTTGATCTAACATTTCGTTTATCTCTTTTTTAGCTTCGGCATTTCTTTTCCTCGTAAAGGTTCCTCCGCACAAATGGCGGATACTATCAAGTTTGGATTCGTGTTCGGGTGTTGTGCCTATGTGGACGTTGGGGCGTCTCTTGTGAGCTTCTATAAGTTCGAAATACATAACCGTTTCGACACTATCTACAATTCGCTCTACGTTCTCACCTGCCCACAATCGAAACGTAGCGGGTGAACCGTCGATGATTTTGAATAGGCGGTTGATGATGTCTTGAAGGTTAATAGGAACCCAAGTTCTTTTGTCCAAATCAGGTTTCATCGCCTCTTTGTAGCCATCAAATATTGGCCCCTCCCACCCGCTGAAAAGCAGTTCTGCGTCGATATCGATTAAAGATGGGGGTGTTGCACCTTTTGGTATGTCTTCCATACTTTCGAACGAAAGCCGTTTCCAGTCACCCCCATCCATCACAACCATTTTGCCGTCATGGTTTTTGACTATCGTTAGTTCAAGGTCTGGTTTTGGTTCAGTCATAGCCCTCTCCGCTTTTTCAAATCTGCCATAGTTGGCACTGGAATCAATTCCTCGCCGTTCGCTTCGTTGATTCGCCTTGCGCATCGAATGCAATAATGTTTGTGCAAGTGCTTATGCTTGCAAATTGGATCGGCAAAATTCCCACAAAGTCATTGGATAGCCTTTTTACACAGCCCGCTTTCAAACATATTGTTTAGGCAGTCTCGAAGACGCTTACATTCTTCAAATGACAGAACGCCACCAGTGAACCCATAGATGCCCCATTCTGCACCAAGTCGTCTTGCGTCGTCAAATTCACTCATTGCATCATCACGCCTGCTTGACGATTGTTTCTTGCGATGCTGCTTTAACTGTTTGTACATTTCGCCTATTTCACTCATTGGGAGCCTTCCATTTTCGGTTTAGGTTCATTTGTCAAAAGTCAACTTCAAGCATAAAAAACGGTGGGAATACTTCGTTTGCCCGAATCATCCGAATACGGCTTATTTTCGTTGTTACAAACTCCCGTAAGTCATCCCGCCCAAAGTCCAGGCCGATAAAGCTATTCACCGAACGCCACCGATAAGGCATTACCAAACGGGTCGAAACCCGCTTCGGCGTTATATAAACAAAGTGGACCGCTTCGTCCCTAAAGATCGCACTTCCGATCGTTCCTTTTATCGTCTTTTGGTCCATCGTCTTCCACCGTTATCGATTCGACTTTTCCGTCCTTTACATCGAACCCCAGGGAAACCCGAGCGCCGGTTATTTCCTCGATTCGGCGTTCGAATTCCTGTGGGCTATATCTCATTTTGAAGCCTTCACCGTAAAGAAGACGTTTCCTTCTTTTTGGTAGTCTTCCACATTAACGCCCAATTCCTTAACGATTCGGGAATAGTCCGTTGTCTTTCGACGCCCAGGAATAAGCAGGACGCCGCCGCCCTTGCTTTTCTTTCCGCCGCTCAATTCAGTTAAAAGATTCTTCGCGGTTTCTGCCCTTGCTTTCGCTTGGGCTTCTTCCGCCTTAGCTTCCAGATAAATCCCGGCCGCCTCGAGCCATTCCCTTCCGGACTGATCAACGACCAACGGTTCCAAGTACGGTTCCGCCTTTTGCGGATCTTCGATGATTGCTTCGTACTCTTCCCGGAATGAAACGATTGTTTCGAAGTTGTTAGCTTCCCATTCAGCAAGCCCGGCCTTATCAAACTTCACCATATCGACGGCGCCGCTATTCCGATCATAGGCCGCAAGCCACCAAAACGAAGAACCGGTTACAAACATCGACCAAAAGCATTGGTCCGCGTATCCGGGATCCTTAACGACTTCCGAAATCTCTTTCCGATACGGGACTTTGACTTCTACGCCCGTTTCCTTTGAAATCCTTCCATCCGGCGAGCAAGACGCCCAGGCGAACTTATCGGAAACAATCAGGCCGACCGATTCGATAATGCCTTCCAACTTCCTTTCGACCGCAGCCAATGCGTCGTCTTCGTATTCGTTGCCGATTTCCGTGGCAACGTTCCCTAAGAATTCCTTTTCCGCGCCAAAGTGCTGGCGGACCATTTCCCGCATTACGCCATCTCTATCCGTAAAAGATGAATTCCCAAGGATTCCAGGAACGCGAGACGCCGTTATCTTTCCTTTTCTGGCTTCGTGCCATTCTTCGTTATTCTGGAAGTTATTCAATTTCCGCCCCTTGTTCGATTAACCATTCAACACAATTCGGGTAACGGTCGATTCCCATTTCCTCGATCGACTTAACCCTTACTTTCTTTTGGAAGTCTTCTTCCGTCATTTCAATGTCGCCCAAAGCCTTCCGGATTGTCGCCGCTTGGGTAACCTTGATTTTTTCGCCCTTGTTCAATCGGGCTTCGGCGTCGTCGTCCTTTTGAGCCAACCCAAGCATTGACGCCAACAGATACCGCCTAGCGTAAGTGATAGTCGATCCAATCCCTTGCGGGTCGTCCTTAACCGGCTTCATTGCCAATTCGGAACTAATCCATTCCCCAGAATCGTGCAAAAGTACGCTTTCGACCTTTACCATTCCTTCCGAAAAGCTTGGCAACTGGACAACGGAAAGACCGTTAGACGCCAAAGGCTTCCGGGAAGCATCCAGGCACGCCGCCAAATCGGCATACTTGGACTTTAGAAAAGTGTTTTCGGTACTCTTTTCAACGCCTTCGAATTCGGATTGGGCCTTAAACAAGGCTGCCGCAAGTTGACTTATAGATTCAGATTTATTCAATTTACACCCTAAAAGTTAAAAGATTCAATTAGTAAATTCAGACCGATCAAAACCCCGCAACCGACGGTAAACGCAAAGGCGCAAACCATCACAACGAAGGCTACGGAATCCCTATTCTTCATTTGACGAAACCGATTGCTTCATTTCGTCACGCTTCCGAAGTTCCCCACGAACGATAGATACGTCCCTATGGGCTTCCGTCCCAATTCGAACGCTTCCGCCAATGGAAAGAACGGTTATCGTTACTCCCCCGTCTTTCGCGCCGCCAGCTATATCGATTGTCTGGCCCTTTTTCCTTGATAGAACAAGCATTAGAAATTCCCTTCTTCTTTTGGTGTGGTGGTAATTCAGAGCCGAGATTAACCCGAAGGCAATCCCGCCATTCAATTACCAAAGTGGCTTTAAAGCCACCTAAGCGTCTACAAAATTTAAACTTTCTTCTCGGAAACGGTCGTCGGTGTCGCCACGCTTCGACCAAATTCGCCCTGTTTCATCCAACGCATAAATAAAAAAGGTGCATTGAGTCCGGTGATTATTAGGAACCGGGACGCATTGGATTTGTATTATCTTGTCACGAATCACTTTTTCATCTTTAACCACAACTAAACCCCTTCGATCTTCTGTTGAATTTCCAAACGATGGCACGAAATATCCTTCGGAGCATCAAACCCCAAACGGGCCTTATCGCCCCGGATATCAACGACCATCACCTTTACCTGAATTGGATTACCCTTTGCGTCGTAGGCGCTGATTACGACTACTTCGTCTCGCTTCCGTGACATTACAAGCATTTCAAACTTTCCTTTCGTTCACTCACTGGATTCCTCCCCCGATGGCTTCACTCGCTGCCTACTTTCGCTAGACATAACATTCCTTTTCGTGTGGTAATAAACAAGTAAGAACGAACTTAATCGTTTGCGGATTCGGGAAGGCGAAAGCCTACCGTTTACGGACTCAGAAAAAGCCCGTTCTTACTTGCTTCGGCTTTAAATTCGATTCTTCTTATCTTCGTGTTTAACTTCGCCGTTTCCCAAGCCATTCGGTTAGGAGTCGTTAGAAGATAGAACGGTAAGCCAATCGCCTTTAATAATTCATCCCGTTGCGATCTGATAAAATCAGCAACTAACGACGAAGGCGAAGGGCAAGGCAAGAACTCCAAAGCTAATTCGGCTTCGACGTTTTCCAGGCATTCAGGACAAAATAAGTCCGAAGAATCGTTGGGAGAATCCAAAGGGAATTCAAAAGATTGACACTCGCAACAACGAAGGCGGGTATCGTAAAAACCTTCCGCCGCTTCGTCGGCCGCCACTTGCGACAATAGGCGATCGTAATAATCGAAGCCCATAAGAAATCCTTCCGTGAGTGTGGTACTCGGGGGTTTGGTGTGTGGTAACACTGGAGTTTTTACACCCCGTTTATTGCTTTGGTCGAATCTTATGGTGGCGCAGTCAGCAACGCCACCCCTATCTCATAATTATTTCCAAAAAAGTAATCTGCGCATTAAAAAACCCCGACAAAAAGCGGGGTAATTTTTCTTAAATTATTTTTCAAACAGACCGCTAAGCGACCTTTTTCGTCGATCGCTTGAACTTCATTGTTCCGGAATAGCCAAGATTTTCCAAAATCTCTTCTATCTTTGAAATGTTGGGGGACATTTCCCGAGCAACGTATCCGTCTAACGTCCTTCGGCCGATATTGGCCTTCTTGGCAACTTTCCTCTTGCTCGTCTTTTCGATTTCCCTCTCGAGCAATTTAATAAATGCTTCAATCATTGGGTAACTTTCTCCGTAATAATGCGAAATTCTAGCGTAATTCGGTGACAATGAAAGGACGAACCGGGGTTAATGGGGTTACCACACACCAACGGAAGGACTTCCGTAAATAACCCCGGTTCGAATGGGCGAAACAGGAATCGAACCTGCACGGGATTTCTCCCACTGGATCCTAAATTCAATCCCTAAAATCTTGTGTGTAACGCCGAAATAACCCGCGTTTTAAAGGCTTTTTCTCTATTTCAGGCTTTTTCGAATTTCTTAACGTTTGTTAACTGCGTTTTCCCGATTTACAATCTATTAGGCAATAAACGGATTGCGTTAACGCGCACGGACGCCCGGTTTAATATTCAATCGGGAATTACCACCACGATGCAAAAGCTAAAAACAGTTCGTCAGTTCTTGACCCAATACACCGAAGAAAACGATTTAGCGATTCCGACCATTCTTTCGTATCGGAACGCGCTTAACGTCTTTGAAAAGTATCATGGCGGTGAAGTTCGTTTCGCGGAATTGGAAAAGACCATCGACAAAGAAACCGGTAGACAGAATGGCGATTTGATAATCAATCGTTGGCTTTCGGAGTATTCGAAGAACGTTTCACCGTATACGGTCAAATCAAGGAAGGCGGCCATTCTGGCCATCTTGGCGGACGCTTTCGACTTGCGGGTAACTCGTTATCGAAAGATGCGGATAAAGTCGCCCAGGTGCCACGACACCCCGAAGGACGTTTGGACGCCGGAAGAAGTCCGCCGATTAATTGAAGCTTGCGATTCTCTACGTGGTCGCTTTCAATCAACACAGATTCGGAAGAAGTATTACGCTCAATCGCTCTTAATGGCCGCTTGGGATACCGGATTACGCCGGGCCGATCTCCTGCGCATTCGTTGGGACTGGATTAAAATCCGCGAAAGATAGGGCAGAATCGGCGGGGTTTAAAGCTTTGGAATTGGGCCGCGGCTCGAAAGCTTTCAACCGCGCCGTGGAAGGATTGACCGGTTATATAAATGCGATCAACCAATCAATTACGCGTCGAATTGGCGAAGGATGACCAAAAGACGATTATTCGTTCCTTTGATGACCCAAGGGACGCTTACATAGAAGACGCTAAAAAACACGGATACCGGGCAAGGAAGATCCATTCGCCCGGTTTCTATTCCGGTGTTTTCGTCGGGTTACTGTTGGGCCTTCTTGGCTTTCTGATAAACCGAATTCTTTAGTTTCCATTCGACGTTCCGGTCTCCGACCTTGATTTGTTCGTAACCGTTCTTCGCCAGCTTTAGAACGTTTTGGACGCTTCCGGACTGAACGCCGATTTCTTCGGAAATATCCCGCTTGGAAGCTTGTTTATTGTCCCGATCTAAGAAGTATTGAAGGGTTAGTTTTGTTGCGTCTTTCCTTGGCGCCCGCTTCCTTTTTGGTTTCTCGGGTGGCTTTAAAGCCACTTGCGGGTTTTCGACTATTCCAGGAACTACGCTTTTCGCTTCCTGCCATACGCCCTTTTCAATCTTCAATCGTTCTATTTTCGCGTCGATTTCCGCGATCTTGTCGTCAATCTTGGTAGACATAACGCCCCCCTAAAAGGTTTTTTCCGTGGGGGTGTGGTAACTCAAAAGAAGATATCAGCAAAAAGGACGTCTTTCAACCAAGAAACAGAAACGCCCCTTTTACGGGGCGTTAGGCCGGCGGATACTATCGGCCGGGTTGTTAATCTATTCTAGCCGATTACAAGCCCCATAGGCGACGCCAGAACGTCCGGACCCTTGCGACACGATAAACCGTCCCGGATGAATCCCGCGTTAACCGTGGGCTTCCTCTAAGCGTCCGGAAGCGACTTACGCCCACCGTTGCGGGAAGTTGTCCGGAACTATTCGTAACGAACGCATTCCCCGAGGACGAAAGACCGCCAGAATTTTGGCAATCGGTTCTTCCGCAATCAGGACAGACGGGTGAAGAAACCATTTCCGACACTACAACCGGTTCGGCAACTTTCACCGGCTCAGCCGCCCTAACTCCACAACTGCAATTTTCGCAAGTGCAATCGGAAGCCTTTAAAGATGCCTTTGGGGGATCCTGCGCGATAACTACCGCGGGCTTCGTACTCCTTCACAACCCCGTTACTGGATCGCATTCGATACCGTCTTGGATTCGGGGGAACGTTCCCGCCAGGAATTCCGGTTCCTTCGTGTCGACTTCCTTTTCCATGCTCAACTTTGGCATTTTAAGGATCAAATCGGTAGCGTTTGCCGTAGTCGACAGCAACAAAAACGCAATTAAAAACAGTCCGCGCATAATATTCTCCTATGCCGCAAAGTGATAAACGATATGCTTCTTGAATTTGGTTTCAACTTTTGGACGATTGATCTTCATTCCGGTGGCAATCCAAAATTGATGATTGTTAATCGTTTGCTTGAAGTGTCCTTCGTGCAATGTCGCGATTCCGTCCCGATGGATATTAACGCCCCAACTACCCGGTTGCTCGAGTCCAGGAATATCGTTCTTGATTATTGGACGATCGCATAGAACGGCATGATTCCCGCCGCCGTTGCTTACTCCGCAAAACCCCTTGAACTTCCCGGACGTTTGCAACTGTTCATAGTTCCGGCCTGCATGAATTGCCGTTGCTACGGGATACCCCAAGACCGAAGCAATCCAAGCTTCCTTATAGTTGTTGATTGGTTCCCATTCGAAACCACAAAAGAACAAGGCGTTTTCGCGGTCTGATGCGTTGAAATCCCTTTTTCGAATCTTTTCGTAATGCCTTGCGAGATATGGCGGCAGCCCTTTCGTTTGCCCGAATTTCAAGGACTCCGAAAGCAAGCTGCCCATATCGTTACCGTCGACCGCTTGGGCGTAACCGTATTCCGGGGAAAGCTTGATATAGAACCCAAAGTTCTGCATTATCACCCGTTCGGAAATACCGCCCTGCATATAGAAATTACAACTTCCGCGCCCGCCTTGGTTCTTCTGGAAAACGTCGATTGGAAACCAATCCTTCCGCTTCCACTTTGGCGAATTCTTATAGGCTTCGATCGCTTCTTCCCAAGTCCAATTTGGAAGTACAGACGTAGACTTTACTCGCTTCCCAAGCTTTCGAGCTTCGGCCAATGTTCCAACTATTCTTCCGGTTTCCGTTTCCATCATTGGACCAACTCCAAAAGGGCTTTTTCGGTTTTCGGTAACGGGTAAGCCTTTAGAAAGGTTCCCGACTTATCAAATAACAAGACAGCCGGCAAACCTACAGACTTGGCCGCGGGGACAAAATCCGCCGCTTCCGGGTTATCAACATCATACCAACTAGCCTTCTGGACAATCTCTTTTGTCTGCGACATCTTCCGCCATGTTTCCGACATTCGGATATTTCGCGACGCTTCATTGAGTACGCTTCTTTGCTCGATAACCACTACGGCGCCAACGTCCGCGTTTGGTTTCGGGTCTTCTTCCGGGTCTTTCTTCTTCCCGTCGTCGCTTCCGCCTTCGTCCGGAATCTTTCCTTTTACGGCTACGACGTGTCGAGTTTGCTTTATTACTTGCTTGATATCGTGCGGGATGACCAAACAAGTAAACGTAAAAACCCCCGGCTTTTCCGCTTTAAAGATCAAGGAACTAGCCGGAACCGATTTAAATTCGATTGTATCGCCATCTGTGTCGATGATTTCTCGATGCCGATCGGTAACAACGAAGTTAACCCCGTCCGCAATCCAAACGACCCGAGCTTCTTTGATTTCAGACAATGCCAAGACAACCGCGTCCCCAACTTCGACGCTATCCGGCGCCGTGACTCTTGGCGATTCAACTTGAATCAGTGGCTTTAAAGCCACTTTCGGCGGACTTGTCGGGGATGCAAACCCGAAGCCAACCGTTAGCAGAAACAAAACTAAAAACGTTCTTTTCATTTTACTTTCCCCGTCATCCAATCCCAGGTCTTGACGACCGTTACGACGCCCGCAACCGTTGCGAGTCCCAATCCAGACTTGGCGAATTCGTCACTATCAACGGTTCCCGCCATCAAAAACATAGGGGCCAAGACAGCAAGCAAAGAAACAACAAACAACAACCAGCTAGGTTTTTCTACTTTCACGTCTTTAGCCCCAATTCAACTTAGAAGATCGCAACAATGGCCTTGATGAATGAAATAATGATTTTCCAACCTTCGTCCGAAAACCATTCGATAAGCCACTTAGCGAATTGACCGTCCCCGAATTCCCCCACCCTTCCAGAATTGGCAAGGTCCAACTTCGCCCGTTCGTTTATTTGATCAACCAACTTTGAACGGCGAAGCGGTTGAAATCGCAACCGTCTCAATTTCCGGACAAGCGAAAAATCCCGTTCGTGGATCGCAACTTCCCGCAAATCTTCCAAAAGTTCTTCGGCTTCGCGGTCGCAATCGCAACCTTCGCAAGCCAAGTTTATTTGAGCCATCAAAGACGTTTCGACGTCTTCCAGTTTCGCAAACAACATTTCTTAATACTCCAATACAGGTTCGAAAAAGTCCCTTTCAGATAAACGCAAAGTCGTTTTGCTATTTGAACAATCCCGACTAGGACAACCCCCGCCAGGACAAGAGCGCAGACCGCCAACGGCCAAACGCAAAGAATCAGATAACCATCAAACAGCCAGTTAAGCGGACCGGGGAAGAATCCTAGAATCATTCCGGAACCTTTAATAAATTGATGTAATTCGGCATTAAATGCGAACTAATCGCCGTCCTAGAGTAAGTCCAAAACCCAAACTTTGACCGTAGGTTTTCAAAGGTCCGCCAGTTTCCAACCTTGAACGTCTCCCCCGAATGCCGCCAGGTGAATGGCGGAAGGAACGGAACACGCCAAACCGGATCCCCGAAGGCTTTGAATTGCCAAACGGGCCATTCGGTCTTTATCGTTTCCCGCGAAATCCTTGGAGAACCAAACGTTATGACCGAATCGATTTTAAAGCCACGTTGGTCCAAGTGGATCGCTAGGGTTTGCCCCAAAGCGCCGCCCCTCGAATGGCCTTTGATTCGGACTGGCTTGTCCCGCCTTAACTCGTTTCCACGTTCTTCCATCCCATCGATTAACGTATTCGGCCTGAATCCTCGAGCTACCCGATAATTGAAGAAGTCAACTACTTTCGTGTCCAGGTTCTTTAACCAATCCAAAAACCCGTCGGAACTCGTTGGCCGATCGCTTCCCCGGATTGTGATTTCGGTAACGTCTTCGAATTCGTCGAAATACCATTCGTCGTTGACGTAGAAGAAGAAGGGCCGGTCGTCCGTGTAAACGTCTCGGCAATCTATCGCCGCCCGGTGCAATACGTTGGAATCAAGCATTTTCAACCCTCTTAGCACGCTTGCCCGGAATCGTCTTAATTCTTTTCGGCGTTCCTACCGTCGGGCTTTGCGCGAACGAATAAAATCAACGTTCTAATGATATCATTCCAATGCGTCTATTCTAGTGTTACGCTAGCCCTTAATTACATTTTCCACCGATTTAAACGCGGGGACTTCAAATTGGATAAAGTCCAACTTATAGCGAGACTACCAAAGGAACTTCGGGAAGACTTAAAACGCTTTTCCAGTGATTTCGGGATTTCCGCAAACGCCGCCATCCTAGAGCTAATAAAGCTTTTCGTTTCGGACCCTGATTTCCGCCGAAAGATCGTTAACGAAGCCAAGAAACGATAAAGGCGGCCTGATTCCAGCCGCCGAATAAGGGATTTCAACTTCCGGGGGATCCACTACCGCCGCCGGAATTGTTCAAACAAGCTTCGTAAGCCGCGACCGCCGCCGACACTTCCCCCGCCTTTTGGTGCATCGCGTTAGCTGCCGCCAGATAGGCCGAGGGACTAAAAGGGTCCGCTTCACACGCCGCCGCCGCCGCTTCAACCGCCGCCACGTATTCCGCCTTCTTCGTGTCGATTACTGCTTTTTCCGCTTCACACGCCATCGAATTTCCTTTTTTCTCTTTCTAAAGTCGTCGCGTAAATCTGCGTCGAATCCCTTGTCGATTCGTCCGCCTCTATCCAATAACCATTCTTTGGCTTTTGGGTTCCGGTGTCAACTTTAAAGCAATGAAAGTGGAAGACTAGCAGCATTCCAAACCCAAAGAAAACTATTGCTTGGCAAAACTTCGTTACGGTATCCATCAAAGCACCATTTCGAGAACTCTAGAAACAACCAGCAAAGCGCTGATTATCCAAAAGGTCATTTTATTTTGTCTCGATTCCTTTTCAAGCTTTGCGCACTTCTTCCGAAGTCTTTTGATTTCCGCTTCTATTTCCATTTTAAACGCCCTTCTTTTAGGGTAATTCCCGATTATCAATTTGGGGGAACGATATAACGTCTTCCCTTGAAAACGGGATTCAGGCGACTTTAAACGGAATCTTTGCGGGTCATTCGTTTAGAATTCGTCTCTCCCTTGCACAACGGGACTTTAAAGCCGATTCAGCGTAAAGCCGATTCGGCTTTTCTAGTATACGCCAAGAAGAAGAAGTTAACGCCTAAAGGCGGAAAGCCGACAGCGCATAAAAAAACCCGATCTACGAGACCGGGTCGGCGTTAGCCTGACTTTCATTTTTTAGCCCGAAGGCCGACGCATAGCGCCCAGCGAATACTAACCCGCTTCTTTCTTCGTGTCAAATATCCTGATCCGGATTACGTTACCACCCGCCGGCGTCCGCCATCCTTTTACGTTGCACCCTCGAAGAGTTCCCCGGACCATAATCTCCGCTTCCTTTTCTTTTATTTGGTGGAAACCTGATTCCATATCTTTCCCGAAGACGTGGTCCCTATGGTAGTTCGCCTCTTTTTGTGGCATCAAATCAACGGTATTTCTGCCGACCAATTGGCCGAAAACCTTTTCCGCTTCTTCGTTTGCATGGGTAACTTTTCCCATATCGTCCGTGATAATCACCGGATACGACGAGAAATCCGAAAGCATTTCGTAAAGTTCATCGTTCCCGCCGACAATCATAGCAGCGTTTTTCTGCCCGATCATTGCAACATAGATAATCAAAGACAGGATGGCCAAAGCCGCCACAATATTAACGACCGCGGGGAATGTTTTATTCGTCTTGCTCATCTTCCAACTTCGCTTTTCGTTTGACCGACTTAATAACCGCATCGACCGCCCCAAGTCCGCCAAGGGACAAGACACCGACGACGCCCAGGATAACCACCCGAGAAACTAATTCCTGTTCGGCAAAAATGAAAGCGATCGACGCCCCCATGACTCCCGTATTCAATGCGTATTTAACGACGTGTAACCACTTGTTTTCCGAATGGGCAATTTCTCGACACGCTGCCGCAACGCCACCGATAACGCTAATGACAACCGCCAATAAAACGGTATCCCTTACCGACAAATCAACGTGAGTTGAAGCGAACAAAAGCGATATAACGCCGATGTTCCAAGATGCAATTACGATATTATCGATCATTTTGTTAGCGTTACGTTAAGCGTTGTTCCCTGTTGGGTCGTATTCTCGAATTGTTTGGCCGCCAGGGCAACCGTCGTATCCGAATCGATTAATTCAAGGTAACCAAAGTTTCCTTGTTGATTCCTTTCGGCGTTCGTGAATGCCGTATTGGCGACATTTTCGCCGACACTATGAACCCACCTTGAAGAATGAATCGTCGGGATACTGTTCAAGTCCGCGCCGGTATCGTATCCGCCGTGATTTGTTCCGTCGTCGATTCCGCTTAGGTGGACGTCGCCAGATAGAGAAACGAAGTGGTTTTCAACAGCGCCGAAGACGGTTTCGATTTCGTCAAACAGATCATTAAGTTGGTCGCGGGCGCCGCTCGAGAACGTGGTATCGTACCACTTCCATTTTTGAGAGTTGACCGACCCGGTAAAGTCGATGATTTTGCACCAATTATTCAGTACGATCTCTTCCGCCGTATTGGCCGCCGCTAGTTGGGCTTTCCACCACGTTTCCGCCGCTGCCGACATCATTACGGAATCAGTCTTCCCTGTTACCGTATCCATGCAAAGGATTCGATAATCGCCGTTTAACTGGACTTTGTAGTCGACGCCGTTCGTTGCGTCCCTGAACGCCGCCAAAGCCGTAGGAAGGGCCAGGCGTGCGAATTGCTGGACAACTGAGACATAAACAGAAGTTGAATCGCCATCGTCTTCGAAGTTATGGTCTCCAAAGCCCCAAATATGCGGAACGTGGTCCGTTAGATATCTTGCTTTGGGGTCCGCCATTATCGTATCCCAACGCGCGACGTAATCCGCCAAAACGATCGTCGTTGGATCCACATAACCAAAATCTTCCGTGATTATCAAAAGATCGGGCTTCGTGGACGTGTTCCGAATAAGCGAAAAAGTCGAAGAATGCGTCCCCAAGTTCGTATCGTCTTCATAGTTGGCACAACCGATTGTCGCTACGTGTAGGTCGCTATCCGCCGCTGGAAGAACCCTACCCCTTAGTTCGACGTGCTGAACCGTTCCCGAAGCGTCTTCGAATCGGATTTCGACTTCTTGGTCTGCCGTCAAACTGCTAACCGTTGCCGAGACAAATCCATTTGTGGAAGATTGTAACCCGCTTGAACCTTGAAGGGTTTTCGTTGCGACGTCGTAGACTTTGACGTTTATCGATTCGTCGCTACGGACTTTGAATTCGAACCCGGCGCCGCCATCCTTGTGGAACCAATGGCAATATTTAACCTTATCGCGACCGCCCGCTTTCGCGTCTGCGTACAATCGAGAACGGTTATAATTCCCTAAGACGTGGCGGTTTTTATCCGTTAGGAAATCTTCGCTTTTAAGTTCGCCAGCTTGCAGAACAATATCGCCACCGAAAGCATTGGTCGAAGATTCGTTATAACTCCCAACGACCAAGCCTTTTAAATGCGGTTCCCCGGCTACCGACATATCCAGACCGGTAAATGTCGCTTCCGAAGCCGTAGAACCGTAGATCCCATAGTCTTCGATCGTTACGCGAACCGTTGGAACGCCCGCCACCATTTTGAATTCGATAACAAAACTGACAATATCGGATTCGGTTGTGCCGACCGGAAACGCCCTTCGGTGGTCGAAGCTTTTGGTTACCTTCGTTGTTCCGTCTGCTATATCAATCGCAATACGCGCCGTCGACCCGCCAGCAACGCGAACACGGAATCCAGGTTGCGCCGCAGACGCCGCGCCGTTTCCGCAAAGACACTCATAAGAACCGGCCGCCGTGAGCCTGAAAGAACCGGCAATCCAAAACGACTTAGAAATATCTTCGAATGGTCCGCCAGCATTCGGAAAGTAAACATGAGACGAACCGTTACGGATCATTCCGATTGTCCCTTCCGCCGTTACCGCGCCGTCTTGATAAGCAGGCGAACCGCCAACCGAAGCGTCGGTATCATCGCCAACGGCCAAAGCGGTCAATTCACCGTCGACCGGAGCCATCCATAAGACGGAATCCAAAAAGGTATCGTCCGCCTTTGCATTTCGGAAAAGTCGGTTTCGCTTGAATAAGGACATTTTAAAGCCTTCCGTGTGGTGTGTGGTATCTTTTTCTAAGTTGGGTCTTACGGTGGCGGGGTGGCCGCTCCCGGTGTTATTTTCGTTGCTAGTTCCGGGTCGTCGTACCACCAAATTTGATTCGAATAGGCGCCGTCGTCGTTTGTCGCGATATCGTCCGGATTGCTTCTAAATTCTCCGGTTACGGTTCCCGTTCCTTCCGCCCTTTCGAACGTTAGATAGATTGCTATTTGGCAATTTCCGGTTAACCCGTCGATCGTGCTTTGATCAATAGAAAAGACGTTTGTTAGTGACCGGGCAAATTCACGCCGAAACTCAATAACTGGACCGCTTCCGCTTGTCGTATGGAATCCGCACATTCGATTTGTTTCCATTACGTGACGATCTACGATAACTCCGTCCGTAATCGCCCCCGCGTCGTCGTAGACGTAAACTTCCGCTTTGAGCTTTCCAGGGACGTAGAACCTAAAATATTGAGACGTCCCGCCAGTATCATCGATTACCGCTGAACCGCCGCCAGCCGAAACCGAACAATCCAAAGCTATGTACTGATAGGGAAAATGGAATTTATACGTTCCGCCTTTACTAAGATGGATTCCAGACGTAGGCGAAGACATGCCAACGCCCGCGCTTCCGTCATTTGAAACGCTTCCTACGATCGTATGATTAGCGGTTCCCGTCGTAGATAAATCCAACGGGTCGAAATCAAAAGTAAAAACGCCTATCTTCCGTGGCGCCGTATGTTTCTGGAATCGAACTAGGCACCATTGGGAACCGGTCCCGCTTAGATTGTTCAATATTCGAACGTTGCCGGAATTACCGGACGTCAATTCAGTTAGTGAAGTCGTGCAATATGCCCATTCATGGTTCGAGCTTCCAACATTGATCTTTACGACGCTAAGACCACCCAAAGCCGCCGGACGAACCGAATCAGTACCGCCGGCCTTTTGCATAATCGCGAATTCCGCGCCTTCCGTTGGTGCGACCGCTTGGAACACTTGGCGAGTCTGGAAGCCAGTTTGAGCAACGGGAATAACCGCCGAACCAATCCCAACAATATCGAACTTCCCCAGGTCTACGCCTGTTTTGTTCTGGAAAGAAATAATATTGGTATTCGTGTCATAGTCGACCGAACCGTCCTGCAGAATCCCATCGTTCCCGAGCTTCGCCAAAACGCCGGCATCAAACGAAGCGTTGTAGAAATCCCGATCGATCTTTGACGGGTCGCCGTTTATTACTTTCTTCGTGTTGTTAAACATCAAACCCCCAAGTTAGTAAAATCGACTTCCGGGACCTCGGCCAATTGATGTTCGTAAAAACCTAGAGCTTTCGGAGTCATAAACGTTCGTCCGCCCGAAGTTGTTGGTTCCTCTTCTTCGATAAGTTCGTAAAGCCTGAACGGGTAAATATCCATGTTTCCCGTTTCTCCAATATCAAGCGTCGCCAGGTCTAAAACATCCTTTGGCTGATACTGGATTCCGTAGGTTATATGGACGTCACCGTCTTTCGATCGCTGCCTAAGCTGCATTCGAGCAAGGCGGCAAGTCCCGGCGTCTTTGCCTTTGAAAGTGGCATCATTCACGCCGCCAAGCATATCTAGTCGGGTTTGGATATAAGCGTCGGTTGCCGTGGCCGCGGTAACCATCAAGGTATAATTAAGCATCCCTTGAGGCCCGTCCACGTTGGCCCCTTTGGTTTGTCCGGTTATATGATTCCAGCCAATAAACTTGTTAGGATCCGGCGCCGTTGTCCCTTTTATTGTTGTTGTGGAAGCCCGCTTTATAAACTTCTTTCCAAGCGTGAAATCGATAGTGCTTTCAATGTCGCCGGTGTCTTGGAGTACCGTATTTTGCGAAGTGTTTTTCGTGCTTTCCTTGTGAGAATAACGGACGGTCCCTTTATGGTACTTATCGCCAGCGCCTTGGGGTTCTACCGAATATTCCCGGTTTGAAAGCGTGAATCCATCGACAATAACGCTTGCGGGAATTGTGCCAGTTCCGGCGGACGTCATCGCCAACAATGCAAGCGAAGTTGTTGAATAGTCCTTCAAAAAGAACTTTAACTCAAACGTCGAATTCTTACCGGATCTAACCGCGCGACCCGACGAACCTTGTTCTATAAAACTCATTGAATTCCACCCCCATCCATTTTTCCGTCGATACTACGCAAAGCTTCCAACATGCTTTCTTGGATAAAGACTTCCCGCCCAGGTCCGCCAGACTGCAAAGCCAAAGCACTTGTCCCGAATGCCATTTGACTGGAAGCCCGCGCCGTCAACTCTTGTTCGAATTGTTTAGCCCCTTCGACTAACCGCTTCCGTTCCCGTTCTTTTCGGTTTTCTCTTGCCTTCTCAATTCCGGCCTTCCGCAATTCGGCAACGTCGATCATTACAGTGTTTTTGAATTCCCGAAGCGGATTGATTAGGAAATCGTTAAGTCCTTTCTTAACAGTCTTTCCGACCGCTTCCGGGATACCCTTTCCCAACTTTCCCCGCTCCATTTTGGCGTTTGCCTTGGCTTCTTCGTCTTCTTTGGCCTTCTGTTGATCTTTGAAAGACTTCGCCCCGTTCAGGTTCGCCAAAGCTTTCGTATTGGATTCAACGTTAACCCCTGCGTCGATCTGCTTTTGGATATCCTTGCGAAGCTTTTCATTGATTCGCTTTACTGCCGCCGCCGTTCCCTTATCGCTTCCGGTCCCCTTGTCGCCGATCGTGTCTTTTTCCGACGGGCCAAACGCGCCGCCAACCTTGGTCCAATTCTCATACGTGTTGCCAAGGACTTTATTAAGCTGATTCCCAACAACGATTCCGGCTTTCAATGCAGCAACAACCGCCGCCACTTTAACCGCGAAGACTCCCCAAGGCGTAAACAATGCCGAGATACCGGCCGCCGCCAAAGAAACACCCTTCAAAGCGACGCCAACGGCCAATAAACCCGCCGCCACCTTGGCAACCGTGATAATCCAATCCTTATTTGCTTTCACCCATTTAGCGCCCTTTATAATCGAATCCCGGACCCACGCCGAAAACTCTTGTAAATCGCCAGATAAGGCGTTGCCAATTTCCGCCGCCATCTTCATAAACGATAGACGTAAACGGTTAAATTCGTCCGTAACATCCGCCGCATTTTTGACCGTGTCGCCATCCAGCTTGACCCCAAGTCTTTCAAATTCGCTTTGCAATGAATCGATATGACCAATCAAAGGAAGAATCGAAGTTCCCGAGCGTCCGAAAATCTTCATTGCAATACCCGCCTTACGGCCTTCGTCAGATATCCCGCCCAATCGTTTAACAATTAGCTTGAATCTGGCTTCGGTATCCAGGCCGGCGAAATCATCCGCGGAAAGCCCTAAGTCGTCGAAATTATCCTTTGCCGTAGATAATCCTCGGTCCAAGTCGACTAGGTTCCGATTTAATCCCCGGACCGCCGCTTCCATTGCGTTCGCATCGGCGCCGCTTTGCTCAAATGCAAACCCCAAACTTTGGACCGCATCCGTAGACAACTTCGTCCGCTTCGAAATCTTGTCTATCTGGTCACCTTGCTTCATAAACGACCGTGTAGCCAATGCCAACGGCGCCGCAATCGAAGCCCCCATTTTCATAACGGAATCGGCAATCTTACCGACACCCCGCGCGAACTTTTGGAGTCGACCACGAACGCCAGCCAAAGCCTTCTTGGTTTCATCCTCTAGGCCAAGACGGATAAACGCTTTTCCGGCTTCTATTCCTTGCGAACCGACCACTATAAAAGCCCCTTGTATTCTTCCGGATACTTGTCTTTGTAAATATCAAGCGAAGGCTTCGTAAACGGCCTAGCTTTAACGTAGACAGTCTTCAACCGTCGATTCCCCCGACGATCTTTAACGACTATTTGCGTAGCCCCGCCTTTATCAAGGATTCCAGGAACCGGCGCCGTTCCGTTCCTTCGTCCTACCGGACCAACGATTACGCTTTCCGTCATTTGGTCATAGGAGTACAAGATCATTTTCAAACCGAATTCGTTCGATCTTGTGTGGGCGTTTGGCGGCTTTCCAGGTTCCGACTTCTTCTTCTTTCGAAACGGAATCATTCTTTTCATAATCCCGCGTTGCTTCGCCCCGGCTTTCATCAAAGCCCGACGTTTTCCGCCTTCAATCTTCTTAATGAGCTTATCGGTGTTAAAAGAAAAGGAAACGCTTAATTTAGGACTGATCATTTAGCTATTCCCTTCGATTTCGTCTATTAAATCCCCGACTTCGTCCGGACTTATCTTTTCAACTCCCCCGCTTCCGCTGCTGGACGTTTCCTTCCCTAGTATTTGGTTTGCTGTTATCGGCTTAGGCGAACCGAACCCGGAATAGTTGTGGATTGCTGCGATTACTTCCGCCGTCCTTTGGCTTATCGCGTCCGAGTTCCTAACTTCAAGTTCGACCTTGATTTTGGCGACGTTTAAAAGCCTTCGGTAAGTCATTCGGTCCGAGTCGAAACCGATGATTGCCGTAGCTTCGTCTATGCTCCCCCATCCAGTGAGATTTTCGCCGCCATCGCTTCCGCTTTCGTCGCTTGGTCCGCCGCTTTCAGATTCGCCCGGTCCAACAGAGTCGCCGCTGCCTTCCTTTGCATCTTCGGGGAAAAATTTACGATTGCCCGCAACAATGCCTCACCGGCAGCGTCGATAACGTCACCCGTGAGCCTTCGAAAGAAATCCAAGTCCGAAAGGTCTTTCCGGTCGATCTGATCTTGCAAAATAAACTTAATCGCGTCCGCAAGTGCTGCCGGATCCACGAAAGCAGATAAAACCGCTTCTTCCGACAGCGAAAAAACGTCGAAGTCGTAGGATTCTTTCAACCCTCGAGCTACGCCGATATTTAAAGCCAAATCCCAGGCGTCGCCCTTTTCATCTTTGAAGATCGTTGACATTTACAAACCTTTCTAAACAACCGTTAGGCGATTGTCGTTGTTGTCCATTCCTTACCGCTTCCAACAACCTGATAAGTTGGAAGAAGTGTTATTGGAACGTTTGACTTTCCGAGGATTGGCGCTTCCTTGTTCGCCGTACTGGCAACGGCGGGCATGATAAACCCCTTGCTTCCGGTGGTATTCGTTCCGTCCAATACCATGAAGTGCATCCATGACGTGTCGTGAGCGTCGAAGTGAGCCGCTAAAGCCACAACAAAAGCCGAGTCCCGGACATAATCAATATTGAAATCGATTGAGAATTCGCCAAAGCCGACGACGCTTTCTTTGACCTTGGCGCCCCGTCGAAGCATTTCGATAACTTCTTTCGCCGCGTTTACAGTGATATCTTGGGCGTTTGGAACTTCAAGCCAAGTCGGAGTATCGTAAGACGCTTCGACGGTCTGAAAATCCGCCAACGAGTTATAGAAAAGAAACCATTCTTTACCGATTGTTCCTTTTTTGGCCATTTAATTAACTCCTAAAACGTTCTTTCGTGGAAAAATTGGAACTCTGTAACGTTATGGAAACGTTGTTCCGTTTTGAGTAATTCCCGGTTAAAAATCGGGTCGTTCTGAATAACCCCGGTCCATTGCATGGAAAAGCCAGGGCTTGTATCGTATGACGCGATTCGTATTTGCATTTCGCTAACGAACCGCATTAAGTTTTTGATTGTTGCGTTATCCGCAAGGCTGATTCCGCCGCAATCCAACACAACCGCCAAACCCCAGGTGTCACCAAACGTCGATCGATCGTGAAGCCCTGATTGCTGACTAAAAGCGTTGTTTAACCGCATAGGCGTCGAATAAACTTTCGGTGCCGCCGCTGCTGGAAGTGATTCCTTTTTAACGTCGTAAACGTAAGCAGCTTCCGCCGTACTAAATCCCGCATAGGGCGCCGTGTACGTTCCGCCATTAATCGCCGTCGCCATTTCTTCGCAAACTGTGAATTCAATCATTCCGGCACCTTATGACAATGTAAAACAATCGATTCACCGGTTACGCCTTGTTCGTTAATTGCGGGCGTTCCCAACTCCGCGAAGGGCCGCCATATTGAACCATCCGCCCAGGTAATCTTGAAATCCTTTTCGTTGATCGTGTAAGGGATATCCGACGCTTTAAAAATCAGGTCCATTCGCTTCGTTTCCAATATGGAAATTTCCGCTTCTAAGTCGTCGTCCTTCTTTACCCTTGAACATTGGACGCCCGTTAATTGAGTCTCTCCGGTTTGGTCCAAAGTGACTTCAAAAAAACGAATGGCGCCGCGGATACCCGACAGCGCCTTTGCTCCAATTCCAAGGATTTCTTTACCCATTTTTCCGGCTTATCGGGTTCCGTGGATAAACTGGACAAACTCGTCCGAAGTGGTCCCGCCAACGTCCGCAACGTCGCCAGGCATCTTCCGACCAACCTTAAACACGGTTCCGGAAGCGGGGCCGGCCGTAGCCAAACCAGAAGCCGAATCGTAAAAGATTTCGTCGTCGTCGGTGCTTAGGTCCGTGGCTAACGCCTTGGTCGCCTGAAAGACGGTGGTTTCGTTGGGATAGTAGGCGTTCCGCCGAGCTTTCCCGCTCTTGTCGTCGATCCCCTGAATACAGTTGACCGTATTGATAACTTTGACTTCGCCAACCGCTTCGGTTCCACTGTTTGGAATCATTACCGCGCCGGCGCCAGCCTTAACAAGCTTGATAGACATTTTCTTTTATCCTCTTAGGGAAATGTAAACAAATTGTGCAGCGGTTACGGCGTTAGTTGTTCGAATTACCACACGCGAAAAACAAAACGCCGTCGGGGGAATAAAGAACTTTCCATTCGGTGGCGTGACCGCCGGAACCGCTACGTTATTTTCGTCCGGACAATCTTGTAAAGTCTGTCCGCCGTTTGAAACCATTACTTTCGTCGCCCCAGGCGTTAACGCGCCAAAGTCGACCGAACCGTCCGACGATACGTTAGCGAATTGGCTAATATCGATATCAGTGGTTCCGTCTCCAACTAGCGTTTTCGTATTTGTTGACCTGATAAGCATTTTCAAATTCCGGTTTCGTTATTTGCAAAAAGGACGCCCCGCAAGGCGTCCCGGTTCAATTCAAAAAGTCGGTTTAGGCGTTGCTTTTGATTCGGACAATGCCTTCCGCGTCGCCTTTATCTACGCCGAAATCGAACAAGGCTTTATAGCCAATTCCTTCGACATCAAACGCAAGCGATCCACTTGAAACGCGGGGAGTTTGCTGTCCGTTAAGGAAGCCAACGCGAACCGGCTCAACGTCGCAAGGACAATTAGGACCAGCCAAAGCGAAATAAATCTGATTGCCGTTTGCCGGCGTTGTTAGTTTCTTTCCTTTGGTGTTCGTTGGGTCGCTTCCGCTGGCTTTCTTTTCAGAAATCCACCGAGAATGAACCGCTTTGAACTTGCCAGCAAATTCGTTAGATCCGATAGCGTTGTCTTTGACATCCGCCGAAGCCGAGGAATTCTGCGCGATTCCCGCCAAGCTTTCTTCCATTGAGAGTTTTGAAGCCAAACGGTTGATTCCGTTACCGGTAACCAAAGTATCCCAAAGGACATCGATTGGTTTATTGTCCGCGTCGACCAAGTCGTTAAAGTGGTCGTCAATTGTCTGTAAGGCGCCGTAAGACAACGGAGTCGAAGCAATTTCGGTAATCGCATTCGAACCACTTGTCGACCAAGTCAAAAGCAATTCGTAAAGCTTTTCGTCGATCGCTCGGCCGGCCATTGATCCAAGACCGTTTCCGATTCCAGACAACGCGTTAATGTCATCATTGACAATCATTTTGGTTGTCAGAGTCAGCATAACGCCGAAATCTTCAACGCTTGCGGTCAACTTCGAATCCGAAATTTCCGCATGTTCAACTTGTCCGCCGGATCCGATTGGGAGAAAACCGCCCTTTCCGGTCAAACGATAAAAGCTTTGTTGCTTGTAATCGGAAGCCGAATAGGTCTTCGCAACTTGCGCCCAAGTCGACTGAGTCCGGGTAAAGGACATCATTAACGACTTGTTCATAACGTTTTCAAGGACATTGACCAACGAAACGGAAGAAACGCCCGCCGCGGTCAAAGCCTGCCGCCGATGTTCGCTTAGAACGTGCTGCGCAAACTCTTGGCCGTTTCCGAATCCGTTGAATGGGCGTCCCATTGCTTGCAAGGACATCCGGCAAATGTCATTCAATCCCAGGTCACGAAAACGCCCGCTTGTGGCTTCGTTCATAACCTTTTCGCGGATTGAAGCGTTGAAAGCTTGCCCGACTTCCTTTTCCGGATTCGAGTGAAGAAGAACGGCCGCCGAAAGAACTTCGTTCGCTTCCGCTGTCATGGAATAACCCGCGTATTGGTTTTGAGTCGTTCCCGACTTGTCTTCTTGCTCGAGCTTCCAAAGCTTGGCCTTCAAAGCTACTTCGTCGTTTGACAATCCGTTTTGGACGGCATGATCGAACAAAGAAACGGTCCGCTTCTCGCCATCCTTTTCGATTTCGACGTTAGGGTGACCGAAAGACGCGCAAAGAACGCGGATATCTTCGGTCCGCTTGACTTCCGCCCTAAACGCTACCCGTTCTTCTTTCAGGCTTTTGACGTCTTCGGCGATTTCCGCGCGTAAAGCAACGATATCGTTACCGCCTTCCGCCTCTTTCTTTTTGGGTGGTGCTTCATACGCCGCGGTGAGTGCTACGACCCCCGCTTCGTCCAACTTCGTAGGGTCTGGAATCCCCAACGACTTCCCGAATTCAATTAGGGCCAATTCCATAGGAACGCCTTCCTTCTGTTTGCGTTCCGCTGCCAAAGAAACGTGATTATCTAAATCACCCCCCTGATCCACGAAACTAACTTCGTTAATTTGCCCACCGCGGGCATGGTAAAACGGGCCAACGTGCGTCCGCCCGTTAATGATTCGTCTTTCGCCATCCGGAACCAATTCAGTTTTGAACGTTCCGTTTTCGTCGCTGGCTGTCAAAACGCCGATTGAAACTTCCCATTTCTTCCCGGCTTTCTTTGCTCCAACGATTTCAGCCTTTGCCATTCCGTCGACATCCAAGGCGCCTTCCGCATCGATATGCGTAGGGTGGACGGTTATTTTTCCGTGTCCGGCAAGCATCGCCTGATCGTGTTGCAAGTAGTTTTCAACTTCGTTCCCGGATATCGTCGACAGGTCATAAACAACCGGTTCGGAAAACTGCTTAACCCGAAGCTTTCCGCCGCTATAAGCCATAGCTTGATACGTTGGGTTTTTCTCGCCAGCTTTAAGAATTACCGACGCCTTTTCTGATTCAACTAACAGCACTTTTCGCCCTTTCTTCTTCGGTTTGCTCGACTTCTTCCACCGTCATTCCGTGACGTGCCAAGATTTCCCTTTTCTGCTTGGCAAGCTTTACCCGCTCTTCAAAGACGTCCGAAGCGTTCCGCCCCTTGTTCTTCCAGTGCTCGATTTCGTCAAATTGACCGAAACCGTTATAAATCTTGTCCGCGTTCGCCTGTTTAACTTGGTCGAGAGCTTCTTTCTCAGGCCAAAACCATCGGAACTTAAACGCGCCCAGGTCCGCCGGAATCACCCCCTTATAAAAAGCGAATTCAAGCCACCACTTATAGAACGGCGTTAGGATTTCTGATTCGATTTCGTCCCGGATGATCTCAATTACTTGGTTCCAAATAATCGTATCGATTCGGGCCGATGCAAAGTTAAAGTCTTCGGAAGACGTCGCCACGTTCCAAGGCAAAAGGAAACGCGCGGCAATTTCCCGCTTTAATTCGTCTTTGACTTCTCGGTAACTCTGAACTCGGCCGCTTCCGGTGTTCCAAGGCGTCATCCGCCAGCCTTGTGGTGTACTCGTAACCTGCGCCCCTGCCCAATCCCAAGACATCCGCGGGGAATTAATCGTCGTACATTGCCCGATAGGCAAGTTTGTTTCCATACTCGCAAGGATTTTAGATTCCTTTTCGAGCGTATTTAGGACTGATTCGTCCAGGCGTCGAAGCTTCGCCAGTGTTTCAATGCAATCGGCGCCTTCCGACATTCCGCGCCGCGTCGTTGGGCGTTCCCTCTTAAACCAGTGGACAACCCTATGCGATCGAATCTGAACGGTTGAATAAGTTCCGACCCAAGCCCCCGTAGATGTTCCGCCAGGATGATACTTCAAACGGTGGTAAAGTTCCGGATTACCGAACCGGTCGTAAAATATCCCGTCCGCCGGTGGATAAGCTGATTCAAAACGCGCACCATACCGAATTCCAAGTGCTTCGCTGTGAGGGTCTTGGAATTGCTCCATTTCATAAGGAACCAAATCAATTCCGTATGAATTACGTGGGTTTCTCTCGAAAACTCCAAACCCTTCGCCAGCAAGCTTCCTTTCCCGTAGAAACATCTCGAGTTTACGAGTGAGTCTAATTTCTTCGGCGTACTCGCCCCAATTTCTTTCAAAGTCTTTGGCCGCCCGTTCGCTCTTTTCGGTCGAATTGTCAGGCGTTACGTCTAAAGTCGGTCCGGTTCTTATGACCGAATGGATTAGCTTTTCAATAAAAGCCTTGAACGTTGGATTGTTCCGGAATTCGTATCGGACAAGCTTAGCAATAGCGTGCCGAACTTCCCGCGTGTCGATGGCTTCGGAACTCTGATTCGTTGCGTATTTGAAATGGTCTTCGTTTTGATACCGGTAATAAACATCATACGCCGCATTTAACGCCCATTCCTTCGCATCTTCTTCGTGCGTTTTAGGGATTTCTAGCGGGGCGCCGTTTTCAGCCACCAACACGTTAGAAACCTTTGGACTTGCGGTTTTCTTACTCATATTCCGGGAAGTTTTGAGACTTAACGTTAAGAGTCATATTCTGGAAAAAGTTGTAAACTTTCGTAGGATCGCAACCGACCGCCTTCGTGGCTTCCAACTGGTTCATCTTTTCCATATCGTCGGCACTTCGGAACGTTATGGATTCTTCACCTGCCCTATAGGTCTTAACGGCTCTTTCGTCCAAGTTTTCCGGGTCGATCGGCATTGCTTACCCACTGAATTAAACACGCTTACGCCTAGAATAATGACGAGATACGCCGACTTAATCAACAAACGACTTGCTAAATGCAACAGCAGAAAAGAAATAACCGCCCAAAGTGGCTTTAAAGCCACCCGAGGGTCGATCGCAATGGGGATAGGGAGACAGGGGGCAATACGACTACTCCCCTTATGTTGCATAATTTTGACCGGCTGAACCAAGGCAACTGCCTGCCCGCCACCCCCATAAGCGGGGCAAGTGGCTTTAAAGCCACCCTGTAGCGACCTTTTTACGGAGTTTGCCCCTTGTTTTCTTCCGTGGTAGCGAACTTATGGCCGCAATAGTCGCAAACTCTTTCACGATAGGTAAGATTCCGCTTCGTGTCTTGGGTCGTCCTTCTAACGGTGTTACGCCGGCAGCCGCAATTCGTGCATTGTTGGGCCGATTCGGATTTCGTATTGGTCGCCAGCCATTCGCCTAGGCTTATTTCCGGGGCGTCTTGTTCTGGATTCTTAGCCATTCACCCAACCCCCTAAGTCTATTTCCGGCGGTTTCGGCTTTCCGTCCTTCCCTGATCGACTTCCAACCTTTTCGCATCCTTCGAATGACGCTAACGCCATGACTCCGACAAGGTTATCCCACCAATCGTTATCCGGCCTTCCGTGTTTGTGCATCCATTGAGACAAGTCGCCCCATTTGGTATCGAGTTCCGTTGAATACTCCGAACAACAATGATCGGCCAAAAGTTCGTGGTGCTCCGCCGTTTCGTGGTGGTAGAAAGAAAACGACGTCGGGGACTTTAGCGGTTCGACTAGTCTCTTGGTAAGGAAAGACTTTCTTTCGTTCGTGTCGATTTCCATTTGCCGCGGGTTCCCATCCTCGGCCAACTTGTAAAGAAATCCCGCGCCTTTACGTTCCCCTTCTTTCGCGCGACGGTGGGCAATTGGGGCTTTCGTCTTTCCGGATCCGTAACCTTTCGTCGGGATTAGCCGGTTATCGTCCAGGTCATTAAGTGCATCGTAGACAACTTGAGTCCATTTTCCGCAGTCTACGCCGATTCGGTCTATCTTCGCCGTTGAATTGTCGCCGTCACGCTTGTATTTTGTTTCCAACATTAGCGGCAATAAATCCATTAATGCCGAGTAAATCAGGGCGTCTTGGTCCGTTATCCCCTTGTATCGCTCCATATCCGCCAGGCGATGCGGAAGGCTTGACTTGGCAAACAACCGCCGACCCTGCTTTGGGTACGTCTCGCGATCTATCAAGAATCCTTCGTAGCCCATCGAGAACGCCCCGACGGCATACCAGAAGCACCCCAAGCCTAAGTCGACGTGCGCGACAACCTTTTCCCCGTTTCGCGGTACGACGTGACGCTTTTGGGCGTGAGTCTTCACCATTAACGATTCGGGCTTTAGAACGGCTTTTGATTCTTCGTCACCGTCCGGATTGTTTTGGCATTCACAATTGAAAACGCTTGGTCCTTCATCAAGAAGGATATTCATTGCGTGTTGAACGGCGCTTATCTCTGTTTGTGGATCGTCTTCGAATTCGAACGCCCATTCCCAAGTCGGTTCGGCGTCCTTATCCATCTCTTCCCGGTTTTCCTTATAGAACTCCAGGCAATCCAACCGCGCCCGTATCTGTGAACCGGGGACGGACTGATCAAATCCGTGTCGAATATCCTTATACTTTTGCCACAATTCAAGGTTCGACGGTAACCTTTTCATCATTGGGATTCGTAACGACTGCCAAGACGGATCTTTTAAGAATTGGTCCGCGCAGTCTTTCGGCTCGATTACCGTTACCGCCATTGCCGCCGCCAAGGTCTTCGAGTGGCCGCCGCCCCGCAAAATGCCCTTCTTAATCAACGAAACAAGCTTCTTCGTCTGCTGTTGGCTTGCGCTAATCTCTTCGTCGCTCGGGTCGTCGATCGCTACAAAGTCCGGTCGAAGGACAATTGTTTCCCCTTCAATCTCGATAGTCTTTTGTTGACCACGCGCCGCGGACATCGGCTTGGATATGAACATCGACCCGGAAGCCGGTTCCCCAGGAATGTTAGCCAGGCGAATAACGCCCGACTTTAGATTAATCCTAGTCAGTTCCCCGCCAAACGTTTGATGGCTTGCCCGATGGCTCGAGCCGCCCAAGGCTTTGAACGGGTAACAAATCTTTGGGTATAGATCGCGAAGGATAGAATTACCGGTAAACTCCGTTTGGACGCCTTCGTTTAGCTCCGTCGAAGAATCCATCGATTTCGAATACAGCATAATCATGCGTCGATAGCGATAAATCATCGCCCACATACAAGACCGCATCAAAATTGCAGTCTTCGCAAACCCCCTCGGGAACGCTTCGGCAATCCGCCCGCCCTGCATAATGCAGAATTCAAGCATTTCGATAGCGTCCTTTTGTTCCTTGGAAAAGGTCTTCTTTCCAGTGGTTCCCGGAAAGCACTCGACAAGGAAGTCCAAAAGTCGAGTCTTATACTTTTTGACCTTGTAACGACTGGAAGGCGGGGGAATCTTGCCCTTTAAATCATTCTCGACAAGGAACGAACGCCGCTGCCATCGGGCGTTACTCTTCCTGATATCCCTTGCCCGCTTCCCTCGTTTTTCCTGAACCGTCGCCAAATCCTGAACCCGCTAAATTGAATCTGTAAAGTTTTCAAACATAAAACGAT
>Ga0316207_10001100_pt1 | contig 35938 bp, 36 predicted proteins | sample 6weekpyrite_MG_FD_204943 | JGI IMG/M metagenome (GOLD analysis project Ga0316207, IMG submission 204943) | Microbial mat bacterial communities from mineral coupon in-situ incubated in ocean water Damariscotta River, Maine, United States -... | ecosystem: Environmental > Aquatic > Marine >... | reverse complement strand
TGAGCGATCTATCCCTGGAAGAGATCAAGCCGATGCTGCAAGCGCGGGCTCTGTCGCTGGCCAGTGAGTTGGCGCCAGGCGGGCGGCGTGAGGGCAATTACTATGTCGCTCCGAATCCGGCGCGCGCCGATGATCGCATTGGATCCTTCAAGGTTTTTCTGACGGGTGAGGCCGCGGGCGGTTTTGTCGAGTATGATTCCGGCGAGAAGGAAAAAGGATCTGTCTTCGATCTGATTATCTATGCGCGCAAGGCCGACGATATCAAAGGCGCGCGGCGTTGGGCGCTGAATTGGCTGGGCCTGGCGGATCTGCCGATCGACCAGGTAAAAAGCCGGGCCAAGAGCGCGGCGCGAAAACAACACAAGGCCGATGCCGAAGAAGAGGCGCGGCGCGAGTACCGCCGCAAGGCGGCCTATGAGATCTGGTGCAATGGTGAGCGCCTGGCGCCCGGCGATTGGGTGGTGCGCTACCTGGAAAGCCGCGGCCTGGCCCTGGCGCCTGAATTGCTGGCGCGGATCCCGCTGCGCCTGGCGCCTGCGCTCAAATATATCGATGATGGCGCCGCCACGTACTGGCCGACCATGTTGGCGCCGATGCAATCGCCAGGCGATGGCCGCCTGATGGCCGTGCATCGGACATATCTGGCGCCCGATGGATCCGGAAAGGCGCCCGTGCCGTCGCCGAAACGGATGCTGGGATCCAAGTCCGGCGCTTATATCCGCTTGTGGCGGTCTGTCGTGGGGTCCGATCACATTGTTGTGACTGAAGGCATTGAGGACGGGTTGACGCTTGCGCTCGCGGATCCGGCCCTGAATGTTCACGTTGTCGGGGATCTCGGCAATCTGGCCAAGTATCAGCCGATCGCGGGCGCGCCCGTCAAGCGCCTGACCGTCATGGCTGACGATGATGGTGACAATCCTGCCGCACAAAAAGCGCTATCGCGCGCGCTCGATGCGCTCGCCGATCGATTTGCCGATGTGCGCGTGGCGAAGGCGCCCGGCGCCAAAGATATCAATGCGTATTTAACGAAAAAGGAGAAGGCGTCATGAGTTCAGCGTTGGAAGTGAAAACGTCCGCGGCCATTAAGGCGGGTATGTTCTGGCTGGAAGAGGTCGCGCTTGAAGAGGGCGGCGATGCCAGCCTGGCGCACGATCTGTCTGATGCGGGCCAGGCGTTATATCGATTTGGCACGGCGCGCGATTGGCCGGTCGCGGAAACTTTCTATCGCCAGTTTTGCGAATTGACGCATCGCCGGCCGATCGGGTGGCGCGATCTGGATCCGCGGATCCAGGCGGCCTTCGCGGCGTTTGCCGCCAACGGTCGCGCGGTCGATCGTGTCTTGCTGGATCCGCCGCCTGGTCGGCCGGTCCGCCGCGAGCGTACCGAGCCGAATCATCTGGAAGTGCGCATTGTCGGCCCCGACGAGCGCCAGGATGATCCTGGCAAGTATTATGTGAAGCCGTCCGCCAAGAAGCCTCCCGCCAAGAAGGCGCCGCGCCGCAAGCCTGCCGCGAAGAAAACGGGCGGGCGTAAAGGGGCGTAAGCATGTCGCAGATAGAAGAAGAGATCCGCGATATCGTCGATGCCGCGGAGCCGGTGGGTGCGCCCAGGTCAAAAAAGCCGCGCGTCCCGAAGCCGGGGGATCCGCGGCCGGTCGAGGGTTGGAAGGATCCGATGTTCGCGGGTGGCTGGCGCTCGCGGGCCTGGACAAATGACGTTGGCCTGCCGCGTGATTGCCCGGTGCATCCGCTCGGCAAGGATGGCGATGTGTTTTTCTTCCTGGATCCGCTCGGCCAGCTCCGCGCTTTGAAGGCGTCCGAAATGGGCCAGGCCGGAATCGCCGCCCTCTTCGCGCCCAGGACGGAATACCTTTATTGGGGCTGGCCTCAATTCAGCAAGGATCTGGAAGTCGTGGGCTGGAAGGCCAATCTGATCCGCGACGATCTGATGAACGCTTGCGCGCATCTTGGCGTCTGGCGCTCGGCCAGTCGGGTCCGCGGCCGCGGCGGCTGGATGGAAGACGATGGCAGTTTAACGCTGCATTGCGGCGATGTGCTGGTGCGCGCCAATGGCGAAGAGGATCCCGGCGAGCGCGGCGATTTTGTCTATCCGGCCGGGGTGAAGTGTCTCAAGCCGTGGGGCGAGCACGTCAACGGCCAGGCCGCCCAGGATCTCCTCGATCTCCTCTCTACCTGGCGCTGGCGGCGCTCGATCGATCCGCTTCTGCTCCTGGGCTGGATCTCGGCCGGGATCCTGGGCGGGTTCTTGCGCTGGCGTCCGATGATGTTCCTGGTCGGCGATCGCGCGACGGGTAAATCCACCTTGCAACGGGTGATCTCCGAAGTCTTCGGGCCGGATGGAATGGTGCAGGCGGCCGAAACAACCGCGGCCGGGATCTATCAGCATGTGCGCCAGGACTCTGTGCCGATCTCGATCGATGAAATGGAGGCGGAAGCCGACAACCGCAAAGCCGAAGCGGTGGTAAAGCTGGCGCGCCTGGCGTCGTCTGGCGCGCTGATGTTGCGCGGTGGCGCCGAGCATAAAGGGGTGGAGTTTACCGCCCGCTCGGTCTTCGGGTTTTCCGCGATCAATGCGCCGCCGATGCGGCCGCAGGATCGGTCCCGCATGGCCTTCCTGGAATTGCGGCCGTTCCAGCCTGGCGATAAAGAGCCGGTGATCGATGTCGAGGATCTGCGCATCATCGGCCGCAAGATCCGGCGTCGTCTCCTCGATCATCATGGCGAGTTAGACGAGCGATTGCAGACGATACGCACCGCCCTGATGGCGGGCGGGCATGTCGGCCGGGGTGCGGATCAATTCGGCGCGCTTCTCGTCTGTGCGGATCTCCTGTTGAACGACACGCCGCCGTCAAGCGATGATCTGCAAGAGTGGGCCGAATCCCTGGCGCCCGATGATATGGTGGAATTCCAGGATGCGGATCCAAACTGGCAACGGTGCCTGGATCATCTTTTTTCGAAGCCGGTGAAAGCCTGGGGCCGCGATCGGATGCAGACGGTTGGCGCCCAGCTGGCCGACCTCGGCAATCCGGCCGAGGGGGATCTCGCCAAGCGCATCGAGAATATCAATAACCGCCTGGCGCAGATCGGCCTGGCGATTGTGGGGAATTTTGATGCCGCGCCTGGACGAAAGCGCGAATTTACCGGGCTCTGGCTGGCCATCCCGACCACGGACGCGAAGCTGCAAGATCACTTTGAGGGTACAGACTGGGCGGGCTCGGCCGGTGTTGGCGGGATCTGGTCGGGTGCGCTGCGCCAGGCGCCTGACGGGTATTGGTGCAATGATCGCGCCCGCATCGATGGCAGGCAAAGGCGGTGCATCCTGGTTAATCTCGACAAGATCATGCAGGACGGATCCGAATAAGCGACGGCCGCCCGATCAGGGCGGCCGCTTCCTTTTCTGCAAATGTTTGGCGGCCGTTCAGGCCGCCGCCTTCTCGATCTCTGCGATCGCGCATTGCGCCGCATAACGGCCGTTAGCGTTCAGGTGTCGTTGCCAGGCGCCCATGCTCGGCGCCCATCTGAAACCGCGGCGTTTAAGGATCGTGCGGATCTCGGCCGTTGGCTTATCTGGAAAGATGATCTGGATCCTGTGGGCGTCGGTGTTTTCAATCAACTGGATCTCTTCACCCTGGATCTCGATCGCGAGTTCCTTCGCGGCGCTCTCCCTCACCCTCTCCAACTCTTTAAGCCGGGCCTCAAGGCGGGCGATTTCGGCCCGGTTATTCGTTAACGCATAGCTGGCGTGTCCGCGGCGCCCGGCATAGTCTCGCATGGCCAGCCCGGCCGCCACGGCGGCGCTGTGCGTCTTCTGCAATTCGGCCGCGATCAAAGCATCGCCCTCGGCGTTCTTCCCGGCCCCGGTGATCTTCGCCGCCTTCCGGATCTCGGCATTGTGCGCCTTCATTTGCTCTTGCCACTTGGTTTTCTGCGCGATCTTCGTGCGGATCTTGGCGATCGCCTCCGGATCATTGCCGCGGATCGCTTCGCCAGGCGCTCCATGCGGGAAGGCGATGCGTTTGGCGGTCTTGGCGAAGCTGGTGACGCGGTGCTCCATGCGCTCGGCCTCTTTCCATTTGGCGGCCTCACGCTTGCGCATCCGCTCGAACGGGAAATTGGACGGGCCAGCGATCATCGCGCTGTAAATCTCCTGATTGCGGCGAATAAGGGCGATTTCAGCGGGCCATTGCTTCGCCCGCCAGGCGCCGAATGCCGTTTCGATCTCGGCCTTGGCGATCGGCGCCTGGGCGATCATCTTGCGGGCGATCTCGGCCGCCCGGCCGATGCGTCCGGCCATGTCTCCAAGCGCCGCCTTCGCGGCGTACTCGTTGCGGAATGTTTGGTGTGCGAAATATCGCGCATAGTCGCCCACCTTCTCGGTGCGGATCTCGGTAAGGCAATCGATCTCGATCGTCTCCCTGGCGATGGCGGCGCCGTTATAGGCCGGGCGGTTTCCCATCACCATGCCGATTGCGTCGTGAATGTCTGCCATGTGTTTCCTCCATTGGCTTGATTGTCCGAGAAGGGCGCCCGATCGGGCCGGGCGCCTAGCCAGGAAAATCAGGCGTATGCCGTGTATTCTTGCGGCTGGCCGTTCCAGGGGCGGGCGTATTCGTAAGAGTCGATCTTGATGCACGGATCCCCGGTGGAATCGATGGCGAGTTTCCGGCGCATCAATTCCGCGCCTTTCATAGGGATCGGCCGCCCGTCCTCGTCGCGTTTGGGCTGGCGGGTGCCGCGCATCCCGTCGCCGGTTGGCGCGGCGTCCGTCTGGATCCGGCGAAGCCAGACGGTGGCGGGTGAGGCCCGCTCGATGCGGTAATAACAGACGTTGGTCTGCTCATATCCCCATTTGCTGACCAGGATCATGCGCACCAGGTCGGCGGGAAAGTAGGTTGGGGTTGTGGTCGTCATGGCTGTGTCTCCTATGCGCTGACGGTTAGGGTGGTGGGTGGTGTGTCCAGCGCTGTGAGGCGTTGCGCTGTCAAAAGATTGGCGATTGCGGCGTCGATGGCATGGGCGCGCGCCGGATTGACTTTCTCAATCCGGTAAGACTCTTCATTGAGGGTGAGGATCAGCGCCGCCAGGCGCCCGATGCCGTCCAGCCCGCTATCGTCCAGGACGTTGCCAATCTTCTGGCTGATGCCCTCGGCGGTGATCATGTCGTCTAAAAGGTTCATGTCAGAGTCTCCAGGTTGGTTTCAGACAGTCATTGCGAAATTGAGCCTGGGCGGCGGCGATGCGGCGCCCCAGGTCGGTATCGACCGGCCGCGCATCGATGTGCGGCGTCCTGGTCAATGTCGCGGCGATCGCGGCGATGTTGGCGCCGCCTTCGCTCTTGTGTGGGATCCGGTGTTGCATTTGCGTTTTCCTCAAACCTCAATTGCGGATGTATATACGAATTGAGGATAAGTCAACACCTATGATCAATTTATTCTCAATTGATTGACGCCAGGGCCGAAATCGTGCCTATTACTCACCCGACCCCCAATCCCCATTATCTTCGATGCAAGACAGGGATTGAGACAGGGAAATCGGCCAGGTGTCACGCCAAGCGTCACACCATAAGGGCCGGGAATTCAGGGACATACGATGCCACGAGACATTGAGACATTGAGACAGCAAGAGACTCAATGTGCGCGCGCGCGCATATGGGAAGCTATGTGTCTCAATGTCTCAATGTCTCATTACATTCTAAGTAGATGGATTTATTCAGAAAAGGGTGTGACATTTGGTGAGACACAATTAAGGCAGGGTGTCTCATTAGCCGCTAACCCATTAAATAATAGGCTTTTATTCGATGGCGGATGAAAAGCCTGGCATAAAGGCGGCAATCGATCGCGCTGGCCCTGGTGATCCTCCGGCCGCTGATGGCGTCCAGGGCGAATTGCTGCCGCTGCCATCATCCGCGGCGCCTGGATCCACGGCGCGCCAGGTCGAGGAGAAGAAGCGCGGGCCTGGTCGACCGGCCGGATCCACGAACAAGCGCACCGAAGCCTGGACGCAATTCCTCCTGGCGAATTATTCCAGCCCGCTCGAATGCCTGGCGGCCGTGTCCTCGATGCGAACGGCGGATCTGATCGATCGCCTGGGGCTGAAAGGCGACGAGTTGACCAATGATCAGCGCATCAACGTGTTCAAGGCGCAGATCGCGGCCGCGGTCCAGCTGGCGCCCTATCTGCACTCAAAGCAGCCAACCTCGATCGATGTGGGCGGCGAAGGCGGCGTCAAGCTGGCCTTCCTGATGCCCTCGATGGCGGACGCGGGCCGCGGATCCCAGGATAGCGAGGCGATGATCGACGTCACGCCAGCCGATGTGCGCCTGGATTCTGCCCTAGATGAAGAAGTCGAGGAAAATCAAGAGGATAGCGAAACATGATCGCGATCGTCTCACGCCCTATCGTCTCACGAATGGCGCAAGCCATTGAAAAGGCAGGCACTAAATCCCTAGGCGCATCTGATGGTCTATCAGAGTGCCAGGCGTCGTCACCCCTCCCCCGGCCTCGCCTCCCGGCCCCGCCCAGGCCGACCACCTTTGGAGATCGCGCCGATCGTTACACATACCCCACCCCGCTTCACACTGTTTCAGGTTGTAGAAAGTCAATTCGACGAACACCGATGGGGCTTGCAGGCTGGGGGTCGGGGGCATGAGCGCATCGATCGGCTATGAGATCCCGCCGGACAATCCCGCGCCAGAGGCGCCCGTCGATGTGGCCGCCCTGGATCCGAGCGCGCATAGTGGCTGGCGCCTGCCGGGCGATGTAACGGCCGCTTTCCTCAAGTCTGACATTTTCGTGCGGGCGCTGATGGGGCCGTATGGATCCGGCAAGACGGTGACGTGCGAATATCCCGATCTGTTGTTCAAAGCGGTGCGCCAACCGCGCGATCGCCAGGGGATCCGGCGTCACAAGGCGCTGTTTTTGCGCGACACGTACCGGGATCTCTACAAGACAACGATACCAACCTATTTGATGTGGATCCCGAAAGAGGCCGGGAAGTGGGTCGGCGGCACCGATCGCCCGGCAAGTCATGAATTGCGCCTGTTTGACAAGTTCGGGCCGATCGAATTGACGATCGAATTCGCCGCGATCGGCGATCACAAGGCCGAGGACGTCCTCGATGGTTATGAGGTCAATCATTGCTTCATGAACGCGGCCACGTCGATCCAGGAAGAGGTGTTGCAATACATGGTCGGCCGCGTCGGCCGCTACCCGCCGCGCCATCTTTACACGCCGGAGAATGCGCAGCGCGTCTGGAAGGGGATCACGCTCGATCTCAACCCGCCCGACACCGATCACTGGATCTATAAGTTTTTCGTCGAGCAAAAGCCGGATCCGGCGCGCGTCAAACTCTTCCGCCAGCCTGGCGCCTTTGAGCCAGGCGCCGAGAATCTGAACGCGCATAGCGATGATTATTATGACAACATGGTCGCGACCAACCCGAAATGGTGGGTGCGCCGCTTTGTTCATAATCAATGGGGGTATTCGCGCGACGGCCAGCCGGTTTACGAGGAATACGATGATGAATTCCACGCGGCCGCAAAGCCGTTAAAGCCGATCCCTGGGCGGCCGATCGGGTTGGGGATTGATGGCGGGCAAACGCTGCGGCCCGCGATCATCTTCGGCCAGCTGAACGCCGAGGGGCAATGGCGCATCATCGATGAATTGGCGCCGGGGCGGTGCGGCGCGACGCGATGCGCGGAAATGTTCAACGTCATGCGCGCCGAAAAATATCACGACTTTGAATTCTACGGCTTTGCGGATCCGACCGCGGCGAGCGGTGCCGACCGCGAAGGCGGCGAATTGTCCTGGCTGGAAACCTTCACGCTGCAAACCGGCGTCGATATCGATCTGGCGCCGTCAAACGAGCTTGGCCTGCGCCTGGATGCCGTCTCGCAAGCCCTGGGACGCCGCCTGCCGGGCGGAAAGCCTGGGCTGTTACTGTCGCCGGAGTGTGGCCAGCTGCGCAAGGGCTTTGCCAGTCACTATCGATTCCGCCGCGTCAAGAGCGCCAGCGGCGATCGGTTCGAAGACAAGCCGGAAAAGAATGATTTTAGTCACCCGCACGATGGGCTGCAATACCTTGTGCTCGGCCGCGAGGGTGCGCACGCCGTCCGATCGGGCTCCCGTTCGCTCCCTGTCCCGGACAATGGTGAGGGCGATCGGTCTGCCACCCTTGCGGCCAGCAATGGTTGGAGCCCGTTAGACGTATGAAGGCCAGGATCGAAAAAGGCACATTGGAGGCGGCGCTCATGTCCGTTGACGATCGCGGCCAGCCGATGCGCTGGACGCGGCGCCATGCGAAGATGATGGCCGCGCAGGTTTACTGGCACATGGCGTACCAGGTGCGCCTGGGCGATCATGGCGAGATCCTGGCGGTTGGTGGGTTCGTATGGGATTCCGATGCCGGGGCCTTTGAAGCCTGGTTTTCAGTCTGGCCAGGCGCGCGCCAGCATATGCGGATCGTCCTGGTCGCGTGCGCCAAGCTGTTGGCGCAGCAACGCCAGGCCGTCTCTGAACCAATTTTCACCGCGATCGATCCGGCGAGATCCAAAGCGGGCGAGCGCATCGCCCGCCTTCTGAAATTTAAACCGCGTGGGTCGCTGGATAGCGGCGCCCAGGTCTGGACATACGAGGGTTAGAATGGGCCGTGTTTCACAAATGATTGGCGGGCTGTTTGGCGGCGGTCCAAAGCGCAATGAGGCGGCCGAGCGCGCCAACCGGCGCGATTACCTGGACGAGAAAAGCCGCGAAGCGGAATTGACGGCCGACGATGAGGCCAGCCGGATCCGATCGCAGCGCGGCGGCCGCCTTCGCGCCCTGGCCTATTCGGGTGGCAAGCCGTCCGCCCTGGGAGATTCCGGCTAATGGTTGCGATCAACGGTCAAACCGCGATGAAATTCGCTGATCGCGCCTTTGTGCGGGATCAAGCCTGGTTCGACGATATGGAGGAAGCGTATGATTACGTTTTGCCCTATCGCGCGCCCAGCTATCGCACAAAGCCGCGGCACAATCGCCTGTCGAAGCTGTATGATTCCACGGCCGCCCTGGCGATCACCCGCGCGGCCGGACGCTTGCAACGCGATCTGACGCCGCCTTTCCAGCAATTCTTTTCGCTGGAATTGGGTCCGGCCGCCGCGCAAATGGAACCGGACGAGCGCAAGCAATGGGATGAAACGCTGCAGCATATCGCCAAGCTGGCGCATGGCGCGATCGATGTGGGCGAGTGGCATAACGCCTCGGCCGAAATGTTCCTGGATTACCTGGCCGGTGAAGGCGCTTTGATGATGCCTGAAGGCGATGACGATAAGCCGGTGCGGTTTATCTCTGTCCCGATCACCGAGATCTCAACCGAGGACGATGGGACGGGCTTTCGCCATCGGATCCATTGGCGCACAAAACGCGAGGCCGCGGATCTCGTGCGCCGCTGGCCGGATGCGGCCTGGCCGGACGATTTCCGGCGCGCGGCAAAAGAGAATGTTCAGCGCGAGTTCGAGATCACGCAAACAAGTTATTGGGATGCGGATTCGCGTCTGTGGCGCCGCCTGATCATCATCAAGACGGGCCGCGATGGATCCGTGACGGTGGAAACCGGCGCCTCGCGCACCTGCATCTGGCTGTTGCCGCGTTATTTCCGAGTGCCGGGCGAAAGCCGCGGGCGCGGGCCGGGTCAATTTGTGGTGCCGGATGCGCGGGTCGCAAACAAAACGGTTGAATTATTGCTTCGCGCCGCCGCCCTGGCCATTACCGGGCTCTGGACGAAAACGCCAGGGCCGTCATTTAACGGCAATATGGGCGATGTGAAGCCTGGCACAATCCTGAATGTCGCGCGCAATGGCGGGCCGCTTGGCGCGTCTTTGTCACGGGTGGAGACGCCGGGCAATTTCAATATCAGCCAGATCATCCTGGAAGAAATGCGCGGCCGGATCCGCGAGGCGTTGCACGATCGCAATCTACCGCCCGAAGCGGGCGCGGTACGGTCGGCGAGCGAGGTTGTTGAGCGCCTGAAATTCTACGCCGAGGATCTGCAAGCCGCTTTCGGGCGCCAGACGAGCGAGATTGTGGTCCCGCTGGTGCGCCGCGTGATCGAAGTCTTGTATAATGCGGGCCTTATCCGCGTGAATCTTCCGATCGATCAGCTTTTGGTGCGCGTCAAGATCGTGTCGCCGCTGGCCGATGCGCAAGCGGTTCAGGAGATCCAGCGCATAGTGGACTGGCTCACCATGCTTTCCGGCCTGCTCGGCGAAGAGGGCATGATTCTGGCCGCCAAGGTCGAGGACATTGGTGGCGAGCTGGGGCGCCTTCGCGGAGTGCCGGAAAAATATATCCGCGGTGCGCAAGAGCGCGAACAGTTGCAGCAAATGGCCGCGCAAATGCTGGCGTCGGCCCAGGCTCAAGATCAAGGACAGGTAGGCAATGGACAACAAGGCGAACAGCCAGCAGCCGGTGGATGATTTCCTCCAGGCGTTCAATGAAAATGGGTGGGATCATCTGGCGGCCACACTGTCGGACGTAACCGGCGAGGATTTCACCGCGCCGGATCCGGAATTCGACCAGGCGTGCCAGGAGATTTTTTCAACCGATGCCGGGCGGGTGGTGATGAATTCCATCCTGGACGCGACATTGCGATCGCCGACCTGGGCGGGGCCGGGCTTTCTGGTTCTGCCGTCTGACAAGATGCGCGATATCGGTCTTTTTCGGGAAGGGCAAAACTCGATCGCCGCAATGCTTATTGGCGCCTTGCGGCGATATCACGATGGCCAATTAACAGAGACAGGATCCGAAGATGGAAGAGAATAGCGATAAAAACGCCGATGCCGCCGCTGACGAAAACGCGGCCGGTGACGCCCAGGACAACGCCGCGGGCGATGTCGGTGACGATGCCTGGAAAAAGGATCTGCCGGAGCAATTCCAGGCGGACACGCCCCAGGAGGCGCTCGGCAAAGCGATCGAGGGCTGGAAGGGTGCGCGCAATGCGATGCGTGAAGGTGTGCCGGAGAAGTCAGAGGATTACGGCGCGCTCGCTCTGTCCGATACGGTGAAAAACGCCTATGGCGAGATCCCCGACGAGGATCCGATCTGGCAGAAAACGCGCGACCATGCCCGCGAGGCCGGGATCAGCAAGGATGCGCTGCACAAATTCCTGCCCGCCCTGATGGAAGACATGGCCGCGTCCGGCCTGGCGCCGGATGCGCTGGATCCGGATGCCGAGATTGACGCGCTTGGCGGTGCCGACAAGGCGACAACGCGGCGCGACACTCTGAATGCCTGGATGGATGGCATGGTGAGTCAGGACAAGTTTACCGAAGGCGAGGTGCGCGAGGCGCAATTGATCATGGCGACGGCCAACGGTGTCGCGCTGATCGAGAAGATGCGCGCCATGACAAAGGAAACCGGCATTGATACGTCTGGCGACGGATCCAGCGCGGGCGGCATGAGCGAAGAGAAGATCCGCGAAATGCGCGCGGATCCGCGATATCGCACGTCGAGCGCCGCGCACGATCCGGATTATCGCGCTGATGTGGACGCAAAGGCCAAGGCGTTCTTTGACAAGCGCGCTTAGGGTGCCGGGTGACTAATCCGCCAAAAATTAGTCACCCGCCCGCCTGGCGGCCTTAGCCTCCGGATCAGCGATGCGGGCCAACCCGCGGCACGCCGGGCCTCCTGGTCTTCCAGCCCCCGGCAACCGCGCCTCTTGGACAGTCAACGCAAAGATTGAATCAACCCCCAAGAGGCAATTATGACTCACCAAGTTAGCGAACACTTCAAAACAGAATTTGACGATGGCGTGCGCCACGTCTTCCAGGATCGCGGCTCGAAACTTCTGCCGCTGATCCGTAACAAGCGCGTCAATCCTGGCGAAGCCGCCAAGTTTTTCGTCGCCGGATCCGGTACGGCCGGGCCGAAGAATCGGCATGATGATGTGCCGGTGATGAACGCCGATCGCTCGAATGTGACGGTATCGCTCGGCACGTATTACGCGGGTGAATGGATTGACGAAGAGGATCTGGACGCGATGGCGCCAGACGATCGCGATACCGCCCAGGCCAGCGCGGCAATGGCGCTCGGCCGCAAGGTGGATGATATCATCATCGCCGCCCTGGCGGGAACCACCGAAACGGCGATCGGCGACTATTCTAATCCCATGTCGGTTGCCCTGGCCCAGCAAGCGCGCGAGCGCGCGCTGACGCTGGAATGGCCGGATCAGGAAGGCGATTGGCTGTTCCTGGGCTCGCCGAATTCCATCCTGCACATGGAAACCTACAAGCAATATGCCAATGCCGAGTGGGTGGGCGGCGATGATCTGCCGTTCAAAACCAAGCAGAAAATGCGCTGGTGGAATGGCATGTATTGGATGAGCCACAATCGCCTGCCGCTGGCGAGCACGGATAATCAGATCAATTATCTGATCCACCTGCCGACCGTCCTGGGCGCTGTTGGCCGGGATATCACGACCACGATCTCCTGGGAAAATACCAAGGCGGCGTTTTTCGTGAATGGCCGGGTGCGGATTGGTTCGGGCCTGCATGTCACCAATGGCGTGATCCCGATCCACACCGATAACGACACGCCGTTCGGCAACGCAACCAATTTGGTCGCTGACGCTTAATCGTCGGCAATGACTCTGGCGTGGCGGCTTCGGCCGTCACCGCCAAACAAAAGGAAAAAGGCTCATGGCTTTTACTGAATCTGGCCTGGCGCTGGTCAAACAAGGCGCCGCTCTCGCGGCCGGATCCGTCAATCGGATCTGGCATTATGTCACCAACGACACCAAAGCCCAGGTTGAAACCGATGGCTATTTCGACGGCCAGGCCGAAAAAATGGCAACCGGCGATCTGATCATTGTCGCTTATGATCTGGACGGCACCATGTCCGGCCGGATCTATGCGGTCACGAAAACGACCGGCGACGTGGCTTTGACCGGCGTTACGGCGGATCAGGCTTCGCTTGGCGGTATTGCCGCGCTCACCGAAAACTCTGGCGCCATTGGCGGCACAAGTGACGGTGATCTCCCGGCTCTGACCGGCACTCCGGCAGGTACGGATGCGGCGATTATCACCGCATTGATCGCGGCGGTGCGTGAAAACGCAACGAAGCTGAACGCTGTTATTGCGGCGCTCTAGATAGGTGAAGCATGGCGGGTGTTCTGACCGACGTCGAAATGGCAAACCGCGCTTTGGCGCGGGTCGGTGAGGCGCCCGCCAACTCCCTGGATCCGGCCGATGGGGATTATGAAGCCCAGGTCGGGCGGCTTTATACGTCTGTGACGGAGTCGCTTTTGTCCTGGTCGGACTGGTCTTTCAATCTGATCGGAAAAACACTCTCCCGCAATGCCAGCCCGGTCAATGTTTCGCCGCGCTGGTCTTATGAGCATCAGCTTCCGCCCGATCGCCTGGGGCTGTTTCAGGCGGTTTATCCTGGCACAAGTCAGACGCCGTTCGCGAATTTTGAGATCGCGGGCGATAAGTTGTGGAGCAATGAGGCGGTGATCTTCGGGCTCTACCGCGCCCTGGTTGTTCCGGATCTGTGGCCGGGATATTTCCGCCGCGTGACGGAAACCGCCCTCGCCGCGCAATATGCAGTCTCGATCTCCGAGAATCGCACCGAGCATGATCGCTTGTATGCGCAAGCCTTCGGCGCTCCGTCCGAAATGGGGCATGGCGGCGAAATGGCAATGGCCGAATTGATGGATGCGCACGGCCGCCCGGTCGATGGTTTTGATCTCAATGGCGATCCCCTGACACATGCGAGGCAATAGCGATGCCAAATGTCCGCGGCCGTCAAACAAGCCTTTCGGCGGGGGAGGTTGATCCCGATCTCATTGGCCGGGATGATCTGGAATTATACGATACCGGCGCGGCGTCTCTTCGCAATTGCGAGCCCCGCCCGGCAGGTCTGTACCGCCCGCGCGGCGGTTTTCGCGATGCGGGCCTGTCCTATCGCACGCAGATGGTGGCGGTCGCGGGTGGTGTCCCGTCAACGCCTGGCGGCCGGGTCGCGATCCAGGCTGATTTTGGATCGGCAACCGAGATCTCGGCGGTCGATGTGCGCGATATCCTGATCTCGGCCGAGCATAGCGACGCCTTCCAGATCGAATACTCTGATGATGCGGCCAGCTGGACGGCGTTCGGATCCACGTTTGATTCCGGATCCAACAATGTGGCGCGATCGCGCCGGGCCGCGCTGGATCCAGGGCAGACTGTTAGCGCGCGCTATTGGCGCTGTTATATGTCCGCGGCGGCGTCTGCGGATTTTGTGAGCGTTGTTGCCCTGGATTTTTTTGTCGAGGACGGCACGGAATCCGAGGTTGTCGGCCAGGATTTTGCTTACGATTCGGACGCGGCCTATGCGCTTTTTCTGACGGCCGGGCATGTCGATATCTATCGCAATGAGGTGCGCGTCGGATCCGCGCGTCTGCCATACACGTCTGCGCAGATCCCGACCGTTTCAGACATGCAATCGCTGGATACGATGGTGCTGTTTCATGTCGATGTGGCGCCCTATCGGATCTATCGGCAGGGCGGCGATAGCGAATGGGATTTCCGCGACCAGGCGTTCGAGAATCTGCCGGACGTGGATTTTGGCGACAAGACTTATACCAACGGGGTGAATGAAAAGCAGGAAGTCTGGCTCGAAAACATGACGGACAATTTCGAGCGCTTCACCTTGCAGCTTGGCACCGAGACAACCGGCGCGATCGTTTTCAGCGCGACGCCCGCGACGATGGTCACGCGGATCAGCGATGCGCTGCAAGCGCTCGACAATGTGGGCTCCGGCAATGTCACGGTCACGGCGCTGACGTCGCCTTACAATGACGTTTATGAGGTCGAGTTTACAAATGATGCGGGATCCCGGCCCTGGCCGATCATGGTCCTGCGCGTCTGGATGCTGGGATCGGGTGACGAGGTTTTTGACGTTAACCGCACGCAAACCGGGGAATATGGCGGCGAGGCGATCATGTCTTCCACCCGCGGCTATCCAGCCTGCGGCACATTCTACCAGGGCCGCACGATCCTGGGCGGCTTCCGGGAGCGTCCCTCTTCCCTGTTATTGTCGGTCACGGGTGACTTTTTCAATTTTGACACCGATATCGAGGAGGCCGATGGAGCGTTCGAGGCGCGCATCGATGCCGACCAGGTAAAGCGGATCCGCCGCATTTATCCTGGGCGCAATCTGCAGATCTTCACCGATGCGGCCGAATTCTACGTGGCCGATCGATCGATCTCCAAGGATGGTCCGTTTTCGGCGACGATCGCCACGCGCCGCGGCATTGAAGACGGAATCAATGTTTTTGAATTGGAGGGCGCTGTCCTGTTTATCCAGGAAGGCGGCGAGCAATTGCGCGGCTTTATCTTCTCGGATGCCGAGCAAAGCTATCGATCTGAAAGCCTGTCTGTCCTGTCCTCGCATCTTCTCTCTTCGCCGGTCGCAATGGCGCACCGCCAGGGCGGCCGGACAAGTGATCCCGATCAGCTTTGGGTGGTGAATTCAGACGGCACGGCCGCGGTTATGTCCGCCGTCCTGTCGCAGAATTTTCGCGCCTGGTGGCCAGTCGACACCGATGGCGAGATCAAAGCCCTGGCTGTTGAAAACAACCGGACGCTTTATGCGGCCGTCAAACGCCAGGTTAATGGCGCGTATGTCTATCGCGTCGAGGTTTACGATGCGGCCGAATTGTATGATGCGGGCAAGACGGTGACGCTCGGCGCGCCCGCTGAAACGGCCGCGGGCTTCGATCACCTGGAAGGCAAGACGGTGGAATTATGGATTGACGGCGCCGCGGGCGGCGAAGCGCTTGTATCGTCCGGATCTGTCGCCTTGCCATTTGAAGGCACCGAGATCCGCGCGGGCCTGGGCTATCCAACCGAATGGACAATTTTACCGATCCGCGCGGACATTGGCGGGTCTGTGATCAACCGAAAAAAGCGGATCTTCGAAGTCGCGCTTATGGTGGAAGGTGCCGGAGAATTGGAGATCGCCGCCAATGGCCGTCCCGCCCGGCGTGTTCCGGTGCGTCAATATGGTGTTGGCGGATTGGGGCCGGTCGATAGCGATCTCTTCACGGGCGAGATCCGGATATCCGGCCTGATCGGCTACACGCTGGAAGGTCAATTCACAATCTCCCAAGCCTATCGCGCGCCGCTGGAAGTGCGCGCCGCGATCTATGATGCGAGGATAAACTAATGCCGCAATTTGCTATGGCCGCCCTGGCGGCAGTTGGATCTGCCGCCGCTGGCGCGGCGGGCGCGGCCGGGTCTGCCGTTGCCAGTGCTGCGACCGCGGCCGGATCGGCCGCGGTTTCGGCCGGGTCTGCTTTGTCTGCGCAAGTTGGATCTGTGTTGTCTGGCGCGAGTGGCGCTGCGGCGTCCGGCGCAACGGGCGCTAATGCCCTGGGCTTTTCGTCGGCGGCGTCTGGCGCGGCAAGCGGCGCGGCGTCAACCGCATCGGCCGCGTCGGCCGCTGGTTCGTCTGGCGGAATAGCCCGATTGTTGGAGGTTGGGTCTTCCGCGTTTTCGTCCCTGTCGAGCATGTCGGCCGGGTTTCAGCGCGCCTCGGCAATGGATCTGCAGGCGGGCCAGGAAATGGATCTTGGCGATCAAGAGCGCAACGAGGCGCTGCGCCAGGCGAATGATCGCAGCGAGGAAATGCTCGCCACGATCGCGCGCCAGCGTGTGGCCTTCGCGGCGTCCGGCATTGATCTGTCGTCTGGTATTGTCGGTGACGCCGCCAAGCTGACGCGCAAGCGCGCCGAGCGCGAGATCGATCGCTTCCGCGATGCGGGCGAGATCCGCCGATCAATCCGCCGCCGCAAGGCGCGCCAGCTTTCAAACCAGGCGAAAGGGCTGCGCGGTTCGTCAATCCTGGGATCGGTCGGGGATTTTGGATCAACTGTTGCGAGGGTTTCCGGCCGTGGCTAATCGACGCCCAGGCGGTGTTGCCGCCCCACAATTAGCGCGCCGCGGTTCGCCATCGCCGATCGGCACCGCCTTTGATTGGGTGAGCGGTGAAGGTGACGCGGCCGCCAACGTCGCGCAATCGCTCCGGCGCATGTCGGTGCAGATCGGCGATCGCCTGGACGCCGCGGCCGCCAGAGACGGTGAGCGGGAGGGCGCCCTTGCCGGGCTCGATGCCGAATTCCGCCCGCGCGAAGATGATACGATCCGCGGCCGCGCCTATAACGCCGCCGCCATCCGGTCTTATACGGCGCATTTGGAAACCGATGTGCGCCGCCGCCTGGATGAATTGGCGCTCACGCACCGCGATGATCCGCTGGCCCTGAATAACGCCCTGGCGTCTTATCGCCAGGAAGTGCGCAGCGCTCGCGTCTTTGCGGATATCGCGCCCGATTTCGAACAAATGTTCGATCGTGCGGTTCTGCCCTATCAGCGCGATGCCGCCCGCCAGGAGATCTCCCGGCAAACCGCCTCGCACCGCGCGGCCGTCGAAGATCAATTGCAGGAGCGCTTTAATCTCCTAGATCGGATGGCGAGATCCGCGGGCCTCGATGCCGCGGCGGATGCGGCGATCGGCGAAGAGATCGCCAGCCTATCGGATCTGTTGGTTGCGTCCGGCCCGCGCGGTGCCTTCACCCTGAACGGCCGCGAATATGAGGCAGACGAGAATCGGGCGGGTGCTCTGACGGTCGAGCAAATCAACGCGCAATTGAACGCCGCCGCCACGAATGTCGAGGGCGGCCGCATCCTGGGCGCCTTTGAGCGCCTGGGCGATCTGGATGCGATGCGCCAATTCCGCGACGAGTTTCAAGGCGATTGGCAGGAAGGCCGTTATGGCCAGCTGGATGCCACGGCGTTCGATCGCCTGGCCTCCCGCATGGATACCGGGATCACCCGCGCGCAAACGCAACGCAATGCGCAGCTTCGCGAGATCGAGCGCGGGCTCGATCGCCAGGCCGCATCGATCGATCGCGTCCTGGACGGTTATGAGGACGTGGCCCAGGCGGGTCTGCCCGTCGCCGATGATGATCTGCAAAGGATCTTCCTGGAGGCGTCGTCACTTGGAACGCTGGAGGGCGATCTCCTGGCCGAGCGCGCCCAGGAGATCCATAGCGATGTGCAGATCCAGACGGCCGCCTTGCGTGCGCCCCTGGCGGCGCTGGAATCCGCCATCATCGAAACGCGGGCCGCCGCCCAGGCGGATGGCCTGGCGTCACCGGAGGATGCGCGCCGGATCTCCAATCTGGAAACGGCGTATTCCCGCGCGCGCACCGCGCTAAATGAAGATCCGATCCGGTATGCGCAAACCGCGGGCCTGGTGGATGAATTGCCGCGTCCGGATTTTGCAGATCCCGAATCCGCGGTGTCGGCCCTGGCCGGACGCCGCGCCATTGTCGAGGAGATTGCCGGTCATTATGGCGTTGCGCCGCGCTACTTCACGCGAAGCGAGCGGGACGCCCTGGGCGCGGCCGTCGATTCGGGCAACGTCTCGGCCCTGGCTGTCTCGCAAATTGTGGTGTCGGGCTATGGCGATGCCGCGCCGGACGCCTTGCGCGAGATCGCCGGGGATCAGCCGATCCTGGCGCATTTGGGCGGGCTTCTCCTGGTCAATGATCGCAACCCGGCCGCGATCGATGCGCAGGCCGGTTTTTCCCTGGCACAAGAAGAAGGCTTCGATTCGCGCATCGATCGGGCCTTGCGCGACGAGTTGACCGGCCCGGCCGAGCAATTGGCGCGGTGGTTGCCAGGCGAAACGCCGGGCCTTATTCGCCGGACGGCCGATGCGATCTATGAGACGCAGGCGCGCCGCCAGGGTATTACTGAGTTTGACGGAGCGCTCTATGAGCGCGCGCTGAATTCGGCCGCGGGCGCGCAATATGTGGGCGATCGGCAATATGGCGGCTTTGTTCAAAGCGGCCGCGATCGCAATATCGGTGTCGGCCGGGTCAATGCCGTAACGGTTGTGGCGCCCAGCTGGTTGCGCGCCGATCGCTTCAATGCGGTGATTGATGGCCTGGACGAATATGGCGCTGATGTGTCGCCGATGTTTGACTCCTCCGGCCGTGTGCTTCCGTTTTCGGATCTGCGGCGCGCCTGGCTGACGCCAGGGCCAGGCGGCCCAGGGCGTTATTATGTGACGTTTGGCGAGCCGGATTCACCGCAAGCGCGGATGCCGGTCGATCAAGACGGCGAGCCTTACGTCCTGGACCTGGAGCCTTTCCGCGAGTCGATCGCGGCCGCGCATGATGATTGGGTCTTGCCCTGATGTTCGAGACGCCGCGCCTTCCGGCTGCGCAGCGCGCCGCCCGCCGTCCGCAAAGTTTCACCGAACAGGTGGAAGCCTCTTTCGAGGCGATGCGCAACCTGGACAATTTTAATGCCGAGTCGCATTTGCGCGATCGGATCTGGCAAGAGCGCATCGATGAAGTCGAGTCCGTGACGGGCGTCCGCCTGCCGCACCCTAACCATATAATTCCCGACACGATCGTTGATGAAGTGTTCATGGCGGTCATGGGCGCCTCCGATGAAACTGGCGGCCGCGATATGTTCGTGCGCAATGCGGAATGGCTGAATCGCCGCATCGATGAATTGCGCGCCGAGCGGCCGGAATACGGTACGCAGATCCGCGATCGCGATGCCTGGGAAGAAGTGATGCGCGATCGCGCCGCGGATATTCATGCCCGCGCCAGCGAAGCCGAGTTTATACCCGGCCTGATCGGGGGCTTTGGTGGCGCGTTTACGGATCCGGTAAATATCGCAACCCTGCCGCTTGGCTTTGCCGGGCGCACGGTGCCAATCGCAAAGATCGCCTTGGGCGAGGCGGCGATCAATGCGGGCGTCGAATTGGCCAACGTGCCGCTGGCCAATGCCTGGCGCCAGGAATTGGGCCTGGATCCGATCACGCTGGAAGAAGGTGTGTACCGCGTTGGCGGTGCGGCGCTGTTTGGCGCGGTGGTCGGTGGCGGGCTTCCAGCTGCGGGCCGCGCCCTGGATTCGTCCGGCCTGGCCATGTCGCGGATCCCCGGCTTGCGCAATCAGGAATGGGTGCGCGCTGCAGCGATGCGTGACGCGCTGCGCCAGGAAACGCGCGAGGCTCTGACGCGCCTCCCGCCGCGGCGCCTGGTGCGCGCGCATCATGAATTGGTAACGGATCCAACGCCATCGGAAATTGACGCGCGCGGTGTCCTGGATCGCGAGATCGAGATCGAGGACGTCAACCCGATCGGGGAGTCGATCGAGGATAGTGTCGAGCATCGCACGCGCCTGGATGCCGCGATGGAAATTGCCGAGCGTGCCGACGAGCCCACGTCGCGCGCCCTGGCCGCGATGGAGAGATCCGAAGCGCCGCCCGATGCGATTCCCGAAGATCTCGCCGGATTGCCGGAAGGCACGGTGTTTGAATTGCAACCGGCCCTGGATCCGATGCAGATCCTTGTCGATGCCGAGCGCTTCCAGTTTAAATCCGGTGGCGATGCCGAAGGGGTGAGCGATCGCCTGGCGGGGGTTCAGCGATGGGATAGCACGCTGGCCGGTGAAATTATGGTCTGGCAGGATCTTGACGGCCGCCTTTTTGTTGTGGACGGCCATCAGCGGACGGGCCTGGCCCGGCGCCTGATTACCGAGAATCCGGAAATGCGCGATGAAATCCGGATCCGCGCCATCATTCACCGCGAATCCGATGGGCTGACGGCTTCCGACATGCGCGCCATTGCGGCAATGCGCAATCTCGCCGAGGGAACCGGCACGGCGATCGATGCGGCCAAGGTGCTGCGCGAGCGTCCGGATCTTCTGACCGATGCCATCCCGATGCGATCGGCCCTGATGCGCGACGCAACGGGCCTGATGCGCCTGGGCGATGGCCCTTTTCAAATGACGGTCAACGAGCTTGTCCCGGCCAATTATGCCGCGATCGTCGGGCGCATGGTGGATCTGGAAGACGAGCAAACCGCCATTATGCAAGTCCTGGCGCGCGTGGATCCGTCCAGCGCGTATGAAGCGGAATCGATCGTCCGCCAGGCGCTCGCGGCCGGTTTCCAGCGTGAAGAGACGGTGAGCCTTTTTGGATCCGAAGCCTTCGCTTCGTCGCTGATCGGCGAGCGCGCGAAGGTGCTCTCCAACGCCGCGCGGATCTTGCGCCAGGATCGCCGGATCTTTGCAACCTTGACAGAAGAGGCCGAGCGGATCGAATCTGCGGGCAATCGTCTGTCGCGCGACACAAACCAGGAAAGAGCCAATGCAAACGCCGTCCTCCTCGAAACGCTCCAAAAACTCGCCACGCGGCGCGGCCCCGTCTCGGACGCGCTCAACGAAGCCGCGCGGGCCGTCGCAGACGGGCAAACGGCCGCCCGCGCCGCCAGAGACTTCACAAGACGACTTGACGATCTCCTTAGCGACGGCGGCCTCGATCGCCTCCTCGCTGATGGAGCGGGAAGCCCTGTTTCGCCTGCAGGATCGCGCGCGCCGGATTCGGAGCGCCGCGCCGAAATAGAGCCGGATCCGTCCGATGAAGCCCTGGACGCCTTTGATGCGCCTGCGGGCGATGGCGCCCGCGCCCAGGCCGAGCGCCTGGATGAAGAGGGCCGGTTAGAGCCATTTAATGAATGGATCGAGAATTCTCGCGTTCTGGACGATTCCGGTGCGCCCCTAATAGTATATCGCGGCGAACATGGCGCGATAACCGAAAGGGCGAAAGCCCGCTCCGAGCCGGAGGAACCGACGACTGGACAAGATCCGTCGCGAGAAGAAATCGGAAACCGGCAATTTCAAACGCGCCTGGCCAGCTTGTCATTTGGATCGCGCGAGGCGGCGAGTCTCTATTCTGTTTCGCCAAATAATCCCGGCGATATCGTTGCGGCGCCGCGTGTTTTTCCTGTTTATCTGCAGATCCGTAACCCTGTTGTGAGCGATGCTGCGGATCCGTTTATTGATATGCCGGTGTTGATCGATGTGATGGGGGAGGCCCCGGCCATTGATTTTGCGCGTCGTCATTCGGACGCTTTGGAGGCGACAAGTAACTGGGAGGATAATTTTGCGGCCGACTTCGATAGTGTCGCCGATCTTCTGGATCGAGCGCCCGATCGCCTCGGCGAATTGTATCTCAATGCCTATCATGCGTTTGATGATTTTGCTTTTGTCGAAAGCGCCCGCCGCGCGGGTTATGATGGCGGCATTATGGGCGGAGTCGGGGAAACCGCTTTAGAGGTTGAATATCGCATATTTGACGAGCGCCAGGCGCGCTCGGCTTTTGGCGTGGATCCTACGCGCCCGCCATTGCGATCGGACGCCGCGCGCCTGGATGAAGATCTCGCAGATCCGGATCCGGCCGCAAAAGCGGAATTGATGGATATCGTCGATCGCGGCGCCAGCCTGGAAGAATTGCAAAGCAATCCGCTGATCCGCGCGCGTGAAGAGGACATGGCGGGCCGCGGCGATAGCCTGGAAGCCTATAATAATCTGGCGACGGATGAAGATGCGGCGCGCTGGATGGATGAGGCGCAATTCGATGTGCCGGGCGTTGGCCCCGTGACGGGCGTAATTGACGCGGTGGATGCAATGGTCGAGCGCCAGCGGTTTATGGGCTGGTGGGATGATGATCTTACCGAGGCGATGCCGGACGACTGGCGCCCGGCCCAGGATCGCCAGGCATATATTCTTGTGGGCTGGCCCGCGGCGGGCAAATCCACCCTTGCCAATCCGATCGCCCGGCGCACGCGATCGGCGATCATCGATTCTGATGAATTCAAAAAGATCATCCCCGGCTATGATGATGGCGCGGGCGCGAGTTTCACGCATCGGCAATCTTCGCGGATGAATGATCTGGCCCTGCGCGATCTGGCGCGCCAGGGCGATAACCTGGTCTTGCCAACGGTCGGCCAGAGTGCGGATCATTTGATGCCGCGGATCGATGCGCTGCGCGAGCAGGGCTATACGATCAACCTTATTGAAATGGTGGTGCCACGCGAAGAGGCTATCCGGCGCAATGCGGCGCGCTTTGTGCGCTCTAATCGCCTGGTGCCGCTGGCGCTTTTTGACACCGAGGACGTTGCTATTTCCGCAACTTATCGCTATATGGTGGATGAGGGGCTCACGGATGCCAATGCTCGCATTGGAAATACCCAGCCCTTCGGTCGTCCTCCTGAAATTTTAGAAGACAAAGGAGGTCTTTTAGATGGCATCGAAGAGTTCGTCCCGCCCGCCGATCGACAATCAGCGGACGCGGGAATTATATCTGACGCCGACGAGCAAAGCGGAGTCCGATCGCCTTCACGCGCTGATGGACAAGAAGCGCCAGGCGCGCAATCCCAAGACATAGATCTCGCCGGATCCGGTGAGAATGCTTTACCAGGGCAAACGCTGATTCCAGGCGTGGCCCCTGTTGCGCGTGCGCAGCGGGATGCGCTGGATATCGCCAACCGCCAGGCTGCGCCCTTGCGCGGTGGCGATGCCGAGCCTGGTGGGCTGTTTGGTGAGCCGCAATCTGATCTCTTTGACGCGACTCCGGTCGGCGCCCGCATTGACGAGGACGGCCGCGATGCGCCGGTCTTGCGGTCGGATGAAGAGATCGACGCGGATCTCGCCCAGGAAGATGCGCTGATCGAGCGCTTGCGGGGGTGTGTAAAATGAGTTTTCGCCAATGTATCATCAATGCGGAAGCGGAAGGCACGATCACGCCGGAACAAGCGGCCAGGGCGCGCGAGATCTTCGACGATGAATTCGAGCAGATCCGCGCGGATCTCGGCGATGATGCGGCCGCGGATGCCGCGGGCCGCGCGGCGTTTGATCGCCTCGATGCCGAGGCCGTGAAGAATCGCCAGCAGGTCCGCTTGCAGCAGGCCGCCGCGCGGCGGATCCGGGCGCAAACAAAGAACGGCACGGATTTTAATGCCATTGCGGATCTGATCGAGCACTTTGGAGCGCGCACCTGGTCGAGTGTCACAAGCCGCTGGAAGGCCATCCGCGGCCGCGCGCACGCACGGATGGCCAGGGCGATCCTGCACTTTGAGCGCGACAATGTAGGGCGCACGCGCAACAAGGCGGATCTGCGCAATATGGTGCGCGAAGCCTTTGGCCAGGATACCGGCGATGCTTCGGCGCGCGCCCTGGCGAGATCCTGGTCGGATTCGGCGGAATTCCTGCGCAAGCGCTTTAACGCGGCCGGTGGCGCGATCGCCAGCCGGAGCGATTGGGGTCTGCCACAAAAGCACGATAGCCAGGCGGTGCGCGCCGTGGGTCTGAATGACTGGCTGGATTATGTCCGGCCGCGCCTGGACCGCGCGCGCATGGTGGATGAATTGACCGGCCGCCCGATCACCGATGCCGCCCTGCACAAGCGCCTGGTGGAAGCCTATCACGCGATCACCACGGAGGGCTGGAGTCGCCGCGATGCTTCAAGCGTGCGGGGAAATGGCCGCCTGGCCAACACGCGCGCGGATCATCGCTTTATGGTGTTTCGGGATCCCGATGCCTGGATGGAATACCAGGAGCGCTTTGGCCATGCGGATCCGTTTGCGGCGATGATGGAGCATATTGATTCCCTCTCGCGCGATATCGCGTCAATGGAGATATTGGGGCCAAATCCCAATGCCACGGTGCGCTATCTGGAAAGCCTGGTTGAACGCGCCGCCGTCCTCGATGATGCGCAAACGGGCGGCCGATCGATCGATCGGGCGCGCGGCCGGATCAAAGTCATGCGCGATATGTGGGCGATGCATTCTGGATCGGCCAATGCGCCGGTCGACGGGCGCTTGGCGCGGTGGGTCGGCACGGCTGCATCGTTGAAGGTAGCGGCCCAGCTGGGCTCGGCGATGATCTCGGCCATCTCCGATACCGGATTCACGCGGATCGCGCGCCGGATGGTCGGCATGAATTCGGCCGTGCCTTTGCAGCGTGTCCTGAAATTGATGATGCCCGGCGAGGGCGTGGACAAGCTGGCGGCGGTGCGCCTGGGCTTGATCGCGGACGGCGCGGCAAATCTCGGCTTGGCGCAAGCGCGCTATGCGGGCGAATTTGTGGGGCATGAGTGGGCGCGCCAATTGGCGGATCTCACCTTGCGCTGGTCGCTCCTCTCGCCCTGGACGCAAGCCGGGCGCTGGTCTTTCGGCATGGAGTTTATGGGCTTCATGGCCGACAATGCGGGCCGGACGTTCAAGGATCTGCCGGACGAGTTGCAGCAAACCCTGGGCCGTTACGGTATCGATGCCGGGCAATGGGAGGCCATCCGGTCAACCCCGATGTATGAGCCAAAGCCGGGCGCAACCTTCTTGCGGCCGGACGATATCGCCGATCGCACGGATCTGGATCCGGACGCGGCCAATAGCCTGGCCGATCGCGTCCTGGAAATGGTTATGACGGAAACCGAATACGCGGTGCCAACCGCCAGCCTTCGCGGCCGGTCTTTCCTGGTATCGCAGAATCAGCCAGGGACATTTGTCGGCACGCTGTTGCGCTCCTTCTCGATGTATAAATCCTTTCCTTCAACCGTCATGATCCTCTTCACGGGACGCGGTGCGGCCGTGGCGGCCCAGGCGGGAAGCGTGGCGGCCGGGCGCTATGCGGCCAAGGTGCTGATCACAACAACCGTATTGGGCGCCCTGGCATTGCAGCTGAAAGAGATCTCGAAGGGCCGGGATCCCCGGCCTATGACGTCGCCGGAGTTTTGGGGCGCGGCGATGCTGCAAGGCGGCGGCCTGGGGATCTTTGGCGACTTCCTGGGGCAAGACGTCAACCGCTTTGGCGGCGGCCTGGCAACAACGGTCGGCGGGCCTTTGACGCAATTGGCGGATGATGTGCGGCGCCTGACGGTCGGCAATCTGATGGAGATCGGCCAGCAGGAAGATACCAACGCCGCGGGCGAGGCGTTGCGGTTTATCAAGGGCAACACGCCCGGCGGTTCGATCTGGTATCTGCGCCTAGCGTATGAGCGCCTGATCCTGGATGAAGTCGAGGAGTTTATCGATCCGGATGCGCGCGGCCGTCAACGCCGCCTGGAGCGCCGCTATGATCGCGATTACGGTCAAGGGTATTGGTGGGCGCCAGGCGATATGACGCCGGAGCGCGCGCCGGATCTCGGCAATGCCCTGGCCGAAGCGCCCGCGAATTAGTCACCCGGCCGCGGTGTGCGCCTATCTTTCGGATTGACGCAATCCGGAACGGGCTATGACGATATCCGCAAACGATCGGCGATCGGGGCCGTATAGCGCCTCTTCCGGTCAAACCGAATTCACCTATGACTTTCCGATCGACGCGGCCGACGAGGTGCGCGTTACACGCTTGCGCGATAGTGTTGAATCCACCCTCATTCTGACAACCGATTATAGCGTGTCGGGCGTTGGCGATGCGGCGGGCGGCACGATCACCCTGGCGATCGGCGCGACGGCTTTGGATGTCGTCACGATCGAGGGCGTGCGCGACGATGAGCGCGCGACGTCGATCTCTGTCGATGTGCGGCCGCAACCGCTGAATACCGAATATGATCGCCTCACAAAGTCTGACCAGGAGATCCGGCGCGATGTGGATCGCGCCATCCGGATCCCGCGCGGTGAGGCCGCCAGGGACGCTCTACCGCCCGCGGCGACAATGGCGGGCCGGATCCTGGCGGGCGATGCCGATGGCCAGGGATGGGATACAGACGCGCCAACCGTGGCGCAGCTGGAAGGCTTGCTGGATACCGCGTCGGAATTGACGAGCGCGGCCTCCTCGAAAGCCGGAACAACGGAATTCGGGATCTTCGCCAGCCTGGCGCAATTGGCGCTGGAGCCAACAACCGGCGTCACCGCCAAGGTGTCCGGCTTTGTGCGCGATGAAACCGAGGCCGCCAATGGCACGGGCCGCCTGGCGACTTTCCTGCCGGATTCAACCGTGACGCCGGACGGCTATAATGTCATCCGGCCGGACGATCGCCCGGCCAGTGCGGGCCGCTGGTTTTTATCCGATCGGTGCGCGCCTGCGCAATTGGAAACCGCCCGCAATCAGCAAGATGCGATTCAGCTGGCCTTTAACAAGACGCGCCGCCCAGGGCGCTATGCGGGTGCGTCGGCTTTGCCCCTGCACCTGGTTCAGCCGCACCGGGTAACGCGGGTGGTTCTGTCCTCGGCGGTGGCTTTGACAACCGGCACGGAAACCAAGATCGATTGGGAGAGTCTGCAAGAGGATACGGCGGGCGCCTGGGCGGTCGGTACGCCCGCGGCGCTATCCGTTCCGGCTAGCCTCGATGGGTGTTTTGTTCGGGTGAAGCTGCGCGGGCAATTCGCCGCCAATGCGACCGGCTATCGCCGCCTGGTGATCAAAAAGAATGGCGCCGCGATTTACGGTGGCGGCCGCAATGAGATCCAGGCCGCGGCCGGATCTGTCACGACTTGCTTTGATCTGACAACCGGCCCGATTCGTGTGCGATCGGGCGATTACTTTGAAGCCTTCGCGGCGCAAGGATCCGGCGGCAATCTTAACTTTGATGCCAATGCCGATTGTTCGTTCGAGATTGAATTCATGGGCGTGCCGAATGGCGTGCTGCCGGATTCCGGTCTGGTCTGCCAGGGCTTTTACCAGAATATCGCGGCGGCCCTGACCGGCGATTATAGCGCGGACTGGCAGGGCTTTGCCAAGCGGTGCGCCGACTTCTCTGTTTTTGTGCCATCGCACTTTGTCAATGCGCCGGACGATATCGCTTTCCCGTCCGAAACCGTCTCCGTCTCGCTCGATGGCTGTCATGACACCAAGTATGCGTATATTCATGAAGTGATCCTGGAATACCGGCGCTTGCGGCCGGATGGCCGGGTCTTTGCCTATGTCTCGCCCGCGGCCGATGCCGCGGCCGGAACAACATGCGGCTATCTTGGCACCTATGCCGAGCGCTGGCCGTCCGGCCCGCCCACCACGTCCCTGCCAAATGTCTATGCCTGGGTGGATTACTATGCCGCTTTGCCGGAAGCGATCCGGCCGGACGGGATCTTCTATGATATCTGCGCGGACTTCTCGAATGGTGGCTATATCGATTCCACCATGCGCGATCTGGCCTATGCCTATGCGCGTTCCAAGGGCTTCGCCCTGATGGTGAATTCCACCAATGCCTCTTATATCAATGTGAATTTCGCGGCCGTGGGCCTGGGGCCGACTGATATCATCATGGTCGAGGGTTATCGCTTTGTGGCGGGTGTGGCGAATACGTCCTTCACCGATGATGTTCACACCTACATGGATAACTGGCTGCGCAATGGTCCGCGCATTTATGGCGTCTGCACGTCCGCCTGGGGTGTCGCGCCAACGTCCGGCGACATTGCCACGGCGCGCACCTATTTCGATTCAAAACGCAATCCAGGGGATCTGTTTCACATGACGTCCTCGGATCTTGGTCTTGTTCGTGAAGTCATCGACGGGCCGCATTAGGAGAGTTTCATGTCCATCAAACGCTATGCGATTTATTCCATCGATGGCGGCGCGCCCCTGGCGTCGGCCGACAATGCGCGCGAAGCGCTGGAAGCCTTCCTGGCTCTGACTGACTGGCCGCCGCATTACAAGATTGTGGCCCTGGTGCCGGGCGCCAATGCCACGATCGGCCTGGTCGGCGAAAAGCACATGGGCGATCGGTTCAATCCGCGCTTCATCCTGCAGGATACGCAGCGCGTCATGGCGGCGCAGAATCCGGCGATGGCCGCCCAGGTCAATCGGGAAGTCGAGATCGAGGTCAAGGCCCAGATCGTCCCGCACCTGCCGCTGGCCAGGAGTGCAGACTGATGCCGCAGCGTTTTGTCCTCGCCTTTGATAGCGCCCGCGATTGGCTGGTGGTTCTTTACGAGCCCCTGGCCTTCTGGATCTTTGCGGCCGCGGTTGCGACGGGTGCCGCAACGGTCGGCGACGGCGCGGCGTATATCGAATGGCTCTCCCTGTCGGGGTATGCGATCGGCACGATCATCGATCTCGCGGCCCGCGGCCGCGCGTATGCGCGCACGGCGCCGGATCAACGCCGATCCAGATGGGCGGAATGGAAAGAGCGTCTATTGTGGGCCGCGATCGGCCTGGGTATGGGCGTCATGTTGTCGGTCGGAATCAATGGCGCGCTCCTGGCGGGATCTCCGGCCTGGCACCCGCTGGTGAATACGCTGTGTGTCGGTGTTGTGGCCTTGCCGCTTATTGATTTTACCCGCGGATCCATCCGGATCCTGTCCGGCCAGCAAGATGCTTTCGCGGGCCTGGTGATTGGCTGGGCGCGCCGCCGCGCGGGTGGTGATTCATGAAGCCTGGCCATGTCTTCGCCCTGATCATGTCGCACGTCTTGTTGTGGGAAGGCGGCTATGTCGATCATCCGGAGGATCCAGGCGGCGCCACCAATATGGGGATCACCCTCAAGACGCTGCGCGCCTGGCGCGGGCGTCCGGATCTCGGCAAGTCTGCGGTGCGGGATCTGTCGGGCGAAGAGGCGATGGCGATCTATCGCGATCTCTACTGGAAGCGGATCCGCGGCGATGATCTGCCGCCTGTCATGGCGGCCATGTGCCTGGATGCGGCGATTAACCAGGGCGTTTACCAGGCCGGGCTGTTTTTGCAGCGGGCGATCCGCACGGCGCCGGATGGGGTGATCGGCTCGCAAACCTTACGCGCCGCCAATGCCCGGCGTGACGGCCGCGAGATCGAGACTGTGATCGAGATCGCCGCGATGCGCATGGAGCATTACGGCAATTTGTCCACCTTCCAGACGTTTGGCCTGGGGTGGGCGCGTCGTCTGATGGCGACGTTATCGCTGTGCCATGACGTGGCGCGGCGCGCAAAAGAGGAAGATCAAAGCCATGACAATTAAACACGCGCGCCAGCCTGGCGCGGGAATCTTCACAATGGATGCCTTCACCGCGCATGACAGTAACGCCATGCCATCGGATCCGGACGGCAATCCGCCCCAGGCGCTTTATTGCGGCACGGGCGGCGATGTGGCCCTGGTCGATGGCAATGGCAATGCCGTGACATTGAACAACCTGGCGGGCGGTGTCTGGCACCGGATTGTCTTCCAGCGCGTCAAGGCAACCGGCACGACCGCGGGCCAGCTGGTGGCGGGCTTTATCTGATGCTGGCCGCCGCGATCGCGACGGGCGGCTTTACGCTATTTGAGCCGAGTCGCTTGTTTGATGGCGGTCGCGATGGTGTCGTGGTGGATCCGTCTGATGTCGCCGCGCTGTTCCAGGAGGAGGCGGTCTATCCGCCTTTAACGCCTGCAGGTGTCGGCGATCCGGTCGGCACGGTAATGGATCGAAGCGGCAACGGCAATTATTCCCTGGCGTCTGCGTCGGCCGCACGGCCGATCTTGCGGGCCGATGCGTCCGGCCGCCGCTATCTCGAATTCGATGGGGTGAATGACAACCTGGTTCTATCCGGCTACACGCAAGGCGCGGCCGCCTATGTCGCGATGGCGATCCAGATCGATGCGTCAGAGACGTTTGCCGTGGTCGCGACGGCCGCCAGCACGTCCGGCTTTTTTTCGGTTTTCCAGGATGGTGATGCGAGCGCGGTATCCTTTGCCGCGGGCGCGCCTGTGTGCCGCGTCAATGGCGCGGCCGTCTCAACGCGCGACGAATTGCACGACGCGACGGAGGCGGTCAATGCCGTGGTCGAATTCGACGGGCTGGATCTGTCGGCCGGGCTGTGGAGCGAGATCAATCTGATGGGCGGCTATGCCGCGCTGGAAGTGATCGGCCGGATCTATGGCGTGGTCATGTGTTCTTTCGTGCCGAGCGATGGCGAAAAGGAAAATATCCGCCGCTGGCTGGCCGCAAAGTCGGGTGTCGTGCTGTGATCCCGTTCGGCCTCGATGCGCCGATCTTGATGCTGCGGATCCTGCGCGCTTCCTGGCCGTTTGTTCTGGCCGCCCTGGTCGGGTCCGCGGCCGCGGGCGCCGTCTGGCTTTACCAGGTCCGGCCGTTGACGGCCGAGATCCGCGGCGTCAACCGCGAATTATCCCAGGAGCGTCGCGCGCACCTGGACACGCGCGGCCTTCTCCTGGTCGAGCGCCAGGCCCGCGCCGAATCCAATGCCCGCATTGTTCAGCTTTCCCTCGATCGCGCGGCGCTGGCGCGCGAGATAGACGAGGCGCGAGCGGCCAGGGATGCCGCGATCACACAATCGGCCAGCGATAGCAGAAGGAGAGTCCGCAATGCGGATGTTGATTGGAGTGATAGCCCTGTGCCTGGCGCCGTGGCTTACGAGTTGTGCCTCGGCCTCGCCGCCCTTGGAGGTGGAGACGGAATACATTACGCAGATTGTGGAAGCGCCGATCCTGTTGACGGCCGACCAGGCGCGCGCGCCGGAGGTCTGCCCGGCGATCCTGGCGATCGCTAACGGAGATCTGACAGATGCCTTGCTGGGCTGCGCCGCGATCGCGGCCGCCAATGCGGGCCAGGTCTTGGATCTGCAAACAGTGATCGGCGAAACCAATGCGGATCCGCCAGATATCATTGCCCTGGAATGAATAGATCCAGCGCCCGGCCGTCACGCCGGGCGCTTTTTTGCGTGAGACAATATCTGATGATGCGTGTTTATTTCAGGTGCGTGAGACGCCTAACCGATTGAAAGTGTGGCGATAAACGCTTATTAAGAGTCAGAAGACTTGAGGCAGAAAATTGAGCCTCCAACCTACTTTTCCTTAGCGATTTCAAGCTGATCCTTTTGTTCCGTTTTGAACAGAAGTAGAACGTGAGACGGGCTGGGCCGTCTCACGTGAGACGTTTAGGCTTTTCGGCCGTCGAGTTTGGCGATGGCATTGTCGGCGATCGCGGCGGTCGGCGCGAAGTAGTGGCGCAAGATCGTTGTCACGGTCTTGAGGCTGTGGCCGGAGATCGATGCGATCTCAAAGGGTGTGCATCCGGCCTCGGCCAGCCGGACCACGGCCGTGTCGCGGCAATCCTTCAATAGAATCCCTGGAAGGCGGGCCTTCTCGGTTATCTCTGCCATCAGGCGCCCCGCCCGCGCCCGTTGCATCGGCACGCCGTTGACGTCCTGGAAGATCCGGCCGCCTGGCGTCCGGCCGCCCTGGCGCTCGGCGATAAGATCCAGCCGGGCGGCCAGGCGTTTCGATAGCGGTGCATCCACCCTGGCGCCCGATGATCGCCGCGTTTTGGCGGGTGTAAACCGCGCCCGATCGTCCTCGAAATTATCCCAGGTAAAGGCGAAGAGATCCGCGGCGCGTGCGCCTGTCTCGATCGCGATCGTAATCGCATCGGCCATTACCGCGAGCCCTAGATCCTCGGCCGTTGCAACCAGGCGCACCTGGTGTTCCATCGGTATCGCATGGATCCGCGGCCGCAAGCCCTCGGCGCCATAGGCGGCGGCCGGGTTGGCGTGCGTCCATTCCAAAGGCTTGATGCAGTAGTTAAAGAGGCGGCGGATCACCGCCAGTTCGCCAAGCGCTTGGGGCTGGCCAGGCGTATTGCCCTCTTCCCGGCCCGCCATGTCCTCGTGGCGGGCTTCGCGTGCCATCGCCTTGGCGGCGGCCGTCGATTCATTCCAGCGCGTCTGTGGCCATCCTAGAGCCTTTATGGCGAAAAGCTGATCTGCGCGCTTCTCCATCCATTCTTCCATGAGGCGCGGCGTCCATTGGTCCGGCCGGTCGGATCCGGCGAACGCCAGGAAGGGGCGGATCTTGGATCTATAGTCGCTCTTGGTGGACGGTGCGAGTTTCAGGTAATGGCGCGAATGTGTGAAGCGGTGCCAGGCGGCGTCGAGTGTCTCTTCTGACAGGGGTCCGGCCAGGGCGATCGGATCCGGCGCGTCCTGGTCGGGTGCGAATTCCTTGGTGGGCGCATTGCAAAGCCAGCGATCGACGTCCGCATTGATCCGATCGGCCAGGTCGCGCATGGATTCAAAGGTGAGCCATTGCCCGGCCGCATCTTTCAGATCCCTGCCCTTCCATCCGCCCTTGCGCAGTTTCGGTGACGGGATCCAGCGCGGTCGCCCTTCACGCCAGGCGACATAACGGGGGAGTTTTGCCTTTGCCATCTGTCCTGTCCTTTTCTGTTAGAGACGCGCCAGGCGTGCCGCGATCGGGTCGCGGATCTCGCCATCATTGGCGGCGCTCGGCGCGGTGAACCGCTTGCCTTCCAGCCAGGCTTCCACCTTGCGGCGGTGCCAGGCGATGCGGCCGCGGCCATTGATCCGCGGCAATGGTTCGGGGAAGCCCTGTTGCTTCACCAGGTCCGGCCAATTCTTGTAGATCCATGACGGATGATAGCCGCCGATCGCGTCGGCAACTTCGGTCGCGGTCATATAGAGTCTTTGTCGCTGATACATAAATCGCTCCTGTCCGAGAGGCGGGCGATCTTAATCATGCAATTGAGGAATAGTCAAATAATTGATCTATCCGCGTCCAACAATTGTGTGCAGCGCCTTGATCTCGCGCGCGGCGATGCCGAATTCTTCCTCTGGATTGAGGCGCATGAATGAGAGCACGTTTCCGCTATCTCCCAGGAAGCGTTTGATTCGCGTTGAGCCGTCATTGAATTCGACCAGGCAATCCTCAAAGCGCCGTGGCCAGCGATCGCGCACCGCGAAGGCCAGTTCGCGGTGTTCATAGCGCGGCGCCATCGTTTCGCCATACACTTCCACGGCGAAAGCGCCGGTCAATCCTTCCTGGTTCGGGTGGCGCCGCGTGTGTCGCACGATCGAGCCATGATCCAGGTGGATTTTTTTGTCTCTTGGCGCGCCCGTTACAACGCCATAAACGGGAACCGGCCCGAATTTCGGTTCGACACCCGCCCCCTCGCCCGCGCCCAGGAATTCGCGGATCCGATCTTCTTCGGCCGGGGTGAGGCCGCGGGCGCCCTGCACGATCCGCGTTATAACGGCCGGATCAAAGGCCATGTAGGCCGCCAGTTGCCTTTGTGTTTTGCCAGCATCTCTAAGTGCCTGGCGTAGGGTTTCTCCTTCCATATCGCTCTCCTGCTTCACTAACTTTCGATTACTTATCACCTTCTATATGGGGTGTCGCCTATTGCGTGACAACAATTAGTTGACAATGATTTGAGAATCAATCAACTTCCCCCTCAACGCGAAAGTTGAGGAAATTGAATAATGACAAATGAGGTGCAACGGCTGGCCCCGGCCGATCTGGTTATCAATCGCTTGGGTGCGCGCGATATCGCCCTGGCCCTGCGCATGACGCCAAGCGCGGTCTATCGCTGGACATATGCCGCGCCGCGCGGATCCAATGGGATCGTCCCGGCCAAGCATCATCGCGCATTGATCGCCCTGGCCGAAGAGAAGGCCGTCCCGCTGACATATGAAGAGTTGGCGCTCGGCGGTCTGTCTTTGCAGGATCTCGAAAAGGCGGCGGCCTGATGCCGGTGGTCGATAATCCCTATGCCGCGGGCCTGGTCATGTCGTTTGAGACAGCGGGCGGCCGCGCCGTGGATCTGCGCACCGATGCGCACGGCCGGGTGACGGCGGTGTCGAATGTCGAGGGGTGCGCGAAGATGATCGCCGGGCCGGTATCAATGGAGGCGTGCGATGTTTTGGCGCGCCATGCCATCGTCGGCAATCCCGAAGTGCTGACCAGGAAGGCGATCGAGTCTCTGGCGATCGGCTATCTGACGCTGGCGGCCTATGTCAACGAGGTCAATCGTGACTAGCGCGCCCGCCTATGCCGATATCTGGCGCCGCCTGGTCGCGGCGGCCGAGGCGGCCGGGCGTCTGTCGCCGCAATCGCGGGCGCTTAACCGCGTCCTGCGCAGCCTGGCGATGCGCTGCGATGGCGCTGTGCTGCCAGGCGCGCCCAAAGATAAAACGAATCCTTGCTTTCGGTTGCTGGAAGCGGTGCGCGAATATGTCGATGCGGCGCAGCATCCGGAGATCCGCCCGGCCAAGCAAAGAGCGATGGCGGCGATCACGCCGACCGTGCGCGCCTGGCTTCTGGCGGTGCAAGACGAGGCTTTGCGCGCGGGATCCCCTTCCGCTGCGCGCAAGGCCGGGGCGGCGGGTTCTTCCCTGCCCGCCGCTCCGGATCCTTTTCGGTTGTTTCGCGATGGGGTGGAGCATTGGCAACGATGAATGAAAGATCTTCTGGAACGTCCGGCCTCCTGGTCGCCCTGGCCATTCTGGCCTTTGTCGTCGTCATGGTGCTGCGCGGATGAAGGGCCATCGCCTGATCACCCTGGCCGGGCGGCCGACATGGGTGCGCCGCGATCGCGCGCCGCGTGTGGTGCGGGCGCGTGCGCTTTACCTGCAATGCGCCCAGGTCACGGCGCCGCATTTTGCGGTCCCGACCGTGAACGTGACGCGCCGCGGTCGGCGCGGCCTGGGATCCTCGCCCGCGCCGGAGGCGTATGCCCGTCGCTATGCGCTTTACCTGGTGCGCACATTGTTTGAGGTGACAACGCCGGATCTCGCGGCGGCGGCCGGTGTGAGCAAGGGGTATATCTCGCGCATTGTCCCGATGATCGAGGATCTGCGCGATCGGCCGGAGATCGATGGCCTGGTCGAGTATTTCGAGCGCCAGATCCAGACGGTGGCGGCATGATGGCGCTGGATGAAGGGGCGTCCAGCGTGCGTCTGACGCGCGCGGTTCTGACCAGGTTGCTGGCGCCCGACTTTATGTGGCGTGTCCGCGGCCGCATCAATGTGGATGGCCGCGGTCATTTTGTGATCGAAGACACGCGCGGCCGGATCTGGCTGGCCGTTCCGCACCGCGTTTGCGTGGCGCCCGATGGCACGGTGCCAGCGTTCAAGCCTCTGAAACAGGGCGAAATGAACCGCAAGCATTACCGATATGGCGAAATTTACTTGCCCGTCTCCGGCCCCTGGACGGCGGCGGATCTCTCCGCGCCTGCCGTGGTCGAGGATATCGCGGATCTGTTGGAGAATGATTGGTGAGCGATCTATCCCTGGAAGAGATCAAGCCGATGCTGCAAGCGCGGGCTCTGTCGCTGGCCAGTGAGTTGGCGCCAGGCGGGCGGCGTGAGGGCAATTACTATGTCGCTCCGAATCCGGCGCGCGC
>Ga0316207_10001099_pt1 | contig 35940 bp, 31 predicted proteins | sample 6weekpyrite_MG_FD_204943 | JGI IMG/M metagenome (GOLD analysis project Ga0316207, IMG submission 204943) | Microbial mat bacterial communities from mineral coupon in-situ incubated in ocean water Damariscotta River, Maine, United States -... | ecosystem: Environmental > Aquatic > Marine >... | reverse complement strand
TACAGTCCCACAATGCTGGGTTTATATATTTTTCATCTGATACATTAAATTTGGAATAATCAATATCTGGAATCTTTTTATCATATGCATTAAAAAACTCTTCAAGTTGATTTTTATTCTCAACACCAAAGACTATGCAATCAATATTTTTAACCCTTTTAACGTAACCAAGAGCTCCTTCAATAAAGTCCATATTTCTGAAAAGAAGTTCTTCTTGATATTTTTTAAGTAATGGCAAAATAGGATTAAAATATGCAGGTATTTCTTTTAGAGGCATTAACAACAGACCTTGCAAATAGACTGATCTTGCATGCAACTCCAACCCCCTGGCATGTAGCTCAGACAAGGTATTGCTAACACTAAAAGACTGATTTATCACATTAATTGGAAACTGAATCACATCAATTGAATAGTTATTTTGTACTTTTAATGCTTCCTCAGCCGTGTATACAGATACACCAATTTTTTTTACGTAGCCGTTATTTTTTAGATCACATAAAACTTTATATAGTTCATCTCCACAAACCCCTAAAAGCTCATCAGCATTATGAACCAGTAAAATATCAATATAATCCCGTTTAAGTTTAGCTAAAGAACTAAAAAAGTCCTCTTTAACTTTATCTACTCTTGACTCTCTTATATGTGATGTTTTTGTTATAAATTTGAAAGGTAAAGTATATTGTGATAGCTTACCGAGTATTTCCTCTGAGTTACCATAAACATTTGCTGTATCTAAATAATCAATTTTTTTTTCTGAAGCATACTCAAGCAAGTCAATAACAACTTTTTGATTAAGCTTGCCTGATTTATTTGAAATTCCATAATCAAGACCAAATTGGGCAGTACCAAGTGCAAACATATCTATTTATCAAAGTACTTAATAGTTTTGTCTAATATCTCTGCCTGTACAGTTGCTTGATCCCAGTCCCAATAATTTGTTTTAAATTGTAAAAGTCGTTGTTGTAAATCTTCTGCAACTTCACATTGAGGACGATAATCTGAAGAACTTGTTTTTAAATTATTATAAAATGGCTCCTGATATGTTAGTTTCCATGGCGCGTAAACACCATCGCCCCCTAACGACATAAACTTATCACGAAAATCAAGCCAGGTAACAACACTGGTATCTAACTTTGCCACATAGGTCCAGTAACTATTCACATAATTTTCAGGTACATATTGGGAGTTTATCCAGTCTGCTTTCTCCACAATTGATTCAAAAAGCTTTGCAACATCTATTCTTCTTTGAACCAGCTCATCAACGCGTTCCACTTGCCCAAGTGCCACAGCCGCACATAATTCAGGCATACGATAATTATAGCCATCGCTAACATGTCTGAAATAGTCTGGCTCCTGAATATCTCGTTTTGTAATTTTTCCCTTATTAGAAGATACACCTGCATAACCAAGGCTACTTATCCTTCTTATATTTAACGCAAGTTCCTCATCATCTGTAATAATTACACCACCCTCTCCGGCCGTTAAATGTTTTGAACTTTGAAAACTAAAGCTCGCTGCATGACCAAATGTTCCAGCAAACTTGCCATTTTGCTTGCTTAACATAGTTTCAGCATTATCCTCCAGGACAAATAAATTATGTTTTTGGGCAAGCTCCATGATTTTTACCATATCTGGACTTAAACCATATAATGCGACAGTTATGATAGCCTTTGTTTTATTTGTAATATTCTTCTCGATACTTACAGGATCAATCTGAAATGTATCAGGATCTACATCAGCATAGATAGGAGTTGCACCAGCTTGTAAAACAGCAAACGTAGTACTTGCCATTGTTAATGGTGGAACAATTACTTCATCACCTTCTTTAATTCCTGCAGCTAAAAGTGCTGCATGCATTGTTGTGGTTCCGTTAACAAAGGTGATTACATATTTAACGCCATAAAGTTCAGCAATTGCATTCTCAAGGCGTGTATTCATTATACTGCCAGAAGATGTTTTAAACTGTTGATCTAATACTTCAGATACATATTTTCGCTCAAGGTCTGAGATTCTTTCAATCTTTTTCATAATAGTATATTTTCTTAATTACTTTAATTCGTCGAGCGCTCTTAATTCTTCTACACTTAAAAAGTGATCATTAGTATCAGAGCGATATTCAAATCTACCTTCCACTAATTTCCCTTTTTCGTTCAGATTGCTAAGGGTATAATCAACTTCCATGTCATTGAAATCAAATGACGGTTTTATTACAAAGTGATTTTCAAACTCAACTGTCAAATGAGAATCATCTGCAGGGCACATGATCTCATGGAGCTTCTCACCTGGTCTGATCCCTACGATTTCGATTGGTAAATCTGGAGCCATCGCTTCAGCCAGGTCAACAATTTTGGCTGAAGGTATCTTTGGAATAAACAATTCACCTCCATACATTCTCTTAAGTGAATTGATTACAAACTCAACACCTTCATCCAGTGTAATCCAGAATCGCGTCATTGCTTCATCAGTTATTGGTAATGAAGTAGTACTGTTATCAATCAATTTTCTAAAAAATGGTACAACAGATCCCCGTGAGCCGACTACATTTCCATATCTAACGACAGAAAACTGAGTCATTCTTTCACCACGTATATTATTTGCAGCCACAAAAAGTTTGTCTGATACAAGCTTAGTTGCACCGTACAAATTTATCGGCGATGCTGCTTTGTCAGTTGATAGCGCAACAACTTTAGAAACTCCATTTGTTAAACAGGCTTTTATCAGATTTTCAGCACCTTGCACGTTAGTCTTAATACATTCCATTGGGTTATATTCTGCAGCAGGAACTTGCTTAAGAGCGGCTGCGTGTATAACAATATCTACTCCTCGCGTTGCCTCGATTAACCTGTCGCCATCACGTACATCTCCTAACAAATAACGCATACATGGCTGGTTGAATTCAGCCTGCATCTCAAATTGTTTAAGCTCATCTCGCGAGAAAACTATAACTTTATTTGGTTTATAATCCGTTAGTACTTTTCGAATAAAATGCTTACCAAATGATCCAGTGCCACCAGTAATAAATATATTTTTATTATCAAACATAATAAATATTCACCTTACATATTATTTTCATAAATTTTCCCATCTTTCAATTGATAAACTCTATTACAATTCTTTAGTGTTGCTTTCCTGTGCGTTATTAACACCACAGTAATTTTTCCTTTGAGAGTGCCAATAAAGGACATAATATTTTCTTCGGTATCCTCATCGAGCGCTGATGTTGCTTCATCCATAAAAATAACTTCTCTATCTGAATACAAAGCTCTCGCTAATGCAATTCTTTGTTTCTGACCACCTGAAAGCCAGGATCCTTTTTCTCCAACTAAACTATCCATTCCAATCTTGTCTACTAATTCTGATATATCAGCACCATCAATTGCCCTACGCAATTTATCCATACAAATATCTGAATCTTCTATTCCTAACGCTATGTTATTTTTGATGGATGCATTTATCAAAAAAACATCTTGTGGAATATATGCACATTTACTTTGCCACCATAATAATTTTGATTTATTTTCAGGCTGAGAATTTATTTCATAATCATTAACCAGTAATAAACCTTTACTACTTGTTAGCTGACCAAGCATAATATCCATAAGCGTTGATTTTCCGGCTCCGGAATCACCAATGATGCCAACAAAATCTCCTTTACTAATTTTTAGTGATATATTGGAAAAAATATTGCTATCATCATCTGTATACGTGTAATCTACATTCCTTAATTCGAGAGCATTAAATCCTTCGCTTATTCCAGTTTCATCTAAACTCTTGTGAACAGTGCTTGCTTTTTCCTCCACCTCACTAAGTTCCTTATACAACTCATGCAAAGCAAATGAACCTGTTCTTATATTTGCAACGCCCAATCCAATTTGACTAACAGATGGAACAAGTCGAATTGCTGCTACGGCAAAGACACCTAATGTAGAAAATATTTCGGAACTCGATTTTGATTGAGACAACATAAAAACAACAATCAAAACTATGAATGTAACCATTGTAGCTTCAACCAGATATCTTGACACTAAATGGAGGGATCGAGTTATCACACCTGCTTCACCAAATGTGACAACATTATCTCGTATATCATTTCTGAAGTATTTTTCAACTGAAAGCAAACGAATTTCACGAAACGCACCTGCCACATGATTTATACCATTAATTATTTCGGCTTCCTTCTCAGACATAATACGGCCATATACGTATAATCGTTTTTTAATAAACTTAAAGTATATAAAAAGAAGGAGGCTTAAAATTATGGCTATTCCAATCATAGCAATTGGATTTGTAAGAGCCATCAGTATTACGATACCCATAACTACTGCCAGCTCGATTAACATTCTAAGAATAGGTACAATAACTGAATCAACAAACAAACCAACATGTGTGTTTGTATTAACAATCAATGATGATATGTCTCTCTTGACTACATTCTCATAACTCATACATTGGTATGCTTTGATAAGCCTGTTAATTAGATTTGTGCGAATTTCATAACCCAACGAGAGTATTTTTCGCTGCACTGCAAAAGAAATAAATCCTTTTGAAACAAATATAACAATTAACAAACACCCTACTAAAACAACAACTTCCTGATTAGTAGCACCACCAATTATCTGACTTAAAAATGGATAATCATCAACAATTACACCATCATGATCTAACAGAGCAATAAAAGGTCCAATCAATCCAATGCCTAAAATATCTATAAAAGATACTATGACAAAAAGAAAGAGCATAAAAGGCAGCCTGGTTTTATACCGCCCCAGCAAATAAAAAGCTTTTTTTAATACTTCCACAAATTATTTTTCTAATCGCTAATATTTCTTATACGATTCATAAATGCCTGTTTATTTTCCAAAGGCGTTGTAGTTGGGCGACCAATTTCAGGGCGCCACCCTTTCCTAAGACGTACCTCTATGAACGTTGGGCCATCATACTTAATTGCATCGTTAATCACTGAATCAATTTCATCTTCAGCAATCACAGAATATATATTTTTATACCCAGCACACTTTGCCATCCCTTTAATATCGATTTTGAAAGCAACTGTATCCTGACCGCCAACCGAATCATGTGCACCATTATTTAGTACGATATGAATAACGTTTTTTAAATTACTGGTTCCAACCAGCGCCATAGATCCCATATGCATTAACAATGAACCATCACCATCAAGACATACGATCTGACGTTCAGGCAAATTTAGTGCAAGTCCTAAACCAATCTGGTTTGCATGCCCCATCCCACCCACAGTCAAAAAATCGAATGAATGACCTACCCCTGAAAACTTTCTATGTTCATAAAGTTCACGTGATGGTAATCCTGTAGTGGCAACAATAAGTTCGTCACCATTCAATTTGGACATTATTGATTTAATTGCATCTTCGCGTGTTAACTTAAATTCAGGTGAATATTCCTTATCTGATGTATATTTTGAGAAAAAACCTTTTCTAACAACTAAAGCCTGAACCTGGTTATCTTTAACAGCTGAATCTGCATGTTTTTTTATAATTGATTCAATTTCATTTTTTTCTAAATTTTCATCTAGTACAGAAAATGGTATTCCCATCACCTCAAGCAATTCCAGTGTAACTTTACCTTGCTTTCTATGTTGCGGTTCATCTTTAACACCTGGTTCACCACGCCAACCTATTAATAGTAACGCAGGAATTGAATACACATCAGGATCTGCCAGCGACAGTAATGGATTAATTAAATTACCCAGACCTGAATTTTGCAAATAGATTAAAGGTATGTTGCCTGTTGCCAGATGATAACCTATACCAATCGCTAAAGCGTTTCCTTCATTTGCTGCTATCACATGATTTTTGGAATCAATATTATCATCCACAAAGTAGCAAAAATCTTTTAACAATGAATCTGGCACACCTGAGTAAAAATCAATATTCTCATTAACAAGCATATTGTAAAAAGATTCTGGGGTACATTTATTAGACATATATTTTTCTATATTGGTTACTGTTAAACGTTATGGTTATATTGTTGATTCAAATTTTTTTGACACTTCATCGATCAACTCCAGTATACCTTGACCAATATCCACATATTCATTTGATATTAATTTTAATGAAGACTTTGGAGTGTATTGATAAGGTGTCATTGTATAATGATTATGACTTTTTGAGTTTTTATCAAACTGAATATCAATATCATCATCAATAATTTCCGCAATCATACTCAGAAGTTCAGATGATGTTAAAATCTGTGTACCTGTTAATGTGATGGCTTTATTCGTGTACTTTTTATCAAGAACATCTGCGCTCATTTTGGCTGCGTCTACGACATGTATATATTCACGCCGCTCATTACCTGAACCACCATAAACAATAGATTTATTTGAAAGTATTTCTGATACTAACCTTGTTAAACCGTTCCAATCTTGCGCTCGGGGTCCATAAAGCGATCCATAACGTAAAATTGTATAGTCAAGGCCGCATTCAGCATGAAAAGTCTCAATCAGTGTTTCAACTGCTTGTTTAGAAGCCCTATAAAAAGAACCGTGCTTACTATAAACATAGACAGTAGAGCCATACATAAGCTTGACCGAGTATTTTGCACATAAATCAATTATCTTTGCACTACCCATTATATTATCGTTTATTGTTTTTAATGGATCGTCATCAGCCTCTTTTATATCTGCAATCGCAGCCATATGATAAACAACATCTGATTTGGAGATATGTTCTTCGAGAAATTTTATATCTCCCATATCACCAATTATCATGTTCTGATTCTCTGATAGCCAGGGTGATTGTTGAATATCGTAAATCGAAACATTGTGGCCACGTGCACTTAATGCATCAGAAATATGACTGCCAAGAAAACCTGACCCGCCAATAACAAGTATATTCATATTTATTTCTACTATAGAATTAATAAGATGGGAGTTAAATTATGAGACTTTTCGCATAAAGACTCGATAATGGTCACCTAAAAGCATTGAATTTATAATTTCCTGCATATTAAGCAACTTTTCTTTAAGTTCAGATCCAACATCATCAAAAATAATGGTATCAACATCAAGACCGTTACTATCAATATGTAACAACTCATAACCAAGTGAACGACAAATATAATTTATTGTTTGTTGACTAAAAAATAAATAGTGCCTGCCACTTTCAATATATCTGGTCACATCAAATGGATATTTTTTAATATAATTTAGTAAGTAACAATCCGCTGAAGGTACTTCAAAAAAGACAACTCCGCCATCCTCTAAAAGTTCATGAGCTTTCTTTAAAGAACCATAGGGATCCTGGAGATGTTCAATACCAAGTATTACAATACAATTGAACTTCTCGTCAGATTTATAATCTTCAAAAAATCCTTTTGTAATATCTAAATCGTATTTTTCCTTAGCCGTTTTCACTGCAGCATCAGAGGGATCAATCCCATACACATCCCATCCATGCTCCTGACATACTTTTAGAAATGAGCCACTGCCACAACCAACATCAAGTATTTTTCCTGGCTTTGAAAAGAATGAAGAAAGCTGACGCACTTTACGTAACTCTAAAGTATTTTTACGTAAGTCCTGACCCTGCAATACCAATTTTTTAAAATATTCCTGATATGCACCTGATGAATACATATCCATCAAAATTTCATCTTTTAACATATCTGGTGTATACACAGAATGGCATGTATCGCATTCGTGATATCGTATATTATCTAAAACAAGAATTTGCTTGGTTTTTTTATCACCACATATTGGGCAATTAACTTTATTAAAATATTCGGGGATGGGTTCTCCATCTTCAAAAAACTGTGACAGATATTCATTGTACATATTATAGATATCATTAAGTACAGTTTTAGGTTTAAGATCAAACAAACTTAATCTTACTCTTTCAATATTATTAATATCTTCTTTAAACATTTTCCACCTTATCTTTAAGTGTGTGCTACAAATCTTCCACACTTATGCGTTCAATCATATTCACTCTTTCAGAAAATATTTCACCCAAATGACAGACAACAGATCCGGGTAGATTACTACGAGGCTGATATAAAACAACATTATCATCAACAGCAGAAACTTTTCCCTTTACGTAAGAACATAATAATGGCTGATTATCCGAAGATTCAATATACTTTGAGTATGCGCTCATAAACAGAGATTTACTTGAACGTACACGTTCACGTAACATCGAATGCGATTGAATTATTGAATGTAATGATGCTATAGCATGATAAGGCCCTGTAACGGATTTATTTCTATGTGTGTCAACATTAAAATAAAAATTATCTTGCTTTTTTTCATTCAACATGGATTTATGTGCAATAAATGCAGCACCAGTCAATCCAAACAAGCCTTTACATGAACTGAACGCCATTAAATCAGCAAGCTCATGTAAATCTTCGAGTCCAATGGAACCGGTTGCATCAATATACAACTTTGCCCCTAGTGCATTACTTTTTTCTCTTACTTTAGTTAAGTTAACTTTGAATGCTGTACTCGTCTCAGTATATGCACACAATACCCAATCATAACTTTCAGTAACATTATCCATGTCTTCATATTCAATCACATCAAGATCACAAACAGAACCATCAACAAAAGTTCCCAATCGTTCACTGTAGTAACCAGTGTTTATCAATAAAACACGACCATATAAAAATGTTTTTGCGGATAATTCAAGAGCTAACGTAGATGAACCTTGCATACATACTAACTCGTCTTGACCTGAGAGATTTAAAATCCATTTTTCAACATCAGAATACATATTTTGATATGTTTCATCACCCCTCCCAAACACAGGAACAATACCTTTTAAATTATCTGGCAAAATTGATGCTGGACCAGGTGTCAGCATTAATTTCTGGTTTTCCTGAGATAAAATTGATTCCTGTGCTTTATAGCGAAGTTCTGAACTACTTATTCCCTTAGTTCGCGGAAAAACAAGTAAGCGTTCCTTTGAAATTAAATTAGAGTTGTCATCACCATGCACCAATAAATCTATATCATGTTCATCTAATACAGACTCGTCAATTAACCAGGGTGTTTCAACAACCTCCTTCACATACTTAATTGACTCTAACACTTCCTTTCGTTCATCAAACAATAACTCTGGTGAATATCCCTTCTTATACAAAATCTCATCATCGGATGTTAAGCCAATAATCACATCACCATATTCACTTGCCTTTTGCAAAAGCCTAACATGCCCATGATGCAAAAGAGTTGCAGACATATCCACCATTATTCTTTTCATAGTTCTGTTATAAAACCGAAACTTTCATATTATTTTTAGATGCCATTGACAATACTGAATCACTAGAATCAGTATTATTAAGCATCGAAATTAACACATCAGTTTTAACATTCATAACACCCGCAAAGGTGTCACCATCAAACAGCAATCCATTTTGCTCAATATTCTCGAATGCATTATCTTCAATATCAGCATATACAACTGTTGCATATTCAGTGTTCATATAGTTTCGAGCAGATGCTAAAGAGTCAACTTCTCCAATTGAATCTTCGATTTCAACCCAGTGAACATGTTCGTCTTCAGATTTGGATTTTACTGAATCTCCTGTAATGAAGACTACTTTAAAATATGCATCCAGTTTTGATGTAAACTTTGAAATAATATCATCATTATTTAATAACCAGTTTCCATTTTTATCTTGCTTACCACCTAAAATAAACAATGTTTTTTGGCCTTTTGGTTCATGGCTTTCCACCCTATTTAGAATAGCACCAAACATACTGGGCGTTTTTAAAAGCTTTGCAATATTGTGTTTACTATATTCATGACGAATAAAAGAAGAAGATATATTTCCCAATATACTGAAATCCGCTAACCCATCAAAATCTCCCCTCTCCACCTGGTCAAGATATTTTGTAGGGATAATACCAGTCATAAAGTTCTGTTCTTTTAAAGCTTTTAACGCTTCCTTTAACATCGTTGTGTCTGAATCAGCACCCCAATGTACAACAACACCATCTGCACCAGCGTTAACTGCTCGATGAGAAATATCAACAGTTGCGTCTACAGAATTGGTTTTCACTAAATACTCATTCCTAGCAATAACTTCCAATTCAGGAACGGTGGTTTTGACTTTATTTAATAACCTGCAAAATTCATCAGGCGTGCTAAGCACCATTGAATTAGGCGTCAAACTATTTACCTTTGGAAATCTTTTTGACTCAACAACTATAGTGTTAACACCAACATCGTATAATTCTTTAGCAATTAGTGCCGCAATGCTCGGCTCGTTAAACATCATGTCAACATCAACAACAATTTGCTTATCAGTATGCATTCTTAATCTTCTGGCAACATCTACATAATTTGACCATGATAACGTGCAGTTATCTGGATAGCCCTTCTGCCATGACTGAGTCAGACTACTAACCCAATATGCATTACAAAGCGGATCAGACTCATAGAACTCTGTAATCCATACCTCTGGTAATTCAACGTAATATTTCAAAAAATCCCCCTAATAAAAAAACACTATACTGAAGAAACATTCAAACCCCGAGTCTTATTAAACTCAAAGATTGAATTCGAGCGATATATTAACATAAACACCCATAGAATATTCAGAACAGAACTAAACGAAAAAAGTATAAAACTAGATAATATTAAAGCTTCATTAAAAACAATATAATTCTTTTTAACGAATAATAATCTTGCAAAACATTTAAGCTGACCCCAGAAAATACTAATAACAATAAAAAGACCAAAAAATCCCATGGGTATTAAAAAATCCACATATGTATTATGTGTACTGATTTTTTTTGATGAACCAATTTCTCTGTAAAATATATCTTTCTTTCTATTAAATTCATTTTCTAATCTGTCATTCTTAACAGGCATCTCCACATCAAGGATATTTGTAGGGATAGCGTCATCATATATCAGTCTAACTTGAGAGCCGGGCCCGGAACCAAAAGGTAAAACAGACTCAAAGACTTCATAGGCTCGCATGTTAATTAACACCCTATGTATACTTGATTCAAATGACAATGCATTAACATTTTTTTGCAGCACTGCAGTCCACAAATACAATGGTACTGAAACTGTCACCAGAATAAAGAATAATGCAAACAGACGTTTTCTTAACTTAAATTTAAACGGGCTTACAGAAAGAGTACTTCTGTACACTAAAAATATATTTATCAATATAAATGAAAGAATAGTAGTTCTGTCTTTTGTAGCTAATATAGCAATAAGATATAAAATAAAAGTTAAGAGAAACCTTTTCTTTGAAACCACACGTGCAAGCTGAAATTGAATTACATACCCTGCAACAAGAAAGACACCTGCTTTAATATACGAATTTAAAAACAAACCACTAAATCGATATCCGGAAACAGCATCAGAGCTTAAGAAATTTACACTTTGAGGTAAAACATAAAAAAGAAATGACTCAACAATTAAGCTATAGGATACGTATTTTACAATAATTAATGCATTTAACGTTTCTTTAAGCGGTGTCATTAATATTACAATGTGCACCAAAAGCAATGACATAAGCGCGTATGTACTTAGCTTATCCCATGAATGCGGCAAATTTAGATCGCTAATACCTGTAAGACCATAAAATGTGATTACCAATGCCAGGTAACTAAAAGCCAGCAGATTTATAAATAAAATATAATTGTTAGATATATATACCTTGCCATTATTATATAAAATCAAAATCAAAAATAAGCAACAGTATGATACAAAGATAGGATAAATTATAGAAAAACTAATGTTAAACCTGGTTAACAGTGACACAACCAGGAATATACATAGAATAATAGGTGAGCCATGAATATGGCGAAAATTAATCATTGAGAGAGGACTGGGAAATTATATTTTTTCTAAAATATTTACTTTCACAGAATAGCTTTACTTTGCATTAATCACTTCAATTATCGAGGTAATTGAATCAAATTTCTGTATATTTTGCTGGGTTATTTCAATCTGATATTTAGCTTCCACTTCTGAAAGAATTGACATATAAGCCAGGGAATCCCATTGAGGTATATCATTTTGACTGGTTTTTTTATCTACACTATTAGATTTTGTAACACCTTTTACTATAGCTATTACTTCACTTTCTAAATCGTTTGAATTCATTTCTCTAACACACCAATATCATTAATATAATTTTATATTTTCAACCTAAAGAACAGAGCTTACTTTTCGCTCAGGCTCTTCATCTGCAATCATGACGGATGAAACATAATTTGTAAGATCGAAAAATCTATTTGCAGAATTCTCGTTATCAAAATATGAGTGAATATATAGTTTATCATTTTTTACATTTATATTTTCTTTTATCAAGACAGCTGAAAATCTTGTATTAAGATGACATTCTGGTCCAGTGTCATTCTCATTAATAGAATATAAATTTTCTAAAGAGCCATTACTCATTTCAACCGTTAAATATTCAATTATTTCATCAACGGATTTTTTATTGTTAAAGCCAAAACTATAGTCAAATATTGAAACACCAGAATATGGAATCAACGTGTAATTCACATGAAAGTTATCATCAGAAATACAATCCAAAAGCTGTGGAGCCACTTTAGATAAAGTGCATGAACACCTGTTTAGTGTATTTTTAGACTCATCTTCCAGATGATGCTCTGGCAAATTGTGAATTACATTTACATCTGCTGAAGTAATATCTAAAAAGCCATGTAAAATTTCAACCAGAGGTGTGAAAGCATTTACTGTGCATGAACCATATGAAATAACATCACTGGAACGTTGGAGGTTAGTATGGTTAAAACCATATACCAACATCTGATCTGCATTCATCGATGTTGCAGAAATTAAAACAAATTCGGTGTTCCCTGTTTTAAATTCTCTTGCTTTATTTGCATCTGTATACTTCCCAGAACATTCTAAAAATACATCAGGGATGCCCAACCAGGGAATATTTTCAGCACTTTGATTCGTATACTGAATTTTAATTTTCCCATTAAATACTAAATAATCATTTTCAATCGCAATATCATATTTTTCATATAAACGAACATACTTATCAGTAGTTAGAATATGAAATGCCTCGTGTATTGATAAGAAATCATCATTAATATACTTTATTTCAAACTGAGCGCTATCAATTAATTCCAGGTAGTTACTGAGAAGATGTAACCCAAACCGCCCAAATCCGTTCATTCCACAAATAATAGACATATTTTTTATTCCTTACTTAAACATAACTGCTGCGAATATCTTTAATAATCATATGTACTGCACTATCAATATCGACCATTTGATCACAATACTTCACTTTATTTTTACTAATAAATTCAATCCCAAAACCAATAAACTCAGATAAATTATGCAAAAATCTTACCATTTGCTCATCTCTGCCAAATTCCTTGAAGGCCAACAGCCTTTCAGCACAGCTTATCTTTAAAAGCATTTCTTCGGGTTCTGTTCCCATTTTTCGCTCACAAACGATTCGGTTTTCATCAAAAGCGACTAAAAAGTGTTCAATTGCAAGAAAATCCATACATCCTTCAAGCAAATGTTCGACTGCTTGACGTGGGGTAGAGATTGTTGAAATTCCATGCCGGTTGAAACTTGTGTTTAACAACACCGGAATACCGGTTATTTTCTTAAACTCATTGATGAGATTCCAATAAGCTGGGTTTTCAGATTTTCTTACAACATGAATTCTTGATGTTCCATCAACATGGACTGCAGAGGGGATAAGTGCCGCTTTTTCAGGTTTGACTGTAAATGCTACTTGCATATAAGGTGAATAATAATCTATATCCACCCAATCTAATAAATCTTCCTCTAATATTGAGGGGGCATACGGCATAAACCAGTCTCGCTTTTTTAATAACTGGTTAATTCTTTCTTTAGACTCTATTTTGCGTGGATCGGCAACTAAAGATCTTGCACCTAAAGATCTTGCACCAAATTCTGCACGACCTTCAAACCAACCTATTGTTTTGCCCTGACTTAAATGCTCCGCCACTTTTTTCTCGAAGTCACTAGGTTCAGTATATATTAATCTGTGACTATCAAGCACCTCTTTAACAGCACTTGATGTATAAGATGGGCCTAAATAAGCCGATAACACTTGCCGTGTAGAATGTCCATGTGAATTCTTTACATGAAGAGCTTGTCCCAGTGATAAGCCAGAATCTGAAGGTGCAGATGGGAAATAAGTTTCATCAAAATGCGGTGAATCAACTAGCTTGTGATTAAGCGCGACGTTTTGAAACAAACCACCACTGAAAACTATCTTCTTCATTGAGGTTTTAGTTTTAATCTGATTTAGAAGCTCTAACACAGACTCATGCAGAATTTCCTCACCCGTGGCGGCAATGTCATGTGGTAAATATTCTATACATTCACGCAATATGTTTGTATCACTTGGATATTTGCAAAATATCTTGGTTCTATCATATGCATCAGGTTTTATTTTCTTTAGATTGACTCCAGTTTTGTGGTATCGATTCCTGCTAAACTTTACACCCTTTTGACTACTTATATTGATAAAATCTGAGAATGTACTTTTAAGATCAGTATCGACATTACCGTACGATGCAAGACCAGATGTCTTACCATTATCTTCCCCTGAAAAACCCACTGCGTCAGTTAAAAATGAGTGAAAATTTGCAATCGTATCAACGCCAGTAGCTTCGTGAATTACATTAAACTTGTTCTCACTAAACTCTCCAAAAACATAGCCACGTTGATCACCAAAGTCGCCTCCACCGTCCATGCACAAAAAGGCACAATCATCAAAACCAGAACCATAAACAGCCAGAGAAGCATGACTTATTTGATGATCTATAAAAGTCACATGTTCATCAAACCATTCCTGAAAAGAGTCATAGTCACCTAAGTAAGCCTTAAAAAACCAACTAAAAAAGAGATGAAAGCTTTCTATACTGATCTCAACGCGTGGAGTAGGAAAAACCCATTTATCAACTTGATCTGGGGTAATTTCAAGCTCCTTAAACCCCATCATTAAAGAACGCTCCGGAAACTTTGGAGTCCCATCATTCTTAATAGTTGTTATTTTCCCTTCTTCATATGCATAAATCTTGTCCCCACTAATTATGCTTGCATTAAATTCATGTCGATCTTGCACATCGAAAGGACAGGGATATAAAGAAGCAATTATCATAATAAATTTTTTTCCTTGTACATTTAGCGGGTTTTAATAAATGGAAAATAAATTCCAGGCACGCTACCGCCCTACTTTGCGATAGTGGCCAAGTATAAATAGCTGTAAAAAGTGTTTTTCAAGAAAAAAGACTACTAACAGTCTTTTTGGCCTAAACATCAACTCGCAGGAGTCCATAAAGATAAGATTTATCTTTACACCTCAATATCTGTTGATTTACTTTTTAACGAATCGTCTAATTTTGCTGCTTCACCTTTCAAACGCTTAATTTCAACTTTAATACGTTCATACTCGGCAAGTTTTCTTTTAAGAAACCGATAGGTAACTAACGTTTTCTCTTCAACACCTTTTGGTGTTAAAAGATAAAAATATTCTTTCTTACTTTTATGTTTATAAAAATCACGGCCTTTAAGTAATCCCCTGTCCACCAAAGCTTTTAAACAATAATTAACTTTGCCAAGACTTACGCCCATATGTTTTGCAATTTCTCTCTGACTTAATTGAGGCTCATCCTCAATCAGTTTCAGGAGTTTATATGTCATTTCATCTTGCAATATTGTAATTCCACCTGGCAAACAGATAAATAGTGAACACTTAATCGGCGTTCAACAGTTGAACAACTAAAATCTAGCATATTGTCATAGAATTGCAAGATAACATCATAAAAGAAGAGACCAAGAAAATATTTGTAGAGCCAAACAATATTTTATTATAATAATCAATTAGTTAGGCGTATCGCCCGTATATCTTTAAGTTAAACCCAGTTTTGCATTGTGCTCACGCACTTTTTTCAAAAACTCCAGGAATAAGACTATTGAAATGCCTAACAGTAAACCAAGCACACATGAAGCTAACACAATTAACCTTCTCTGAGGTTTAATTGGTTTTATATTAGATACTGCGTGTTTATCAACCGTTAGAGCTTGAAGCGTATTTATGTCAATTTTTATTGCTTCATATTTTTTTAATTGCTCTTGCAAGTCTCGTAAACCTGGAATGTTATAATCAGTAGATTTTTCCTGTTTTAAAGAGTCAATTTCAACTCTCAATACTTTTGTTCCTTTCATATAGCCAGGGAAATTTTCTCTATCAATCTGAAAAAGCTTTATATCATTAGATGACTTTGCATCACTTCTGCTCGTAGTAGATTCTGACTTTGTTAGCAATACATGCTTAATTATCCCTAACTTTTTCGCAACATTATAATCTTTTTCTAATCTTGTTAATTTATCAGCTCGTCGTTGCGCAAAAATAAGCTTCTTACCTTCAATTTTGGCTTTTAAATTTTGAACTCGTGAGTTAATTTCTGCTAATAAATTATTTCGCAATTGATTAATCGTTAGGTCATTAATCAGTATAATATAGCGGTCCAACCAATATCCTAATTTATCTTTATTGAACCCTTCAAGAGTTATACGAATAACCTGATTATTCTTAAACTGTTTGTATGTTTTGATCTGTTTCGAAAACCCTTCGAAAATCTTATTTTTATCTACTTCAGATAATTTACTAACATCCTCGTCAGTCAACATTTCCAGCAAATTATACTTTTCAAAAAACTTCTTTCTGAAAGTACGTGAATCAATATTCCTGCTCACCGTAATAAAAACATCCTTAATACTTAATACATATTTCTTTGCATCCTCACCTATATCAACCGCACTGAGAATATTTAACGGTGTTATATTTTCAACAGAAGGAGGAAGCACTATTGCCTCTACTTCATAAATTCTTTTTGCAAACAAAGCATATGTTAAGGCAACACTAACAGTAATTACAAAGGCAATGAGAATGATTTTTTTTCGACGATAAAATAACGAAATTAAATCCAGGGAACTTATTTCTCTTTCGTGAATGACTAAAGGTTGATATATTTGATGTTTATTTTCTTCGAGTTCTTTATCCATAACCAAATACTATTTAAATATTCCAATTAAGAATAACATATAGTTACTTTATAGCAAGCTGAATAGACATAACGGGAATCTATATCTTCAACATTATTTCTTTTGCTCTGTAAACTCTCTCTCTAAGCCTTGTTGCCTCTTCAAACTCAAGATTCTGTGCGCATTCAAACATTTTTTTCTCGAGCTTTTCTAGTTCTAGCTGTAACTCAGTGCCTGTCATCACAGAATAATCAACAGAATCCTCAGCTACATTTTGTATCTTAGTAGTCCCAACTTTCTTACCATAAGCTCCATCCATAATATCAGCTACCGACTTAATGATAGATCTCGGAGTAATGTTATGTTCTATATTATAAGCAATTTGCTTTTCACGACGTCTCTTGGTTTCATCCATTGCTCGTTGCATCGACCCCGTAATTTTATCGGCATATAAAATGGCTTTACCCTTTGCATTTCGTGCTGCACGCCCTATTGTCTGTATTAGTGAGCGCTCAGATCGTAAAAAGCCTTCCTTATCGGCATCTAAAATAGCCACCAACGACACTTCTGGAATATCCAGGCCCTCACGTAATAAATTTATACCAACTAAAACATCGAAATTCCCCAAACGTAAGTCTCGAATTATCTCAATACGTTCAATCGTATCGTTATCTGAATGCATATAACGCACCCGTATACCATGCTCAGCAAGATAATCCGTTAAATCTTCAGCCATTCGCTTGGTTAAAGTAGTGATTAATACTCTTTCGCCTACTTCTGTCCGCTTGTTGATCTCTGACAATACATCATCTACCTGAGACGTAGCTGGGCGCACTTCCATCTCTGGATCCACTAACCCAGTTGGACGAACAACCTGTTCGACTGTTTGACCAGAATGTTCTTTTTCATAATCTGCAGGCGTTGCCGAAACATAGATTGTTTGTGGCATAAGTTGTTCAAACTCGTTAAATTTCAATGGTCGGTTATCCAGCGCAGATGGCAAACGAAAACCATACTCAACCAGGTTTTCCTTACGCGAACGATCACCTTTATACATGGCGCCAATTTGAGGAACAGAAACATGTGATTCATCTATTACAAGTAAGGCATCATCAGGTAAATAATCAAAAAAGGTAGGCGGTGGGTCACCAGCATTCCGTCCTGATAAATAGCGTGAATAGTTTTCAATGCCTGTGCAATAGCCCATTTCTTGCATCATTTCGATATCAAACTTGGTCCTCTGCTCAAGACGCTGAGCCTCTACCAACTTGTTGTTGTTATATAGAAACTCCAGGCGTTCTTTTAACTCCTGCTTAATATCCTCTATCGCATTTCGAATGGTTTCCTGTGGAGTAACATAATGACTTTTAGGATAAACCGTTAAACGTGGAACCCGATTTATTACTTCACCCGTTAGTGGGTCAAAAATACTGAGAGACTCAATTTCATCATCAAATAATTCTACTCTGACTGCATCTCTTTCCGAGTCTGCAGGGAATATGTCAATGACCTCCCCCCGAACGCGATAAGTACCTCGATGCATTTCCACATCATTTCGTTGATATTGCAAATTAGATAATCGACGCAAAATTTGCCGCTGCTCAATTTTATCCCCCACATCCAAATGCAAAACCATTTTCAAATAAGTTGTGGGATCACCCAAGCCATAAATAGCCGAAACTGTCGCAACAGTAATGGTGTCATTTCTTTCCAGCAAAGCCTTAGTCGCTGAAAGCCTCATTTGTTCTATATGTTCATTGATAGAAGCATCTTTTTCAATAAAGGTATCGGAAGCAGGCACATAGGCTTCAGGCTGATAATAATCGTAATAAGAAACAAAATATTCCACTGCATTGTTGGGGAAAAATTCTTTCATTTCACCATAAAGTTGGGCTGCTAAAGTTTTATTATGCGCCATAATAAGGGTTGGACGCTGAACCTGCTCAATCACATTGGCAATGGTAAAAGTTTTACCTGAACCTGTTACACCCAATAAGGTTTGTCCTACCTCACCAGCATTTAATCCAGCAACAAGTTGCTTGATTGCTTTAGGCTGATCACCAGCAGGAGAAAATTGAGAATTTAATTGAAAAAGATCGCTCATTTGATTTTGTCTGAGTAAAGTTTCAAGTATATTACACTCTTTATATATGAATAGGCGTAGGAGCAGCCGCTTGACTATAAAACTATCAGATCGCGTTCAACGCGTAAAACCTTCCCCGACATTAGCAGTCACCGCACGTGCAGCGGAGTTAAAAGCCGCAGGGCAGGATATTATTGGTTTAGGTGCCGGTGAACCCGATTTTGACACGCCACAACACATAAAAGATGCTGCGGTAAATGCCATTAGTAATGGTATGACTAAATATACAGCTGTGGATGGAACAACAAGCTTAAAATTAGCCGTCATTAACAAATTTAAACGTGACAATGGGCTTGATTATACACCAGAACAAATTCTGGTTTCCTGTGGTGGCAAGCAAAGCTTTTATAATTTGGCGCAAGCATTACTTAATGAAGGTGATGAGGTCATTATCCCTGCACCTTACTGGGTTTCTTATCCTGATATGGTGCTATTGGCTGATGCTACGCCGGTTATTATCAATACGGATATTAAGCAAAATTTTAAAATTTCAGCTGAACAACTCGAAGCTGCAATTACACCTAAAACTCGACTTTTTGTTATAAATAGTCCATCCAATCCGAGTGGTATGGCCTATTCAGCGAGTGAGCTAAAAGGCTTAGCTTCTGTTTTAGCTAAATATCCCAATGTTTTAATCGCCACAGATGACATGTATGAGCATATTCTCTGGTCAGAAGAATCCTTTAGTAATATTGTGATGACCAACCCCGAACTTTACGATCGAAGTATTGTTCTCAATGGGGTTTCCAAAGCCTACTCCATGACTGGCTGGCGGATAGGCTACGCTGCGGGACCCGCTGAACTTATCAAATCAATGAAAAAGATCCAGTCGCAAAGCACCTCAAATCCAACCTCCATTTCACAGGCAGCAGCGGAGGCAGCACTCAATGGTGATCAAAGTTGTGTCACTACCATGCTGGAGTCCTTTAAAAAGCGGCATGATATGGTTGTTGAATCCCTTAATAAAATAGAGGGTATACACTGTCTGCAGGGTGACGGTACTTTTTACGCGTTTGCAGATTTTTCAGGGTTTATGCAACGATTTGAACATATTAAAAATGACATCGAACTTGCCGAGTTTATTATAGAGAAAACTGGCGTTGCACTTGTGCCTGGCTCAGCATTTGGCAACGAAGGCTATATGCGACTATCTTTTGCAACCAGCGAAGAAAATCTTACTGAGGCAATCAAACGAATTTCTTCCTTATAAATTCTGTCACTAAAGCTGATAAAAGGTAAGACAATCCTTACAAAAAGAGACTGAATCGTCCTACATACAGACACCTTGTAACACTATATTGTTCTAACCTTACACGGATGTGGGGGGATGACATGGACGTCAACACACTACACAAAGGTGGCAAGGATTGCCGCCTTTTACTTTCGAATAAACACATTTCTGGCTTTACGCTGATTGAACTGGTTGTACTACTCAGTGTTATAGCCACAATTGGGTTTATTATTCCTGGCGTTTCTGCCTCAATCATCAACAACAATAAAACGGCTACTGCAGTGAACAAAATAGCTGCGGATATGGCATACGCTCGCTCAGAAGCCATTATGCGACATCACAATGTACAACTTTGTAAATCAATTGACGGTAAGAATTGTATCAAAGTTAAACAGTGGGAATCTGGCTGGATTATATTTGTTGATGCTAACCAGAACCGCAAGCGTGAAAGCACTGAAACACTTCTGAAATATCAACCAGCCATCAAAACGGTAAATATTACCTATCGTGGCTCAGGGAGTTCCCACTATATTCGCTTCCGAGCTGACGGAGCAACCGGTGTAAATGGCACATTTGCATTTTGTAGTGATAGCTCAGGGCTTCATGCTCGTGCACTGATTTTATTCAGAACAGGCCGGCTCAGGCTCAGTAAAACCCGCTCAGGAGGAAGTGCAATTTCATGCTCAAGTTACCGGATTTGATGCTGAAAATTACCTAAAAAAGCCAAATTATTTTGTCCGGGAATATTGACCAAACTCGCAGCACTCAGTAATATACGCCCCTCAATTCCCCGATAGCTCAGTTGGTAGAGCAAATGACTGTTAATCATTGGGTCCCTGGTTCGAGCCCGGGTCGGGGAGCCAAATTCAATGAATCTCACTAATATTTCGTGAAGCTTCAAAAAAGCCTCATAAGTAATGAATTCTTATATTCATTTAACTTATGAGGCTTTTTTATATAATTCTGAAAAACTATTTAAAGTTATCGAAATCAAGATTAGATAAGTAATCCTTAAACGAGCTATTTAATTCACTATGCTTTAAAGCATGCTCAACCGTTGCTTGAAGATAACCTAATTTACTACCACAATCATATCTTTCGCCATTAAACTCGTAAGCCAACACCTGCTTTTTCTTTAACAACATTGCAATGGCATCTGTTAGCTGAATTTCTCCGCCAGCACCACGCTCTGTTTTCTTTAGCATATCAAAAATTTCAGGTGTTAAAATGTAGCGTCCAACAACAGCTAAAGTTGAAGGCGCTTCTTCTGGCGATGGTTTTTCTACAATACCGTCAACTCTATGAATACTTTTTTCCAGGGGGACTGAATCGACAATCCCATATTTGTTTGTTTCATCCTGAGCAACCTGCTCTACACCTAAAACACTAGAACTATATCGCTCATACTGTTCAACCATTTGAGCCAAACATGAACGTTCACCTCCATCAATCAAATCGTCAGCGAGTATAACGGCAAAAGGTTCTTGCTCAACTGCCGGCATGGCACACAGCACAGCATGCCCTAAACCCAAAGCCTCAGACTGTCTGATATAAACACATGAAACATGGCTAGGTAAAATGCCACGAATCATATTCAGCATTTCAGTTTTCTGTTTTGCTTCTAATTCCGCTTCAAGCTCATAGGCCTTATCAAAGTGGTCCATAATAGAATTTTTTGTACGTCCTGTTACAAAAATCATCTGATCCATACCTGCAGCAATTGCTTCTTCAACAGCATATTGAATAAGCGGTTTATCAACAACCGGCAGCATTTCCTTTGGGCTGGCTTTTGTCGCTGGCAAAAAACGTGTACCCAAACCGGCAACAGGAAAAACAACTTTACGTATTTTTTTCATGTAACTTCTACTCTGGCAATTCTATTAAACTTATTCTCTAACCATTATACAAAAAAGGGCGCAAAATTGCGCCCTTTAAAACAGCAAATTACTTTAATTATCAAACGATAATCATTTACCTTTACCTTTTATCATAACAATTGATATATTTTTACGGTTTTTTTCGACAGTCTTAAAACCAATGCCTTTTACCTTAGCCAGGCTATCAACCGTTTTAAATACGCCATGCTTTTTACGATACTCAACAATAGCTTGTGCTTTTTTAAGACCAATACCCTTTAAATTTTTAGATATTGCCTGAGCATTGGCTGTATTAATATTAACCACATCTGCTAAAGCAAATGATGAAAATAAAAATAAGGCTACAACTGTAAAAATTTGAACTGTTTTTTTCATTTTAAAATCCCTTTTGTTAATTAAAATTAAATATCCATATACTCATATGAGTAATACAAATCTATACGGATTAACAATAAATGTATGTAAGGATTTTTTGATCTTTCTGTAAGAATAAACGTATAACTCACAATTAATAGTTAAGTTTTATATTAAACCTCTTTTAAAATTTCTTCTAATGTATCAACAGGTGACTCAGACTGCGTTATCGGCCTGCCAATTACCAGATAACTCGATCCAGCTGATATAGCTTCAGCCGGTGTCATAACACGTTTTTGATCACCAATATTGCCACCCGCTGGTCGAATACCCGGGGTTACCAATAAAAAGTCATCCGATATTTTTTGCCTTAATAATCCCACTTCTTTGGCAGAACAAACAACACCGTCTAAGTCTGAATCATGTGCTAATTTAGCCAGGCTGACGACCTGCTCTTTAATCTCACGGTTTATACCTACCTGAGTTAAATCATCCTGCCCCATGCTTGTTAATACCGTAACAGCTATGAGTTTTGTGGAAGTATGACCAACACCTTCTTTAGCCGCCTGCATCATTGTTTTACCACCAGAAGCGTGCACATTGAGCATCCATACACCTAAATCAGATGCTGCATGACATGCTTTGTTAACAGTATTCGGAATATCGTGAAATTTTAAATCTAAAAATACATCAAAACCTTTAGCAACAACCTTTTCAACTAAACCTGGGCCAGCAGTAGTAAACAGCTCTTTACCAATCTTGAGTTTACATAAGTCTGGTGACACTTTTTTTACAAAACCCAATGCTTGCTCTTCATTTGAGTAGTCAAGCGCAACTATAACTTTTGAATCTTTTGACATTAACTAATCACCTTCTACACCTTGAATTGGTTTAATTGTGCCCCATTTTTTACAGCTAGGACATTGCCAATGCAGAGTGAAACCACTAAACCCACAAACATGGCAATTATATTTAGATTTATTTTTTAACAACTGAGCTGTAACATCCTTTAATACAAATAATTTATCTTTCACTGCATCAGACGATTGCTCCAGATTTAGCTCTATTAACTTATCCATACCGCGAACAGATGGTTTGATTTTCAAATGCTCTGTTATAAAGTCGGCTGAATCCAACTCACCCTGTTGTTGCTTTATTATCTCTGCTAACTTCAACATAATCGTTATACTATCATTACGTTCAATAACTTTTTGCAGGTAGTCATGCATTTCATCAGCCTGACCTAACGCGTTATAACATTCCTGCAGCGGTTTAATAATTTCTGAAAGGTAGTCAGGGTCCTGGCTTTCCAGCCTTCTATACGCTTTTATCGCCGCTTTAAAATCACCTAACTGTTTATTGATATCACCTTCAAGCATACTGATTCGCGGACAGCTGCTATCTTCAGACTCTGCTCTTTTTAACGTTTTCAGTGCTTTTGTCGTTTCGCCTTGCTTTAAATAGTTCTCAGCTTGTTCACAATAATAATGAGCTATTAAGTTGCTTAGTTTCGAGTTTGTTTTAAATTCAAAACGTCGGGCTGTTTCTATTGCTTTTGACCAATCTTTTTCTTGCTGATAAATATCAATAAGTTGACGCAATGCAGATTCCGTATGTGGTACGCTATCTATTAGTTCCGTAAATAAGGTTTCAGCTCTGTCAAACAACCCAGCTCGCATATAATCCTGACCGAGGTCGTAAAGTGCCTGAGCTCGTTGTTCCTGGTTAAGTGTTGGACGTGCTATCAAATTTTGATGAATACGTATAGCTCTATCCACTTCACCGCGTCTTCTAAATAAACTACCTAATGCAAGGTGTGTTTCAACCGTATCAGTGTTAACTTCCAGCAATTGAATAAAAATTTCGATAGCTTTATCAGGTTGTTCATTAAGTAAAAAATTTAAACCTTTTAAATAATCTGATGGGATACGAAGTGACGAAGAATTTTTGCTTTTTGTTACTGACTTTCGCCCTATCCACCAACCAGATAAAACAGCTACCGGTAATAGCAAAAAAATAATCTCAATGCCCATTAATGCTCATCTCGTATAGGGATAGCACGCAAGTTATTTAATTCTTTTTGAGAAACACTAGCCTGTTTTTTTAAACGTTGCATTTCACGTTTAGCTGATATAAGCCATGCAAGACTTGCCAATATACCCAGGCATGCCCCAAGTATTAGTGAAATTATAATAGCAAGCGATAAGTTTGTATCGACAACAGTAATTACAAAATCAAGTTTCACTATATCAGCATTTCTTGCTGAAAATACGGCACCTAGTATCAAGGTAAGAACAACCGCTATTATGTATAAAACCCGCTTCATCAATATTCCATTAAATGGTTTAAAAAAACTGTTATCTATAGAAAGTAAAAACGGTATGCCGATTACTCGACATACCGTTGATTATACTGCATTAAGGGTATATTAAAATTCAAATAAAATATGAACAATTAAAAACTCTTTTCGCTGAGTTTTACTCAGAAATTTCAACCTTATTCATGCTGTCATTCACACGTTCTCTCATTTCTTTACCTGGTTTGAAATGTGGAACATACTTTGCGATTAGCGATACAGAATCACCCGTTTTTGGGTTCCTGCCTGTACGAGGTGGACGATAATGCAATGAAAAACTACCAAAACCACGTATTTCGATTCTATCACCACTGGATAATGTTGATGCCATATGCTCCAGCATCGTTTTAACCGCTAATTCAACATCTCGGTATGCAAGTTGTGTCTGACGTTGTGACAGAATTTCGATCATTTCCGACTTTGTCATTCTTATTCCTAAATTTATGATCTAATTACATATTTTTAGCATATCGGGGGAAAATGTCTACCCCCCGACAGCCTAAAATTGCCTAAAAAGACTAAATTTTTTAATACCTTAGCGAGTTTTACTACTCTGAATCATCCATTTTTTGCTTCAGGATGTCTCCAAGAGTCGTTGTAGCCGCTTCGGCTCCGGCGTTAAAGTCACTAACAGCTGCTTTTTCATCAGCTGAGTCTTTAGCCTTAATCGACAATGAAATAGTACGGTTTTTACGATCAACACCCATAAATACCGCTTCTACTTCATCACCAACATTTAGTACCGTTTTAGCATCATCAACGCGATCCTGAGAGATTTCAGAAGCTCGCAAGTAGCCTTCTATACCGTCACCTAAGTCAATAACAGCGCCTTTCGCCTCAACAGAACTAACCGTGCCTTTCACTTTGCTGCCTTTAGAGTTAACTGCAACAAAGTTTGAGAACGGATCTTTGTCCATTTGCTTGATGCCTAATGAAATACGCTCACGCTCTGGATCAACTGACAATACAACCGCTTCGATTTCATCACCTTTCTTGAAGTTGCGTACCGCTTCTTCGCCTGAATCATTCCAGGTAATATCTGAAAGGTGAATCAAGCCATCGATACCACCGTCTAGACCGATAAAGATACCGAAATCAGTGATAGATTTAATGTTACCGTGAACTTTGTCATTCTTGTTATGTGTGGCAGCAAAATGTTCCCAAGGGTTAGCCTGGCATTGCTTCATACCTAATGAAATACGACGACGCTCTGGATCAATGTCCAATACAACAACATCAACCATGTCACCTAATTGAACAACTTTGCTTGGGTGAATATTTTTGTTTGTCCAGTCCATTTCAGAAACGTGAACAAGACCTTCTACACCGTCTTCAATTTCTACAAAACAGCCGTAGTCAGCGATATTAGTCACTTTACCGTTTAAGCGTGTTCCTTCTGGGAAGCGACGTGCAATGTCTGCCCATGGATCTTCGCCAGTTTGTTTAAGACCAAGTGAAACACGTAGACGTTCTTTGTCAAACTTAAGAACTTTAACATCGATTTCATCACCCACTTCAACGATTTCACTTGGGTGCTTAACACGTTTCCATGCCATATCAGTGATATGCAATAAACCGTCTACACCACCTAAATCAATGAACGCACCGTATTCAGTTAAGTTCTTAACCACACCTTTAACCATGCTACCTTCTTCCATATTAGCAAGAAGATTTTCACGTTCCTCAGTGTTTTCTGTTTCAACAACTGCACGACGTGATACAACAATGTTGTTACGACGACGATCTAATTTAATAACTTTAAATTCTAATTCTTTACCTTCCAGGTAAGTGGTATCGCGTACTGGACGTACATCAACAAGTGAACCAGGTAAAAAGGCACGAATATTTAATACATCAACAGTAAAGCCACCTTTAACTTTATCAGTGATACGGCCTGTAACAATTTCACCTGCTTCGTGTGCTTGTTCCAGTCTGATCCAGGACTCAGCACGTTTAGCTTTTTCACGGGATAATTTAGTAACACCGAAACCATCTTCAACAGCATCCAGTGCAACATCAACGCTGTCACCAATGCTAACTTCTAATTCGCCTTTATCATTAAGGAACTGTGCTTTTGGAATAACACCTTCAGATTTTAAACCTGCGTTAACAATAACAAAGTCATCTTCAATATCTAAAATAACGCCAGTTAAAATTGAACCAGACTTCATCTGGTTATTGGAAATACTTTCTTCAAAGAGTTCTGCGAAACTTTCGCTCATTTTCATACGCCTTACTCGTAATACGAGTACTTGGTTGAGCCACATACTGAAATGTGGGGAGTTAAAATTTAAACATGAAGCATGTCGCTTCAGGTTCGCTCAAATACCAGGTAGCCTACTTAAAAACTTCCTGGTACAAATCTAAAACATGTTGAATCACTTCATTAATTGGCATTGATGAGGTATCAATAACATGTGCATCTTCAGCTGGCTTTAATGGCGCAACCGGGCGATTCATATCGCGTTCGTCACGTTCACTTATTTCCAGTTCAAGGGCGGCAATTGTAGACTCAATTCCCTTTTCTTTCAACTGCTTAAAGCGTCTTTTTGCCCTTTCTTCGGCGCTGGCGGTCAAATAAATCTTGAGTCTTGCCTCGGGGAATACCACGGTTCCCATATCCCGACCATCAGCAATCAAACCGGGTTCTTCCAGGAATTGTCGCTGTCTTTCCAGTAAGGCAGTCCTAACAGCCGGGATTGCGGCTACTTTCGAGGCATTATTGCCACTTTTTTCCGTGCGGATTGCATGACCAACGGCTTCATTCTCAAGGATAACAGCCACTTCCGTCGCTCCGGTTTCAGTATTAGGCTCTGATACGTCAAAACGTATATCAAGATTTTGGGCATAATCAGCAAGTTTATCTGTATCAGTAAAATCGATACTATTTTTCAGTGCGCCATAGGCTACTAAACGATACAGAGCACCACTGTCCAGCAAATGCCATTTAAGCTTTGCAGCCAAAAGCGAGCATATTGTCCCTTTTCCAGAGCCACTCGGCCCATCTACAGTTATTACTGGTGCTGTCATAAAAATCACTTAATATTTGAGCTGATTGTCAGACCTGACTGATTTGCCAGATCAAGAAAAGATGGGAATGATGTGGCGACATTGGCACACTCATTTATTATAATTGGCCCCGATGCAACAAGAGCTGCCATCGCAAAGCTCATCGCAATCCGGTGATCATCATGGCTTTCAACTTCACCACTTCCAATAACACCGCCCTGAATTCGGATACCATCTTCTGTAGACTGCGCATCGATGCCTAAAATAGTTAAGCCATCTGCCATTGCCTGAATGCGATCACTTTCTTTTACACGCAATTCTTCAGCCCCCGTTAAAACTGTTTCACCAGTCGCACAGCTTGCAGCAATAAAGATGGCTGGAAATTCATCGATAGCCAGAGGAACCTGATCCTCAGGAATTTGAATACCATTTAATTTTGCACTTTTCACCCGAATATCAGCGACAGGTTCACCACCAACATCACGTTCATTTATGACTTCAATCGAAGCGCCCATTAAACGTAAAATATTGATAACCCCAATACGCGTTGGATTGATACCAACATGCTCTAGAGTTATATCTGAGCCTTCAGCAATGGTGGCACCCACCATAAAAAAAGTAGCTGATGATATATCAGCAGGAATATCAATATCCGTTGCTGTCAGTTTGCCACCACCTTGCAAACAGATTTTGCCGTTATTTGATTCAACGCTATAACCAAATCCACGCAACATTCTTTCTGTGTGATCCCTTGTTGGTGCCGGTTCTGTCACACAGGTTTTACCGTTTGCATAAAGACCGGCAAGTAGCAAACAGGATTTAACCTGAGCACTGGCCATTGGCATTTCATATTTAATCCCTTTTAAGGTTTTACCACCATGAATAGTTAAAGGTGGAGTTCCGGCATCATTGGTTTCAACCAGGGCTCCCATTGTTTTAAGTGGGTCTGTTACTCGCTTCATTGGACGTTTAGATAAAGAACGATCGCCGCTTAAGACAACATTAAAATCTTTTTTAGAAATAGCACCCGATAATAAACCTGATAATAAACGAATCGATGTACCGGAGTTACCCACATCCAGTTCTGAAGATGGCGCTTGCAAACCATGCATACCGACACCTTTAATTTCAAGCTGCCCATTAACAGGATCAGATATTTTAACCCCCATACTACGAAACACATTTAATGTCGCAAGATTATCTTCGCCATCAAGAAACCCAGATACGTTTGTATTTCCTTCAGCTAAAGCACCAAACATAATACTTCTATGTGAAATAGACTTATCACCTGGCACACGAATATTACCTTTTAATATACCACCGGCTTCGGCAACAAACTGAATGCTTTTATCTGAAGACATATTTACTATTACTCATTACAAAATTTATCACGCGATGTCTTTGCGCGACTGAATATATTTAAGATCGTTTCTTTATCGCCAGTCTCGATAGCTTTGGTTAATCTAGTTAAATCTGATTGAAACAGATTGATTACATCAACTAAGGCATCCGCATTGGCTAAACAGATATCCTGCCACATTTCAGGCGAACTTGAAGCAATTCGTGTAAAGTCTCTGAATCCACCAGCGGCATATTTAAAAATTTCTTTTTTATCATTCATCCTGGACAACGTGTCAACTAAGGAGAACGCAAGCATATGTGGTAAGTGACTGGTTGCAGCTAAAACTTCGTCATGATGCTCAACAGACATTTCAACTACTTCTGCACCACATGCTTGCCACATATTAGTAACACAACCAATCGCTTCGGAATTTGTATCCTCACTTGGCGTTAAAATAACACGTCGGTTGTTAAACAACTCAGCAAAAGCTGCTTCCGCTCCGGACTTTTCTGTTCCTGCAATTGGATGCCCAGGTACAAAATTGGTTATCTTCTCTGCTAGAATTTTAGTCGCACTATTAACCACACTCGACTTGGTGCTACCAACATCTGTAATAATCACAGTATCCTTCAGGTGTGGCCTGACCTGTTCAAAAACAGATTCAATCGATCCCACTGGCACACCAATTACTAAAACTTCAACACCGTCTAAAGCTTCGGCTAAGTCGATACTAAACGAATCAATAACGCCTAATTCCTGTGCTTGTTGTAGTTTTTTAGCATTACGCCCGGCACCGATAACTTCAACCTCTGGGAAAGCTTTTTTATAGGCACACGCAAACGATCCACCAATAAGGCCGACACCAAATATACAAATTTTATGGATCGATTTTGCCATGTAACAATACTTAAAATAAATTAAATTACGTTTTTCAGGGCAGATAAGAATCGACTATTTTCATCTGCTGTACCAATACTCACCCGCAAGAAATTATGCATACCATAATTCCCGACAGGTCTGACAATGATGCCATGTTTAAGCAGGTTTTCATAACATGAAGCAGCATCATTCACTTTAAACGATACAAAATTGCCTATAGAAGGAATGTATTCAAGCTTAAGCGAAGTCAAACCATCAACGATTACTTTCATTTGCTCAGCATTGAGCTCGATACCAGCTTGCAAATATGCCTGATCTGATAATGCAGCCTCAGCAGCTTTTAAGGCTAGCAAGTTAACATTAAAAGGCTGACGGACACGATTAAGTATGTTAGTTATATCTTTATTCGCAATAGCGTAACCAACTCGCAGACCAGCTAAACCGTAAGCTTTAGAAAAAGTGCGTGTCACGATTAAATTATTAAACTGCTTTAGAAGAGCAAGTCCATCCGGATAACCATTTGCACCATATTTCGCATCACTCGCAAATTCAAAATAAGCTTCATCTAAAACAACTAAAACATTGGCAGGAACAGATTTTAAAAATTTCACCAGCAAAGTTTCGCTTAACCAGGTACCTGTCGGGTTATTTGGATTTGCAATAAAAATCAATTTAGTTTTTGCAGTTATTGCAGATAGCATGGCATCAAGATCATGCCCCCAACTCTTTGCTGATGTTATCACCGCTTTTGCGCCAATAGCTTGCGTAACAATTGGATAAACTGCAAATGCATATTGCGAAAAAATCACTTCATCCGTTTCAGAAACAAAAGCACGTGCGATTAACTCAAGCACATCATTAGAACCATTACCTAAGGTAATCTCCTCTAAGTTAATATTTGAATATTTACTAACCAGAGCCTGTTTTAATCCAAAACCATTGCCATCCGGATACCTGGATATATCTTGCATACTCGAGCCAAGTATATCGATAACAGCTGGGCTTGGGCCAAGTGGATTTTCATTCGATGCCAGCTTAACGGCATCGACAATCCCATAGTCACGCTCCAGCTCTTCTAGTGGTTTACCGGGTTGATAAGGTTGTAGCGCCTGTACGCCAGTGATTGCACGTTTAAAAAAATCACACATAACTAAATTTACTTCGAACCGGAACGACCATAAATATCGTCAAACCTGACAATGTCATCTTCACCAAGATAACTACCTGATTGCACTTCAATCATTTCCAAAGGTATGGCACCTTTATTTTCAAGACGATGTTTAGTACCTAAAGGTATATAGGTAGACTCATTTTCCGAAACAAGAAACACCTCGTCACCACGTGTTACTTGCGCAGTTCCACTAACAACAATCCAGTGCTCAGCTCGATGATGGTGCAACTGTAACGAAAGCGCAGCACCAGGATTTACCGTTATCCTTTTAGCCTGGTAACGCTCACCCCGATCGATGCTTTCATACGAACCCCAGGGTCTATAAACCAAACGGTGGTTCTGATATTCATCACGGTTCTGCTTCTTCAATTCTTCTACAACGTTCTTAACATCCTGTGCATTATCTTTGTGTGCAACTAAAATGGCATCCGCAGTTTCGACAACAATAGTATCTTTTAAGCCTACTGCTGCAATATACCGTTCGTTAGAATACAGCAAACTATTTTCTGTATCATGTAAACTCACATCACCTTTTATCACGTTCCCAAGATTATCCTTATCTCCAACTTCCCACAATGTAGACCAAACACCCACATCAGACCATCCAGCATTTAAAGGTATAACAGCAGCTTTATGTTTTGTCGTTGCACCTTCACCTGCTGTTTTTTCCATTACAGCATAATCGATAGAGTCACTCGGGGAAGCTTCAAAAGCGTCTTTGTCAATTCTGTAAAAATCATTATCAACAACCGCATTTTCATAAGCATTCAATGAAGCTGAATAAATATCATTATTTAAAGACTTGATTTCATACAGCCAGCTATCAGCACTCATCATAAATAAGCCGCTATTCCATAAGTAACCACCAGAATCCAGGTATGATTGGGCTGTTTCCAAATCCGGCTTTTCTACAAAGCGCTCTATTCGATATGCAAAGTCATCAACTTTATTACCAGTCTTAATGTAACCATAACCTGTTTCAGGCGCATTCGGCTCAATACCAAAGGTAACCAGGTAGTTATTCTTAGCAAGCGAAGCTGCCTGCTTTACCGCTTTGTGGAATGTCTCAATATCATCGATTACATGATCAGCGGGCATAACCAGCATCACAGCATCATTTGATTTTTTTTGTGTTGCTAATGCCGCAAGTGTTAAAGCAGGCGCTGTATTTCTACCGGCAGGCTCTAAAATAATTTTTGCATTATGGATACCTAGCTGCCGCATTTGTTCTGCAACAAAAAATCGGTGCTCTTCATTGCATACAATGATTGGGTCTAAAACTTTTAAATCTAACTCTTTTAAGCGTAGAGCCGTTTCCTGCAACATTGTATTCTCAGTAACTAATGGCAATAGTTGCTTAGGATACATAGAGCGAGATAATGGCCACAAACGAGAGCCTGAACCGCCTGATAATATAACGGGCTGAATTATCTGTGACATATAACTTATTACCTAAAAATTATTAGTATTACAGGACAGCTTTAGGAAAAGAACCCAGAACATTAACCATAGTGGCGACTTCTTCAAGCTCTTGTAATGCTTTGTTAACACTCTCATCACTAGTATGGCCATCAATATCAACAAAAAAAACATAATCCCAAGCACCTCGACGAGACGGACGAGATTCAATTCGATTCATTGAAATATTATGCTTTGCAAAAGGTTGTAAAATTCCCAACAAGGCCCCAGATTTATTCGGAGTAGAAATAAGCAACGAGGTTTTGTCCTCACCACTCGGTGGTGTTTCACGCTTACCTATAATTAAAAAGCGTGTAGTATTATCAGGCTCATCTTCAATGTTTGGCACCAACTTACCAAGTTTATAAATTTCTGCAGCCGTTTCTCCTGCAATTGCAGCAACATTGCTTTCTTCACTGGCCAATTTAGCCGCTGCAGCATTGCTGCTGACATTCACTAATTCAACATTCGGTAAATTTGCATCAAGCCATTTACGACATTGAGCTAATGACTGTTGATGTGAGTATACTTTTTCTATTTTTGATATGTCATTCTCATTACTAATTAAATTGTGATGTATACGCAAAATCACTTCACCACAAATATGCAATGACGATGTCATAAACTCATCTAAAGTATGATTAATCACACCTTCAGTTGAATTTTCAACAGGTACAACGCCATATGATACTGCGCCAGACTCTACTTCACGAAATACTTCTCCAATTGAAGTTAAAGGCACAGTCTTTATAGAATGACCAAAATGTTTTAGTGCTGCCGCCTGAGTAAAAGTACCTTCCGGCCCGAGAAAAGCTATCGACATAACTTGTTCCAGCGCTAAGCAGGCCGACATAATCTCACGAAACAACCTTGCCATTTCTTCATCGCTTAAAGGCCCAGTATTTTGCTCCATAACATTGCGTAGCACTTGTGCTTCCCGTTCAGCACGATAGAAAACGGTATCATCAGACTGTTGCTTAGCATGTGCGACTTGCTGAGCAACTTTGGCGCGCTCAGTAATTAATGCCTGGATCTGTTTATCAAGCCCATCAATTTTTTTTCGTAAATCGGGTAAACTTTCAGTCATAATTTAACAATTCGTCCTTAAAAGCTACGCAATCACTCGAACAGCAAGGACACCATCAATTGATTTAATTTCATCGATAACAGTTTGTTGAGGTTCAGCCTCAACATCAATAACGGTATATGCCAATTCATCACGAGATTTATTCAGCATATCCACAATATTTAACTTACCGTTTGCTAGTGCAGTCGATATCTGACCTAACATGTTTGGCACATTGCTATTTACAACTGTAATTCGATGTGTACCATTTCTTTCCATTCGCATATCCGGAAAGTTAACCGAGTTTTTCACGTTACCATTTTCCAGATAGTCTTTTACCTGTTCAGCAACCATAATGGCACAGTTGTCTTCAGCTTCACCTGTTGAGGCGCCCAAATGTGGGAGCGAAACAACACGTTCATGATCTTTTATTTCATTTGTTGGGAAATCACAAACATACGCATACAATTTTTTTGCATCGAGTGCTTCTAGCACTGCTGCATCATCCACGATACCGTCCCGGGCAAAGTTTAAGATAACCGCATTATCTTTCATTACTTTGATACGTTCAGCATTAATCATGTTTTTTGTAGCCTCAATCAACGGCACATGAAACGTAACGAAATCAACTTTCGCCAATAACTCTTCAATACTTGCGGCTTTTTGCACTGTTGATGATAATTGCCATGCACCTTCAACCGTTATACCTGGGTCATAGCCAATAACATTCATACCTAGATCCAATGCAGCGTTTGCCACATAGCGGCCTATTGCACCCAAGCCGACGACACCAAGTGTTTTACCTGGCAATTCAAAACCAGCGTAATCTTTTTTACCTTGCTCAACGGCCTTACTTATTTCAGCATTGTCTCCAGAAAGATTGCGCGTATAGTTCCATGCCTGACACAGATTACGACAACCAATTAACATACCAGCAATCACTAACTCTTTTACTGCGTTTGCATTAGCACCTGGCGCATTAAAAACAGCAACACCTTTTTTAGACATTGCATCAATTGGGATATTATTTGTACCCGCACCAGCTCGCCCTACTGCTTTTAAGCTATCCGCAATTTCCATATCATGCATTTTAAAAGATCGCAGAATAATAGCATCTGGCAAACTACATTCTGATGACACTTCATATTTTTCTCTCGGTAGCCTGTCTAAACCTGCTACCGATATATTATTCAGAGTTAATATTTTATTCATAGCCTTTCTTTTTTTTATTTAATATTTGTTAACCGTTTTTCTTTTCAAAGTCTTTCATAAAAGCAACCAAAGCATCTATCCCAGCTTCAGGCATGGCGTTATAAATACTTGCGCGCATACCACCGACTGAGCGATGTCCTTTTAAGGTCGTTAAGTTTGCAGTTTTGGCTTCTTCCAGAAATTTACTATCCAGTTCAGCATTAGCTAATGTAAACGGAACATTCATCCAGGAACGGCAAGCCACATCAACAGGATTTGCATAAAAATCAGAACCATCAATAGCTGCATAAAGTTTATTAGCTTTACGCTCATTAATCTCTGCCATTTTAGTTAAACCACCTTGCTCTTTAACCCAGGCAAAAACCAGACCTGCTAAATACCAGGCGTAAGTAGGAGGTGTGTTAGCCATCGAATCATTTTTAGAGTGCGTTGCGTAATCAAACATACCCGGAGTATGTTTACCTGCATTACCAATTAAATCTTTTTGCACAATTACCATTGTTAAACCAGCTGGGCCAATATTTTTTTGTGCACCAGCATAAATAACACCAAACTTCGACACATCAACTGGACGAGACATAATGGTTGAAGACATATCTGCGACCAAAGGTACATTTACATCCGGCACAAATGGAAATTCAACGCCACCAATGGTTTCATTTGGCGTGTAATGCAAATATGCTGCATCACTTGATAAGCTCCAGCTGTCTTGAGCTGGAACAGTTGAAAAGTTTTGATCTTCACTACTTGCAGCAACATTCACTTCACAGTAGCGTTTAGCTTCTGCTATTGCTTTTTTAGACCATGCTCCAGTATTGATATAA
>Ga0316207_10001098_pt1 | contig 35980 bp, 25 predicted proteins | sample 6weekpyrite_MG_FD_204943 | JGI IMG/M metagenome (GOLD analysis project Ga0316207, IMG submission 204943) | Microbial mat bacterial communities from mineral coupon in-situ incubated in ocean water Damariscotta River, Maine, United States -... | ecosystem: Environmental > Aquatic > Marine >... | reverse complement strand
TCGGCTTTACTACAGGATGATGCTTCCATTAGCTACTCTTGGATATTGAATTAAACTGGTCAATAATTATACACTAATATTACCTCTGAGGCCCACCTGTTTCAGGGTGTAGACCAGGGAATGGGATATGGGCCACACAGCCCGCTATGTTATTTAGAGACTGATTATTTACTATGACTATCGCTACATTAAGTGCACTAATTATGGTGATTCTCCTATTAAATGTATAATAGGGGGCCGTATTTTTATAAAAACAGTAGTTAGATTATGTCATCTCAGAAAATTTGCCAGAATAAAGCCGTTCAGTTCACTTATACCATTACAGATGATGTGGGTAATGTAGTAGAACAGGTTGATTTACCCGTAAACTATGTTCACGGCGCAAGCAGTATGGGCTTAATAGAAAGAATAGAACGTGCCCTGGAGGGCTGCTCAGAGGGTGACAGCATTGAAGTTGAATTACCTCCTGCCGAAGGTTTTGGTGACTATGATCCGAATTTAACCTTCACAGATGACCTGGAAAATGTGCCCCCACAATTTAGAAGTATTGGTGCGCAGGTTGAAATGGCCAATGCTGAAGGAGAGTCCAAAACTTTCGTGGTTTCTAAGATCGAAGGTGACAAGCTCACAGTAGATGGCAACCACCCACTTGCGGGTAAAATTGCAACATTCAAAGTTAAAATTCTGGAAGTTCGAGATGCTACATCTGATGAAATTCGTAATGGTATTTCAAATCCCAACGTATCAATTCATTAATTTTCTCTAACTTAAAAAATGCATTCCATCCTTTTATTTCTCATTACCGGTATCAATTGATACCTCTGTATAAAAAAATTAATTGGCTAAAACCATTACACCTATACTGTATGCAAATATAAAAAGTTTTGTCTCTGATGAAGAAAAATATAGGTGAAAAAAGTAAGGTATTTTAAACATATTATCTTAAATAACTCTTATGTCATGGGAGTTTTTCCCATGACATTTATTAACGTAAATTGTAAATATCTAATTAAAAAAAGAATCTGGATAAAACAGTCAATCTCCCCTGACTCGAGCTTGACCTGCATCAACATAATCAATACCATTCCTTGAAATTTAAATAACCTTGTCTATTCTAAATAACGTGTAAATATAAATAATATTAAATGATAACGACAATATTAATTCCTAATACAACTTAGGTTTGCTTCATTCAGTTAACTCCCTAAGTCAAATAACTAATTTATTACAGGTCATTGATATCATGTCCCTTTCAAATAAATTTATAACTTCATTGTTACTCATTTTTTGTATAATTTTACCAACTCACAGTTCTGCAGAAATTAATAACTTATCATCTGCAATTAACAAAGCAGGTCGTCAACGTATGCTCAGTCAACGTATCGTTGCCACCTATAGTCAGGTTGGTCAGAATATAAAAACAAGGCAGAGTAAACAGCAGTTAAAAGAAGCCATTATACTGTTTGGGCAACAACTGGACGAACTAAAAAAATATCAGCCCTCAGGAAAAATTCATAACCAGCTACAAAGGGTTAACAATTTATGGCAACCCATGCGCAAGATTGCCCTGGCACCAGTGCAACGCTCCAATGTTGAAGAGCTTAGGAACCATGCGGAAGATGTACTCAGGGCATCACACCGTGTGGTAATTATGTTACAGGATAAATATGATTCTAAAGTTGGTGAATTAGTCAATATTTCTGGTCGTCAACGTATGCTTTCACAACGCATGTCAAATTTATATATGCTACAAAGCTGGGGGTTCTCCAGCACTGAATATACTAACGATTACTCTCAGGCAATAAATGAATTTAAAGGGAGTTTATCTGTACTTAATAAATCTGAGTTAAATACGCCTCAAATAAATAAAGACTTAAATAAAGTAAGAAAAGAATTCGCCATGTTTGAGAAAAGCGCACACCAGAAGAATAGCGTATTTATTCCTTTGATGGTAAAAATGTCAGCTGATAAACTTCTAAAGCTTATGGATGAGATCACTCATTTATATGAACAGTTAGAATAAATCATAGGCGGTTGATTATGCCTGATCTTAGCTCAAAATGAATATCGTATAAATTAACAATATTGACACAGAGACACAGAGAACTCAACTGCTTTTGTAGGGTGGAACAAGCGTAGCGGTTCCACCAGACTCCTTGATAATGGTGGATCCGCTTCGCTTGATCCACCCTACATTTATTAAGTGTTCCTCAGTGTTCTCTGCGCCTCTGCAACAAATCTTTTAATACTAAATAATCATACCCTAGCGAATAATATATTTGGTCAGATACCTCTTTGATAAGTTTAATTTAGTTTTTTATATTCATCGACTTTAATACCACTTCTTTCTAACATATAAAAAACAGCAGCATAAACTTCATCCTGATTGCAATTACGACACCCTCCTTTCGGTGGCATCAGATAATTATTGAAGCCATCAATAGAGTGTTTTAGCATAACATTTATGCCTTTTTTTCTGAGTCGCATCGACCACTCAAAATTATCGTCGGGCATTGGGGCACCTTGAGTATTTTTTGCATGACAGCCCTTACACCTGAACTCATACACTTCCTCACCACTTCTATTTTCACCTTCATGCACTCTAACTTCGGTGATTTCCTGCATAAAGCCTGTAGTCGTTCCTTTGTTTTGTCGTGCTAAATTCGTTGTATTTGATGCGCAACCAAAATAGCTCACACTAAGTAAAAACAATAAAATAATTTTAGTATATTTTTTGTACATTAAATTCCGTCCTTAACACCATGGCTCATCGGTTTTAACACTAGATGGGCGGGCAAGCCCTTCAGATTTTAACTTTCTAGCAAGACTTCCTTGCTCTGTATAAATATGAGTGACAGCATCTTCCTGATCTGTACTCTGCATTTTAATATCCCTTACTTCAATTTTTTTTGCCTCTGACATAAATTTAACTGTAAAATCCAGCGCTTTTTGAACCAGCTCTATTTGACAGGCAGGCGCTTTAGAGTGAACTACCGGAACCGCTATTTCAGGAAGCGTGACTCTTATATTGCGTGGATAACCAGGATAAACATCAGCTGAGAGAATTACGACATTTGCTGACTCCACATTAACTAGTGTCGCATTATATTTTCCAGGAAAAGCATTATAAACCTGAGCAGTTGCAGAAAATGCAATGGCTATCAAAATAATTATAGACCATAGGCTCAGTCGGGCTTGTTTATTAAATTTAAATTTCAACATTAATTACTCCTTATTCTAGCCTTTTATAAAAGTGAAAATCCACGTTCTAAGAACGTGGTTTTGATTCTGCCCTATAAGGCACATAAAAAAACAACAAAGACTTCGTCATTCCCGAATGCTTGTATCGGGAATCTAGTGACTTTGAATGACTTAAGGTCGCTGGACCCCCGATACAAGCATTCGGGGATGACAGACTTTTCTTGTGACAGTAGCCTAAAACCTCGCCCACGTCCTAAGGACGTGGTTTAAATGTGTAATTAACAATAATTACTGAGCAGATGTTTTGGCCAATAAATAATCCATAACTTCAAGCATCTGTTCCTGATCTCTTGTATAAAATGGCGCGGTTTTGAACTCATCATTTACAACTACCGCCGGTACACCTCGAAATGCATATTTAACTGTCATCAGGCGAGCCTGACTCACTTTTTCAACTATCTCTTTCGAATGAAACTCACGAATAAAGTCGCCCCTATTTACACCATACTTTTCAAAAAATTCAGATAGCTTATACTCATTTAAATAGACTTTTTTATCTGCATGAATTGACTTAAACAATGCATCATGGGTTTTATCCAGAAGATTAAGTTTCTCCGCCACATAATAAGCTTTTGCTAAAGCCACCCAGCTCGGCGTGACAACGGCAGGAACCCGCTTAAAACTTGCCTTGCCCTTGTTTTTCTCAAGCCAGCTGGCCAGCTTGGGTTCTAACTCATAGCAATGCTTACAGGAGTATAAAAAAAACTCAATGACTTCAATTTTACCTTTTTCATGACCCTTATCAGTTTGCGTTGTAACAACTCGTTTATAATGTGCGTTCTCCTTAAATTCATCAGCAGCATATGCAGGGTTAAAAAAGCACATAGCTGTTATTAAAAGTAATTCGATTTTTAAAAAATACATTTTCATTTTATTACCTCATTCCATTAACATTATGTTTCATGAATAAACTAAAACAATATTGCTTTAGATTTAATTATTAATTGAATATGAATATTTGTTTTAAAATACCACTTTGCAATAAGTCATTTTTTAATTAAAAATCCTGCTGTTCTTTTTGCACTAACTGCAAGCCTCTCTGTAATCGCCATTTCTGCCATAAATAATATATTACGGGAATTAGTACCATCGAGACTAAAGGTGCTGTTATCATTCCCCCAATCATAGGTGCAGCAATCCTTTGCATAACATCAGAGCCTGCACCGCTACCAATCATTATGGGCAATAAACCAGCAATAATAACTGCCGCCGTCATTGCCTTGGGCCTTACCCTGAGAACAGCACCATCAATAACTGTTTCAATCAGCTCCTGATTAGTCGTCGGGTTTCTTCGAACTATCGCTTCCTTTAGGTAAACCAGCATCACCACACCAAATTCAGCTGCGACACCTGCCAGGGCAATAAAGCCAACGGCGACAGCAATCGACATATGATAACCCAGGGCATATAACAACCAGATTCCACCCACCAGGGCCAGTGGCACTGAAATCATCACTATCACAGATTCTGGAATACTTCTGAAACTTAAATAAAGTAGTATGAGAATAATAAATAATGTAACAGGAATAATAGTTTGCATACGCTTTTCAGCTCTTTGCATATATTGATATTGTCCTGCCCAATTCAGGCTATAACCCGCTGGTATTTTCAACTGTTCCTTTAATGCCTGTTTTGCATTTTCTACATATCGGCCAAGATCATCATTTTCGCTGGTAATAAACACCCAGGCATTCATTCGTGCATTTTCACTTTTAATTACTGGTGGTCCATCTGCAATTTTTATTTCAGCGAGATCCTGTAACTGCACATGGGTGTCTTCCGTTGCTATTAATTGAAGCTCTTTTAATTTACTAATTGAATCTCGCATTTCTTGTGGGTAACGTAAATTAACGGTATAACGCTGCCTGGCTTCAACCGTCGTTGTCAGGTTCATACCACCTATGGCAATACTGGCAGCTTCCTGTATTTCTGCAATACTTAAGCCATAGTGCGCGGCTGAATCACGATCAATATCAATATCAATATAGCGTGCGCCGACTACACGTTCAGAATACACCGTTCTGGTATCTTCTAACTGCCTTAAAATTGACTCAACATTTTTTCCAATATTCTGTATTTCATTAAGATCAGGACCGGATATCTTTAAGCCTATGGGTGTGTTTATTCCTGTAGACTGCATATCGATACGGGTGCGTATAGGCATTAACCACGCATTATGTAAACTGGGTACTTTGACTCTTTGATCCAGTTCCAGTTTTATTTTCTCTATCGTCATTCCCTCACGCCATTGCTCGCGGGGTTTAAGCTGTATAGTTGTTTCCAGCATGGTTAATGGTGCTGGGTCAGTCGCCGTCTCAGCTCGCCCTACTTTACCAAATACCCTCTTAACTTCCGGTAGCGTTTTTATCAGACGATCCGTTTGCTGTAAAATCTCACGTGCCTTACCCACTGAAATTCCAGGCAGTGTTGTTGGCATATAAAGCAAATCACCTTCATCCATTTCAGGCATAAACTCACTGCCTAACTGAGTGTAGGGCCAGGCTGCGGAAAGTATTAACAGAACAGTGACAATCAGTGTTAACTGAGGTTTTTTTAATGCCGCATTGATCACCGGTGTGTAGAGCCGGATAAAAAACTGGCTAATAGAATTATCTTTTTCTTTACGAATTTTTCCCTTGATCAGAAATGCCATCAATGCCGGCACCAGTGTAATTGATAAACCTGCAGCGATGGCCATTGCATAGGTTTTGGTAAATGCCAAGGGCAAAAACAACCGTGCCTCCTGTGCTTCCAGGGTAAAAATAGGTAAGAAACTAAAGGTGATAATCAACAGGGAAAAGAACAGGGGGGTGCCAACTTCCTTCGCTGCATTGTAAACCGCCGTTATTCTTGAAAGATGATTATTATATTGCTGTTCATCCCTTTCAAGGTGTTTATGAACGTTTTCAATCATAACAATACTTGCATCAACCATCGCACCGATGGCGATAGCAATGCCACCGAGTGACATGATATTGGCATTAATCCCCTGCATTTTCATCACCGCAAAAGCGACCAGAATACTCACCGGCAAGCTAATTAAAATCACCAGCGAAGAACGAAAATGCATTAAAAATAAGGCACACACCAGAATCACAACCAGCATTTCTTCTATCAGGCGATGACTTAAAGTTGCTACACCACGATTAATCAAACCAGAACGATCATAGGTTTCAACTATTTCCACCCCCTCAGGTAAACTCTGCCTTAGTTCATCGAGTTTTTCTTTCACCGCATTTATCGTAGTTAAAGCATTACTACCAGAACGCATAACAATAATGCCACCAACGACTTCGCCTTCGCCATTTAAATCGGCAACACCACGACGCATCTCAGGGCCAATACGAATATCCTGCGCAACATCTTCTAATAATACTGAGGAGATTGACGTTCTTCGACGAATTGTCGGAACACTAACTAATTTAAGGTCCTTTACCTGATTTACATAGCCCTTGAGACGAACCATGTACTCTGCTTCCGCCAGTTCGAGAACCGAACCACCCACTTCTTTATTCGAATCCTCAATGGCCTGTTTCACATTGGAGAGTGTCAGGTAATAACCTCGTAACCGGTTAGGATCGACAACCACCTGGTACTGTTTGACCATACCACCGATTGTTGCAACTTCTGCCACACCGGGTACCGTTTGTAGCTCGTATTTAACCAACCAGTCCTGCAAACTGCGTAACTCTGACAGGTCATGCTGTCCACTTCTATCTAAAATGGCATACTGGTATATCCAGCCAACACCGGTTGCATCTGGCCCTAGTTTTGGTTTTGCATTCGCCGGTAATTGATCTGTTACCTGGTTCAAGTATTCCAGTACACGTGACCTTGCCCAATAGAGATCAGTGTCATCTGAAAAAATTACATAGACAAACGAATCACCAAAAAAAGAATAGCCCCTGACCATTTTTGCCCCCGGCACTGATAACATGGCAGTCGATAGCGGATAGGTAATTTGATCTTCAACCACCTGGGGGGATTGACCTGGAAAAGTGGTGCGTACAATCACCTGAACATCAGACAGGTCTGGAATCGCATCAAGGGAAACCGTATTCACAGAATACCCGCCCCACAAACTTAACAGAACAGCCGTTAGTAAAACCAGTAAACGATTTTTAATGGACCAGCGAATCAACAGTGCAATCATATTTATAGTGTCTCGTAAATTATTGCATTCCTGACATATCTGAAGTCAGGTGTTCTACTGGTTGTTTTTTAACTGACATTCTGCGCAGATCAGATAACAGGTTGCTTTCAGAGTCGATCAGGAACTGGCCTGATACAACAACTTTTTCACCGGGTTCAATACCAGAAATAATTTCTATCTTGCCGTTAGATTCCTCACCAATATTAACGACCACTGGCTGATATTCACCGTTCTCATTAATTTTTACAACTCGATTATCCTCAGCCGTTCTAATGACCGCATCCCTTGGCACAAGTACTACATCATGTTTTGATTTCCCATCAATAATGACCCGTGCAAAAGTACTTTGTGTCATTCCCTTAAAATCAGTTTTAAATTTTAATCGAGCTTCAAGTGCACGGGTCGTATAACCGACAGGTTCATCGACTCTTTCAACAGTTCCGTAGAATGTTTTTCCTGGTAGATTCCTTAATTGCATACTCACTTTCTGCCCTTCTTTTACCAGGTCCCACTGACGCTCAAATATCTCCACGGTCACTTCTATTACCTGGTAGTTCCCACCCAGATTAAACACCGTGAAGGATGAGGTTACCGGATCGCCAATCTTGCCACGGCGTGTAAAAACATAACCGTCCTCCAGGGCATAAACCTCAGCCGCAAAAACAGGTTCAGCCCCCTGTTGCAACTCAGCCACCTGCCCTGCATCCAGCCCCATTGCCACCAGCTTGGGTAACATCGCACTGGCTGTAGCTTTATCTCCGGCACTAAACGCCTGTTGAAATGCTTTTTCCATACTGAAAAGTTCTTCTGAGGCAACGGAAAAAAGAAACTCGTCCCGCTTAACTCTGTCACCACCATATTTATCCAGCATTTTTACAATTTTTCCACTAATCGGTGAAGTAACACGACTTCGAGCCATGGGGTCAACCCGGGTTATTTTTCCAATTGTTTCAATTGTATGAGTTAAATTACCTCTTTCTACTGTTGCTGTACGTACGCCCAGGTTATGCGCGATAACGGGTAAAATTTTAACTTCAGGGTACTCGGCTAAGTGTTCACCTGAAGCACTATCTATTTGTTTATCTGACACCTCTGTTGTTATCTCAGCTGACTTGTTAAGCACTAAATTCATTCCACATATTGGACAGTTATCTGCTTCGTGCGAAACAATATGCGAATGCATAGGACAAATATATTTATTCTCGACTTTTAATGTTGAAATACTTTTCTCGTCAGGCTGCTGAGTATTCATAAAATATTGTTTGATAGAAAAACCACCAACAATTACCACTATAACTAGAGATATAATTTTAATTTTCATATTGCAACACTCAATTATTATTTAACTTACTCGTAAGCTTTTTAATCATAGTTTTATCTAAAATTTATTGGAAATTCATTTAAGCTTAAATGAAATATATAAGGCCAGTTTTTACCGGTTACCATCAGTTTATGCTGCGATGGTTCATAGGCGATACCATTTAGCACAGATGATGAATTCAGTCTTTTATCTTCAGGATATAAACCGGTTAAATTAAGCCAGGCAACAACCCGATATTCTTCGGGATCAATTATGGCAATGCAGTCTGTTGGCCAGATATTGGCATATATCATTCCATTAATAATTTCCATCTCATTTATTCCCTCTAATTCAATCCCATTGACAGTAACCTGTCTTTCTTCCTGCAACTGATAATTTTCAAGATTAACACGGCGTAACACCGAAGAACCATCGCTTAGTAATAAATTATTATTTATTTTAACCACTCCCCAACCATCACCGCTAAACTCAAATTGATCAAGTAATTCTAAACTATTAATATCGTAAACTAATGCCGTATTCTTTTTTAATGTCAGTTGTATTAATCTGTTTCCAACAAGGGTTATGCCTTCAGCAAAATACTTATCGGGTAGCGCTTTAAATTTAATGACCCGACCTGTCGCCAGGTCTATTTTGCGAATATCTGATAAACCCAGACCACCTGTGCTCTCATAGAGGTGATTCCGGTAATACACCAGGCCCTGAGTATATGCATCGGTATTATGCGGTGTGGTTTCTATCAGATTGAAACCAATTTCTTCTATTTTTTCTGAGCTTGGGATAATAGTTTCTGGGCTTTTTTTTGATACGGACACCTGATTATATTTTGCTTTCTGAGCATCCGTCTTATACAAAGCCTGCTTGAGTTTTATTGATTCAATATCACAAACTGCAGTATTAATTAAGTTATCGTAAATAAACACGCCATTGCTATCCGTGTTTTTTATTTCTTCAGCCAATAAACAATCACAAAATACAAATGCAATAAAAAAACTTAAGGCCTTTCGAAAAACAAAAGGCCTTAATGGATGGTTTTTTTTTACTCCCTCACTCAAGTTCTGCTCCATTACCTGTTCAACTATAACACTCACTTTAACAGCGCAGGCTATTTCGGAGTTTCGAAATAGCCTGTCTGGTTTTTAATGAAGTGAGTATATAGCCACATCATGATGTAAAGGGTCAAACTGATAGATTTTCAGGCGACGGCTAGGTTCAAAGTTATATTCAATTTCAACTTTGTGCTTGCCAGGTTCACCGGTTACAGGATCTACAGGTGGAACCATAATCCCGCCCCATGGCCCACCGGCATTTGGCCAGGCATGGTTACGTCCAAAGGTAAAGAAGCAACCTGAACCAAATTGCTGCGTAGCATTATTATTAATCGTGCCATCCTCATTCAGCTCACGTGGAGTTGGTTCAAGAAACTCTTCCATGCCGCCGGTGTTCATTGGGAAAACCCTATCATTAGTAATGACCTCGGTAATATTTTCTTCGACCAGGTCACCCTTAATAATACTTACACCATTGCCGCTGTTAACACCCTCAGGTACATTGCGCAAAGCCTGTTTACCCGGGTTAGGCGTATTATCCAGTAATACGTGGTCTTCAACTGTAAAATATCTGCCCTCGATAACCGTCTGCTCAGTGTGAGGGTAGGTTGCTAACGCAGTAGTTGGATCTGTATCCTGGAACTGATTTTCCCAGCCGCGCGAACCACCAAAATCCACATTCATATAACCATGGGGAAAGTTATCACCATTAATCAAACTGACCTTGAAGTTATACGGACGTTTATCCCAGTCATGGGCACAGCCATTACAGATGCCTTTGAATGCTGCGGGACCCTGACCACTATCATCACCACTGACACCCGTTCCCGTATTACCCTGTCGGCTTCCATAAATTGTATTATTTGCATAAAGAAGGGTAATGGTCGCATCAGGATCCGCACTTACACCGGTCGGTAGTTTAGTGCGATCAGCCCAGTCAAGGTATGCTTCACGAAGATTGGCAGCAATTGTGGCAAGCTCATCTGTATCAATCATGATTTTCTTCTTGTTAGACTTATGATTATCATTGTCATCATCATTGTCATCATCGTGATCTACATCATCGCCACGGGCACGCAAACTTTTAAAAATATTCCACATACGTTTTGCAGGTGCAATATCACCAATTTTAGCAATGGCGGCTAATTTGTTTGCTTCACTTCCCATGGGGTCTACACCAAACACAACCTGCTCATGTTGCAACAACGTCATACCACCCGCCATTTTATTTGCATTTTCAGTCACCTGAACACGTGGTGGATGAATGCGCCAGCCCCATGTGTAAGTCAGGTTATAATGCTTACCGTAGGTTTCCTTGATTTTGATTTTATATTGAGTGCCCTCTTCTAACATAGGAAAGTAGGATTGATCCATTGATGCATGAAATGGTCCCTGAGTATCATTAGGGTTTCTATCAAAGTTCATTACCATTGGTGAGAAATCCTCAATACCGCCGGTCAGGATACTGACCTTATAAGTAATGCTCCAGGGTACATCCTGAACTTGTGAGACATCTATTAATGAAATGTCAGACTCAATATGCTGGTCAAAATAAATCATTCCAACTTCGAGTTCCCCACCCACTTTCACACCATTTTCATCGTAAATGGGTTCAACAACACCCAGTTTATTGGGGCCATTATAATGCAACATTGGAAAACCGCTGTATGCACGATTTTTAATTTTATTACCTTCAAGAATATCAAGCGCAAAGTCGATGTATTTAAGTTTCACCTTACCATGTTTACTTGCTGACTCTTCAAGCTTATCAATGATGCGATCCAGATCTTCCGCCGGACTGGTTTTATTAATTTTCTTGGTTTTCACCTTGCCATCATGCAGCATATACTCACTGCTTCCCAGTCTGGAAGGCAAGGTGTTAGGCATTTCATCACCATTAAAATCAACCAGGTTATGATTAACATTATTCAGGAAATTACTACCCGGTGGTTCATCAAATGGTGATACCGCTGGATGCTGTCCTTCAGGTGTAGTCACTTTAGTACCAATCACCGTCACACCATCACCATCAAATATGGGTTGCTGCATTGAGCCAAAAAAATGTCCGTGGTTGGGTCTTGGTTGTGGGCACGGGTGTCCTAGCCAGCCGGTAAATGTTCCTGCTCCCATACCATTTGGTGGCAACCAGTTATCCGTGACCTTATGACAGGCACCAACGCCAACTGGATCGACATGGGTATGCGTAGCACTATCGGGCAGGGCATGAACAACACCCACTCCACTAGCAGCGGCAAAAGTTAATATTACCGCTAATTGTTTTTTATTAATTAGTTTCATTTTTGTTTTCCTCCCTTAAACACTATGCATGTCGACTAAGAAAGGCTTATGGTGCTTACCTGTACTTAGTCGGGCAACAGCTTCAGCAATATATAATGGGTGTTGACGACTTGCTTTAGTCATCCAGCGTCCTGTTTTTTCATTGCCAACCCAGGACAGACCATTAATTTTGCCTCGAATACCAAAGCCAGTGAGAATGGCTCGCATATCATCTGGATCACCTGTTAAAAACTGCCATTTTGCCCCATGTGCATCCGCAAGTTCTTTCAAACTTTCAGGTGTGTCGTGATAAGGGTCTGTTGAAATTGTGTAAATAAAAACATCTTTACCCAGGCGGTCACCAATCATGTTCTGCACCTTCACCATATTTGCGACTATTGGATAATGCTCTTCTCCGCGCACCGATGAAAAGTTAACCAGAACAATTTTGTCGTGAATTAATTCTTCATAAAACCACGCTTTTTTCTTGTTTTGATCGGTTACAATAGCCTGAGGAAAACGATGTGCTGTGGGCCCTGTAATACCTCTTGGGCAATCTTTAAAAGCACTCTTTTTACCCAGCACAGAATTGGCTCTTGCGCTAACCCCCGTCATTACCAGTGAAGGTACTGCGACAGCCAGTGACGTAATAAATTTTCTTCTAAGATTCATTGTTCGCTCCTAAAAATATTAATGGTTTTGTTGATCATTGGTTTTTACTAGCCATCTTTAACTAGCCATCTTTATTAGCCTGGGGTTATATCCCAGCGCAACATCATTGCATTGTCTTCATGCACATTGTTATGACAATGAATGACATATCGACCAACAAAATCATCAAATCGGTAGAACACTTTGACCACATCATTTGGGCCCAGGGTCATTACATCTTTCCTGGCCTTGAGAACCCCGGTTGGTTTCTTTCCATTCCATTCAAGTATCTGGCACTCTTCAAAATGTACGTGACATGGATGAGCCCATGAGCTACCCGCATTACGGAATGTCCAGACTTCAGCAGAACCCTGCTTAGGCGCTGCAGAAATAACCGATGGATCCATAAAGTCTCCATTTACTGTCCATAGCCCCATATCGTGGTCAAATACCCACTCACGGTGAATTAATTCATCCAGAACTTCCTGTGGTGGAATTTCAGGTAAGGGACGCAATGTAGCGGGTACTACACTATTATCAACTTCGCCCTCATCCATTTCCTGCACGATAAATTTAAGCACTTCCATTCGATTATTACCGGTTAACCTTCTACCGGTTGGCCCCTGGCCATTGACCTGCTCTGCCAAATTCAGGATTTCTATCTCATCACCAGCAGCAAACTGGGAAAAATCTATAATCACATCATTACGATTCGCGGGGCCGATAATTACGCTGGTTGCACCCCTGAAAGGCTCTTCCAGCAAATTGCCGTCATTTGCAATAATGTCAAAGCTAAGCGGTGTATCCCGATCAGCGGTTTTAAACAGACCTAGCTCATAAAAACGAGAAGGTCCACCATCGTAAATACGGAAGCGATATTTTCTGCGCTTAACATTCAGGTAGGGTTGAACTTTACGATTAACCGTAATCAAGTCACCCAAATGTCCATCTGTATCAAACACATTGTATGTTGGGTTACCTTCCGCATTAAATCGAACATCATGCAATATCAGTGATATATCGTAACCCAGTGAATTACCTTCACCATCATCACCAAACTGCATATTGCCAGGTAAATTCAGTGCCTGGGGGTTGAGATCGTTTTCATCGCCGGAATCGATATCATCATAAAAAATCGCCATACCCGACAGACCGGCATAAACATTGGTCGCGGTAAAATCGATCATATGATCGTGATACCAGAGACTGGCTAAAGCTTCATTAGAATCATTACGTGCATAATACATTGCATAATGATGCTCCCAGAACTCACCCGGTGTGGCAAAATCCATGGGGTAACCATCACTTTCTGAAGCCGTATGCGCATTATGTAAATGTGTAGAAATAGCAGGATAACCGATGGGCATCACAACCTCATCAGCTGTTGGTAAATCATTGTGACGACGTACAAAAACCGGTTCACCATAACGGGCCACAAGGGTTGGCCCCGGTGTGCTAGGTTGCCCATTGATACCACCATCGTACATCCAGGCAATAGAACCGCTACCCGCTGGTTGACCCGCCTGCGCCGGTGTCAATGCATCCAGCTCAGGATGATAGGTCCACACACCTTCAGTAATATGTTGCTCATATACCTTCTCCGCTTCAAATTCTTCATAACGCTGATGCCGATTAGGATCTATGGGTGGATTAAGTGCTGCCACGCCAACATCATGTAACTGAGGCGGAATAAATAACGGCTGTGAATAGGCTGTAACTGCTGGGCTATCTGGCTCTGTTCCACCCGTCTTGCCATCTGGGCCTAAGCTTCTTAACCCAGTTGGACGGCATAGTTGAGCGTTTGCCACGCCACCACCAAAAATAGCAGGCACACTAAGTAATGCACTTGCTTTGAGAAATTTACGTCTTTTTATCATACTGCCCCCTCGGCATCCTGAGTTAGATATACTTATATCCTCGAGAAACTGAATAAACATTTGTAAGGAGTATCTGGTATCGTCACTGGATTAACACTTTCCAGCTAGACGATAATGGTAGAAGTTGAAACCTCACCACATGAAATGGCAGGTACACAAAATACATCCCATCATACTGAATCTTCCTTTTCTAAAATCTACTTACGTAGTTATACACTCACAATAAATACACCTGTAAATCGCAAGTTTTTTAAATATATCCCTATAAGAAGCAGGAGTATTGGTTTCTTGTGCTCAATATTTATGTCTATTAAACAAAGTGCGTTTATTCTTAATCTATTTGGTAAATCATGCTCTAAACTTATGCTTATTTGGCAGTCATGAGGTGAAATGATTTTTCTTTTATAAACCCAGTTGAAATATTTTTAATAAAAAACCCTACTGCGTGTAGCTTTCTATTTAAAAAATTAAAGATAAAGCACAAGAAAGGTGCTTCATACAATTGTAATATTCTGATCAGTTAAACCTAAATTAATCAGTTGAACACCCAAAAGTATGCCTCTGGGAGTACCCCTGATAATGATAGGGGGCGTAGCCAAAAAAGGAGTGAATGGCCCAGTCCTTCGCGAGTTTTTTGGCATAGCTAAGTGTGCTCCCAGAGATGTAAATTTGGGTGTAGCACCTTTCACCAAACGGGTGAAGTAACTACAACGTAAGAGCTGAACGTTTTCAATGGCTTACAATGAACTTATGCGTTCAACTGATTAATTTAGGTTTAAATGTTTAATCTCTGCTTGCTTTGGCATTAATGCTTTTCTAAAACTAGAAGGCCCAATTCCAATCGTACGTTGAAAGGTCGAAGTAAAATTGGAGAGCTCGCAATAACCAACGGCAAATGCAATTTGCGTAACATGTAAATCAGTATTTTTCAACAACTCTACAGCTTTGTTTATTCTCTGCTGAATAAGAAACTCCTGAAAAGTAATGCCATGTTCTTTTTTAAACGTACGACTAAAGTGCGACTTACTCATTAAACATCGATTTGCTACACTTTCAACAGTAATTTTACTGGCCAAATTCTGACGCACATAATCAACTGCACAATTCGTTGAAAAACAATTTGTTTTAGCCTTATATGGCCTCGCCTCAGAAGGTATCACGGGATCAGGCATAAAATTTTCCCGTTTATCTTTATTCCTTACCGATAACTTTTCTAACAGAATCTTTATACTATTCGATATATTTTCAAATTTTACAGGCTTCACGAAGTAATCCCATGCACGCGTTCTTAGCGCCCATATTGCAAGCTCAGTTGAATGATCCTCCGTTAACATTATGAACGGGTGAGACGGATAACTGCTTTTAGTATCCCTGATCACACTTAAGCCAAGCTGGTCAGGTAAATCGTAATCAAAGCAAATTACACCTGGACTATACTGATCAATACATTCATTAATATTATTACTATCTGTAACAACATGAATATTAAATGCATCTTCCAGTAATGTTTCTACTCCAGACTCATTCTTTGTAAACCTGAGATCAACCCATAATATGTCTGAATCCTTTTTCACTGACATTTTAAATTTTCCATTTTATTAATTAACGCTACATTGTTCACGCCCACAAATATAAATAAAATCACTACCCTCTACGGGGTAATATGACCAAATTATATTTCTATTACTGGTTTTGTGATCTTCTATAAGTGGAGTATTGGTTGCCAAGCATGCTCTAACTAAACTGGTATGTCGTTGGGGAAGAATATCTTCTACAGTATCTAAACCAAGTTCACCCAGAATTTTTGAGAGAGCATAATTTATATATTTTGGCATACCATCTGTATCAGCTGATAAAACAGGAGATAAACTTGCTCTCGGTATGCCTTCAACAGAAAACATTTTTGACTTGAAATTACTTATATCATAACCATAAATACAAATCGTCCCGTTTTCCTCTGGTGATTTATATGCCCAGACTATTGTCCTGTCTTTTAACTTATTTTCCTCAATCAATACAATTTTACTATTAGCCGCAGCCTGCAATAAATCTACATGATTAACAGGCAATACCTCAGTAACATCTTCCAGCTGAAAATCCTGTAATAATGATATCGCTGCTGGATTAACAAACTCCAGCACACCATCTATAGTAGATAAGATAACAGGATTGGGATTAACTTCGGGTAAAATTTCCACAGTGGTTTTTTTTGACTGGTATTTTGAAACATCATAGCCAAAAATATAAACAACATCACTCTCATCTATTGGTTGATAAGACCAGGCGATATTTCGACCTCGGATACTACAATCTGAAGTCAGCGTTACTCTGGTTTTCTGACACGCTTTCACCAGACCTTTATGATCTACTGGAAGCAGGTCATTTACATGTTCAAGACCAAGTTCCTGCATAAAAATTGAAGCAGCAGGATTAATAAATTTAAGCTCACCACCTGTACTAGAGGAAAGAACAGGATTCGGGTTTGCATGTGCAAACTTATCCTGTAAATCGATATTTATTTCAAGTTCTTCTGACGCAATCATTTTCACTATCAATTACACCTTCACAAAATAAGAAAGTTTTTAATATACAAGAAAATGCTTTTCCTATAAGTATTCTCATATTAGCTCACCGTTAATTAAGTCGTTCTACAGACATACTCATCAACGCTATTTCAGGTAAATCCATTTAGCTGTAGCTAATTTTATTATTTGTTTATCTCATTACATTGTGAAATAAAAACTAATAACAGAACACGTAAAATCAGGTAAAGGCACAAAATCCATGAATTCGACTGGAAGAAATAATTAAGAAAGACCCACGTCGCCACAAAATAGCAGGTACACTAATGAAATGATCCGATGATAGAAAATTAATTTTGTTTGCCAGCATAATTCACACATACCTGTGTTATTTTTTTTAGTCCACAGCTGATGTATATCATATTAAATGAACATACACCACTTTTTATTCTCGATTATTTTAAGCCTTTTTTTAAACCAGCTTAATAATCATCAATCACTTAAGGTTAATTGGCCTTGATTTCAGGGTTCGAGAAAATTAATAATTTACATTTAAAAACCCGCTAATAGTACACGCCACCGCCGTTTTAAACAACATTATAATATGCTTATTGTCAGCTTCGCGATAATGATTAAAATGAAATGTGACAGTAAAAATACTTAATAAGAATTTTATTAAAACAGTAAGCTCTAACGGAGAAAAAATTGAAATATTTCACATAAATATAAAAACCAGTTAATAAAATTTAAACATTTTATATTTTCATAAATATCTTATAAATGAAATTATAAGATGGTCAACTGATTTTTTAAGCAAGGAATAAATCAACGAATAAACATGCCCGTTTTTTATAGCGCCAGTGGATTAAGTAAATCAACACCATCCATAAAAGGTTTTTTTCGATCTGAATGCGTTAACTGATATATCAAACCTACCCAGTTACTTACAACTTCACCCGCCGTATCGTGCCAGGTATTATCAATGCTATGCACAATTAAATTTTCTGGAAACTCAGGTATGTCTGTTTTTTCAAGCATTGAAGATAACAACCTGCTTTTATATTCTCGTAATATTGCAGCAGACTGCACACCAAAATAATGCTCTGGAAAAGGTGGATAACTCTTACGTAAACCTTCTACAAATAATAAAACTTCTCGCTTATATTCTTTTAGTAAAGAAATTGTGTCATATTCAGGATGGCCCTGAAAAAAAACACTACGAAAACCATCTTCAGATGTTGCCAGATGCACACAATTATTATCTCCCACCGCAAGCACCTTCAACTTTGCGGCAACAAACTGTTCTCTACTAACATCATTCCAGCGTGAGTGCGGAACATCAAAGCGGGTATTTATATCCGTAACCAATGGATGCGTTTGATCGGTAACCCGATGGGGAAAGACACCCCATTTTTTATTTGCCTGGAACTCACGCTTTTGCTTATAACGAAATTCCAGTACTGCATGCGTAGCCAGGCATGAACATAAAGTTGAAGTTACATTCTCATGTGCCCAGTCTGCAACTTCAATTAATGGTTTCCAGAATGCCTGATTTGATAATTCCGACCCAATTACATTAGCACCGGTAATAATTAAGGCATCCAGACCCTGCTCCTTTATCTGATCAAAAGTTTCATAATACTGATCAATATGTGTCTGTGTTTTTTCACTTCGAGGTAATTCACTTAACGTAAAAGGGTGCACATAAAATTGTGCAATGGGATTACTTTCACCAATCAATCTAAAAAACTGTCGCTCTGTTGCCGCCAGTGCTGCATCCGGCATCATATTTAACAGACCGATATGTAACTCACGAATATCCTGATGCACTGCCGCATCGGGTGCAAGCACTTTAATGCCTTCGCCACGTAAGCGGTTAAATGAGGGTAACTGGTTGTGTGCGACTAATGGCATTTCGTTTTTTGACTCATAGTTGTATTAATATATAAAGAAAAAGAAAACGCGAATGAACGCAAATGTACGCAAATAAAAGCAAAATCTATTTTTGGTGTAATGTGCCACAGGCACATGAACCTAAAAACATTAGCGTTTATTTGCGTTCATTCGCGTTTTCTTTTTCTTTATTCTTTTATCTTTTTTTTATAATCTCAGGATTCTCTAGCAATTGCCGTTTCTAACAACTTCAGAAAATCATCTTCATTTTTAACCTTAGAAACTTCTTCCGAAGTGACCGTATACCCCTGTTCAGCAATTTTTTCATAACGCGGAATACGCGAACGAAATAAACGGGGAAAGACCCAACGGGTAAATTCATCCGGATCCATTTGTGCAGCATATTGTAAATTATTTTCTTTTAAATAAATGGCCAACTGTTCCTGCAAAAACTCTGCACGATAATATAATGGCTTAGGCGCACTTTGTGCCCTGGCTATTAGTTTTTCTTCTTCCTGTTTATTGGTTACCTGAATATAAAGCATCAGGGTATGCTCTGCCAGGGTTTCAATTACCCCCGGTTCATCCAGCTCACATAAACTACCACCCACATCATTAATAAAATGCTGATAACCATAAATGCTCTGCGCTTTCTCTATAAAATCCGGCACATCAAACATAGTTGCAATTTCACCTTCACGATAAAGCGACTGATGCCTGATAAAATCATCTAGCTCGACACCACCCTGTTCCGGATTGCCTAATTTTCCAACAAAACTCAACACCGGCCCCAAATCATGCACCTTGATGTTATTGCGAATATAAATCCAGTCATTACGCAAAAGCTCACTTAAGAACGGCACCTGCATTGCCTGCTGTTTAATCATATCCAGGATAGGCTCATCCAGGTATCGGGTGCCAATTCGATAATCACCTGAAAAATGGAACCATTGACTATCTCGCAGCATACTTGATAAATAGGTTTTACCAACACCCGACATACCTAACAGGGTGACTTTTTTATTTTTCCAGGCTCGAAATTCGTCTACTGTGAACTTCACTCATTTCTCCAAATTCTATAATTGTATAAAAAGCACCTTAAAGACACTTCACTTCCTCCCCCAAAAAAACGAAAATTACTCATTAATTTCAATGGGATACAGCTTCACTGTAAAAATGCTTGCGCAAATAAGTATTTGCTTATATTCTAACAAACAACTTAACTCTTCAAGCTTATTTAACAGGGGACTGTTTCATGCAAAAGAAAACACGATTAGCCACCATCGGCGTTATTTTACTATCATCAAGCCTTCTTTTCACAGCATCAACACACAATGCGAAAGCCTTGCTTACCGACACCTTTGAAACTTTGGTAATCGCTTCACTCTCAACCATGGAGAACCTGATACTTGGACTATCCAGTGACATAGGCACTATGGCAGATCGAATTTTAATTATGTCTGATAATATTGGCTTAATGGCGGATCGAATTGTTTATACCGAAGAATTAATGGTATCCGTCATTTCGGACAGTGGTATTTCAAGCCTGATCACCAGCCCCACAGAAGGGACTGCTGTAACCGCGACTACACCTGTCAATATTACACTTTCCAGCGCTAAAACAGACTACCTGCTCTATATTTCTAACAATGCAGATATGTCAGACGCTACGAATGCATTAGTGCAAAACAATGATACCTCAATTGCCTGGAGTCGAGTTGCCGATTTTGCTACAGGTAATAAATTATATATTGCAGTTAGAACCGTTGGTGGAACAACAAGTAGTGATTTTTCAAACACGGTGATGTTGAATCTTCAATAATAAACAGTCTTAAGTCCGAAGTCGTAAGTCAAAAGCCGTCTCTCCCAAGGGAGAGCAACCAGGCTTTAAGGCTTATGACTCGCGATTTACCAATACCCAGCTCGCGTACAATCCTGTCAGCAAAAACATTATTGCAGACTAGCAATATGCATAACAGTACAAATTTATTTTTCATGACCTACTAAGATGATAATTTTTTTGAAGATAAAAACTGATTAATATCCACATCATCAATCTGATCTTTTGCCAGGTATTTCTCAGCATATTCCAGGTAAACACCCGAGCTTAAAAACAAATCAAAAAGATCACTATCAATATGTTTATCATTACGCATAAAGCTCATTATGCGTAGCGATTCAACCAGTGTTTTGGGTTTTTTATAAGGTCTGTCAGATGCGGTTAATGCTTCAAAAATATCTGCAATCGCCATCATTCTTGCCGTAAGTGGCATATCATTTTTAGTCAATCTTTTAGGATAGCCCTTCCCGTCCATTGTTTCATGATGACAACCCGCTATAACCGGTACATTTTTTAAATATGCAGGATAAGGCAACTTTTCAAGCATCATAATGGTTTGCACCATGTGATCATTTATTAAAAATCGTTCCTCATTCGATAAGGTGCCACGTTTAATTGAAAGATTATATAATTCACCGCGATTAAATTTATATTCAGGAACATCAAGTTTAAATCCCCATTTATTATCAACTGGCATCGAATCAGATTCAACACGTTCAATAACATGTTCAAGCTTATCGTCAAGTAACTTTTCCTCAACTGGAAGTATTTTTCTGGGGCTTTTATCCATGCGTTGTTTTTCTTCCCATGACACACCCAGGTGATTATCTAATGTGCGCTTCCAGCGTTTATTTGCAATTTTATTTAAACGCTCAATTTTCTCGTCTTCCATAAATTCACCACCCTGGTTACAGATAGCTACAAATTTAAAATCATCATCCAGGGTCTGGAGTTTTTGTTTTAATTCTATTTTAGAAGCCTCTTTATCTGCGCCCTCAACAATCGCCTTCCAGTACTCAATTTCCGCATCTCGTTTTAAAACTTCAAAGCGCATACGAATTTCATGAATACGATCATAAATTGTTTCCAGTTTGGTCGATTTGTCGACTACATACTCAGGTGTGGTTACCTTACCGCAATCATGTAACCAGCTTGCTATGTGTATTTCCTGCCATTGATCTTCATCTAACTGGTAATCTTTAAACAGTGAATCATTTGAATCACAGGCAGCCTGTGCCAACATTCTTGTGATTTCTGGCACCCGTTGACAGTGACCTCCCGTATACGGTGATTTGGCATCGATAGCGCCGGCAATTAATTTAATAAACGCATCAAGCAAATCTTCCTGCATTTTTAATAACTGCTTGCTTTCAAGTGTTACCGCAGCAAAACCGGAAAATGCCTGCACAAATGATAATGACTGCTGTTGATTTTTTGTTGATAGCTGATTACTTGCCGTATAAGCAAGAACCACCATCCCCATAAACTCAGACTGTCGATTTCGCAATGGTAACAATACTAACTGCAAATGATCATCATGGATTTTTCTGACCAGTACTGACCAGCACTTATTTTCTTCTGCATTTTGATATAAATGATTGCAATCATCTGAATAAATTAATTCATGAATTTCACTTTTCTCGGTTAATGAAAAATCGGGCATACACTCTTTCTCAATATTAAAACTTATTTTAGATTTAAGTGCATTAACCTCTAGCCGCTCACTATTATCATCAACCAGGTATGTCGCAACAATATCTGCTTTACTAGCATTTAATGTTTCGATGGTAATTTTATCTAATAAGGAATTAAAATCTTTTTCAATCGCCAAAGAATTTATTAAACTTATAAACTGACTTAAACTAGACTTCATCAAAGCCTGCGCATTAGCTAGATCATAAACCTCCTCAATTTTACTTAATGGCGGATTTGATTCTGTAAAATCAAAGTTCATTATTTGTTTTGCATTTATAGCCAGTTGATGTAAAGCCGCTGATATTCGCTCTGAAATAATCCATACAACAGGAATCGTCATTACAATAATCACAAGTAAAAGATATAAAGTATTCCAGGCTATGTTAATCGCATCTTTTAATAACTCCCTGACCGGTGTAAACATAAACAGATATAACTCATCACCACCTAATTGCCCCATTAATTTAACCGCACCCTGCCAGGGCACACCCGCCACTTCAAAACTCAGCGTTTGCTCTTTAAATAAATCCTTATCGGCCAAACTGAAAAGAACGTCACTACCTAATTCCGATGACAACTTAAGTATCACTTCTCCCTGAATTGTTTTTATCAGACTTTCATTGGTCTTAGCACTGGCAATCACCCTGGAATTAGACGTTATTAAATAAAGCTCTGACATGTCTGTCATTTTAGATTTTTCTAATTCAGTAGATATATTTTTCAATGTTATATCTATCGCTATTACCGTTTTAGATTGATGCATTTTCATGGTCACAGTCGTACCTACCTGACGCATAAAATAAAAGTAATAAGGCTGTATTGATTTTGGCTTAGATTCTGCCTGCTTAAACCACGGACGTTTCCTGGGATCATAATCACTTGCTACAGGTTTATTGCGATGAATTAACTGTAATTTATTATCCAGATAAACCCTGACAAGACTCGTTTTACCTGTGTTTTCAATCGTTACATTATCCACAACTAACGTGGCATTTTCTGGTGCGTCAAATTTTTTCTTTAGATTATCAGTATTTATTTTTCTAACAATAAAATAATCGCCATTTTCATAACCAAATTGAATAGCGGCTATAGCGACCTGGGTATTTATGGCTGATGATAGAGCGCCAATATATTCCATGCGTTGTTCAAAAGAAGTGCTTTCTGATAATGGTGAATGGGAAAGTAATGCCAGAGAGTTTAAAACTGGGTTATACGTTTTTCGATAGTTAAGGACGATTTCTTTGGATGCCCTGTCATAAACTTCATCAGATGCTGACAGTAGCAGTTTTGTTGTTTGCGTATAATTCAATACCCCAATTAGTCCACCAACACTGAGTATTAATATGGCAAATAGAGTAGTAAGTAAAAAACGAAGCGAATATTTTTTAAAATTTGTCATTTAAGGGCTGCCGCCAATTTTTTATGACTATATCATAAGCAGCACTTGCAGACGATTAGTGAGCATCACTAACAGACACAATTAAATTGGTCAGCTTATTATTTTCTGCCACGGTTTCTTAAAAACCATCTGATGTAAACAGAAACTGTTTTAAAAAAGTAGAACACTGCTATCCCGTTAACAACTAGAGACATGAGTTGGGGATGCCTTCCTAAGACCGTCACCCGCATGGACGCGGGTGTCGAGCCACCAGGGAGGGTTTTACGGCGTGTCTTAGGAAGGTATCCCCAATTCATGTCTCGAACAGGATGTAGTGAGAATTGTTGTGGTCAGGTTTTTTTGGCCTCAATACACTTTAAACATATAATTATTTCTGTTAACGGGAGAGCAGTGAAAGTAGAATTGTTTAACTTAATACACCATGAGCTTAATTAGAAGCTTGCCTCGTGCTATCACGAAACTGAATTATATAATGTAGTGACAGACTCAACAGCGCAATCAAGCAGGTGATAAGCAACCACGAACGTGTCCAGTCATAATCTACTTTGTACCCCATCCAGCTGGCTAATGAATCATAACGCAACACACCTGAAGCCAACGCAACCTCATCACCTTCCTGCAATGTGTAACGTTGTTCACCAACGCGAACCACCAGATGATGTTTATAAGGAATACGAAAATCAAAATCCCGATGCTCCGGTAGCACATCTTCTTCAATCACTAACATGGTCCAGATTTTTTGTTGTGTTTGTGGCAGCAACCATTCTTTTGCCTGCTTATATTCATGAATGGGGTAGGCGGGTAAATGCACGCTACCCATGAGCGAATCACCACCCGCCGGGGTCCAGCGAAATAAAGGCGCATAACCTTTGTTGTGAGTCGTGTAAAAACGGTAATGGCCAATAACCAGTGGAATATGATCGCCAATTTCAATAATCTGAGCATTGCCATTATTCTGCATCAGCTGAATACGATTTATCGTATTATCGCGCATAACGCCCTTATGGTAATGAATGCTGAAACCCAGGTTGGTAAATTTTTTGTTGTGTAACTGGTAATCATGCCACGGGCCGGACTGAACATTTTCCAGTTGACCGCTAAACGCTTCCTGGCTACCCAGTTCCAGTGTCCCATTCAAATACGTTAACTGTCCTAGCATGAGCAGGACAGCCATTGCAAACAGGGCCATATGAAAAACCAGTAAAGCCGGTTTAGTCACAAAAGCTTTACGTATTACCAGGTTTGCGATGAAGTTAATCATCAATAAAATTACCGGCACCAGTATTACGGCCAGCCGAGCAGGACTCGTTGTTTGCTGATAAAAAACAACACCAATAAACAAACACACCAGCAAAACCAGGCTGAGCTGGTTGGAAGCGATATAGCTGCTAAATAATTTTGTCGCCGTTGTATCTGGCTCACTTATCATCACTGTTTCCTAAACGACCTTGATAATATCAAGGTGGATTACTACAGGTTGCACGCATCCAGAATCGTCCTGTCTGACCACTGGCAGATCCACAGTTAGACGCTGACCAGTTACCACTGGTAGCAAAATTAACCACCTTAAGCATGGCATTATTATAATAAGGGCCATTACTATAACCACCACTATTGGACACTTCATTACCCGTGCCCGCAAAACCACCTTCCGGGCCAACATCATTTAAATTTACCAGCAGCGCCTTGTTCTTCCAGCCGTGGGGCACGGCTGCATGACACCAGTTACAACGGATCGTACCAATGCGCCCCGCATGATAGGCGTGTAAATTACCACTGGCACCTCCACCGCCACCGCCTCCGCCTCCGCCGCCTCCGCCGCCTCCGCCGCCTCCACCGCCTCCACCGCCACCACAGCAATAGCCAGTTGTATTAGTGTTATTGAGAGGGTTCGTATAGTCATCATAGTTATGGCATTTAAAACAAAGGTCGTTCGGGCTGCCTCGACCGGTAGTCGAGCTCCAGTTTCCCTTGAGGATAAATTTATTACTCGAGCCATGTGGACCCCAGGGGTTTCCGTTTTCTCCCCCATTCGGCACCGCTGTACCCGCCGCCGTATCTGAGCCATGACAATCTGAGCAGTACATGGTCTGGTTACCTATCACCGCTGCATCATTCCACGGTGTTAACCAGTTGGTGGCTTCGGCGCTTACTTTTTCTGCCAGGGTTCGCCCGGTACTGCCCATTACGGGATGCCAGGAACGGTGGTTATTATTTGCATAGCTTGCACTCGCCCCGGATGCCGATGTACTGGTGCCCTCTCCCTTATGACCCAGCGGGGCCTGGAATTCTATGGCCTGGTTGGTGTACTGGTTTAGCCCATTGCTTTGTGCTGCGCTCGTATTGCCGCCGGTATCTCCTAGAAACGGGGGATTATTTCCATAGGCATAATCGGAGTGGCATTTCAGGCATATCTGGTATTCACGGGTGACGTGACTGCTATTGACACTGGTGCTGGCTCCACTGCCTCCGTCGCCGGATTTTACCGTATAAAGCAGGGGTAAGTTATTGGGGTCAAAAATATCTGAGCCATATGAGGGTTCAACACCGGAGGAGCCCCTCAACACACCGGAGGCGATATTGGTGTGGCCGACGACATGGTTGTGGGTGCCCGCCTGGGTGCCGCCGGTTTTATTAAACAGGCGATTTTTTGTCACTCGGTGCGGGTTGTGACAGTCTGTGCATTCCACATGCCGATTGCTATTATTCAATTTTGTCTTGTTTTCAATCAGGTCCGCATTCTGTATGTCATGGGTTTCAATACTGGCTCGCTGATCCGCTGTGGTGATGGGCATATGGGTGACACCGGTGGTAAAGTCCGTTTTTATGTCCGGTACTTCAAAGCTCCCTCCTCCCTGGCCATTTAGTACGGCTCCGTCGGCGGAGTGACAGGTATAACAGGCTTCTTCCAGGGCTGAATTACCGCCGGTTTTAGGGCTCGATAAACTATCGGTTCCCTCCCTCAGTAAGCGGCGTGAGCCCTGCACGGTATGGGTGTCGTGGCAGTTCAGGCAGGCGGCTTTCCACACCGGTGTATTGGCTGGAAATTCCCGCTGACTGGCGGCGATGCTGCTGTATATTTCATTGGCGACGGATGGATCTGCATGGGCGGAGGTTGACCAGGCCTGTCCCAGTTTGTCGTGACAGGCCAGGCAGACGATATCATTTTGCTGACTGAAGGCGCCCCCGGTTGGCACCCCTGCCTGAAAACGATTAAGCCGCAGGAATTTAACATTTTTGGTGATATCCACATCGCGGATATGGGGATCGTGACAACTGGTGCATTGCACTTTGTCATTTTCCAGGGGCACTGCGGGGGTGTTACCGGTGCTGCGATTACCTATATGGGCTTCTACTGCCGGGTTGCGCAGCTCCCCGTCGAGGCTTGCCAGGTTGCTGTTATAGGTGAATGAGATGGGGTGGTCGTTACTTAAGTCTGTACCCAGCTTACGCGTATAACCGGTGTTATCACCGCTTCCTGAGGGCATGATGCCGCCGGTGCCGGTACCCTGTAAATCGATTGAGACATTGGCCTGGGCATTGAGGACATTAACCGATCCCAGTGCAATGGTGCCATCGTGACAGGATAAACACAGCTTGGAGCTGCCCCCCGGGGTGGCGGCAATGTCATTCGCATCGATTGAGTTTGAGGTATAGGGGGTGTAGGTAGCCCCGGAGGCCTGGCGATTCCATAACGGTGCATTGGGCAGGTTTTCCGCCTGGTGTGGGGTATGGCAAAAAACACATATCTGGCTTTCGCTGGTGGCACTGACCGTGCCTGTGCCCGAGGTTGAAAAGTTATGTTTGGTACTGGCGATATCGGAGATGCGTTCTGCTTTCAGGGGCAACGACAGGAACAGGAATGCAATAAGAATTACAAATCTAATAGAATGACCAGGGTCTGATTGTATGTAGCGAAAATTAAACATTAGTTGTTACGTTCCCAGATTTCAAAAAGATTAATGCAGGTGCATCAGGCATATTATAAACACCGCTTCCCTGGGCTTGATCAGTATATAAAGTGGTTCGGGCATATAAATTACCTGAACTATTGATATGAAAAAATAACTGCATCATTAAATCACCAGCAGAACTGATTTAATGCGATCAGTGTTAAAAATGATCTGTCACTTACAGGCTTAGATTGTCTTTTCCACATTCAATATTACTCAATAACTTAATAAATTTATAAAAAATTAAGGTGGATTACTACAGGTCTGTCGCATCCACATTCTGCCCGTTGCACCACTGGCAGATCCACAATTAGATGCTGACCAGTTACCACTGGTAGCAAAATTAACCACCTTAAGCATGGCATTATTATAATAAGGGCCATTACTATAGCCGCCGCTATTAGACACTTCATTACCCGTGCCCGCAAAACCACCTTCCGGGCCAACATCATTTAAATTAACTAGCAGCGCCTTGTTCTTCCAGCCGTGGGGCACGGCTGCATGACACCAGTTACAACGGATCGTACCAATGCGCCCCGCATGAAAGGCGTGCAAATTGCCGCCCCCCATACCGCCGCCACCGCCACCCATACCCCCACCTCCGCCGCCTCCACAGCAGTAGCCCGTGGTGTCAGTATTACTGGCAGGATTGGTATAATCATCATAGTTATGGCATTTAAAACACAGGTCATTCGGGCTACCTCGACCGGTGGTCGAGCTCCAGTTTCCCTTGAGGATAAATTTATTACTCGAGCCATGTGGACCCCAGGGGTTTCCGTTTTCTCCCCCATTCGGCACCGCTGTACCCGCCGCCGTATCTGAGCCATGACAATCTGAGCAGTACATGGTCTGGTTACCTATCACCGCTGCATCATTCCACGGTGTTAACCAGTTGGTGGCTTCGGCGCTTACTTTTTCTGCCAGGGTTCGCCCGGTACTGCCCATTACGGGATGCCAGGAACGGTGGTTATTATTTGCATAGCTTGCACTCGCCCCGGATGCCGATGTACTGGTGCCCTCTCCCTTATGACCCAGCGGGGCCTGGAATTCTATGGCCTGGTTGGTGTACTGGTTTAGCCCATTGCTTTGTGCTGCGCTCGTATTGCCGCCGGTATCTCCTAGAAACGGGGGATTATTTCCATAGGCATAATCGGAGTGGCATTTCAGGCATATCTGGTATTCACGGGTGACGTGACTGCTATTGACACTGGTGCTGGCTCCACTGCCTCCGTCGCCGGATTTTACCGTATAAAGCAGGGGTAAGTTATTGGGGTCAAAAATATCTGAGCCATATGAGGGTTCAACACCGGAGGAGCCCCTCAACACACCGGAGGCGATATTGGTGTGGCCGACGACATGGTTGTGGGTGCCCGCCTGGGTGCCGCCGGTTTTATTAAACAGGCGATTTTTTGTCACTCGGTGCGGGTTGTGACAGTCTGTGCATTCCACATGCCGATTGCTATTATTCAATTTTGTCTTGTTTTCAATCAGGTCCGCATTCTGTATGTCATGGGTTTCAATACTGGCTCGCTGATCCGCTGTGGTGATGGGCATATGGGTGACACCGGTGGTAAAGTCCGTTTTTATGTCCGGTACTTCAAAGCTCCCTCCTCCCTGGCCATTTAGTACGGCTCCGTCGGCGGAGTGACAGGTATAACAGGCTTCTTCCAGGGCTGAATTACCGCCGGTTTTAGGGCTCGATAAACTATCGGTTCCCTCCCTCAGTAAGCGGCGTGAGCCCTGCACGGTATGGGTGTCGTGGCAGTTCAGGCAGGCGGCTTTCCACACCGGTGTATTGGCTGGAAATTCCCGCTGACTGGCGGCGATGCTGCTGTATATTTCATTGGCGACGGATGGATCTGCATGGGCGGAGGTTGACCAGGCCTGTCCCAGTTTGTCGTGACAGGCCAGGCAGACGATATCATTTTGCTGACTGAAGGCGCCCCCGGTTGGCACCCCTGCCTGAAAACGATTAAGCCGCAGGAATTTAACATTTTTGGTGATATCCACATCGCGGATATGGGGATCGTGACAACTGGTGCATTGCACTTTGTCATTTTCCAGGGGCACTGCGGGGGTGTTACCGGTGCTGCGATTACCTATATGGGCTTCTACTGCCGGGTTGCGCAGCTCCCCGTCGAGGCTTGCCAGGTTGCTGTTATAGGTGAATGAGATGGGGTGGTCGTTACTTAAGTCTGTACCCAGCTTACGCGTATAACCGGTGTTATCACCGCTTCCTGAGGGCATGATGCCGCCGGTGCCGGTACCCTGTAAATCGATTGAGACATTGGCCTGGGCATTGAGGACATTAACCGATCCCAGTGCAATGGTGCCATCGTGACAGGATAAACACAGCTTGGAGCTGCCCCCCGGGGTGGCGGCAATGTCATTCGCATCGATTGAGTTTGAGGTATAGGGGGTGTAGGTAGCCCCGGAGGCCTGGCGATTCCATAACGGTGCATTGGGCAGGTTTTCCGCCTGGTGTGGGGTATGGCAAAAAACACATATCTGGCTTTCGCTGGTGGCACTGACCGTGCCTGTGCCCGAGGTTGAAAAGTTATGTTTGGTACTGGCGATATCGGAGATGCGTTCTGCTTTCAGGGATACTGAGATGCACAACAGAATAACGATGCCGAGGAAATAACGTATATAAACTAATCGAGAGTTCCTGTCGCGAAAACCTGTCATTGATTAATTACCACCAAGGTACTGAAACATTGAAACACGACCATTCAACATATCAGAAACAAATACCCTGTCTTTATCATCCACCCACACACCTGTAGGTTGAGAAAATTGCCCTGCCTTGTTACCAGAGCCACCAATCGACATTAGTAACTCACCCGCAGGATTATAAATCAACAGATAATCATAATAACTTTCAGTTACGTAAATATTACCCTGGGAATCAACGGCGACCCCCTTAGGGCGTGAAAAATCACCAACATAAAGACCACGTTCGCCAATACTTTGAATGACCTCCCCCTGGTCATTAAATATTTGAATTCGCGCATTCAAAGAATCGGCGACATAGAGTTTTTGATTGTGAAAACTCAGGAACGTGGGTCGATTAAATTCACCCGGTTTTGAACCTCTACCCCCAATGGTATCGAGTAATACACCTTTTAGATCAAATACCTTAATCTTATCGTCCCGGGTATCGCTAACAAAAATACGCTTGCCAAACGGGTCATAAGCAATTCCAGTTGGTCGTTGCAATGTGTCTGCACCAATGGTGTTAATCATTTTTCCCTGGGCATTAAAAACATAAACCACAGCCTGTTCTGAATCTGTTACCAGAATACTGGTTTCAGCAAGTGCAATACCCACTGGGCTTTTAAAAGATATATTCAGCCGGTCCTCATTCCATATAAAAAATTCAGATGATTTTTCATCAAATACAAATACCGCCTGACGCCCGGTATCAACAACATAAATACGACCATTTGCATCAACCACGCCTTGCTGAGGACGCATTAAATCTGTTCGTGCAATTAAATCACTTTCAAGTCCAACTAGTGCTGCAAAAAAATTTGAAACCGCACTGCCCTGCTGGCTACCATCCTTAACCCGATTTGATTCACCCCGAATATCTCCAATATAACTATAACGAGGTACTTGTGGTTTTGCTGGCCACAGACTCTGATTATTTAATAATCGGCTAGATGGCATACTGAACATAAACTTGTCAGGTGCGGTAGCACAGGAATTCAACAGCAGTATTAGCAAGGGCACAAACAGCACCTGCCATTTTCTACAGAAATATAGTCTCACCATCGTCCAGGCCCTGATGTTTGATTCGTACCATAAATACCACTCTTTAACCCAGGCTTGCCTGAATGACAAAGATCGCAGTTTTCCACGGTCCAGGCAATATCCCCGTTATGACACATACCACAAAATTTGCCATCAATAATATCTACCATATTAATATCATTACTACCTGCTTTCATTTTAAAGCCTAATTCCTGATGACATACCTTGCATCGAAAACGCATGCGGTGAAACCAGTGAGGAAAAATAACCGGCCGCATGTCATTTAATTCAGCACGTTTATTCAGCACAACATCTGCGTATTCCGCAGCAACCGGAACAAGAAATAAAATATTCGATATTAACAAAAGAAAAACAACGACATGTTTATGCAGTTTAAAAAAGTGAATCGTAAATTTCATAATATTTTTACAAGCACAGTTAATATCAATTATTACCAGAACAGATGAAAAGAAACCGCTTTAGTACAACAGCTTCAGTAAAATTATGTGGATAACAAGCCAGCTGGGTGTATCCATTGCGTATCTAAATTAAGAGCTACCTTTTCAGTCACATTGCTAGTATTTTAATGCACACTCCTGTCATATTTTCTGGGTTGTAGCCCTGGCTTACCTTTGAAGGTTTTGCGAGGCACACTGTGACAGCGCAAACATTCTGTTAATGGAAATGAAACAGCGCCATGACATCGTCCACAATACTCACCACTTAGAATAGCAAACATATTAATAGGATTAGCACCAACTTCTTCCTTAAAAATAATATCATGACAATTCTTACAATCTAACCATTCAGTATGTGGTTTATGGGGAAATCGCACCATTGGCATCTCTCCGGTGTTCTCCATAATGATATCCGTGTCCAGTACCTCAATTTTTGTTTCTGGAAAAATATTAGTCCTGGGTTCAATATATCCATCCCTCAATGCCTTTACCCATGAAACCATATTGCCAGTTGTATCAGGTGGCAACTGCAAAAGTGCTTCGGAAGGTTCCTGCAATACTTCAATAGACGAATTTTCCGGATCATGCAGGCCATCTTCTTTTAACGGTTTCCAGGTTTGTTTTGCGGCAAATAAAACGCCCGTAATCGAAAACAACAAAAGTACTAGAAAATATTTTTTATTCATAAAATAACTTTAATTTAACCCGGAATATAAACACCAGCACTGCGAATGGCCCTGACAAACTGCTTGGTAGACTGCTCAAGCAGGTCTATTGCCTGCTTAAAATCCTCATCATTAGCGGCCTGCTCTGCTTGCGCCCTGAGAGATGCGGCTTCCTTTGTAAATTTAGCAACAGCCTTTTGTGTATATGCAGAACTTTGTTTTTCACCCAATAACAATGTAACCAGCATTTTATGTGTATCATTTCTATCCAGCTCATAATGATATTCTTCTTCAGCTGTAGCAAAATTCAAACTTCTGACCAGGGTCTGACCGCTTCGCAATGACTCAATTGATTGCTTTAACAATACATAGGCCTTATTAAGCTCCAGTTTCGCAGGAGCATATTTCCCAGCCTGCTCCAGTTCTGCAGACGTTTTTAACATCTTTTTAAGTTGGTTATTAACATTATCTATTATTACCTGATCATTCTTTTCAAGCGATATACGATCAAATGCTTCACGAAGCGCTTTAACAGATTTCTTTCGATTATCATAATCATGTTTTATTTTATTATCACCCAGGGAAACGGGTGTTGATAGACGAATAGCCTCAAACATTGTTTTAGCCGATTGATCTAATATCGACGCAGCTTCTGATTCTTCTCCTATTGCTAATTTTTCATTCGCCTGTTCAAACAAATCCTTAGCTAATTGATGTAATTTTTTAACTTCAGGATTATCACTTTTCTTAACCTGTTGAGCTCCAGAAGATTCATTAATAAGCTTACTTATAAAAGCACCTTTTGGACTCACAGCTGCCTCTTGAGAATAACAGTGGAAGCTGATAAATAAAACCAAAATAGAAACACACAAACGTACTACATACATAAACATACCTTATAACCTAAAGCTTGATTCCCATAATTTTTAACGAACTTGATAGATTTTTAATCGATTTATCAAGAATAACAATTGCCTGCTCGTGTTGCTTATCTTTCTCTAATTCACGCGCTTTACTCATTCCAAGCTTACCCTGTTGTACATATGTATCTATTAATTTCGTTGTTTGAGGATTAAAAGAATTATCCTTAAGAACGCTTTCAACAAGACCAAGATAATGCTGACTACGTTTCAACATGTAGTCAAACTCTTCCTCCGGTGTATCAAACAACTGATCATAAACAATTGTACTTTCATGCTTTAATACCTTTAATAACTGTGATTTTATTCCATACACTTCGTCTAACAACTGACTAGCCCTTGCAAATTCTTTATCATTTGCAAGATTTTTAGAATTATTCATTAAACCTGATATTTCTTCAGACTTCCTATCTAAATATGCCTGTTCATCAGCAGAAAGATCAGACCATTCAGGAAGAACAAATGATTTAACTCTTTTCAAGTTCTCTTTATATTTGTTTCTACTCATATTGCCTTTATTAAGCAATTGAGACGCGTTAGTTAAATCCCGAAGTACAGAATCAATAATTGCATTTGCCTCTAGCCAGTTTTTTTCATTAATTTTTTTTCGCACAAGATTAAAATTTGACTGAGCCAATTTAAACAACTGTGTGGCATCTTTATTCTCACTAGACTTAATACGATCTTTTAAAGGAGTATGTGTTAATAAATAACTTGCCATTCTAAACTTCTGACTTAACTGTTTATTTTCAGTTTCTAGATCATTTGCCTGAATATCATGCACAACCTCACCCTTCGCAATTAATGCATTACAATACAGCAATAATACAAATAGATATTTCAGGCCATGCATAATATATTTTTCCTTGATCAGTTGTTATCTAACATTCATTTCTTGGCCGCTTTAAATGGTTTTTTCTGAGAATGACATTTTCTACATTCAGAAACAGGAAACGCCACCTTGCCATGACAGACGCCACACTTCTGTCCCAATAAGATTGATGCCATACTGATCTGGTTAGCACCCTTTTGAGGAATAAAAATAGCAGGATGACAGTTAGAGCAATCCAGCCACTCAGTATGCTGTTTATGTGGATAAACTACATTAGGCATTGAACCTTTTACTTCACGCACAATATTAAGATCCATGACCACAGGTACCGCGTCAGGGTCCATTCGATCATACCGCGGAGCTATATCACCCTCATGTAAAGATTTTACCCAATTGACACGGTTACCCGATTTCGCTTTAGATAAATCTTCAAATGCAGTCTTAGGTGGTTGTAACATTTCCGTTCCCTGATTCTCAGGATCATGAATACCGTCTTTTACAGGCGGTAAATTCCATTCAGAAGGCGGCTTCATTAAACGGTTAAACTTATTTATATTGTTATAAGACTTAACCTTTTTCTTTTTGGTTTTACTTGCTAACGTCTTTTTCTTTTTTTTAGCAGGCGATTTACCCGCCTGTTTTTCATACTTTTTAAACCCGGATTTACTCAATATATAAGCAATCGCACGTTTAACTTCTTCATTTTTCAACGCCGGGTTACCGCCCTTCACCGGCATATTGTTAAACCCATTTATTGCATGTTTTTGTAGCGTTTCAAAACCCTGGGCTTCTCTTTTAACCCAGTCAGCCTTTTTCCCCAGTTTAGGTGCCTCAAGCACACCTGTATCATGACACCCGGAACATCCCGAAACATAGACCTGCTGCCCCGACTTTAATGCAGCAGCTTGCACATCACTCCATATAAAAACTGATAAAAAGAATACCAAGGCTACACTTATCATCAGAAAAAAATATATTGATATTAAGCTAATATTTTCTGACTTCATTTTTTCTTACCTTCTTTATTAACGCCTGACTTTTTAACACTTGAATCAATTTTTTTCTGTTTACTCAACAGTTTCGATGTCGTACTTTCATGCACTTGTGTTGGTGTTCCAGGTTTCGCAGAGTGACACATAATACAGTTCTCTACTGACCAGGCTATTTCACCATTATGACAGGCACCACAATACTCTCCATCAATAATCTTAAGCATATTAATTTCATTTCCGCCTGCTTTAAACTCAAAGCCAAGATCTGCATGACAGACTTTGCAACGAAAACGTATACGGTGAAACCAGTGAGGAAATATAACTGGCCTCATACCGGCCTCATCAGAGTAATTATTTATGACTACGTCACCATATTCAGCTCTACTCAGTGATGAATACATCAGCACACTGAACAACAACGCCAGTAGAGTCACAACATTAATTTTCATATACACTTTTTTCCTCT
>Ga0316207_10001097_pt1 | contig 35997 bp, 33 predicted proteins | sample 6weekpyrite_MG_FD_204943 | JGI IMG/M metagenome (GOLD analysis project Ga0316207, IMG submission 204943) | Microbial mat bacterial communities from mineral coupon in-situ incubated in ocean water Damariscotta River, Maine, United States -... | ecosystem: Environmental > Aquatic > Marine >... | reverse complement strand
CATAGGGATATTGCTAGGACTAGGCGCTGGCTTGTGGCTGGGTGTTAATATCGGCCGAGACGTACCACTTAGCAGCAATCCATTTAAAGAGCCGACTGTTGCAGAAACGTTGGGAGACAAAGCAGAACGTCTTTACGATGACGCAAAAAGTGCGATTAACGAACAATTTAAAGAGTAGTTCAGTCAGTAGAGTCATTTGTTTGCTCACTTACTTCTCGTGCTACCATTTCAATAGGGTTAAGTTCTTTAATTTCTTTTTTAGCGCTAATCCCCATTTTTGTAAAACGTTTTGCGCTGGGCAATACGCGGCTGTCAAAAGAACCGATGGCTTTGTTGAAGTGTTCAACGCTTTTCCCAAGGCTACTACCAACACTGCTCAAATGACTGCTAAATGCAGAAAGCCTTTCATATAAATTTACACCAAGATTACGAATTTTGTCAGCGTTATCAGCAAGCACTTCTTGTCTCCAGCCAAAAGCGACGGCACGCAGCAGCGCAACAAAACTGCTTGGTGTTGCAAGAATAATTTGTTGACTCATTGCATCTTCAAGTAGAGAAGAGTTACGTTCCAATGCCGCACTCAAAAATTGATCACCAGGAATAAACAACACGACAAAGTCAGGCGTATCAGAGAACTGGCTCCAATATGACTTTGCTGATAATTCACGGATACGCTCGCTTACATTTTTAGTGTGACGGACTAAAAATTTTTCTCGGCTTTTGTCGTCGTTGCTTTCTACTGCAGACATATAGGCATCGAGCGGCGTTTTAGCATCAACGACTACAGCGCGTTTACCTGGCATTCTAATAATCATATCAGGTCTTAAGCGACCTTCATCAGCATTCACTGATTTTTGTTCATAGAAATCACAGTGCTGAACCATCCCCGCCAACTCTGCCAGACGTTTGAGTGTCATTTCACCCCATTGACCACGTACCTCGGGTCGTCGCAAGGCTTGTACCAAGTTACGAGTTTCGGATTGCAGTTGCGCATGGTCGCGTGACATTAGCTCTAAGTGTTGCTTGAGCGAACCATAAGCTTCCCTACGATCCTTTTCCATTTCTCGGACTTGCTTTTCAGTTTTATCCAAGGCTTCCCGGATAGGTTTTACAAGTTCTGAAATTGATTGTTGTTTTTTATCCAGCTCGGAATTAGCAGAAATTTGAAATTGTTTTAAATTTTGTTCAGCAAGCTTTAAAAATTCATCGCTATTATGTTTTAACGCTTTACTTGCAAGTGCAGCGAACGCCTCATTAAGGTTTTTTCTATCTTTAACTAACGACTGTTGTTTTTCTTGGTGATAGCTGCGTTCATGTTTGAGCGTTGTTCTGAGCTCAGTCACCATTTCACGCAAAGTAGCTATTTTTTTTTCACTTTTAATATAAGCCAAAGCATAACCTAAAAGACCGGCAACTAATGCGACAACACCTGATATTAAGACTTGTTGAGTTTCTATTAAACTTAAGAGCATGACTATGACTATTCTACGTTTTAATTAGTTAACATTATTTAAACCGGAATTATGTTCTATTTCCAGGACATCACCGATAGCTTTTATTAACCGGTTTAAATTATACGGTTTGCTGAAATATTGGTAGAACTGCCTATCACCGATCGCTTGGTGCTCGTTAGGAATATCGTTCGTGGATAGTGCAAAGATTGTGGTCTGTTTTAAATTCTCATTGGTTCTTAATGCATTTAACATAGTGGTTCCATCCATACTACTTAATTCAATATCAAGCAATATTATATCAGGATTTAATTTATGCGCGAGGTTTAGGGCGGATTCCGCATTGCGTGCAGTAAATAGTTCAATGTTAGGTTGAGCTGAAAGGGCTTTACTGACTAATTCAAAATCCAAGTCACTTTCTTCAACATATAAAACTTTAACAACGAGCTCATCATCGAGAGAAAAATTTTCGGGTTGCGTGCATTTTTTTAATGTAAACCAAAAGCTGGCACCAGAGTCCTTATTGTTAAATGCCCCGATTTGGCCGTTCATTAATTCAACTAACTGCGCACTTAATGCCAATCCAATGCCGTTGCCTTCGATATTAGTATCTTCTAGCCCAAGACGATTAAAAGGTTTAAATAAGTTTTTTAATTGTTCCTCTGGAAGCCCGCGTCCGCTATCAGAAACAACGACTTTACAGCACGTAGCATCTTCACTGTCTACGGTAATATTGATAACGCCATTTTTAATATTGTATTTTACTGCATTTGATATGACATTAACCAAGATTTGTTTTAAACGGGTGGCATCCGCTTTTACAGTTGAATCATTCTTGCAGTCATTATGGTAATAAATATTGATGCCATTATTTTTTGCTTCTATTTCATGGAACTCAATCGCTTTTTGAATGGCTAAATCCAGGTTAGTTTCGGTCGTTGCTAACGATAAATGACCGATTTCTATTTTTGAGATGTCCAAGATATCATTTATCAAATCTAACAAATGCCAACCTGAAGCAAGTATTTGTTGAATATGATTTTTTTGAGTGTCATTTAAATTGTGGTCATGATTAATATCTAAAAGTTGCGAAAAGCCTAAAATTGAATTAAGCGGTGTTCTTAATTCATGGCTCATTTTTGAAATAAATTCTGACTTTGTTCTATTAGCACGTTCTGCTATTTTTTTTGAAGTAGCCATTTTGCTGATGGTTAACTTATCTAAATTTCTTGATTCGACTAGCTTACGCGCTTTTTCTATTCGTGCTGCAATCGCTCTGACAAAGTAATCGGTGTTGACGGGTTTTAGTATAAAGTCATCACTACCACATTTTATCGTCATCATTCGTACACTGACATCTTCTTCAGTCGATAAAAAGATAATTGGCATATCGTCGTAGGCACTATTTTGCCTTATTATCATGGCAACCTCTAAACCTGAACATTCAGGCATATGCATATCAAGCACAATAAGATCGGGTTTAAACGTTTCGATCGCGTCTAACGTTTCCATCGGGTTATTAAGTGCATGGACTAACATTCCGTTACTCGTCAATGCACAGGCTTGAAACTCCAGTACTGATTCTTCATCGTCAACAATAAGAACTCTATAGGGTAAATTTGGTTTTATATTACAAGCAGTACTAATATTTGAGATGACCAAATCAAGGTCAAGCGGTTTTGTTAAATAGGAGTATGCACCAGTTCGGATAGCATTTAGCCGTGAAGTCATGTCCTGACTGATAGAGATAAAAATGACGGGTGTTGCATTGTTATTTGCACGCAGGACTTCAATTGCAGCTGCGCCAGCCAGTTCACTTTCATCAAAAATCATGTCCATTAAGATAACTGAGGGTTTAAACCTGTTTACTGCTTCAATGAGTTCACTAGGGCGTTCAAGTGTTTCTACAATAAAACCATGCAAGCGTAAATGATCAGCGGTTATCTCCGCTAGGACCTTATCATCATCGACTATAAGGACCTTCGTGCTTTCAGGGGAATTAGGCGTAATTATGGTGGTAAGCTCATCGGTGTTTATTTCATCAGGATCTTGGAGCATCTCAGCACAAAGTGATGAGAATGCATGGGCTGTAATATCGATATCTTCTTGAGAAGGTGTTTGGTTGCTGACAAATTTGTCTATGACAAGCGTTTCAAGTTGACGGGCTTTAATCGCTATTTCTGTAAAACCAAATGTGCCAGCCGTGCCAATTAAACTATGCACATGCATATGGAGTGCATGCGCATTTTCATATGAACCACTTTGATTTATTAGCGCATCCCAATGGTTTTGTAACGCCTCAACTTTGTCAGGTAGTTGGCTCACAAAAAGGCTTTTAAGCTTTGCGAGTTTTCTCTGAAGTTGTTCTTCTGGCGAAGGCATTGTTTGTTAGTTACATTTCGTTGTTAAGTTTATTTTGATTGTTAAAGGTCACTCACATCGTAATGTTTATGCACCCACTTTAGTATATCGGTGGGCGTGTTTACCATACCGTGTGCACCCCAGTTCTCAGGATAGTCCAATTCGCTAATATAACCAAATAATGCGACTAAAGTCGGTATTTTTGCATTAATTCCAGCTTCTATATCGCGTTGCGCATCGCCAATATAAAGGCTTTCAGAAACGTCACAATCGATTAATGCGCAAGCATGCTGCAGGGGAAGAGGGTGGGGTTTTTTTTCTTTAAGTGTGTCTCCGCTTATTATACAACTCGTGCGCGCGGAAAGCTGAAGTTCGTCGAGTAACGGTTCAGTCAACCATGCGGGTTTATTTGTGACCACACCCCATTTAATACCCGCGTTCTCTAATCTTAATAGCACGTCATTCATACCATCAAACAGTGTGGTTTTTACACTTAAATTATTTCGATAAAAGTCCAATAACTGCTGCTTTAATATATCAAAATTGGGAGTATCTGAGTTGATATTAAACCCGTTTTTTATAAGGACTATGCTTCCATGCGATGCCCATGGCCGAATTGTTTTGTATGGAAGCGCTTGGCGACCATGGTTAACTAAAACATGGTTTAGTGCCGCAGCGAGATCCGGCGCAGTATCAAGTAATGTGCCATCGAGATCGAATAAGACCGAATGTAAACGACGATTAGTTTTTGTCACGTTACTGAGTCGGCATTACAACAAACAATGTAGTTAACGTTAACATCATTTCCTAAGTGATAGGTTTTTGACAGCGGGTTATAGCTCATACCTACCATGTCTGAAAACAATAACCCGGCTTCACGTGTCCAGCTTTCCATTTCCGATGGGCGTATAAACTTCGCATAGTCATGAGTTCCCTTTGGAAGCATCTGTAAAACATATTCCGCACCAACAATAGCAAATAAGTAAGCTTTTAAATTTCGGTTAATGGTTGAGAAAAAAACTTTGCCACCGGGTTTCACAAGCTTTGCACAAGCATTGATGACGGATGAAGGATCCGGAACATGCTCAAGCATTTCCATACAAGTTACAATATCAAAGCTGGCCGGCATTTCTTCAGCCAAGGCTTCAGCAGTACATTGGCGGTATTCTAGTTCTATGCCTGATTCTAATTTATGTAATTTTGCGACAGACAGTGGCGTTTCACCCATATCGATGCCTAGCACATCTGCCCCTTTTGCGGCCATGCTTTCCGATAAAATACCACCACCACATCCAATGTCCACAACGCGTTTACCTTCCAGCCCCGCGTGTTGTTCTATATAGCCTAGTCTCAACGGATTTATTTCGTGAAGTGGTTTAAATTCACTTTGTGGATCCCACCAACGATGCGCTAGTTTTTCAAATTTTGCGACTTCTGCCGCATCGACATTTTCTTGTTGCATAATAATTAACCAAAATCGTAATGTTTTTCGACCGCTTCGCGTATTTCCCAAGTGCATGACAGTCCAGCGGGAAAAGTAACGAAGTCACCTTCTTGAATATGAACAGGTTCACCGTTATCAGGAGTAACAATCACATCACCTTCAAGAAGATAGCATTTTTCCTGTTTATCATAATGCCAGGGGAAAGTAGACACTTCTTTGGTCCATACTGGCCAATCGTACACACCGATAACATCAAGTTTCGCTGGTGAAGGGTTGTGTTCAATAGTAATTTCAATCGACATAGTTTGTTGGTCTCTTGGTAAATTGTCTTTGTGGGTATTATATAGGAAGCTGAACAGAGATGGATGCTTGTCTTTGCATGAAACTTCAGTGAATATGAGCATATGAGGATACTAATTAGTCTATTTTTAGTCTTTGGAGTGGCTTTATTACTGTATTTGCAAGGATCTGACGGTAAACCGGTGCAATCTGATTCAGCACTCAGTAATTTAACGTCTACCGAGATGCAGTCTAATATCGTTTTTGATATTTCTGTGCATAATGTTGAACAGCTTCGTGACATTTTATTGCGGGCTGAAAAAATAGCATTAGAGCCCCGCTCAGCGACTCAACCAGCGACAATATCAATCATGCTACATGGGAGAGAAATCGAGTATTTTACCATTGATCATTATTCTCAATATCGTGATATCGTTGATTTAGCAGCAAAACTTGATGCATATAATGTGATTGAATTTAAAATGTGTGAAACAGCGATGAAGGATTTTGGCATCAAGAAGAGTAATATTCCTGGTTTTATTGAGTTTGTTCCCAATGCTGATGTTGAAATAAAAGAATTGGCGCGCAAGGGTTATGTCATTATGTAACGCTGATTTGATGTTGCCATTTTGCAACGTCTTCTAATAAGCGTGTTTCATTAATAGATGTTAGCACTCGATTATTCAGTTTATGCTTACCTGCAACCCAAACATTAGTTACATTTTCACGACCAGCTGCATAAACTAATTGAGAAACCGGATCGTAAACTGGCTGTGTTTCAATGCTATTAAGCTGTATTGCGGTAATGTCTGCCGCCTTGCCTATTTCTAATGAGCCAATCTTTTCATCTAAACCAAGCGCTTTTGCACCATTGATTGTTGCCATTCTTAATGCAGTGGTTGCGTTAACGGCTTGTGCATCCATACTGGTAATTTTGCCGAGTAGTGCGGCTGATCGCATCTCACCTAGCATGTCGAGATCATTATTGCTGGCAGCGCCATCAGTACCTAGTGCAACATTAACACCTGTATCGATAAGTGTTTGAACAGGGCACAGCCCACTAGCCAATTTTTGATTTGATTCTGGGCAGTGAATAACGTGACAGGCTTCAGTCGCTAAAGTCTTGATTTCATTTTGTGTGAGTTGTGTCATATGCACACCGATTAGCTTAGGACTAAGCGCACCTAATTCCTTTAATCTTTCTAATGGCCTTTTACCAGTGGCATCGACGGCTGCTTTAACTTCATCCGCGGTTTCATGAATATGCATGTGAACAGGTATATCAAGTTCTTCACTAAGCGTTAGCAACTTTTGTAGTGGTGCATCGGAGACTGTGTAAGGAGCGTGTGGTGCAAACGAGGTTGTAACAAGTGATTGGTGTCGCAGTTTGTCATGCAACTGCAAACCCTTATGAATGTATTCATCCGCATCGCTGGCCCAAACGGTAGGAAAGTCGATAACAATAAGCCCAACACAGGCACGTATGCCGGTTTCAATAGCGACATTTGCAGTTTCATTCGGGAAAAAGTACATATCATTAAAGCAGGTTGTGCCACTGCGTAACATTTCGGCAATAGCAAGCCGTGTTCCCACATTAACAAATTCCTGATTGGTATGACGTTGTTCGGCTGGCCAAATGTGTTCTTGAAGCCACTCCATTAGTGGCAAATCATCAGCCAAACCTCGAAATAAATTCATGGCCGCATGGGTATGGCTGTTAATTAACCCTGGTATGACAGCTTGGCCTGCAAGTCGATGAGTATCATGAGCTTGATATTTTGCTTCTACTTGGTCGTTTGGCAGAATATCAATAATCACTCCATTATCAATTACGAGGCTATGATTATTTAAAACTTCGTTGTCATCATTGACGGAGATGATCCAGTGCGGCGCAATTATTGTATCGATTTTAAGCATGGTTATGTGACTTTAATGATTTTAGCTAGCCTAGCGCGAGCGGTATCAATAAGGCAAGTGTACAGTGAGCTGAGTTGGGGTTAAATATAAGGTAGTATTAGACCGACAAAAGGCAATACGGACAGAATTTAGTCATGGCAGTTGAAATAGAGCGAAAGTTCCTGCTTTTAAATGATTCATGGCAACAACACGTGGTGTCTAAAAATTTGATGCGACAAGGCTATTTTGCTGGTCCAGAAAAGCATCAACCACGCGCATCAATTCGAATTAGAATCAGTAATCAACATGCATATTTAAATATTAAAAGTTATGAATTAGGTATTAGTCGTCAAGAATATGAATATGAAATCGATTTAAACGACGCAGAAAAAATGTTATCAACACTTTGTGAAAAGCCGTTGATAGAAAAAATTCGGTATGAAGTAGTTGTTGGACTGCATACATGGGAAATAGATGTGTTTTCAGGTGACAATAATGGCTTGGTTGTCGCTGAAATAGAATTGGATCATGAAAAAGAATATTTCGATAAACCCGATTGGCTTGGTGAAGAAGTATCAACAGATGCGCGTTATTATAATGTCAGTTTAATTAAACATCCTTTTAAAGATTGGTAAACTATTTTTGAAGATAGATTTTTTATGGCTGAAGTTAGTAAAATTTTCAAGGCGAGGTTATGCCAGTGTTAAACCGAAAAGCATTTATTAATGTTCCCCTTCAGACATTAAAGATTATTGATGATGGTGAAGTAATATTTAGCACATTAGTTTCTACAGCCGTTAATGGAACAGGCGAAAAGCAGGGAAGTGAATGTACACCGCGCGGAAAACATATAATACGTGCTAAAATTGGTAAAGATTGTGCTGAAAATACAGTGTTTAGAGGCCGTAGACCCACAGGTGAAATTTTTACTAAAGCACTTCAAAAGCAACAGCCAAATCGTGATTGGATTTTAACACGTATTCTTTGGTTGAGTGGTTGTGAAGTTGGCGTTAATCGGCTTGGTAGCGTGGATACAATGCGGCGCTATATTTACCTGCATGGGTGCCCTGATGATGTTGAAATGGGAAAGCCTGCTTCTCATGGTTGTGTGCGAATGACAAACCAAGATGTAGTATCAGTATTTAACTTACTACCGCTAGGGGCTGAAGTCATTATTGAAGAATAGCGATAACTAACGCCTGAATGGTTTTTCGTAGAATAATGTTTAGGCTATTGAAATAAATGTTTTTGTAGATTTTTAGTTGCTGGTTTTTATTGGGTTAACCGTTTTAACTTATTTTAGGATTTTTATTATGTCATTGGGTCCCTTAATGATGGATGTCGCAGACCTGACATTAAACATTGAAGACCGTGAAATATTGAATCACCCCTTGGTTGGCGGTGTGATTCTATTTTCACGAAATTATGAGTCACCTGAACAGGTGAGTGCGTTAATTGATGAGATTCATGCATTGCGTAAAACACCTTTATTGGTTGCTGTTGATCAAGAGGGCGGCCGAGTTCAACGATTTCAACAGGGTTTTACGCGGCTTCCACCTGTTGCTGATTTGGGCCTTATCTACAATAAGGATAGAAAGCTAGCTTGTCAGCTTGCTGAACAAACAGGTTGGATTAATGCTGCAGAGTTACGCGAGGTTGGTGCGGATTTAAGCTTTGCCCCCGTGTTGGACTTGGACTTTGCTGTCAGTAGTGTTATCGGTGATCGTGCTTTTCATCGTGATCCTGATGTTGTTGCTGATTTAGCTCACAATTATATGCAAGGCATGCAACGCGCTGGAATGTCGGCTGTCGGAAAACACTTTCCTGGTCATGGCGCAATAGCTGCAGACTCTCATGAAATGATTAGTATTGATGAACGCTGTTATAACGATATTCGTAATGACGACATGTTGGCATTTGAACGAATGATTCACTTTGGTATGCCTGCAATGATGATCGCACATATTGTTTATTCACAGTGCCATGACCAACCTGCCGGCTTTTCTAGTTATTGGTTAAAAGATGTTTTACGAGGTGAACTGAATTTTCAAGGTGCAATTTTTAGTGATGATTTGTCGATGAAAGGTGCAGCAGGTTTAGGCGATATTGTGGATCGAGCCGAAGCATGTGTGCAAGCAGGTTGCGATATGTTTTTGATCTGTAACGATCGTGATTCTGTGATTAAGGTTCTTGATAATATGAAACCTGATGTAAACCCTGCTTCAAATAGTCGTTTGATACGACTACAGGGTAGAGATGTGTCTGGCTCATCACCTATCAGACAATCGAACACATGGTTGCAAGCAGCGAAAGCGGTGGAAAGTTACGGGCTTAAAGAAACGCTCGATTTAGATATGTAAGTGTAGGTTAGATTTTTTGATTCATGATAAAGGATATTTTGATGGATTTTGACAAGCTACTTCAGCAGATCACAAGTTTTGGTGGTGACAACGCCTGGATTTACAAAATATTTATTGTTGTCGTTGTTGTGTTGTTCACCAATTTTGTCCTGATGAGATTATTGGGGCGTTTACAAAAAAGTTTTAAAAAAACTGAAAATACGTGGGATGACGCGTTACTCAGTGCATTGCGTAAACCGCTGCGTATGCTTATTTGGGTCGTCGGCTTATCGTTTGCTGCGCAAATTGCCAAAGATGTTTCCAATGCGATAATTTTTAGTGCGGTAGCTCCGATTAGAGATGTCGGTGTGATAGCTTGCTTTACTTGGTTTGTAATACGGTTTATTAAGGCTGCGGAAGAAAACATTGTTAAATCTAGCCGAGAAGCGGGTGCCGAGATTGACAAAACTACGGCGGATGCTATCAGCCGCTTACTACGCATTTCAGTATTAATTACTGCGATACTTGTAACGATGCAAACGCTAGGATATAGCATCTCTGGCGTATTAGCTTTTGGCGGCATCGGTGGTATTGCTATTGGTTTTGCAGCTAAAGATTTGTTGTCAAACTTTTTTGGTGGTTTGATGATATTTTTAGATAGACCTTTTTCAGTAGGTGATTGGATTCGCTCACCCGATCGACAAATTGAAGGCACCGTAGAATCTATTGGTTGGCGATTGACCCGTATTCGAACCTTCGATAAGCGGCCTCTTTACATTCCCAACTCAGTGTTTGCAAATGTAGCTTTAGAAAATCCGTCACGAATGTCGCATCGACGTATTAATGAAACCATCGGGATTCGTTACGACGATATAGACAAAATGCCGTTAATTTTGAACGACGTCAAAAAAATGCTTTTAAATCATCCTAGTATCGACACCAGTCAAACATTAATGGTCAATTTCAACACCTATGCTGCTTCATCTTTGGATTTCTTTATCTACACCTTCACTAAAACCACGGTATGGACGGAATTTCATGAAGTAAAACAAGATGTATTGTTGAAAATTAGTGCTATTATAGCGTCTCACAATGCTGAGATTGCATTTCCAACATCTACAATCCACATACCTGATTCGCTAAATTACAAAATTAACGAACCGACTAACTAATCTATTATTAATTAAAAGACAATTTTATTGGAGTTTTCATGAGTACTGAAACTGATCATGATATAGATAAAGAATTAAAAGTTTTACGTGCAGTAAAAATGGTGATTACGAATATTATTAAGGACACAGCCACTGAGCCTGGTTTGAAGCATCCACTTTCAGATGTGACCATTAATGATATTCGCCAGTGTTTAACATTAATCACATCACGTGAACATGAATTATCGCCTTACGGTACAAAGCCGCATTTCACAGATGAACCACAAGATAATGTTGTTGTATCGTTAGCTACCCCTAAAAAAGATAAGTAGCATGCGTAATGCACTAGCTCGACAGGATGTAATAAGAATACAAACGTCGGCTGAGTGTTTGTATAGCGAATCAGAAGTTGATTCAGCACTTGATGAAATGGCAAAGGATGTCACACAAGTGCTTGAACAGACCCAACCACTAATTCTGTGTACGATGATTGGCGGTATCATTACTACAGGCAAATTATTAGCGCGTTTAGATTTTCCGTTATCAGTAGATTACATTCATGCATCACGTTACCGCGGTTCACTACAAGGTGCTGAGTTAAATTGGATCGCTCGACCCACTGAATCATTAAAAGGTCGTGTAGTATTGATCGTTGATGATATCTTTGATGAAGGCTTAACGCTGCAAGCACTAGTGGAAGACTGCTCCGCCGCAGGCGCTACACATGTTTATACTGCAGTTTTATTAGATAAGTCGTGCAAAAAAAAATCAGACGTGAATGTGGACTTTGTCGGTTTACGTGTCGATGATCGCTATGTGTTTGGAAGTGGAATGGATTACAAGGGGTTCCTACGCAATGTTCCTGGTATTTACGCAGTCACAGAAGTGGAATAATCAATGTCAAAAATAGCAATTATTGGCGGCACCGGGCTTGCTTCAATTCAATCCTTAAACATAACGAGACGCGAAATGGTTCGCACACCGTATGGTGAGCCTTCAGGCCCTGTGACACATGGTGAATTATGCGGGTATGAAGTTGTTTTTCTGCCTAGACATGGGCATGGGCATACCATACCGCCGCATGCTATTAATTATCGTGCAAATATTTGGGCATTAAAGTCTATTGGTATAGAGCATGTGCTCGCGATTGCTGCTGTTGGCGGAATACGTGAAGATTTAACGCCTGGTACTATTGTTGTTCCGGATCAAATTATTGATTACACATGGTCCCGGAGTAATACTTTTTTTGATAAAGGTGATGCTGGGGTAAAACATATTGATTTTACATACCCTTATTGCGAATCAATGCGGCAGATTGCAATTAGTGCAGGTAAAAACGCTGGCATTAAAGTGAGTGATAAGGGCACTTATGCTGTCACGCAAGGGCCTCGACTTGAAACAGCAGCGGAAGTTGATCGACTGGAACGTGATGGCGCAGACATCATTGGAATGACGGGTATGCCAGAGGCTGCTTTGGCTAAAGAGCTAGAAATTTGCTATGCATGTTGTGCCGTGATTGCAAATCGTGCAGCAGGGCGGGGTGAAGGTGAAATTACACTTGAAGACATTGAGCAAAATCTTTTGAGTGGAATGCAAAAACTTGAAAAGATGATGAATATGATTTTGCCAAGCTGTAAAAATATATAAAATACTTAATTTTTACGTTTAATGGGTGTAATTGTTGCGATAACACCAAAGTAAGGGTGGTCAAATACATGGACTTCTTTGCTGCGCATTCTTCTTGATTCGTTCATTTCAAATAGATTAATAACTTTTTCACCAGGTCTTTGTAATGCAATTTGTTCTGCGAGATACACATCTGGATTGTAGTAGCGGAGTTTAAGCGCCATATGCAAGTATCTAGATACGCTGACTGTGACCGTTCCATCAATACGGGCCTGGTTTTCTGTCGAGGTTGCAAGCATGTCTGTACTATCTAAGGGTGGATTGAGTGTGACATCGCTATTTTGTAATGAAACTGGTTCAAAAGTGCTAATTCTTTTTTCTGAGAAGCGCACTGGTTTCGCGAAACGAGATCCTTTAACCGGCTGTTGCCAACCTTGTAGTGTAATAACGCGGTAATTTCGTGAAGAAGCTAATTTGCTGGCAGTCGTTCTTAATTTGAGTGCTTTAGCAGGGAGCTTTCGAAAAAATCTGCTGCCTTTGCTTGATACTGGCGCTAACTTAATTGCTGTGGCAGGTATTTTCTTACTCAAAGTCGATGGCCATGTTTCACCTGCGTATTTGTGTTTTACAGGTTCAAAAACCAGCACTTCTATTTGATACCATTTTGCTGAGGCATTTTTATTTGCTGCAAAACCTTGCGAAGCGAAGCCAAATACACAGATAAGAATTATGCTTTTAATTACATGGTTGAATGTCTTCATAGGTCTATTATGCCGCATCCTTGCTGCTCAGGGTATATAAAAGTTTCTCTAGGGAGTCAGCACGACTATTGTCTGGTAACAGATCAGTGACGCGTAGCGTCTTTTTACCGTCAAATTGGTAACGTCGATTCTGAGTTTGGATAAGCGTAATCAGTGCGGTTGTATCAATATTGGGTGAATCATCAAAAACAATACGTGCACCATCAACACTCGCATCAATTTTCACAATTCCCAAGGAAGTAGCGAGTTGCTTTAGTTCAGTTAATCTAAATAGCGTTTTAATTGGTTCTGCCAAAAGGCCAAAACGGTCTATCATTTCGACTTGTAAATCACGCAACTCCTCAGAATCTACCGCATTCGCAATGCGTTTATACATGATCAGGCGTAAATGAACATCAGACAGGTAGTCATCAGGAATCAAGGCAGGCATGTGTAGATTAATTTCTGTACCACTATGTAGCGGTTTGTCCAGATTAGGCTGTTTACCTTCACGTAAAGCTTGTACCGCACGCTCAAGTAATTCTGTATACATGCTAAAGCCAATTTCATGTATTTGGCCACTTTGGCCATCACCAAGTAACTCGCCTGCACCCCGAATCTCAAGATCGTGGGTCGCAAGCATAAAGCCAGTACCTAAATCCTCGAGCGACTCAATAGCTTCAAGCCGTTTAACAGCATCCGCGCTTAAACTTCTACGTTCAGGACGAATGAGGTAGGCATAGGCACGATGATGCGATCGCCCAACCCGACCGCGAAGTTGATAAAGTTGTGCGAGACCGAAACGATCAGCGCGATTCATAATAATCGTGTTTGCACTAGGAACATCGATACCTGTTTCAATAATCGTAGTACACAGTAAAACATTAAATCGCTGGTGGTAAAAATCAAGCATGACTTGTTCGAGTTCACGTTCACGCATCTGACCGTGCGCAATGCGAATGCTGGCTTCAGGTATCAGTTCCTGAAGTTGTTGCTGGACGCGTTCAATATTTTTAACTTCGTTATGCAAAAAGTACACTTGGCCGCCACGTTTAATCTCACGAATAAAAGCTTCTCGTAATAAACCATCATCCCATTCGCGAACAAACGTTTTGATTGATAGCCGATTAGCTGGAGGCGTTGCGATGATAGACATATCACGTATTTGTGACAGCGCCATATTTAATGTTCTTGGGATTGGTGTGGCGGTAAGGGTTAAAACATCTACTTCAGAGCGAAGAGATTTAAAGCGATCTTTTTGGCGCACACCAAAACGATGTTCCTCATCAATGATTACCAACCCAAGGTTTTTAAATTTAATATCATTTTGAATTAATTTATGGGTGCCAATCACAATATCAACTTTACCATTAGCAAGATCCGTAATGGTTTTGTCTAGCTTCTTACCAGATTGGAAGCGAGATAGAACCTCTATACGAACCGGCCAGTCGGCGAATCTATCTCTAAAATTTTCAAAATGTTGTTGCGCGAGCAAAGTAGTAGGAACGAGTACGGCAACCTGTTTAGTTGCTTGAGTCGCTAGAAAAGAGGCTCGCATGGCAACTTCAGTTTTACCGAAGCCAACGTCGCCGCAAATTAATCGATCCATTGGTTGATCGCGTGTCATATCATTTATAACATCTTGAATTGCGGTTTCTTGGTCAATGGTTTCTTCAAAGGGGAAGCTTGCAGCAAAGGAGGTATAAAGTTCATCTGGTGCAGGATAAGTAAATCCTTTTCTTGCAGCGCGACGCGCGTAAATATCAAGCAATTCTGCAGCTACATCACGTGCCTTTTCACTGGCACGTTTTTTAGCTTTAGACCAAACCTCCGAGCCAAGTTTATGTAATGGTGCTGTTTCAGGAGAACTACCTGTATAGCGGCTAATAAGCTCTAAGGAAGCGACTGGCACATAGAGTTTATCGTTCTTCGCGTATTCAAGCGTTAAGAATTCTTGTTGAATATTACCTACATCAAGCATTTGTAAGCCAAGGTATCGTCCTACCCCATGATGCTCATGTACAACAGGTGCTCCAATGCTAAGTTCTGTTAAATTACGAATGACAGCATCACTGTCTTGCTTGGATTTTCTGCGACGACGCGATTGTCGAACTTGCTCACCAAATAATTGTGATTCACATACAATAGCAATACGAGGGTCTTCTAATAACAAACCTTGTTCAAGTGGCGCAACGGTGATCGCTAGTGCGGTATCATCTATTACAAAATGTTGCCAACTCTCAATTGGCGTTGGACGAATAGAGAACTCACGTAAAGTATCAAGTATGAATTCTCTTCGTCCTGGTGAATCAGCTGCTATTAAAATTCGTCCGTCAAATTTACTGATAAAGTCTTTGATAAGTTTGGCTGGGTCTTTTGCTCGCGCACTTAATGCCAAGGAGGTAATGGCTGATGTTGCAAAATTATCAGTGTCATTAGCTGCTTCCAATTCAAAGTGTTGAAGTTTTATTTGTTTGAATTGATTTATTTTACTGTGGAGTGTTTCGCAATCTAAAAACAGCGCTTTGGGATCTAGTATTGGTCGCTCTATATCATGTCGCCCTTGTTGGTAGCGTTGCAGTACATCGTCATAAAAAGTTTCAGCGTTTTGCTCTATTTCATTGATTGAAATTAATAAACTGTCACTTGGTATGTAGTCAAATAAACTAGCCATTTTTTCAAAAAACATGGGGATATAATATTCAACCCCCGCAGAAGATATACCTTGGCTAATATCGCGATATAATGGAATTGAGTTAGGGTTTACGTCAAAATTACTTCTGAAATTTTGTCGGAACCGGTTAATACTGTCTTCATCCAGCGGGAACTCTCGAGCAGGGAGAAGGCGGATTTGGTTAACTTTTTCGAGTGTACGTTGTGTCTCTGGGTCAAAGAAACTAACGGTTTCAATTTCATCATCGAACAGATCAATTCGGTAAGGAAGTTTGCTACCCATAGGATAAAGATCAATGAGATTGCCACGAACAGCAAAGTCACCATGGTCTTGTACTTGAGGAACACATAGGTAACCGGCTTGCTCAAGCTTTAGTCTAAGTGACTTAAAGTTAATATGTTGACCACATTCAAGTATTAAGCTGTTTACATTAATGTAACCTTGCGGAGCAATTCGATACATAAGTGTTTCAACGGGTAAAATAACAATACCGCGTGTTAGCTCAGGTAACTTATAAAGTGTTTCAATACGTTGCGAAATAATATCTTGGTGCGGAGAAAAAACATCGTAGGGTAACGTTTCCCAATCTGGAAACAAATGAATGTCCGTTTTCTTCTCAATAAAGGCCTTTAATGTCTGTTCTAGTTGAAGGCTTTCGGTTGTATCGCGTGTGATTACCACAACCGGTGATTCTGAAGTCATTGCAGCTTGGGCAATAACTAGCGCGGAACTACTTCCATATAGTCGCCCCCAGTGTCTTATTTCGCCTGTTTTAGTTGGAAGTGGTGGTTTAAAAAGGTTTTTGTAGGTTAGTTCCATTATCGGTTCTTTAACTGTATTTTAACTTACTGATTATTAACATATTTATTAATATTGACATGAATCTGTTTTAACAAACATACTGTCCGGTATGTTAAAGCAACGAAATCCAGATCTATCGCGACAAAATTTATTGGCCGCCGCAGGCGATGAAATACATCAATTTGGATTTCATGCCGCTAGTATTAGCCGAATTCTTGAAAAAACAACCCTGACGCGGGGTGCATTGTACCACCACTTTCCGAGCAAACTAGCACTAGGCTATGCCGTTATTGATGAGTTATTTGCTGGTTATATGCAGAAGCTTTGGATAGAGCCGCTTTTAAAAACTGATAACCCAATTGATGCCATTGAAGGCTGCATCCAAAATACCTATCACTGCCATGGAGCTGAACTAATAAATTTTGGCTGCCCACTCAATAATTTATCTCAAGAGATGTCTGCAATAGATGAAGGCTTTCGCGAACGCATTAATGATCAATATGAAAAATGGCAAACAGCTTTATCAAAGGCTCTAAAGAGTGGGCAGTTAAGTGGTCAGGTCAAAGAAGATGTCGACACAGAAGAAGTTGCATTATTTATTATTGCTACTGTGGAAGGAAGCATCGGTTTAGCAAAAAACAAGAAAGCAGCAGCAGCACTTAACAGCTGTACGCATACTCTTATAGGGTATTTAAATGGACTTAGGCGCATTTAATTAATGGAGAGAAGCGAATGCAAGATATAAAAGATAAGTATATTAATTGGTTATTGAATCATCGGTGGCTGGTTATATTTCTTGTTTTTATTGGCATTGCAGTATCAGCTATCGGCGTAAAAAATTTATATTTCACGAGTGATTATAGAATATTCTTTAGTGAAGAGAATCCGCAGTTAAAAGCATTTGAAGCACTTCAGGATACGTACACTAAAAATGACAATATTTTATTTGTCATATCGTCAAAATCAGGAAAGATATTTACACGCGAAACCCTTGCCGCAATTGTCGATATAACCAAACAAAGCTGGCAAATACCTTACTCAATACGAGTAGATTCTGTAACAAATTTCCAACACACACGTGCTAACAAAGATGACTTGCTGGTTGAAGATTTAGTCCTTTCCCCAGAGACGTTGTCAAATGAAGACATAGAATACCGTAAGCAAGTGGCGATAACAGAGCCTTTGCTATTAAATCGACTGATATCAAAAGATGCAGCAGTGACTGGTATTAATGTAACAATGCAGTTGCCAGGTAAAGCACAGCACTTAGAAGTACCGAAAGCCTCGAAATTTGCTAACGAACTAGCCGACAGAATGCGAGTTAAATACCCGGATTTAGAAATTCGGATGACGGGTATGATCGTTATGAACAACGAATTTTCGGCGCAAAGCAAAAAGGATATTCAAACCCTAGTTCCATTTATGTTTTTAGCAGTGGTGATTGTTCTAGCACTACTGCTGAAGAGTAAAACAGCCACTGCAATGACCTTAATAGTTATTATCTCAACGATTATTACTGCGATTGGTCTGACGGGTTGGGTCGGTATAAAACTTTCACCTCCAACAACCACATCACCAATTATTATTATGACTATCGTGGTTGCAAACTGTGTTCATATTCTGATGACATTTTTACAAGAAATGCGATTAGGCTTTGATAAGTTATCTGCAATGAGAGAAAGCTTAAGGGTTAATATGCAGCCAGTTTTCTTGACAAGCTTAACAACCTCGTTAGGTTTCCTTTCAATGAATTTCAGTGATGCGCCTCCTTTTAGAGACTTAGGTAATATTGTAGCCATTGGCGTTGTCATCGCGTTTATTCTTTCGGTTACGCTTTTGCCGGCGGTAATTACAATGTTGCCAATAAGAGTAAAAGAAAATAATAAAACCTCGCAGATAATGCATAACTTCGCTGAATTTGTGATAAAGCAACAAAAAAAATTAATTGTTGTTATGTCTGCTGTCGTGGTTATATTAATTTCTTTCCTACCCCAAAATGAGCTTAACGATGAATTTGTAAAGTATTTTGATGATTCGGTCCAATTTAGACAGGACACTGATTTTGCAACGAGCCATTTAACGGGTATTTATTTAATTGAATATTCTGTTCCTGCAAATGATGGAGGCGGTATTGCTGAGCCAGACTACCTCAATTCGCTTGAGCGGTTAGCAACATGGTATCGCCAACAAGATAACGTGCTTCATGTAAATGTATTGACAGATACCATGCGTCGTTTGAATAAGAACATGCATGCAGATTCTTCAGAGTGGTACACGTTACCTGGATTAAGAGAACTGGCAGCGCAATATTTGCTTTTGTATGAGTTTTCATTGCCTTTTGGTTTAGATTTGAATAATCAAATAAACGTGGACAAATCAGCCACACGGCTCGTGGTAACGCTGAAAAGTATCTCTTCCAATAGTTTGTTAGGTATTGAGGAACGCGCCCAGGCTTGGATGAAAGCAAATCTTCCTGAAATAATGCAGGTTCAAGGTGCGAGTTCTTCTATTATGTTTGCGCACATTGGTGAAAGAAATATCCGTAGCATGTTGTTTGGCACAACCATTGCCTTAATCCTTATTTCGCTTACTCTAATTATTGCACTAAAGTCTCTTAAAATTGGTCTGCTGAGTATGATCCCAAATTTGATTCCTGCTGCGATGGCTTTTGGCATATGGGGTATTTTTGTAGGCCAAGTCGGCTTGGCATTGTCTGTAGTGACCAGTATGACATTAGGGATTATTGTTGATGATACGGTGCATTTTTTAAGTAAGTACACACGTGCTCGCCGAGAAAAAGGTATGAATAGTGAAAATGCTGTCCGCTATGCTTTTGCGAATGTTGGTATGGCATTATTTATTACATCCGCTGCGCTAGTAGCGGGCTTTCTTATTTTATCGTTTTCAGCTTTTGAATTAAATTCAGGTATGGGGCAACTAACAGCAATCACAATAACGGTTGCCTTGATTGCAGATTTTTTGCTTCTACCACCACTTCTTATGAAAATAGAAGGAGCAAGCAATGCAGGTAAATAAAATATTATTGCTAATTATCTTATGTTATTCGACTTTTGCAGCTGCACTCACACCCGAGCAACAAGGCTTAGAAATAGCGATGGAGTCAGACAGACGAGACACAGGGTTTGGTGACTCTAAGGCAGATTTGACGATGCTTCTAAAGAATAGACAGGGAGAAGAAAGTACTCGTTATATTCGCTTAAAGACGTTAGAAGTTAGCGGTGATGGTGACAAGAGCATGTCGATTTTTGACCAACCTAGAGATGTAAAGGGGACTGCCTTTTTATCGTTCACACATAAAACATCATCGGATGATCAATGGCTATTTCTGCCGGCATTGAAAAGAGTCAAACGAATTTCATCAAGAAATAAGTCGGGTTCTTTTATGGGAAGTGAATTTGCGTACGAGGATATTTCATCACAGGAAGTAGAAAAATATACTTATAAGTATATTAATGATGAGGCATGTGGGAATTCAACTTGTTTTGTAATAGAGCGTTTTCCGGTTGATGAGCTGTCTGGATATACGAGGCAAGTTGTGTGGATTAATAAAGAAGAATATCGACCCTTCAAAATAGTATTTTACGATCGTAAGAACGCATTGCTGAAAACACTTACTTATTCTGACTATCAACAATATCTAAATAAATATTGGCGCGCTGACAACATGTATATGGAAAATCATCAAACAGGCAAGACAACGCTTTTGACTTGGAAGAACTACAAATTTAATAACGGTTTAACTAGCCGTGATTTTGATAAAAACAGCTTAAAGCGGGCTCGTTAGGTGATATAAATAATGTTGTTAAGACCAGCATTGATGTTCTTTATACTAGTTTATTCTATGTCAGTGCACGCTGAGAAATCGGAATGGTCTGGGTATTTTTCAGGGGAATGGCGTAGTTTTCTTCATTCACCAAGTGATGATGAACAACATGGAGATAGCTCATCATTATCAGCACAAGCAGAATATTATCGTGAATGGAATAATGGCAAACAATCTTTGCGCTTTACGTCATTCTTGCGTATTGATGGGCGTGACTCATCACGGAGCCACTTTGATGTTAGAGAATTAAACTGGACAACTGTACATGATAAATGGGAACTAACAGCGGGTATTGGCAAGGTTTTTTGGGGAGTGACAGAATCTCAACATCTTGTTGATATAATTAATCAAACTGATTTGGTAGAAAGTATTGATGGTGAAGAAAAGTTAGGGCAATTAATGCTTAAACTTAGTTTAGTTCGAGATTGGGGGAATTTGGATTTATTTTTATTACCAGGCTTTCGTGAGCGTACTTTCCCTTCAAGGGTCGGCCGGCTACGAACCTCAGCTGCTGTTGCGGTTAATCAAGCTGAATATGATTCTTCTCAAGCGCGTGATCATATTGACACTGCTATAAGGTGGTCAAAAAGTGTGGGAGATTGGGATATTGGTTTATCTCATTTTTCCGGAACATCGCGTGAACCGAGTTTTCGTGTTTCTCAAGATAAAGGCCGGACAGTTTTAATACCCGTTTATACAACGATAGATCAAACAGCGCTTGATCTTCAAGCAACCAAAGACGATTGGTTGTGGAAGCTGGAAATTGTTTCCCGTAGTGGTCAGGGAGATCGCTACACCGCAGCGACAGGCGGATTTGAATATACCTTGTATGGAATTAATGAATCATCTGTAGACCTAGGGCTTATTGCAGAGTATTTATATGATGATCGAGATAACCTAGCGACGACTGCATTTGAAAACGATGTGTTTTTGGGTGCGCGTTTGGGGTTCAACGACGAAGCAAGCAGTGAGTTACTCGCAGGTGTTATTATAGATGTCAATGACTCATCACGGGTGATGAGTGTTGAAGCGAGCCGCCGACTTGGTAATAATTGGAAAGTTAGCCTTGAAGGCAGATTCTTTTCTAACATTGCTGAACTAAATAGTTTAAGTAGTTTTAAAAATGATGATTTTGTTCAATTAGAACTTGCATGGTATTTCTAAAGCTATTACTTGTAGTTTTCTAAACTTGTATGTAATGACTGAAACAATGCGACAGTGCAAAATGGTTGTCGCATTATTTACACGTCAAATTTTAACTAGTCGCGATTATTTTTTATAAAATCTGACATTCGCTGGCAACGTTTCAGATATGCCTCGCGAGCAATGTTAACATCTTCTAAAAAGAGCGGTAATTCTTTAATGAGTAAAGCTTGAGGGCCATCGACTAATGCTTTGTCAGGGGCTGGGTGAAAATCAACTAATACCATATTGGCACCAGCTATAACACCTTGTGCCGTGACATGCATAACGTCGAGTATCCCGTCAGGTGCTGCATCACGTGTGCCTACCGAATGCGAAGGGTCAATACACACAGGCATTCTGGTTAGCCTTTTCACGACAGGAATATGGGCAAAGTCAACAAAGTTTCGGTGCGGATCGCCCATATTAGTTTTCATTCCGCGTAAAGCAAAAATAACATTCTGATTACCTTCACTGGCAATATACTCAGCTGCATTAATTGATTCTTCTAAGGTTATACCGAAGCCACGCTTGAGTAGAACTGGATGGGTAATTTGTTGCCCAACACTTTTTAGCAGCTCAAAATTTTGTGTATTGCGCGTACCTATTTGTAGCATAACGCCAGTTGGGTGACCTGTTTTTTCAAGCGCATCATTAATTTCATCAACATGAGCCTCATGCGTGATTTCCATAGCGACAACTTTAATGCCATATTTACCGGCAAGATCAAAGACCCAGGGTAAGCACTCTTTACCTTGACCTTGAAAAGAATAAGGATTAGTTCTTGGCTTATATGCGCCCATTCTTGTACAGACTTGCCCATTTTTCTGTAAGGCTTGCATCATCTGCTCAACATGATTTGGATTATCAACCGCACACAGTCCTGCAAAGACATTAAGTGTATCTTGGCCAAACTTAACACCATTGTATTCAAATGAACTAGCACGCTGTTCATCTGCGTGGCGACCTAGAATTCTGTATTCGTCAGAGATACGGATGACACGCTCTACACACGGGTAATCTTGCATGTCTTCAATGAGTAGGGAACTAGTGTTACCTAATAGATAAATTTCTGTGAGAAGTTGCTCGGCACCTTCTACATCGTGCACGCGAGTTTGAACACCACTTAATTTAGACAGCTTACTTTGCAATGCGCGGTAAGCTTCACTGTTTTTATCAGTATTAGGATGAAGTAACAAAATCATTCGTAATTATTCCTTGTTTGCCTTTGGGATAACATTGATTAAGATCATTAAATATAGCTGCGTGACATATTGAAACTAATACTATATCTCAAGTATCAGAATCAACGTGGGTCAAATATTGTCTCCTGCAAAATCATCAATGTGCAGAACTAGCGCGGGGTTAGATAACAGTGCAGCCTTGCGTGTATAGAAATAGTATTTTCTAGACTTTAGTGGTCGACGGCAGCGTGGATCACGTATTGATGCTCAAAATAGACAGTATATTTTTCATACACCCAGCGAGTTATAGGTGGTTCACCTACAGCTGAAATAATACTTGATGGCGCACCAAAGTTATTTTCGACTTGTTGCATATTCATGCCCCGTGTAGGCCGTGGTATACCTTCGGCACTGTTATCGGGTGCATTGATAATGCTAAGGGTTTCTGCCGAAAGGCTAAATGATAAGAAAATTAAGCTAAATAGCAGTGTCGATTTGAGCATTATTTTGTTGTTTAGCATGATGAGACTCCAAATCCATGGTTATTATAACTGTAACACCAACATGTTATACCTTATATAGGGTCAGGCGCAAAAACTGCGACTTATGCCACAATATCACCAGTGGTCAATATCTTGGTCATATGGTTTAATGCGCAACATGTTTCGTCCAATTGAAGTACATATCGGCCTACGCTATACCAAAGCACGTCGCCGTAATCATTTTATCTCAATATTTTCATTGATTTCCATCGTTGGCATTATGCTCGGTGTATTGGTGATGATTACGGTATTGTCAGTGATGAATGGCTTTCAAAAAGAGGTCCGCGAGCGAATTCTTGGCGCGGCATCTCATATTACGATTAAAGGCATAGATGGCGAGCTAGATGACTGGCGTGGTGTTATGAAGGACACCTCACGTAACCCTCAAGTTATCGGCTCTGCACCATTTATTCGCACCGAAGGCATGTTAACTAATGGCCAATATGTAAATGCGGCATTTGTACGAGGTATTGACCCAGCGCTTGAGCCCAATGTCTCAGAAGTGCAAAAGGGGATTTTGTTAGGCAGTTTTGATGATTTGAAACCAGGCGAGTTTAAAATTTATCTTGGTAAATACCTGGCGCGGGCATTGGGTGTGTATCTGGGTGACAAAGTGACTATGGTTACACCACAAGCTGCTGTTACTCCCGCGGGCATTCTGCCACGACTAAAGCGTTTTACGGTGGCAGGTATTTTTGAAACGGGTCACAACCAATACGATAGTGGTTTAGCTGTAGTCCATATTAAAGATGCCGCAAAACTAATGCGGATGGGGACAAATGTCACGGGTGTGCGTATTAAAATTAAAGATATTTTCGATGCGCCACGTATAAGTTTGTCTTTAGTCGAGCAATTAGAAGGAGGCTATTTGGTTAATGACTGGACCAAACTGCATGCCAATTTCTTCCGTGCGGTACAAACTGAAAAACGCATTATGTCGATTATTTTAATCCTCATAATCATCATCGCTGCATTTAATATTATCGCTATGATGGTCATGACAGTCACTGAAAAACAAAGTGATATTGCTATCCTTCGTACGTTAGGCTCAACCCCTTTTAAGATAACCTGGATATTTATTACACAAGGTTTGATTATTGGCTTGGTGGGTATAGCATTGGGCATTATTGGTGGTGTGACACTAGCACTTAACATAGACACCATCGTTCCTGCGATAGAATCTCTATTTAATGTTCAATTTCTATCACCTGATGTGTACTTAATTAGCAAGCTTCCTTCTGAGTTACTCTGGTCAGATGTGATGGCAATTTCTATTGCTTCATTTGTCGTCACGATGATTTTTACTATTATTCCTGCCAGCCGCGCTGCTTACATCCAACCAGCCGAGGCTTTGCGCTATGAGTAAGGCGAATGTGATTGAATGTAATCATCTTGCAAAATCCTATGAGGATGGTGAACTTAAAGTTGATGTTTTAGAGGATGTTAATTTACAAGTTCAACGTGCCGAGAGAGTAGCTATTGTTGGACGCTCTGGTGCAGGTAAAAGTACTTTATTGCATTTGCTGGGGGGCTTGGATGTCGCTACGCAAGGCGAAGTCATCATTGGCGGAATTAATATTGCAAAAATTAGTGAGACAAAGCGTGCTAAATTACGAAATCGTAGTTTAGGCTTCGTCTATCAGTTCCATCATCTGTTGCCAGAGTTTACCGCAGTTGAAAATGTAGCGATGCCTTTAATGTTGCGTGGTACCAAACCGATAGATGCAATAGAGAAAGCGAGCTTTGTGTTACAGCAAGTGGGCTTAAAAGATCGTATGCACCACCGGCCAGTTGAATTATCTGGAGGCGAGCGTCAACGCGCTGCGTTTGCACGCGCTTTAGTCACGGAACCTAAGTGTGTGCTGGCTGACGAACCAACGGGTAATTTAGATAATTACAATGCAGAACGACTACATGACTTAATGATCGAATTGAATGAAACGCATCAAACAAGCTTTGTGATAGTTACCCACGATGAAACGTTGGCGCAGCGTATGGATAGAGTGCTCACACTTGACGCTGGAAAGCTAAAAAACTAATTATAAGATATGGGGTCTAAACCCCAATTTACCAGCCGGATCAATCTTGCCGAGCTTGTTGTAGATAAATCCTTGTTGCTAGCTAATTTTCCTGATTCGCTTTAACTATAACATTTACATTGCCATTTAAATTTTCTAGGGCAATGTTCTGAGTGTTTTTTCCGTACGGTAAAGTAAATTGGTTTACTACGAAACTGACCCTCGATATTAAAAAAGAAATATCAGTACTTGTTATTTAGTTATAGCAAGTTTTATCTTTTCAATGGTTATTTATTTTTTGCGATTTTTCCAACGGTTGACAATATTCCACCGCCAAAATAATCGGATTCCAGTATAAGCAACAATAGAACTAGTGAAAGCCATTATGAAGCAGCCGAGTAGAAATGGTTGCCAGATAAGCCCTAATTCATTCGCTAACCATGCAAAACTCGGTTCAAAATCAAAATGAGTAGTTTTCCTATCAAGTACCCAGCCACCCAGTCTGTAAGCGAAATAGAATAGGGGCGGCATGGTAACGGGATTTGATATCCATACGAGTGCAACTGAAAGAATAAGATTTACACGTGTAGGTATTGCAACAGCTGCAGCAAGCACCATTTGAAATGGAACCGGCATCCACGCAAAAAACAGGCCCACGGCAAAGGCACCTGATACAGAGCGCCGATTAATATGGAATAGGTTCGGATCATGCAATAAAGTACCGAATAGCTTCATATACTTATTGTTAAGTACTTTGTCATGACTTGGCATGAAACGTTTGACAAGTTTTTTGGTCATTTCTGTATCTAATGTTATGGTTATCAATATAAAGGACTATTATTATACATTTTGCCATGAAGGGCACATAAATCATCATGCGTACAGGGACGATCGCATTTATGATAGGTATTGTTGCTGCACAACAATCCTCTCAAATTCCATCAATAGTATGGCTATCGACTATTCCTATAGCCTTATTAGGCCTATATCTCGCAAAACCATGTTTTAAACCCCTTTTTGCTTGTGTTCTTGGCTATAACTGGGTATTTGCGTCTGTTCTGCTATTCCAACATACGGTTTTTTCAAGTGAGCTGGAAGGTAAGGAAATATTGCTTGAGGGCACGATTGCAAGTATTCCCAAAAGCACGTCACGTTCGACACAATTTATTTTTAAAACTGAACTAAATCGTGAGCATTACCGGCTTAAGTTAAGTTGGTATGAGAAGTTAGAGTGGCCGTTGCAAGCAGGTGAGCACTGGCGCTTACTCGTAAAGTTAAAACGCCCACACGGGTCAATGAACCCGGCAGGGTTTGATTATGAGCGTAGTCTTTATCGACAAAGAATTTCTGCGACTGGATACGTTCGGCGTAATGACATAAATCAACGTTTGGATGAAGACACACTCACTAAGACGGTATTTGACCGCGTTATCATGTTGCGACAATCATTTGCTAATTCATTGCGCAGCGCATTAAAAGATAAACCTCATCAGGGTATTGTCGAAGCGTTAGCGATTGGCAATAGAGGGCGAATAACCACAAGTGAGTGGGATATTCTAACGCGTACAGGAACAATACATTTAGTTGCCATATCAGGGTTACATATTGGTCTTGTAGCAGGTTTTATTTTTTTTATCATTCGTTTTTTGGTTTCAAGAAATAAATTTTTAATGCGTAAAGCCCCGGCACAGTTTCCCGCTGCAGTTGGGGCAGTGCTTGCGGCGTTTATCTATGCTTTATTGGCAGGGTTTACTATACCGACGCAGCGTGCATTTTTAATGGTTTGTGTTTTTATGATGGCATTATTACAACGGCGTGCGATCAGATCTTCAAACATCCTTGCACTAAGCTTGCTAGTGATGTTAGTCGTGGATCCAATGTCTGTGTTGGATGTGGGTTTTTGGCTTTCATTTGGTGCAGTTGCCATAATTTTGTTTGCTGCAGTTGGCCGAATTAAAACGCCATCATTTATTTATGAAATGAATAGGCTTCAGATTGTCATTGCACTTGGTATGTTGCCTTTAATGATTATCTTTTTTCAGCGAGTGAGTCTGGTTGCACCTATCGCTAATGTGGTTTCTGTGCCATGGATTAGCTTTGTTACAGTTCCTGCAACACTATTAGGCACGTTGTTTGTGAATATTTCTTCTTTTGTATCTGATGGAATGTTCTGGGTTGCGACAAAATCGCTAGAAATATTATGGATATTTCTTGAATGGTTATCGACACAATCGTGGGCTGTACTTGATACTCATGTTCCCTTGATTTGGACGTTAATGCCTGCATCACTGGGAGCATTCTATCTTTTGATGCCTCGTGGCATGCCGGTCCGTTGGCTATCTTTAATTCTCTTTATTCCTATATTGCTAGTTGAAAAACCGGCGCCAAAATATGGAGAGTTAAATTTAACACTCATGGATGTTGGCCAGGGTTTGTCAGTGTTACTACAAACAGCACGGCACAGTCTTGTTTTTGATACGGGTCCACGATATTCATCAAATTTTGATGCAGGTAAAAACATTATTGTTCCAGTGCTAAAGTCACAAGGCATTGACGAGTTAGATGCAGTGATTGTCAGTCATGGTGATAATGATCATAGTGGCGGTGCGAACTCATTAACTGATGCCATGTTGGTGCATCAAGTTTACAGTGGTGCAGCGCCAAAGCGATGGAGAAGCGACGGAGCAATTGCATGTGTCGCGGGCCAAGAGTGGCAGTGGGATGGCATTCACTTTGAAATGTTGCATCCTCAACGTGAACAAGGGCAGGGTGGCAATAATCGTTCTTGTGTTTTGCAAGTTCGAGTTGGAACCAACGTTATACTATTACCTGCGGACATTGAACGGGATGCAGAACTGCAACTTGTCGCTCAGAATGGTAACAAGTTAAAAAGCAATATACTGATTGCCCCTCACCATGGTAGTAAAACGTCTTCATCGATGCAATTTATCGAGAAAGTGTCGCCAGAGATTGTTTTAATTGCAAATGGATACAGAAATAGATATGGGTTTCCCCACCACAGCGTTACGAATCGCTTCAAACAGGCACAGATAAAGTGGCTAGAAACCCAGCATTCTGGCGCTATTTCAATATTGGTAACACCAAAAACACTGTCCCAGCCGGTACGTTGGCGTGACAAATTACGCCGATATTGGCACAGTCAGTGATGGTTTTGTTGTGGTCATGTTGTACAATAATCGACTGCCGTTGAAGATAATGTGTCTTTGTCTGAAAACGATAAAAATAATATATAATTCAATAAGATAACAAAGGTATAGAAACAGTGTTTGAATTTGTAAAAGCCGGTGGCTGGCTGATGCTACCGATTGTCATCTGTTCTATCTTGGCAGTTGCCATTATTGTAGAGCGTTTTTGGTCTTTGCAGCGCAAAAAGATCACGCCCCGTCATCTTGTCGCGCAAGTTTGGCACTGGGCCAAAGCGAATGATTTGGATGAGGTTAAGGTCAATCATCTCCGAAATAGCTCCCCGTTAGGAAAGGTGATTGCAGCAGGGCTGATTAACCGTCATCACCCGCGCGAAATAATGAAAGAAAGCATTGAAGATGCCGGTCGGCACATCGTGCCAGAATTGGAACGTTTTCTTAATACCTTAGGCACGATAGCGTCGATTGCGCCATTACTTGGTTTGTTGGGAACAGTGGTGGGAATGATTGATGTATTTGCAGCAATTATTGAGCATGGTGTAGGTGATCCAGCTAATTTGGCAAGTGGTATTTCAAAAGCACTGATTACGACAGCAGCCGGGCTGTCAGTTGCGATTCCGGCCTTAATGTTCTCACGTTATTTTAAAGGCCATGTTAATGAGCTTATTATCACTATGGAACAAGAAGCATTGAAGTTAATTGAAGTAATGCATGGTGATCGTGAAGCTGACAGTGTTGAGGATGAATCGTTCGAGGATGGCAAAGTAGAATGAATCTTCGCTCACAGCGTGTTGATGATCCCGATGTTAATTTAACGCCATTGATTGACGTTGTCTTTTTGTTGCTTATATTTTTTATGGTCTCAACAACATTTGATAAAGAATCTGAATTGAGCATTGAGCTGCCTAAAGCCGATGGGGCGCTGCTAGAAAAAAATAGCTTGCAAGTAGAAGTCTCGATTGATGCGCAAGGTAGTTATGCAATAAATAGCGAGCGCATAATTAATACGCAAATAGACACCTTAAAAGCTGCAATTGTAAAAGTCGCTGGTGATAAACGCGATATTCCAATGATTATTAGTGCTGACGGTAAAGCTTCGCATCAATCTGTTGTCGCGGCAATGGATGCAGCTAGACAACTAGGTTTCTCACGACTGACATTTGCAACACGCTTGTCAAAAAAAGACAATTAATTTAGATGACTGAACCGCTCAAAAAACTTGACGGTATGCAAGCCTACCGCCGCCTTCTTACTTACGTTGTACCGCATTGGAAAATGTTTTTAATTGCGATCGTAGGCATGATCGCTTTTTCCGCTACGGAGGCGGGGTTTCCCCTGCTGATGAAACCATTGGTTGATGACAGCTTAATAGCTCGTGATCCAGATTCTATTAAACTCATACCGATATTAATGGTTGCGTTATTTGCTGTGCGTATTGTGGTGAATTTTATTGCGACTTATTGCATGAGTTGGGTGGGGCGCACTATTATTAAAGAATTACGTACCGAGATGTTTGAGCACTTACTTAGCTTACCAACAGCGACTTATGATAAAACATCTTCTGGCGCGTTGCTTTCGAAAATTAGTTATGACGTAGAGCAAATCGCACGCGCATCAACCAATGTTATTACAGTTGTGGTTCAGGAAGGGTTAACGGCAATCTTTCTTATTTCACTAATGTTGTACTACAGCTGGCAATTAACCTTGGTGTTTATTGTTATCGGTCCATTTATTGCGTGGGTTATTACCTATGTAAGTAAAAAATTTCGTAAGGTGAGCAAACGGATTCAGGACAGCATGGGTGGGATAACACATGTTGCTGAGGAGTCGATTGAGGGACACAGAGTTGTTAAGACATTTGGCGGCCAACAAGTAGAATCAAAAAGCTTTAACAAGGAAAATGAATACAATCGTAAGCAAAAAATTAAAATGGATGTTTTACGCGTATTGAGTCTTGGTGTTGTTCAACTATTGGTTGCAACGGGTACGGCACTAGTCATATATTATGCCACCTCAGATGCGCTCGCCGATACTATTACACCAGGGATATTTGTCTCGATTTTAACCACACTGATCGTTTTACAGCGTCCAATAAAAAGATTGACGACAATCAACGCTTATTTACAAACGGGTATTGCTGCTGCGCAAAGTATTTTTTCTTTTCTGGATTTAGAGAAAGAACGTGATACTGGGGTAGCTGAATTAAAAACAATCGAAGGAAGAATTTCTTATTCACAAGTTAGTTTTAGTTACCAAAATGAGTCAGACATTGTTCTTGATGATGTTACATTTACTGTGGAGCCTGGGAAAACAGTCGCTATTGTAGGGCGTTCCGGAAGCGGTAAAACTACGTTAGTGAATTTACTTCCGCGTTTTTATGATGTGCGTTCAGGTACAGTTAGTATTGATGGGATTGACATAAAAAACATTCGCCTAACGTCATTGCGTCAGCATATTTCTTTGGTAAGTCAACATGTGACTTTGTTTAATGACACGGTCGCTAATAATATTGCTTACGGTAGTCTTAAAGGTGCAAGTCTAGACCAAATAAAACACGCAGCTGCTATGGCGCACGTTAGTGAGTTTGTTGAAAAACTACCAAATGGCTATGACACGCTGGTGGGTGAGAATGGTGTTTTATTATCAGGTGGACAACGTCAACGTTTAGCAATTGCTCGTGCGTTGCTTAAAAACTCTCCCATCCTTATCCTTGATGAAGCGACATCTGCGTTAGATACTGAATCGGAACGCCACATTCAGTCAGCATTAGAAACGTTAATGGAAAATCGTACAACGTTAGTCATTGCACATAGACTTTCTACTATTGAAAATGCTGACACAATAATGGTGATGCACGAAGGTAAAATTGTAGAACAAGGAACGCATAGTGAGTTGATAAGCAAAGATGGTCGTTATGCAATGCTGCACAGGATGCAATTTAGCGATAGAGAAGCAGATTAGATGACTGCTTGGCTAGCACGGTTTTTTAATAACGTCTGGTATGGGAATAGTTGGCAGTGTGTGCTGTTTTTACCAGTCAGCTGGATTTTTTCACAGTTAGTGAAGTTAAGACGCTTTGCATATAACAATGGGTGGAAGCAAAGTAAATCTTTTTCAGTACCGATCATTGTTGTAGGAAATATCTCGGTTGGTGGTAGTGGTAAAACTCCTCTGGTTATTTCGGTTGTTGATATTCTTAAAAATAATGGGTATCGACCAGCAATTGTTAGCCGAGGTTACAAAGGTAAAGCAGAGAATTGGCCTCAACAAGTTAGGGTTGATAGTGATCCTATAATTGTTGGTGATGAAGCGGTTTTATTGGCTCGGCGGTGTCAGTGCCCGATTGCTGTCGGCCCCGATAGGTGTGCAGCCATTGAAGCGCTGTTAGAACATACAGATTGTAATGTCATTGTCTCCGACGATGGTTTGCAACATTATGCTATGCAACGGGATATAGAAATTGCAGTGGTTGATAGCATACGACGTTATGGTAATCATCGGTTGCTACCTGCAGGGCCATTAAGAGAGCCTGTTTCGCGGTTGGACAATGTCGATTTTGTGGTCAGTAATGGCATTGCCGGACGCGGCGAGTACGCAATGCTGGTGAAAGGTGTTATGGCAAGAAATTTGGTGTCTGATAAAGTGCAAGGCCTAGATCGTTTTGATGGTCAAACAGTGCATGCGGTTTGTGGTATAGGAAACCCGGATAGGTTTTTTAGTTCGTTAAAAAAGTATGGAATAGATTTAATTGAACATATTTATCCCGACCACCACCCATTTAAAAACAAGGATGTATGTTTTGATGATGATTTACCAGTACTTATGACTGAGAAAGATGCAGTAAAATGCCAACGTTTTCAAAATTCGCAACATTGGTTTGTTCCAGTTCAGGCGGAGCTAAATAAACACTTTGCTCCGCGTTTGCTGGCTTTATTAGAAAAGAGAAAAAGTCATGGATAAAAAATTACTTGAGATTCTTGTTTGCCCGCTTTGCAAAGGGCCGCTTGTTTTTGATAAAGACGCAAAGGAATTAATCTGTAAAGTGGACAGACTTGGATACCCCGTACGTGATGATATTCCTGTCATGCTTGAAGAGGAAGCACGCCATCTGGAAGCGGATGAAGAAATTAAATGAACTTTACTGTCATCATTCCTGCTCGATACGCTTCGACCCGGTTACCAGGTAAAGCATTAATTGATATTTGCGGTAAGCCTATGGTTCAACATGTTTATGAAAGGGCACTCGAAAGTGGTGCGAGTGCTGTTTATATTGCTACTGACGATGAACGAATTGAATCAGCGGCAAAGCAGTTTGGTGCAGAGGTAATTTTAACTGCCGACACACACCGCTCTGGCACGGATAGATTGGCTGAGGCAGCAAAACATTTATCATGTAGCGATAGTGACATTGTTGTTAACTTACAAGGCGATGAGCCACTTATGCCTGCGGCGCTAATTGAACAAGTTGCTAAAGATTTACATGATCACCCTGATGCGAGTGTTTCTACACTGTGCACGCCAATCCATTCTGCTGAAGATGTTGCGAATCCTAATGTAGTAAAAGTGGTCTTCTCAAAAGCTGGTTATGCACTGTATTTTAGCCGCGCGCCGATTGCTTGGGAACGTGAGCATTTTCGAGTTTCTCATTTTCGTCCATCTGGTCATCACATGCACTATCGGCATATAGGTCTTTATGCTTATCGTGCTGGATTTTTAAAGCGTTATGTCACTTGGCCAATGTGTGATATCGAGGAAATGGAATCACTCGAACAACTTCGAGTCCTTTGGAACGATGAGCGTATCCATATCAGTGAAGCTTCGGCAATACCGCCACCAGGTGTGGACACTCAAGAAGAATTAGAGCGGGTTAGGCGTCTCAGTAAATCCTAAAGAGAATCTTTGCAAATATTGTTAATTAACAAAAACGTATCAACCGTATATTGTAAATTAACTAACTTGAGTATGACTTGCTATTGTTTTGAATGGCTTTAAGCAATCCATTGCTAGCGGATTCTACTAAATCAAAAACATGATCGAAACCATTCGCACCACCATAGTAAGGATCAGGAACTTCCGATTCAGCGCGGTCTTCCGCAAAGTCTAAAAACAGAGACACTTTATGTTTATGTTGAGTCGGACACATCGATTGTAAAATCGATAAGTTGTCGTTATCCATTGCGAGGATGTAATCAAAATAAGAAAAATCACTAGTTTCCACTCGTCTCGCACGGATATACGACAAGTCATAATCTCGTTTGCTAGCGCATTCGCTTGACCTTGCATCCGGCGCTTCGCCAACATGGTAGGCATGAGTCCCTGCTGAATCAACTTCTACCTCTGCAACCATTCCTGCAGATTTAATCATTTTTTCAAAAACACCGTGTGCTGTGGGTGAACGACATATATTACCCATGCAAACGAACAGTACTTTAATCATGTCACTTTTTGTCCGAAGGTGGTTTGGGGGTAAAAGGATTAGCCGTCGGTGTTGGTTTGTTCGAATCAACTGGTTTTGTAAATACTTGTTGTGCCGTTGCAGCTGGTTTTGGCTTTGGAGCAGGGCTTGAAGTCGCTGCTACTACCGAACTAGGCTTAGGCTTTGGCGCGGGTGTTGATTCAGTTGCCGCAGTTCTGTTGGTAAAGACCTGTTTTGGTGCACTAGTCGGTTTGGCTGCAACGGGTTTCGGTGCATCGGTTTGTCTAGGCGCAACAGGTTTTGGTGCGGCGTCAGGTTTTGCTGCAACGGGTTTCGGTGCATCGGTTTGTCTAGGCGCAACAGGTTTTGGTGCGGCGTCAGGTTTAGTTGCAACGGGTTTCGGTGCACCAGTTTGTCTAGGCGCAACAGGTTTTGGTGCGGCGTCAGGTTTAGTTGCAACGGGTTTCGGTGCATCAGTTGGTCTAGGTGCAGCAGGTTTTGGTGCGGCGTCAGGTTTGGCGGCAACGGGTTTCGGTGCAGCTACAGGTTTCGGTGCAACAGGTTTAGGAGCTTCAACAGGTTTCGGTGTAGCAGCAGGTATAGATGTCTCTGCAGTTTTTGGTGCAACAGGAGCAGTTTCTGTTGGTGTAGATGGTGGCTTTGCACTATTGGCTGCATCATTTACATTTGTTTCAGCGTTGTTCTGTTGTGTATTGCGGTTACCTCTTCTGCGCCCACCCCGACGTCCACGGCGGCGACTGCGCGGCGCGTTTTGATCGTCACTTTTATTGTTTTGTGATGTTTCAGTTAAGTTCGTATTAGCGCTCTGTTCACTTTTATCTGTAGGCTTATTATCTTGAGATTGAGGCGTATTTTTACTTTGCGGCCCGCGATTATTTTCCTTGTTGGCATTGCCCTGGTTACGGTTTTGGTTACGATTGTTTTGGTTGCGACGACCTTGTTGATTGCGGTTTTGGTTTCTATTCGTTTGTTGGTTACGACCACCACGGTTATTTCGGCCACGCGTTTGACGTTTTGCAGGTTTTGTTTCTTTCTTAACTTCTTTTTTCGAGCCAAACAAGAATGTGAAGAAACGGCTGAGTAATCCTGGACTAGGTTTCTTAGGTGCTTTTGCTTTAGCCGTGTCGGTCGAAGCTGGTGTAGGAGCCGGTGCATTCGTAGCAGGTGTAAATGATTTTACTGCAGGTTCTTCAGTGCGTGGTTTACTATCTGAAACGATGAGCTCTAACTCTTTTTCAGGCTCATCAGCCATTTTATAGCTTGGCTTAGTAAAATCAGCTTCATTAGCCTCTGCATCGCGAACACGCTGAACTTCAAAACGCGGAGTTTCTAAATTTGGGTTTGGAACAATCATTACATTAATGTCATGTCTTGCTTCTATCTCATGAATAATGGATCGCTTTTCATTAAGTAAGAAACTGGCGACGTCAACAGGCGTTTGAGTAATAAGCCGCGAAGTTTTTTCCTTCATCGCTTCTTCTTCTATGATACGAAGAATAGAAAGTGCCAATGATTCTGCGCTACGAATACTACCGTGACCAGAACAACGAGGGCAGGTGATTTGGCTAGATTCACCTAATGAAGGGCGAAGGCGTTGCCTAGACATTTCCAATAAACCAAATCTTGATATACGACCAACTTGGATACGCGCACGATCTTGTTTTAATGCTTCTTTGACTCTATTTTCAACGGCACGTTGATTTTTTGACTGCATCATATCAATGAAATCGATAACAACAAGGCCACCTAGATCACGCAGACGTAGTTGACGAGCGATTTCATCAGCAGCTTCGAGGTTAGTATTTAGGGCCGTTGCTTCAATATCGCTACCTTTAGTCGCACGGGCTGAGTTGATATCAATTGC